>Ga0326597_10001956_pt1 | contig 31678 bp, 28 predicted proteins | sample RVTome_12_FD_203789 | JGI IMG/M metagenome (GOLD analysis project Ga0326597, IMG submission 203789) | Soil microbial communities from uranium-contaminated site in the Upper Colorado River Basin, Wyoming, United States - RVT100D185 | ecosystem: Environmental > Terrestrial > Soil > Contaminated >...
GCGAGAGGCAGCGCATGGAGCCGCCTCGTGGACGAACTACGGGGCGGCATCGCGAGCATGGTCGTTGCCCTCCGCGGAAGAGAGCGTCGGTCAACGACCGCACTCGCACTGCCGCTGGGCGGTTGCCGCAAGAGTCAGCGCCACGCTCACAGAACCGCAATGTGGTAGTAGCGATATGCTGCGCCGAGGGCGCTCTCTTCCGCGCCCGAGGGCTGGTGTATCGTCGCTGCCGGCTCCTTCAGTCTGCCGACATCCCGTCCTTGCGCGAGAGAGAGGCTATGCGGATTCGGCGCGGTGGCGGGCGAGCGAGGTGATATTGCCGCTGTGTTCGCCGGCGAAATACCGGCGCATCTTCATTGCGGCGCGTAGCTTGGCAGTGCGCACGTAGGCCTGGTAGACCATGTCCTTGATCATTTCCACGAGTACGGCGGCGTGATCGGCGCCGATCTCCGGGATGGGGCCCTCGATGCCGAACAACACGGCTTCGAGCGTTTGTGCGGTTGCCTCATCGAGGCTACCGATTGCGATGACTTCCTTGAAGAGCTCGAACAATTGCAGGCGTGCCCTACTGCCGAGATCGGCGATGGCCACGCGAATCGTGCGGCGGGACATCGACGCAAACGCGTTGTAACAATCCGCATTATAACACTGGAGTGCCTCGCGGAAGATCGACTCGACGGCGGGTGGCAGATAGCTGTAGGGGAACCGCTGCTGCACGCGTTCCACCTCGATGATGCTCGAGGAGAGCTCGGCGCGGACGGTGTCGACCGACCGAACCGTCATACGGCCGAAGCGCGGCTCGTTGCATGCGGCGCAGCGGAACGCAATACCGACCTGCCGCGGCTGCGCGCTGCGGATGGCTTCGAAGGTCGGCGTCGAGACCGGGATCAGCTGCGCGTGTGCGCCGCAGTGCGGGCATTCGCGCGAGAGCGGCTCAGCTTGCTCGAAGGTATTATCGTTTTTAACATAAATCGCCACAGGGGCTCCTTCCTGACGCAGTCTACCGCTTAGGGAACCCACAGGAAAACTTCGGATGGTGCGGCTTGCCCAGATTTGGGCTCAGGCGGACAGGCGTTTATACCGGATCCGGTGAGGTTGGTCGGCATCCTGGCCCTTCCGCCGGCGCAGATCCTCGATGTAGTCCGCGTAGTTGCCCTGAAAGAACACAACTTCGCTGTCGCCCTCGAACGCGAGAATATGCGTAGCGATGCGGTCGAGAAACCAGCGGTCATGCGAGATCACGATGGCGGAGCCCGGAAAGCTCAATAGCGCATTCTCTAGTGCGCGCAGCGTTTCGACGTCGAGGTCGTTGGTGGGCTCATCGAGCAATAGCAGGTTGCCGCCGGCACGCAGTAGCTTGGCAAGGTGGGCGCGATTGCGCTCGCCGCCGGACAGCAGCCCGACTTTCTTCTGCTGCTCGGACCCGCGGAAATTGAAGCGCCCGAGATAAGCGCGGGACGGCGTCTCGTAGGTGCCGACCTTCAAGATATCCTGGCCGTCGGCAATTTCTTCCCAAACGGTCTTGTCCGGATCGAGCGTGTCGCGCGATTGGTCGACGTACGCAAGTTGCACGGTATCGCCGACCCGAATCGTTCCGGCGTCGGGTTGCTCTTGGCCGACGAGCATCCTGAACAGCGTCGTCTTGCCGGCACCGTTCGGGCCGATAACGCCGACGATCCCGCCAGGCGGCAGGCTGAAGGAGAGATCCTCGAACAGCACGCGCTCGCCAAACGCTTTGCGAATGCCGTTCGCCTCGACGACGAGATCGCCGAGCCTCGGCCCCGGCGGGATGTAGATCTCGTTGGTTTCGTTGCGGGTCTGGAAATCCTTCGAGTTGAGCTCCTCGAAACGCTGCAGCCGCGCCTTGGCCTTGGCCTGGCGCGCTTTCGGATTGGAGCGCACCCATTCGAGTTCGGTCTTGATGGCCCGTTGCCGGGCGACTTCTTGTTTTTCCTCGACCGCCAGGCGCTGGTCCTTCTGTTCCAGCCAGGAGGTGTAGTTGCCCTCCCAGGGGATGCCATAGCCGCGGTCGAGTTCGAGTATCCAGCCGGCGACGTTGTCGAGGAAATAGCGGTCGTGCGTCACGGCCATGACGGTGCCCGGGTATTCGGCGAGGAACCGCTCCAGCCACGCAACCGACTCGGCGTCGAGGTGATTGGTCGGTTCATCCAACAGCAGCATGTCCGGTTCCGAGAGCAGCAACCGGCACAGGGCGACGCGGCGGCGCTCGCCCCCCGATAGCGTGGCGACCTTGGCGTCCCATGGCGGGAGCCGCAGCGCGTCCGCCGCAACTTCGAGCTTGCGTTCGAGTTCCCAGCCGCCTGCCGCATCGATCGCGTCCTGGAGTTTGCCTTGCTCCGCTAGCAGATCGTTCATCTCAGCGTCGTCCATCGGCTCGGCAAACCGGTCGCTGATCGCATTGAAGCGTGTGATCAGCGCCGTGAGTTCGCTAACGCCTTCCTCGACATTACCGCGGACGTCTTTACTCTCGTCGAGCTCCGGCTCCTGTGACAGGAAGCCGATCTTGATACCGGCTTGGGGGCGCGCTTCGCCGTCGAAATTCGGATCGACGCCCGCCATGATTCTGAGCAAGGTCGATTTGCCCGCGCCGTTGAGCCCGAGCACGCCAATTTTGGCGCCAGGAAAAAAGCTCAGGCTGATATCACGCAGAATGAAGCGCTTCGGCGGCACCACCTTGGAGAGACGGTTCGTGGTATAGATGTACTGGGCCATGGCTGGCAGGGATCCTGGTCTCGAGAGGAGGCGGGATTATCGATGAACGCGCGCGGGCTTGCCAGCCGTTAGCGTGTGATTGACCGGGCGCGTGCGCGAAACCGATATCACCAACTAGAACTGTGCGGAGCAGATATGGCTGAGCAAGTCATCGTGATTTGTGGCGAGGAAGTTGCGGCGTACGGATTTCCCGATGGACACCCGTTCGGGCCCGACCGGCACGATGTCTTCATGGCGGAGCTCGACCGCTCGCCGCAAAGCGAGCGGGTCGTCAAGCGGCCGCCGCGGCTTGCGAGCCAGCAAGAAATCGCATACTTCCATACTGCGCAGTACATCGACTTCGTTCGCGCTGCGTCGGAACAAGGGTTCGGCGCGCTCGATCATGGCGACACGCCGGCCTACCCAGGTGTTTATGAGGCCGCGGCGCACGTGGTTGGCGGTACGCTCAATGCGTTAGCCGCGATCATGGATGGCCCGCTGCGCAAGGCTTTCGTGCCGATCGGCGGGCTCCATCACGCCGCTCGCGGGGCCGCAGCGGGCTTTTGCGTATTCAACGATGCCGGCGTCGCCATCGAAGCGGCCATGCGCAACTACGGCCTCGAGCGCGTCGCCTATATCGATATCGATGCACACCATGGTGACGGCGTGTTTTACGGCTTCGAAGAAGACCCGCGTGTGCTGTCCGCCGATATCCACGAGGACGGCCGGTATCTGTATCCGGGCACCGGCAGCCGCAGCGAGACGGGTCGCGGCCGCGCCGCCGGCATGAAGCTGAACATCCCGATGCCGATGGGCGCTGACGATGCAAGCTTCCTCGAAGCTTGGGCTGAGGTCGAGGCTTACTTGGCCAAGCATCAGCCGGACTTGCTGACGCTCAACTGCGGCGCCGATTCGCTGGCCGGCGACCCAATCACCCACATGCAATACACCGAGAACGCCCACGGCCACGCAGCGGTTCGCGTTGCTGCGCTCGCCGAGGAATACTGCGCGGGCCGCGTGCTGGCGTGGGGATGCGGTGGCTACAATCGCAAGAATCTGGCGCGGGCCTGGACCCGCGTGGTCGAGGGGCTAACCGGAAGCGCGTGAGCCGCCGCCGACTCTGCAGCCGAGGCCGCGGGCAGGGGCATCGTCGGCCCTGGCCGGTTACAATGCAGCCCCCGCGGCGCCGACGCCAACAGTCACGACTTAGGACCCCGACCCATGTTCACGGACGCATACCAACTGCAAGGATTCGATGACGAATTGTTCACGGCGATCGAGGACGAAATTCGCCGCCAGGAAGAGCACATCGAGCTGATCGCATCGGAGAACTACGCCAGTCCGCGCGTGCTCGAGGCCCAGGGTTCGGTGCTGACGAACAAATATGCGGAGGGCTATCCCGGCAAGCGCTATTACGGCGGCTGCGAATACGTCGATGTTGCCGAAACGCTCGCGATCGAGCGCGCCAAGCAGCTATTCGGCGCCGATTACGCCAATGTGCAGCCACACTCCGGCTCGCAAGCGAATGCGGCTGCTTATCTGGCAATGATGAATCCCGGCGAGACCCTGCTCGGTATGAGTCTGCCGCATGGCGGCCATCTCACGCACGGCGCCAAAGTCAATTTCTCCGGCAAAGTCTTCAAGGCCGTTCAGTACGGACTCGATGTGGCGACCGGCGAGGTCGATTACGACGAAGTCGCGGCGCTGGCGCAGGAGCACCGCCCGAAAGTGATCGTAGCTGGGTTTTCCGCCTACTCGCGCCAGATGGACTGGCAGCGCTTTCGCGCGATTGCCGATTCGGTGGGCGCGTATTTAATGGTCGACATGGCACATGTTGCCGGGCTCGTCGCCACCGGCTTGTACCCAAATCCCGTGCCGTACGCCGATGTGACGACGACCACGACCCATAAGACGCTGCGCGGCCCACGCGGCGGGCTGATTCTCGCGCGTGCAAATCCGGAGTTGACCAAACGGTTGAACTCGCTCGTTTTTCCCGGTACGCAGGGCGGGCCACTGATGCACGTCATCGCTGCCAAGGCGGTCGCGCTGCTGGAGGCGTTGCAGCCGGACTTCAAGATTTACCAGCAGCAGGTACTCGACAACGCACGCTGCATGGCGAAGACATTGATCGACCGCGGTTACAAGATCGTTTCGGGTGGCACGGACAACCATCTCATGCTCGTCGATCTCATCAAGCAAGGCATCACGGGGCAAGCCGCCGAGGACTATCTGAATCGCGCCAACATTACGGTCAACAAGAATGCGGTCCCGAACGACCCGCGCCCCCCGCGCGTCACGAGCGGACTGCGGCTCGGCACGCCGGCGATCACGACGCGCGGCTTCAAGATCGACGAAACGCGCCAGCTCACGGAATGGATGGCCGATATCCTCGACGCCATTGCCGCTTCCGACCGCATCGAGGAGGCCGTTACGCGCGTCCAGTCGGAGGTGCTCGCGCTCTGCAAGCGCTTTCCGGTGTACGCTTAAGCCGTCGAAGCTGGCGCCAGGTGGCCTGTGCACTGCCCGTTTTGCAGCCACGAAGAGACCAAAGTGACCGACTCGCGACTGGCCGGCGAAGGGCGGCAGGTGCGCCGCCGCCGGGAATGTCAATCGTGCGGAGAACGCTTCACGACCTTCGAAACCGCCGAGCTCGTCATGCCTTACGTGAGCAAGCGCGATGCGCGGCGCGAACCGTTCGACGAATCGAAGCTCCGTAGCGGTATTCTGCGGGCATTAGAGAAGCGCCCCGTCACAAGCGAGGCCATCGAGGAAGGCGTCAGCCGAATCCTGCATCGGCTGCGCACGCTCGGCGAGCGTGAAGTCGCCTCCGAGGCCATCGGCCAACTCGTCATGGAAGAACTGCGGCGCCTCGACGAAATCGCTTACGTGCGTTTCGCATCGGTGTACCGCAGCTTTCAGGACGTGACCGAGTTCCAGGAGGAGGTGCAGCGGCTGCAGTCGCTGCCGAGCCTGTTGCTGGATAAGGAGCAGCTCCCGCTATTACCCGGAGACGATGAGTCATGATCGCGCCGCGCAACGATCGGATGTTCGCATACGTCGCAGCGGTGTATGGACGCTAGCGATCCAGCCGCGTATATGCGCCGGGCGCTCGAGCTCGCGCGGCAGGGCTTGTACACGGCCGATCCAAACCCGCGCGTTGGCTGCGTGCTCGTGAACGCGGGCGCAATCGTCGGCGAGGGCTGGCATGTGCGGGCCGGCGAGCCGCATGCCGAGCGGCTGGCGCTCGAGCAAGCCGGCGGCGCTGCGCGCGGCGCCACGGCTTACGTGACGCTCGAGCCGTGTAATCACACCGGCCGTACCGGGCCGTGTACTGCTGCGTTGATCGCAGCTGGCGTCGCGCGCGTCGTCTGCGCGATTCGCGACCCGAATCCCGCAGTCACAGGCGGTGGCCTGGAAGCGCTCAAGCAAGCCGGTGTCGAAGTTCAGGCGGACTTGCTCGCTGCCGAGGCGCAGACGCTCAATCCGGGCTACCTCGCGCGTATGGCTACAGGCCGTCCGTTGGTGCGCAGCAAGCTGGCAGTGAGCTTGGATGGTCGGACTGCGCTTGCCAATGGGGTGAGCCAGTGGATCACCGGCGTTGCCGCGCGCGAGGATGTACACCGCTGGCGGGCGCGCTCGAGCGCAATCGTCACGGGCGTAGGAACGGTGCTCGCGGACGATCCGTCGATGACTGCGCGCGTGGGCGAGGCCGGTGTCGAGGTGCGCCAGCCCGCGCGAATCGTCATCGATTCGACCTTACGCTCACCGGTAAATGCCAAGCTATTCGCTGAGCCGGGCGAGCGGCTCATTTTTACGGTGCGTCCCGATCCTGAGCGTGAAGCTGCGCTGGCCCGCCGGGGCGTTCGCATCGAGCACGTGCATGGCCCGGCGCATTGTAACTTGGCGGAGGTCGTTGACCGGCTCGGCGCGCTCGAGTTTAACGAGGTCTGGGTCGAGGCGGGGCCGCGTCTGAACGGCGCGCTACTGAGCGGGGGGCTCATTGACGAATTCATTATTTATATGGCGCCCGTCGTGCTCGGCGATCGCGCGCGCGGCATGTTCGATCGCATCGAGCTGACAACACTCGACGAATGTCCACGCCTGGAAATTGCCGAAGTAACGCAGATTGGCGCGGACTTGCGCGTCATTGCGCGCCCCACTAACGTCGGGGACGGTTAAGAGGAGCGCACGAGCAATGTTCACGGGCATCATCAGGAGCGTCGGCCGGATCGCCGAGCGCGCCGATCGCGGCGACGATCGGCGCCTGACGATCGAATGGGGCGCTGCGGACTGGCCGCCGCCCTCGGTCGGCGACAGCGTCGCCGTCAACGGCGTCTGTTTGACGGCGGCAGCCTGCGGCGATCGGCAATTCACGGCCGATGTATCCGCGCAGACCTTGGCGGTGACGACGCTCGGCGAGCTTGCGGTCGGCTCATCCGTCAACCTCGAGCCTTCGTTGCGGGTCGGCGACTCCTTGGATGGACATTTCGTCAGTGGGCATGTCGACGGTGTCGGTCGTGTGCGCGCACTTGCCGCGGCCGGGCGCTCCACGCAATTGCAGATCGAGCTTGCCGCGGGCTTGCTGCCCTATGTAGCTCGCAAGGGCTCAATTACGGTCGATGGCGTGAGCCTGACCGTCAATTCGCTGGTGGATGGGACCGGCTTCGAGGTCAATATTGTCCCTCATACCCGCGAAATGACTATCATTTCCGAGTATCGCATCGGCACGGCTGTTAATATTGAGGTCGATCTCATCGCCCGCTATCTGGAACGGCTCGCGACCGGCGCGGAGGCCGCCGCAGGGGTGAGCTTGGAGCTGCTACGTAAGCATGGCTACACCGTCGAACGATAACCAGGCCTGGTCCGGTCTGGACCGCACCGAAGACATCATCGCGGCACTGCGTGCGGGCGAGATGGTCGTAATTCTCGACGACGAGGATCGCGAGAACGAGGGCGATCTGATCATGGCGGCCGCCAAGGTGCGCTCCCAAGACATCAATTTCATGGCGCGCTTCGGCCGCGGCCTCATCTGCCTGACCTTGACCCGCGCGCGCTGCGAGCAACTGCGCCTGCCGCTCATGGTCAGCAGCACCGACCGTCGCGGCACGACGAATTTCACGGTATCGATCGAGGCTGCCGACGGTGTCACGACCGGAATCTCGGCGCACGATCGCGCCCGAACCGTACGGGCAGCGGTCGCGCCGGACGCGCGTCCCGAGGATTTGAGTCAGCCCGGGCATATCTTTCCGCTGATGGCGCAGCCGGGCGGCGTGCTTACGCGTGCCGGGCATACGGAGGCGGGCTGCGATCTGGTCAGGCTCGCGGGGCTCGAACCCGCGGCGGTCATCGTCGAAATTCTCAATGAAGACGGCTCGATGGCCCGCCGTGACGACTTGATCGCATTTGCACGCCGTCACAAGCTCAAGATTGGCACGATCGCCGATCTGATCCGCTACCGCTTGGCGCACGAAGAAGCCGTTGAACCGATTGCCGAGCTCGTCGTGCCCACGGAGTTTGGGCCGTTCAAGCTCGTGTGCTTTGAGGATCACGTCAATCGTAATGTGCACTTGGCGTTAGTGCGCGGCGAGATCGACGGTGACGAACCGGCGCTCGTACGCGTGCATCTGCAGGCGACACTCGGCGACGTCGTCGGCATTCAGGATTCACGCCTCGGCTGGCCGCTGCGCAGCGCGATGCGCCAGATCGCCGCCGCGGAGCGGGGCGTATTGATTATCCTGCGGCACGAGGAAAGCCCGCGCGAGCTCATGCAGCAGCTCCGCAGCCTCCAAGTACCCGAAGATGAGCTCCTGGCGCGGCGGGACGCCGGTTCGGAGCTGCGCACTTACGGCACCGGCGCGCAGATTCTCAGGGCACTCGGCGTGCGGCGGATGCGCGTGCTCAGCGCGCCAAAACACATGCATGCGTTGTCTGGATTCGGCCTCGAAGTCATCGAGTACATCTCCTCAACCGACGGCCCGGCGGACTAAGCCGCCGTGGATGAGCGCGTGCAGAGTATCGAAGGACGTTTGGAGGCCGCCGGTTTACGGTTCGGAATTGTCGCTTCGCGCTTCAACGACTTCATCGTCGATCGCCTGGTGTCGGGCGCCGTTGACGCACTAATCAAGCATGGCGCGAGTCCAGGTGAAATCGAAGTCGTGCGCGTACCGGGTGCCTACGAGATTCCGCTCGCGCTCAAGAAGCTCGCGGCGAGCCGCCGCCACGATGCGCTGATCGCGCTCGGTTGCGTAATTCGTGGCGCGACGCCACATTTCGACTATGTCGCCGGTGCGGCGTGCCGCGGGATTACTCAGGTCGGGCTTGGCCACGATATTCCGATCGGGTTCGGGCTGCTCACGGTCGATACGATCGAACAAGCGATCGAGCGAGCCGGAACCAAGGCAGGTAACAAAGGCGCCGATGCGGCGATGTCCGCCATCGAGATGGCGACGCTGCTCCGTCAACTGGAGCGCTAAGCCCAACGGCCCCTCGGGCCTCTAACATAGGTGCTAGGCATGTCGGCACAGAATCGCGGGATGGCGCGCGCGCGGCACGCAGCGCGGGAGCTGCTCGTCAAGGCGCTGTATCAATGGCAGTTGGCAGATGCGAGCGAAGCCGAGCTGCTCGAACAGTTCGGCGAGGCACCGCAATTCGCGCGCGCCGATCAGCACTACTTCCGGGAGATGCTCCATGCGGTGCTCGCCGATGTCGAGCGGCTCGACGCGCTGCTGGTCAAGCAAGCGACGCGCGATATGGCGCAACAGGATGCTGTCGGCCGGGCGATCTTGTTCCTCGCACTGACCGAGCTCAAATCGCGCCCGGACGTGCCGACCAACGTCGTTATCAACGAGGCGGTGGAGCTGGCGAAGCGCTATGGGCCCGCCGAGAGCTATCGTTTCGTCAACGCCGTGCTGGATAAAGTTGCCGTGACGATGCCCGCGCGCGAATCCGCGTGAATTGGCGATGTGGCGATGAGCGACGACGAATTCCAAATCATCGCGAAATACTTCACGCGCGCGATCACCGATCGTGACGTCGTGGTTGGCATCGGCGACGATGCTGCGGTGGTTACCGCGACGGAGTCGATTGCCGTGGCGGTCGACACGCTCGTTGAGGGCGTTCATTTTCCCGCTGGCTTACCTGCCGAAGCGATCGGCTACCGGGCGCTCGCCGTCAATCTTAGCGACATGGCAGCAATGGGCGCGCAGCCTCGCTGGTGCACGTTGGCGCTGACGTTACCGCAGGCGAACTCCGCTTGGCTCGAGGGTTTTGCGACAGGCTTGTTCGGACTCGCCGAGCGACATAGCGTGAGCCTGATCGGCGGCGATCTGACGCGCGGCCCGTTGACGGTGAGTGTGCAGATTCTCGGCACCGTCACCGCCTCGGGACTGCTCACCCGAGCCGGCGGCCACGTCGGCGATGATGTCTATATCACGGGCACGCTGGGCGACAGCGCCGCAGGACTCGCACTGATCGCTGAGCATGCGGGCACGCGGGGGCGCGAGTACGCGGCTCTGCAAGAGCGATTCCTTTGGCCTGAGCCGCGTGTGGCGGCAGGCCGTGCGCTCGGCCGCGTCGCGAGCGCGGCGATTGACGTCTCCGACGGCCTCGTTGCCGATCTCGGCCGGCTTTGCACAGCCAGCGGCTGTGGCGCGACCATCGATGCCGAACGGCTACCGATGTCGGCGGAGCTGTTGAGTCTGTTCCCGCCCCAGACCGCAGAGTCCTACGCACTTAGCGGTGGTGACGATTACGAATTGTGTTTCACGGCCGCGCCGGCGCAGGCGCAGACCGTCGATGCTGTGCTCGAGGCGGCCGGTTGCCGGGCCCGCAAGATCGGCCGGCTCGTCGCCGGCGACGCCGTGCAATGCCGGCGCGATGGCGAGCCATTCGAGCCGGGCGCATCCGGCTATCGGCATTTCTAACGATGGCAACGCCCTCGCTCGCGCCGGCGCTGCTCAAGCAGCCGATCCACCTCATCGCAACGGGCTTCGGTGCTGGCCTCGTACCGGTTGCGCCGGGAACCGCGGGAACTTTGCTCGCGGTAGTGCCAGCGTGGCTCATGGCCGACTGGCCGTGGATCTGGCGGAGCGGCGTCGTGGTCGTCGCGATCATCATCGGTGTTTGGGTCTGTGGGGCGTCGGCCCGACGGCTCGGGGTGCACGATCATCCTGCGATCGTCTGGGACGAGATAGCAGGCTTTCTATTAATCGCACTCGTGTTACCGCCAGGACTCGGCTGGCTTGCTGCAGCGTTCGTGTTGTTCCGTTGTTTCGACATCGTCAAACCCTGGCCGATACGCGATCTGGATCACAGTTTGCGCGGGGGCATCGGCATTATGCTTGATGACCTAATGGCCGCCGGCTACGCGGTGATTTGTCTGCTCCTATATCAGTACTTTTTCCCGTAAAACCATATGCTTCAAGCGCGATCGCAATCCGAGACGAAAAGCACGAATGGCCGCGTCCCGGAGCGTATCGGCAAGTACGTGATCATTAACGAGGTCGGGCAAGGCAGCACCGGCCGGGTATTTCTTTCGCACGACCCCTACTACGGGCGCGATGTCGCAATCAAGGTCTATAACCTCGAGAGCGAAGCGGACGAGCAGAAAGCCAACGTTACCCGCAAGATGTTCTTCAACGAGGCCCAGATGGTGGGCCGGCTGCAGCATCCGAACATCGTGCCAATCTATGATGCCGGCGAAGAGAACGGCAGTTACTACGTCGTTACCGAACACATTCACGGCGCCCGGACGCTGGCGACGTATACAGATCCCGACAATCTGTTGCGCATCGACGATGTCGTAGAGATCATTTATAAATGCGCCAAGGCGCTCTACTATGCGCACAATCGCGGCGTCGTTCATCGCGACATCAAGCCCAACAACATCATGCTCACGAACGAGAATGACGTTCGGATCATCGATTTCGGCATTGCGCTCGTGTCGGACTCCGACATCTCGAGAATCGAGGGTATTGCGGGCTCCCCGAGCTATATGTCACCAGAGCAAGTGCAAAGCGCTGAGATCACGGCGCAGTCGGATATCTATTCGCTCGGCGCTGTCATGTACGAATTGTTGACGGGCTTTCGGCCATTTCGCGCCAACAATCTCAGTAAGCTGCTGCATCAGATCGTCTTCGCGACGCCGCCACCGCTGCACTCATTGCGCGATGAAATTTCCGAAGATCTAGAGGAGGTCGTCGCGACGGCCCTTCAGAAGGAGCCCGCGCAGCGATTCCCAAATGCATCGGAGTTCGCTGCCGCGCTCACGCGCGTTTACCAAGAATTGCGCAATCAATATTCGAAGATCGATCGCAAGGAGCAGTTCGATCTGCTTCGTAAGCTGCGTTTTTTCCACGATTTCTCGCACTCCGAAATTCACGAAGTTCTGCGCGCCAGCGATTGGCGTGACTACAAGGCGGGTCAGGCGATTATCCGTGAAGGCGAGATGGACGACCGCTTCTATATCATTCTAGGCGGATCGGTCAGCGTGGAATCCGGTCGACGTAAGATCGGCGTCCTCGGCGAGGGCGATTGTTTCGGTGAAACGAGCTACGTTGATGGCGCGAAGCGCACCGCTTCGATCTTGGCCACGGGCGATGTCACCCTGATGCGCGTCAGCTCGAGTCTGCTGGAACAAGCCTCGGCATCCTGCCAGTTGCGCTTCAATAAGGTGTTTTTGCGCACGTTGATCAAGCGGCTGCAAACGCCGCACGCGGCCGCCACCTAATTCCTGCGCGCCCGACCCGATCGCGCGCCCCCTGCAGCGGCCCGCAGTATCAGCACGTGTTCAGTCGTTCGCCGATGGATCGAACGCAGTCGGCTCTGCTGCGTCGGTCTTTTTAAGCAGCACTTCAACTTTCTGCTCGGCCTGTTTGAGTATCGTCTGGCACGATCGGGTCAGCTTGACGCCCTGTTCGAATTGCTTGAGCGCTTCTTCGAGCGGCAAATCGCCCGTCTCGAGTCGTTCCACGAGTGCTTCGAGTTCCTCGAGCGATTGCTCGAGACCTCCGACGCCGGTAGCTGATTTTTTGGCCATAACCTGAAGATTGGCAGCGGACGGCGCCAAGTTACACAGCGCTTCGGGATCGGTCAAACGCCAAAGCGATCCCGACTGTGCGCCGCTGGCGGTTCGGTTGACAGTGCCAAGGTGCTCAATTACATTAACTCCATAAATTAGACTAAGTCTAAATTAATGTCGGCCGCGTTCCCGGCCTGCAGGTCACCGAACTTCATTGTGTTTTAGCGCGTTTATCAGGAGGACAGTATGAATCTCAAGGGCAGCAAGACCGAACAACACCTAAAGGATGCTTTTGCGGGCGAGTCGCAGGCGAACCGGCGCTACCTCTATTTCGCATCCAAAGCCGACGTCGAAGGTTACAACGATGTCGCGGCGGTATTTCGTTCGACTGCCGAGGGCGAGACCGGCCACGCACATGGTCACTTGGAGTATCTCGAGGCCGTCGGCGATCCCGCCACGGGCCTACCGATCGGGCCGACGGGCGACAATCTCAAAGCGGCGATCGCCGGTGAGACCCACGAGTACACGGACATGTATCCCGGGATGGCCAAGGCCGCCCGCGGCGAAGGCTTCGAAGAGATTGCCGACTGGTTCGAAACCTTGGCGAAAGCCGAGCGTTCGCATGCAAACCGATTCCAGAAGGCGTTCGACAACCTCGACAGCTAATCAAATAAGTAATCTGTGCGGCCGCGCCTCGATTTGACGGCGCGGCCGCTTTGGTAATCAAATGACCGAGCCGAAGAGTCCGCCAAGGGAGGGTAGCCTCCAAGCCCCTACGCGTCACCCGATCGATTGGCGCAACCCGGATTTCGCCGACGAGTCCAAGTTGTTCGCCGAGCTCGAACGTGTCTTCGAGATCTGCCACGGCTGCCGGCGTTGTTTCAGTCTCTGTCATTCCTTTCCCACCTTGTTCGATGCCGTGGACGAGTCGGATACCGGCGAAATCGATGCCGTTCCGAAGCAGGCCTATTGGGAGGTCGTGGACCACTGTTACCTCTGCGACATGTGCTTCATGACGAAATGCCCGTACGTGCCGCCGCACGAATGGAATGTCGATTTCCCGCATCTGATGCTCCGCGCCAAGGCTAAAGGCTTCCAAGACGGTCGAGCCAAACTGCGCGATAAGGTCCTGAGTTCGACCGATACAGTCGGCAATCTGCTCGGAATCCCGGTTGTCGCCCAGACCGTGAACGCCGTGAACGGCTCCACGGCCGGCCGGAAGATACTCGAGCAGGTGCTGGGCGTGCACGCGGAGGCGCCGCTGCCGAAGTACGAGCCTAAGAGCGCACGCCGCAGGCTCAAGCACAAAATTGATCGCCGCGATGCCGAGGCCATGCCGGCCGGCCGTACGCAGGGCAAGGTCGTCATATTTGCGACATGTTATGGGAACCATAATGCGCCTGGGCTCGTCGAGGATCTGAATGCCGTGCTGGAACACAACGGCATTCAGACAGCGCTTGCCGCGCGCGAGCGCTGCTGCGGAATGCCTAAGCTCGAGCTCGGCGACATCGAGGCCGTCGCGCGCTATAAGGACGACAATATTGACGAGCTCTACGCGTGGGTCGAGGCTGGCTGGGATCTGACGGCGCCGATTCCGTCTTGCGTACTGATGTTCAAGCAGGAGTTGCCGCTGCTGTTTCCGGACGACGCCAAGGTCCGGGCGGTCGCCGATGCGTGGTTCGACCCGTTCGAGTATCTGATGCTGCGGCACCGTGCCGGCAAACTCAATACGGATTTTAAGCACAGCCTCGGGACGATAAGTTATCAAGTGCCGTGCCATCTGCGCGTGCAGAATTTGGGCCTTAAAACACGCGATTTACTCGAACTGATTCCAGAGACCCATGTCGCGCCGATCGAGCGCTGCTCCGGTCACGACGGCACGTACGCCGTAAAGCAGGAGTGCCGGGACATTGCAAAGAAGATCGGCCACCCCGTGGCGCGCCAGGTCGATGGCGCGGACGCACAATATTTCACGAGCGACTGCCCGATGGCGGCCGACCACATTGCGGCACTTGCCGAATCGGCCGAAGCGACACATCCGCTGCAGCTTTTGCGCAAAAGCTACGGAATTTGATACAGCTACAGGACCCATGAAAAAACTTACACGCGACGACCTGTTTACCCTCGAGGAGTATCATCAACGGCGGCCGGAGTTTCGCTCCCGAGTCCTGCAGCACAAGCTTGCGCGCCAGCTCGGCATCGGCCCGAACGCATCGCTGTATTTCGAGGATCGGCTGACGATCCAATATCAGATTCAAGAGATGCTGCGCGTCGAACGCATTTTCGAGGCCGAGGGCATAGACGACGAGCTCGACGCATACAACCCGTTGATCCCGGACGGTACAAATTTCAAAGCAACCTTTATGCTCGAGTTTCCCGACGTCGAGGAACGGCGTCGCGAACTCGCGCGGCTGGGCGGTATCGAAGGGCGCGTCTATTGCCAGGTCGGCGAGCAGGAACCAATCTACGCCATCGCTGATGAGGACTTGGAGCGCAGCACGGAGGGTAAGACCTCTGCAGTGCATTTTTTGCGCTTCGAGCTCGGCGTGACGGCGCGCACAGCGTTGCAAGGCGGCGCGGCACTGGCCTTCGGCATCGATCACCCGCACTACACGCATCGCGTGGCGCCTGTTCCCGGCGCGCTCAAGGACGCTCTGACGCACGACCTCGACTAGCCTGGATATCTCACCGGGACTTCGGATGATGGCGAAGGACAGGCTTTCGTGGGCGCCGGTCTGGAGCGAGACCCATAGCCGTAGCTATGGGTCGAGCGAAGACCAAACCCACGGAAGCCTGCACGAGCGAGGGCCGAAGTAGGTCGCAAGCGGTCGACACGCTGTCACCTCCGTTCATTGAGCACTTTCTCACTATTCACCGTAGACATCACACACTTGCGCTCAGCGCCACGACCGCCTGGTGAGATATCCAGGCTAAGAGCCTGTCGGATTCAGGATCATCTACTGTGGCGAATGGGCATCGGTCCATATTTCCGATCGTCCTCGTTGAATAGTCACCACTATTCGCCTCGCTACGATGCCCTGAGTCCGACAGGCTCCTAGGGTTCGAATCCAATTTCCGGGAAGTCGCGCTACAATCCCGGTGGCTCTGGGAAGCCCATACCGAATCGCCCCTCGCCGAGCACTGCGGCCGGCTCCGGGCGGCGTTGTTGAGATAGGTTTTAAATGAGTAAGAGTTATCGCGCTGCCGATATCGAGGTCTTGAGCGGCCTGGAGCCCGTGCGCCGTCGTCCCGGGATGTACACCGATACCTCCCGCCCTAACCATCTGGCGCATGAGGTCATCGACAATAGCGTCGATGAAGCCATCGAAGGCCACGCCAAACGAATCGATGTCACGGTGTTCAAGGACGGTTCGCTGGAAGTCTCCGACGACGGCCGCGGCATGCCGGTCGACATGCATCCGAAGGAAAAGATGCCGGGCGTCGAGTTGATCCTGACGAAGCTGCATGCGGGGGGCAAGTTCTCCAACAAGAATTACCAATTCTCCGGCGGGCTCCACGGTGTCGGTGTGTCGGTAGTCAACGCGCTGTCGAAGAATCTGGAGATTTGGATTCGGCGCGATGGCAAGGAATACAACATGAGCTTCAGCAACGGCAAGCGCCGCGGCAAGCTCGACGTCGTCGGCAAGGTTGGTAAGGCAAATACCGGTACGACTTTGCGCTTTTGGCCGGATCCGAAATACTTCGACACTGCCGCGTTCTCGATCTCCCGGCTCAAGCATGTTTTGCGCGCCAAAGCCGTGCTCTGTCCCGGCCTCGAAGTTCGCCTCACGGTCGAGAAGCCGGCCGAGAAACATACGTGGCAATACACGGGCGGCCTAAAAGAGTATTTGCTGGAAAGCCTCGAAGAAGGAGCATGGCTGCCCGAGCAACCGTTTATCGGCGCCTTGGCCGGTAAACGCGAAGCGGTCGACTGGAGTCTGGTTTGGCGTACCGACGAGGTCACTCCGCTCGCTGAAAGTTACGTCAACCTCGTCCCGACGCCGCAAGGCGGGACCCATGTCAACGGTCTGCGTGCCGGCTTGACCGAGGCCGTGCGCGAGTTTTGCGAGTTCAGAAATTTACTGCCGCGCGGCATCAAGCTCGCACCGGAGGACGTTTGGGAAGGCGTCGCGTACGTGCTGTCCGTGAAGATGGAGGATCCCCAGTTCTCCGGCCAGACCAAGGAGCGTCTCGGCTCGCGTGAGTGCGCGGGTTTCGTCAGCGGCGTCGCCAAGGACGCGCTCGCGCAGTGGCTGAATCAGCATCCGGAATCAGGCGATGAGATCGCGCAATTTGCGATCGCTAATGCGCAGCAGCGCGTCAAGTCGGCGCGCAAAGTCGTACGCAAGCGGATCGTTTCGGGGCCTGCGCTACCGGGCAAGCTTGCCGATTGCACGAGTCAGGAGCCGAAACTTGCTGAACTATTTCTCGTGGAGGGAGATTCGGCGGGCGGGTCGGCGAAACAAGCGCGTAATCGAGAAACACAAGCGGTCATGCCGCTGCGCGGGAAAATTCTCAATACCTGGGAGGTCGATGCGGGCGAGCTGTTGGGTTCGCAGGAGGTACACAATATCAGCGTCGCGATCGGGGTCGACCCGGGCATCGATAAGCTCGACGCATTGCGCTATCACAAAATTTGCATCCTAGCGGACGCCGACTCCGATGGTCTGCACATTGCGACGCTGCTCTGCGCGCTGTTCTTGCGCCACTTCCGACCGTTGGTGGTGGCCGGCCATGTCTTCGTGGCCATGCCGCCGCTCTATCGGGTCGATGTCGGCAAGGAAACCTTTTATGCGCTCGATGACGCTGAACGCGACATGTTGCTCGATAGGATCGAGGCTGAGCAGAAAAAGGGCCGCGTATCCGTCACGCGCTTTAAGGGACTCGGTGAGATGAATCCCGTGCAGCTGCGTGAAACGACTATGGCGCCCGAGACGCGGCGTCTCATTCAGTTGACCTTATCGGGCAAGGACCAGGCCGACGCGATGCTCGACATGCTGTTGGCCAAGAAGCGCGCCGCCGATCGCCGTGCGTGGCTGCAAGAAAAGGGTAACTTAGCCGAGATATAGACGAAGGAAGCGATGAGCGGATGAAAGATCAGCAACTCAATTTCGAGGGAGTCGAGCGTGTTCCGCTGGCAAACTTCACCGAAAAGGCCTACCTGGACTATTCCATGTACGTCATTTTGGATCGCGCGTTGCCGCATTTGGGCGACGGTCTCAAGCCCGTACAGCGCCGCATCATCTACGCAATGAGCGATCTCGGGCTCTCGGCCGGTTCCAAGCCAAAGAAAGCCGCGCGAACCGTTGGCGATGTGATCGGCAAGTTTCACCCGCACGGCGATTCCGCGTGCTACGAGGCCATGGTGCACATGGCTCAAGCATTCAGTTACCGCTATCCGATCGTCGATGGTCATGGCAACTGGGGCTCGCAGGACGATCCCAAGTCATTTGCCGCGATGCGTTATACCGAAGCGCGCCTGGCGCGCTACGCCCAGACACTGCTGGCGGAACTCGACCAGGGAACGGTGGAATGGCAAGCGAATTTTGACGGCACGCTCAAAGAACCCGTACTACTGCCGGCGCAGTTGCCGAATCTGCTCCTCAACGGCGGGTCGGGTATCGCGGTCGGCATGTCGACCGATATCCCGCCGCACAACATTCGGGAAGTGATAACGGCGTTGATTCGCTTGCTCGATCAGCCGAATACGACGCTCGGCCAAATCATGCGGCACATCAAGGGGCCCGACTTTCCAACCGGCGGCGAGCTGATCTCGCCACGTGCCGACATCACGCAGATCTACAAGACCGGCAACGGCAGTCTGCGCGTGCGGGCCCGGTATTACGTTGAGGATGGCGACATCATCGTGACCGAGTTGCCGTTCCAGGTTTCCGGCGCAAAAGTGCTCGAGCAGATCGCCACGCAGATGCGCGCAAAGAAGTTGCCAATGATGGAGGATTTGCGTGACGAGTCCGATCACGAGAGCCCAATTCGCCTGGTCCTGACCCCGCGTGCCGGGCGCGTCGATACCGATGCGCTGATGCAGCACCTGTTTGCGACAACGGATCTCGAACGCACCGTCAGGGTGAATCTAAACGTCATCGGTCTCGACGGCCGTCCCGGCGTATATGGCCTGCAGGCGCTGCTTCAGGAGTGGCTCCAATTCCGCACGAACACCGTGAAGCGGCGGCTCAATCATCGCCTCGACCGCGTGACCGCGCGCCTGCATATTCTGGATGGCTTGCTGATCGCGTTTTTGAGCATCGACGCGGTGATCAAGATCATCCGCACGGAGGATGAGCCCAAGCCCGTACTCATGCAGCGCTTCAAGCTCAGCGACCTGCAGGCGGAAGCCATCCTCGAGCTAAAGCTTCGCCATCTGGCGCGTCTGGAAGAGGTCAAGATTCGCGGCGAGCAAAAGGCCCTGGCCATGGAGCAGGCGACTCTGCAGCGCACGCTGCGATCGAAAAAGAAGCTCACGGAGCTGATCAAGAGCGAGCTGCTCGAGCTTGCCGAGACCCATGGGGATGCGCGGCGCACCGTCATCGTCGAGCGCGATCCGGCGCAAGCCATGGATGAGGCCGAACTCATCACGAGCGATCCGATTACGGTAGTGCTCTCGGCGCGCGGCTGGGCACGGGCGGCCAAGGGCCACGATATCGAGGCCGAGCGTCTGAGCTATCGCTCCGGCGATGAATTTCTCGCCGCCGCGACCGGCCGTAGCAATCAGCTTGCAGTATTTCTCGACGGCACGGGACGTGCCTATAGCTTGCCGGCGCATACGCTGCCGTCGGCCCGCAGTCAGGGTGAGCCGCTGTCCGGACGGCTGAAGCCTCCGGACGGCGCGAGTTTCGGTGCTGTCCTCCTCGGTGCGCCGGAGGAGTCTTGGGTGCTCGCATCGTCGGCCGGCTACGGTTTCGTAGTGCGGCTCGAGAATCTGCACTCGCGCAACAAGGGTGGCAAAGTCGTACTGACCGTGCCGAAGGGCGCGCGCATTGTCCCGGCCGCGCCAATCGGCGCCGCAAGTGAATGGCTTGCTGCCGTTTCCAGTGACGGCCGCTTGCTCTTATTTGATGTCGCGGAGCTCCCCGAGCTCGCCCGGGGCAAGGGCAACAAAATTCTTGCGTTGCCGTCGAAGGCGGCGATCGAGATGGTCGCGATCTGCGCGCTGGCGGCAGATCAATCTTTGCAGATCGTCAGTGGCAAGCGCCAGATGACGCTCAAGCCGAAGGACCTCGAGCCCTATGTCGCTGCACGTGGACGGCGCGGCACCGCCCTACCGCGCGGTTGGCGCAAAGTCGATCGAATGCAGCCGGAGCCGGGCTAGCTCAACGCTCTTCGAGCACGACGTCCGGTTCATGGACGTAGTGGCCCTGCATATGGTCAATACCGAGTTGGAACAATACAGCCATCGCGCTGGCCTGTTCGACGCGTTCGGCGATCGTTTCGATATTGCGCTTCTGCGCAATGGCGACGAATGTCTTGATGGTCTCCTGCTGGGGCGGATTGGTCTCGATGTTCTGAAGAATCGAGCCGTCGATCTTAACAGTGTGCAGCGGCAACTGCTCGAGCAACTGTACTGAGTTTCGGCCAATGCCGAAATGCTCGATCGCTGTGCCGAACTCGAGTTTCTGCAGTTCTGTGAATAATTGCTTGAGCGGTTTCAAATACTGCGCGGCGTCGGGCTCGGTCACCTGAAAACACACCTGACCGGGCTGCAGCTTAGCGGATTTCGCCTGTGTCGAAACCCAATCCAGTAGCGTGCTATCCGTTACCGAGTCCTTCGATAATTTAACGAATATGTGATCATTCTGGTGGTTTTCGCAGTATTCGAATGCGGAGCCGATGACCCAGCGGTCGAGCATTTTCAATAACTGATTACGTTCGGCCGCTTGGATGAATTCCGTCGCGGCAACCTCGTCACCTTGCTCATCGACCATGCGTAGCACCGTGTCGTACATCTTCTTCGGTTCGCCGTTGAGATGGGCGATTGGCAGGTGCACGAGCCGAAATCTATTGTCCATGAGCGCGGCCTTGATGCGCTGTACCCATAGATCATCGAAGCGTCGTATACGCGTGCTTTCATCAGAGATTTCTGCAAGTACGACTTGATCTCCGCCACGTTTGCGGCCGCGCTTGTGGGCCTCCTCGGCATCGAGCACGAGGCTTTCGACGCGATTCGTGCCGCTCGTCACTTCGGCGAGGCCGAGCGTGCAGGTAATCGACAGCGTTTTGCCATTGATCTCGAAGACGTGATCGGATACGACCCGCACGACGTTCTCGGCCCATGCCTCTACATCACGCAAGGTCCCACGTTCGATGAGTATAGTGAAAACGACCCCACCGAAGCGCCCGCAGAGATCGTTCGGCTGCGTCAAACTCTGAATGACCGCCGCAGCCTGAATGAGAACATCTTCCGTGGCTAGCGGACCGACTTCATCCTTAATCTCGCCGAACTTGTCCGGCCTAATGTACGCAAGCGCGCGTACGCCACCCGACAGTGTGGTCGTGAGTCGTTCCTCGATCTGCTCGATAAACTGGCGGCGATGATAGAAGCCCGTCGTCGGGTCTTTATGCACGGCCGTAGCGATGAGCTGCTCGGGGTCATCTCGCTCGGATCGATCTTGGGGAACACTGATCCGAATGGCGGCTTCGTCGCCGAACGCCGCCTCTTCCAGGCGTAGCTCGACCGCGACCGCCGCGCCATCGGCGTCGATGGCAACCGCACGCAAAAGATTCTCACCCCATTGCTTGCGCGCGCAAGCGATCAATGCGCCTTTGACGGCTGCTTGGCTGGTAGCGTCGAACGAGTCCATCAGCGGCAGGCCCGCGAACTCGTCGGGATCTGCACGACCGAAAAGTTCAGCCCAGGCCGGATTGGCATTTACGATGATGCCTTCCTGGACATAGGCGATCGCTTCGACGTTCCCCGCCATGATCGCTTTGAGCTCGCGCCGATAGCGGTTTGCCGAGACGATCGTGTCGCGCAGCGCCTGTTCGAGGCGAAAGGCGCGCAGCTCGCGTTGGGCAACTGCGAGCAACCGTTCCGGCTGAGAGGCCGAGACGAGATCGCGGGCGCCCGCGTGCATCGCAGCGGAGATTTTCTTTTCGTCGACTTTATCGCTCACGGCGATAAGCGGCAGGATCGGCGCGATCTCGCCGGAGATCCTCGCCGCCGCCGTGATTTCCGTCGCCGCGGCCGCCGTGAATAGAAACAGCAGATGTGGATGGTGGGCACGGAGCGCGTCGGCAAGATCGGCGACGGTGTGCACGCGATGGCAATGAACCGTCAGGCCCGCCTGGCGCAACACCCGGTTGACGAACTCCAGGTCCTCCTCGCGGCTTGTCACTGCAAGTATCGGCGTCACGTGCTGTTGAGCCATCGAGTCAAAGGTCCTCAGGGATGATGCATCGAGCCGGTTGGCCTTATTTGGCGGCGATTCTAGCATTCGGCCCGCGGCTCTAGCGAAACCGGATCACAGAAGATCGGCCGGTTCGAATCAGCGCCTAGCCTACAATAGTTTTACCTAACTCACCCGGAATCTCACGAACGAGGCGTGGAACGAGATAGCCGGGTACGCGTTGGCGTAGGGCGATTACGAACGCTTGGGCATGTTCGTGAGGCACTTGAAAGTGCGCGGCGCCGGCGACCGCGTCGAGTTCGTGTAGGTAATAGGGTAGCGCCCCGGCGTGAAAGAGCCTCCAGCTCAGCGTGGCCAGCACGTCGACATCGTCGTTGATATCGCGCAGCAGCACGGATTGATTGAGTACGCTTGCGCCCGCGCCGGCTAGTGCGGCCAGACTGATGCCGACGGCGGCATCGATCTCGTTGGGATGATTGCAATGCACGACGACGACGACTCGCAGCTGCGTCGCGCCGAGTATTTCGAGTAACCCGGAATCGACGCGCTCGGGCAAAATGATTGGATAGCGACTATGAATGCGCAGCGTCGTGACGTGCGCAATTCTCTCGAGCCGCGCGATCAAATCGGCAAGCCGATGATTGGATAAGCTCAGCGGGTCGCCGCCCGATAGGATTACCTCGGCGATACTCGCATCGTTCGCGATCGCACTGAGCGCCGTTTGCCAATTGCCGCGCGCGGCAGTCTGTTCGCTATACGGAAAATGCCTCCGGAAACAATAGCGGCAGTGGACGGGACACGCCGCGGTGGTGATCAGCAGGGCCCGGCCGGGATACTTACGGATCAGGCCATCCGCTGCAGCGGCGAGTTCGTGGAGTGGATCCAGCTCGAATCCTGGCGCTGGCGCGCGTTCGGCGGCTAGTGGCAGGACTTGGCGCAAAAGCGGGTCGAGCGGGTCGCGCTTTCTCATCCGCCGGGCGAATCCGCGTGGCACCAGCAGCGGGAATTCGTGACTGGTAGGCTCGATCGCAGCGATCTGACCGTCGTCAATCTCGAGAAAACCGAGGAGTTCATCGCGGCTTCTAATCGCGGTTTGCAGCGCCCCTTGCCAACCGGAGTCAGCCGCTGGGGGAGTTTCTACGGCGGCGGGGGTCGGTGTTCCCAATACCGTTGTTTTCCTTAAACGTTTATCATTGCCGTCGCAAATTACGGCGTACGGGATTCGAAGGTGGCAGGTGCTCGCGTCGCGCGCGATAGCAGGCCACGCCAAGCGCCTACCCAAGTGTGAATCGGAGTCAACGGAAAGTCTATGGCGAGTTACAACACGAACGAGTTTCGCGGCGGCTTGAAAATTTTAATCGACGGCGATCCATGCACGATCGTCGAGAATGAATTTGTCAAGCCTGGTAAAGGGCAGGCGTTCAACCGAGTCAGGATTCGCAATCTAAAGACGGGCCGTGTCGTTGACAAGACTTTCAAGTCCGGCGAATCGGTCGAGGCCGCCGACGTCGTCGAGCAGAATCTGCAGTACCTGTACAATGACGGCGAGCATTGGCATTTCATGTTTCCGGATACCTTCGAGCAGCTCGGCGCGGACCGTAAGGCCGTCGGCGATGCCGAGCAGTGGCTCAAGGAGCAGGACATTTGTACGCTGACTTTGTGGAACGGCCAGCCGCTGCTGGTCACGCCGCCTAACTTTGTCGAACTCACCATCGTCGAGACGGATCCCGGCGTCCGGGGCGATACCGCTCAAGGCGGCGTCAAGCCGGCGAAGCTTGAAACTGGAGCGGTGGTTCGTGTACCGCTCTTTGTCGAAGAAGGCGAAGTCGTCAAGGTCGATACGCGCAGCGGCGAGTACGTCTCGCGCGTCAAAAGTTAGATTGCCTGCGCGGGTGTTTCAGGCAGGAGCGCGGTGTGCAATGCTGACGGCCGCCTCAAGCCCGGTCAGTCCTGCAGCCACCGCGACAAGCCGATCCAATCCCACGGCGACACCGGCGCATTCGGGCAGGCCGTGTTCGAGGGCAGCTAGCAAGTGCGCGTCGACCGGCGGTACTGCAACCCCCGCACGGCGTCGCTCGGCGCATTCCGCCTCGAAGCGAGCACGCTGTTCGCTGGGATCCGTCAGTTCGGCAAAACCGTTGGCAAGTTCGATGCCGGCGAAGAACGCTTCAAAGCGTGCTGCGACAGCGGGCGTTTGCGGTTTGATCCGCGCCAGCGCCGCCTGGTCGGCCGGATAGTCATATATAAAGGTGAGGGCATCGCGCGGCAGCTGGGGAACCACACCGAGGCTCAACGCCAGATCCAGCAGAGCGCGTCGCTCCAATGCCGGAGGCACGGCGACATTGCGGGCCGCAAGAGCGGTGATTAGCGCAGCTGCCGGCGCATCCGGGGTGCTGCCGAGTGCGCGTTCGAACGCGTCGTGATACGTTACGCGATTGGTCGGTCCCAGCCGGCGGCTGCCGGCAATAATTTCCGTCAGCAGCGAATCAACCTCGTCGATTAGCGCAAATTCCTCCCAACCGACGCGATACCATTCGAGCATCGTGAATTCGGGCTGATGCCAGCGGCCGAGTTCGTCGTCGCGAAACACGCGGCAAATCTGATAAATATCGCCGCTGCCGGCCGCGAGCAGGCGCTTCATCGCGAACTCCGGGGAGGTGTGCAGGGTTAAGCGTGTTGCGCCAAGCGCGCCGCTTTGCGTCGTGAAGCTCTGGAGCGCGGGGTCGGTCGTGCCCGCGGTCGAAAGCGCCGGCGTTTCGACTTCGAGAATGTTGCGTGCTGCAAAGAACGCGCGGATTTGCGCGAGAACTCGCGCTCTAAATTGCAGCATCTCGGTTGTTGCGGTGGGTTGCCAGGCCATCGCCGCTGCTCAATCGGGGCTGGCGTACCGAGCGATCGATCCGAGCGCCTGTCCCATGCGAACGCTAGTTCCTGGCGCCAAGTCCCGATCCCAGCGTGTGCTTCCAGGTGGCATTACGGTGATCACGGTTGAGCCGAGGTTGAATCGCCCGATCTCGGCCCCGCGTTCGAGCGAGCCGGCGGCGAGCGCGCTGTGATCCCATGTCAGGGGCTGACCGCTTGCGACCTCACCAAGCCACGGGGTCGCGAGGCTCGCAACGTTGAGCGCGCCCACGAGCACGACAGCCATCGGCCCGGCGTGCGTGTCGAACCACAGGATCAATCGTTCGTTGCGACAGAACAAGCGCGGGATTGCGTGCGAAGTTGCCGCATTGACGCTGAATCGTTTGCCTGGAATGTAGCGGGCGAAGGTCAGCGTACCGGCCAGCGGCAGATGCACACGATGATAGTCGTACGGCGCCAGATAAATGGTTGCGAAATCGCCTTGAGCGACTTGTACGCCCGCGCCCGGCAGCGATCCGAGCAGCTCCTCGAGTGCGTACGGCATGCCTTTGGCTTGCAGTGCTCGCCCGTCCACGGCCGTGCCGAACTCCGTCACGCGCCCGTCCGCCGCCGCGACAAGCGTCGTATCGCCGGCCGCGATCGGACGTGCGCCCGGTCGCAGGGCGCGCGTAAAGAAGTCATTGAAGCTCGCGTAGTCCTCGCAGCGCGGTCGTTGCGCGTCGTCGAGTTTGACGGCGTAATGGCGGACAAACCAACGGATCAGCGGCGTTCTGACCGCTGGCCAGGTGCACCGCGCGAGGTGATAAACGCAGCGGCCGAGCAGGCGCTGCGGCAGAAGATGCTGCGCCCAGACGAGCAGCCGCGACCTCATGAAGCCGGTGCGGCAGCGGGCGGGCGTCTGCGATAGAGGTTCTTGATGCGCGTGAAGTCGGTGACGATCGTCGCTGGCGCGGGGGATCCGCTCAGCGTGGCGATGAGCTCGGCATCGGGGCCGATGATGTAGATCGTGCCGTTGTGCGTCACGCTATAGGTCGGCTGATCGGGATGTTCGATGATCATCACGCTGACACCGAGCGCGCTCAGCAGCGGCTGCAGTTCGCCCTGGGCACCCGTCACGCCGATAAAGCCCGAGTCGAAGCTCTCCAGGTAGCGTGTAATTCGTTCCGGGGTATCGCGATTCGGGTCGACGCTGACAAAGATGACCGCCGGTGGTTCGCCCGCATTTTGCTCGAGTTCACTGTGGGCGCTCGCAAGTGCGGCGAGTGTGACCGGACAAATGTCGGGGCAGTTTGTAAACCCGAAAAACATCAAGCTGAATTGGCCGCGCAAGGCGTCAAGGGAAAATGGTCGGCCCATCGTGTCGGCGAGCGCAAATTCCGGCAGCTCGAGCGGCGTCTCGAAATAGCTCGCTGATTCCGGATAAGGCGGCGGCCGAAGCAGGTTATTGGTTGCGAACATCACGCCGACCAACAGTACGAGGGCGATGACGAGAACTCTGAGCATGGCGCCGATCATGGCGGCCATTATCTCATAAGGGGTATCATCCGCGGCCCATGGATCTGCGCGAGCTCGAACAGGCACTGTACGCAGGCACGAACGGCGCGGCGTGGACCGAGCAGCTCGCGCGCTATTTCTCCAGCCATGAGCTGTTCTATGGCCACGGCACCGCTAACCCGACCGATGAAGCCTACTGGCTCGTCCGAGCGCTGCAGTCGTGGGATGAAAAAGCGTGGCTCACGAGTCCCGATCCCGCGCTCATTCCGCGGTTGCTCGAGGTGGCGGGGCAGCGGGTCGAGCAGCGTAAGCCGCTGGCATATCTGCTCGGCGAGGCGTGGTTCGCCGGATTGCGCTTCACGATCGACGAGCGTGTGCTGATCCCGCGCTCGCCGCTGGCCGAGCTCATCGAGGCCGGGTTTGAGCCATGGTGCGAGTTACGATCAGGTGACCGCCTACTCGATATCGGCACCGGCAGCGGCTGTCTGGCGATCGCCGCGGCCCACCACTGTCCCGGCATTGATGTCGACGCGACCGAAGTGTCGCCGGCCGCACTCGCCGTGGCGGCGGCAAACATTCGCGCGTTCGCGCTCGAGGAGCGCGTGACGCTCCATGCAGCGGATCTCTTTCCATCGCAACGTGCGCGTTACCGCGTCATTGTGGCCAATCCGCCCTATGTTCCGGAGCCGCGACTCGATGAGTTGCCGCCTGAGTATGGCTACGAGCCGCGGATCGGATTGAATGGCGGGCCCGTCGGGCTTGAAGTCGTCGCCCGCATTTTGCGCCAGGCACCAGCGTACTTGGCCTCCGATGGTGTACTGATCATCGAAGTCGGCGAAGCGCAGCCGGCCTTCGCCACCGCGTATTCGCAGCTACCCGTCACATGGCTCGACTTCGAGCATGGTGGCGACGGCGTCGCGCTAATCACGTGCGACGAATTGACTGGACACTCGGCGAGCTAGCGTGCTGCAATTACGCGCTCACTGCGCGGCATCCGTTCGGTAACCGGAGCCACGCGAGCGCTGACGGGAATGCAAGCGAATGGCCGGCGACACCTTCGGAAAACTTTTTACGGTAACGACCTTCGGCGAAAGCCATGGGCCGGGGCTCGGCTGTGTTGTCGACGGCTGCCCGCCGGGATTGGCGCTGAACGAGACGGACCTGCAGAAGGATCTCGACCGGCGCCGGCCGGGCCGCTCGCGGCATGTGACCCAGCGCAAGGAACCTGACGAGGTCAAAATTCTCTCGGGCGTGTTCGAGGGTGTGACAACCGGTACCGCGATCGGGCTCTACGTGGAGAACGTCGATCAGCGTGAGCGGGACTACACCAAGATCAAGGACAAGTTCCGGCCCGGCCACGCCGACTACACCTATCAGCAGAAGTACGGCATCCGCGATTATCGCGGTGGCGGCCGCGCCTCGGCACGCGAGACGGTCATGCGGGTCGCCGCCGGTGCGATCGCGCGCAAGTATCTAGCTGAGCGATTGGGCGTGACCATACGCGGTTATCTCGCCCAGCTGGGCCCCCTGCGGCTCGAGCCGCGCGATCTTTCGATTGTCGACGACAACCCGTTTTTCTGCGCGGACCCGGAGCAACTCGACGCGCTCGAGGAGTTCATGACTCAGCTGCGCCGCGATGGCGATTCGATCGGCGCGCGCATCAATGTGATCGCGAGCAACGTGCCGCCCGGTCTCGGCGAGCCGGTGTTCGACAAGCTCGAGGCCGCCCTTGCCCACGGACTCATGAGTATTAACGCCGTCAAAGGCGTCGAGATCGGGGACGGATTCCGCTGCGTCGAGCAGCGCGGCAGCGAGCATCGGGACGAGTTGACGCCGGACGGGTTCAAGAAGAACTCCTCGGGCGGCACGCTTGGCGGCATTTCGTCGGGTCAGGACATTCTCGTGAGTATTGCCTTAAAACCCACCTCGAGCATTCAAGTTCCGGGCAGTACTGTCGATCGCGAAGGCGGCGCGACGGAGATCGTCACGACCGGCCGGCACGATCCGTGCGTGGGATTACGCGCGACCCCAATTGCCGAAGCAATGATTGCGCTGACGCTCATGGATCACTACTTGCGGCACCGCGGCCAGAACGCGGATGTCGTCTCATCGACGCCGGCAATCGGGCTTAAGCAGAAAGCTTGAAGCCTGCGGCCCGGGCGTCCGGTGGCTGAACCACGTAGAATTTCTGTTGATCAATTCCGAGTAAGTAACTTATGACCAAGACCTATGCAGTCGCCGTGGTCGGTGCGACCGGGCTCGTCGGCGGGGCAATGATGCAGGTGCTGGCACAGCGGGAGTTCCCCGTTGGCCGATTCGTGCCGCTGGCGAGCGCGCGTTCGGCTGGCCGCACGGTAAATTTTCGCGGTATAGATTATCCTGTCGAAGTTCTCGATGGATTCGACTTCAACGGCGTCGACATCGCGCTGTTTTCGGCGGGCGCTTCGGTCTCGGCCGTGCACGCGCCGCGCGCTGCGGCCGCCGGGGCCGTGGTTATCGATAACACCTCGCAGTTCCGCTACGACGAGGATATCCCGTTGGTCGTGCCGGAGTGCAATCCGGACCGTATCGCCGATTATCGTAACCGTGGGATCATCGCCAACCCGAATTGCTCGACTATTCAACTCGTCGTGGCGTTGAAACCGATCCACGGCGCAGTCGGCATCGCACGCGTGAACGTGGCGACCTATCAGGCGGTATCAGGGGCGGGGCTCAGCGCCATCCAAGCATTGACCGCCGGGACGAGAGCGGCGCTGGCGGCGACGGGCGCAGCTCCAGCGGGGCCGGAAAAACCTATCGCATTCAACGTCGTGCCTAAGATCGATCGTTTGCTGGAGACCGGCTACACGAAAGAAGAGATGAAGATGTTTTGGGAGACCCGTAAGATACTCGAGGATCCTGACATTATGGTAAATGCTACCTGCGTTCGGGTTCCCGTTTACTACGGACATTCCGAGGCAGTGCATGTCGAAACTCGAACGAAAATCACAGTTCCCGCGGTCCAGAAATTGTTAAATTCAGCCTCTGGGATCACGGTGATCGACGGTGAGATGCCCGGCGACTATCCGACCGCGGTGACGGATGCCGCCAACCGGGACGCCGTGTTCGTGGGCCGGATCCGGGAGGACCTGACCCATCCCCGGGGACTTAACCTCTGGGTGGTCGCCGACAACGTCCGCAAAGGCGCTGCACTCAACAGCGTCCAAATAGCGGAGATTTTGGTAAATCGGGTTATGTAATGTATTGTTTTGGCTCGGAACCTGGGGCGATTCCTCAAAGGGCGACGCGAATTCGATGACCGCCAAGCGTGAACTGACACTGGTAGAGGATTTTTCATGATACGACGGGCACGTTGGGGTACTTTCTCCCTGTTGCTGGCTCCCATCGGAGCGTGGGCCCTGGGTCTGGGCGACATCGAGCTGCGCTCGGCCTTGAATCAGCCGCTCGACGCAGATATCGAGCTCGTATCCGCGACGCCAGAGGAACTTGCGGACTTGCGTGTCACGCTCGCGGCCCCGGAAACGTTCGGCCGCTACGGCCTCGACCGGCCCGGCTTTCTGGCACGTATCAATTTTGCCGTGGCGCGCAACGAGGCGGGCCGCGACGTCATCCGAATGACGTCCTCGGAGCCAATCGCTGAGCCATTCGTCACCGTGCTCGTCGAAGCGACGTGGAACCGCGGCCGGTTGCTGCGTGAGTACACCGTTTTGCTCGATCCGCCAGTGATGTTGCCGGCCCAGGCAGTCGTTGAACCGATTCAACCGGCGACGGCACGCGCACCGCAGCCGACGCAGCCTGCAGCAACGATCCAGCGTCCGCCCAATGCGGCGCCTGCACCGGCTCCTGCAACTGCAACTGCGGGCACGCCGCCGACACCGCGCCCTGCTGCTGCGCCTGGCGCAGCGGCGAGCGTCTACGGTCCCGTGCAGCGTGGCGATACGCTTTGGGGCATCGCCGCGCAGTTCCGCCCGGCCGGCGTGACCATGAATCAGATGATGGTCGCCATGTACGAGGCCAATCCCGCCGCGTTCCAAGGCAACATGAACATTCTGCGGCAAGGTGCCACACTCGACGTGCCAACCCCGGCGGCGGTAGCCGAAGTCGGTGCCAACGCGGCCACGCAGGAGGTCTTACGCCAAACGGACAACTGGACCGGCGCCGGCGGCGAACAACAGGCCCGCTTGCGCTTACTCGCTCCTGAAGCGGATGGGGGTACGACCGCTGCCGCCGGCGGTGGCGCGAGCACCGGCGCCGCGGCGGGGCAGAACGTTGCCGCGCTCGAGAACGAACTCGGTTCGCTACGCGATGAACTCGCTGAGTCGCAGCGGCTTCTGGCCCTGCGCAACCAAGAGCTCAGCAACCTCCAGCAGCAGCTCAGTGAAGCTCGTGCGGCCCAAGGCCAAGGTACGGGCGCGGCGGGCACTGCGCCCGAGCCGGCCGCGGTTGACCCGGGGGTCGATCTTGAGGCTGAAGAAATTTTTGCCGACGAAGCCGAGCCGATCGAACAGCCGGGCCAGCCCGCGGCGGTTGCGGATGCGCCGGCGCCGGTGGTGACCGAACCGGCCCCGGTCGTGGCTCCACCCACGCCGAGCCAGGTTGTCAGTAGCGCACCGGCGCCATCGTTGCTATCCCGCGTTCTGGGTTGGTTGACGACACCGCTGGTATGGATGCTCGCGGGTCTCGGCGCGCTGGTGGCTGCCGGCGTTTGGTACCTACGCACGCGCCAGGCCGACGGCGATGACATCACGGGCCGTTGGGAGGCGCTCGAGGCCGAAGCCGAAGCCGAAGCCGACGCAGCCCACGAAGCCACGACGCGCTTGCGCGCCGATGCAGCCCGGCGCCACGAACAGACGATTGTCGTCGAGGAACAGCATACCGAGGAGCTACCGCCGGCGACTGAGGCCGCAGAGGAAGACGTATTCGACATCGGCGAGAGTCTCGGCGAAGACCTTGCTGAGGCGATGACGTTTCCCGAGATCGAATCGGAGCCGGCGCCGAAACCCGAGGCGCAGGCGGACCGGGCGACGGCCGAGCTACCGAGCTTCACCTCACCGGCCCCGGCGGAGGAGACTCTCTCGAGTCAGACCGTCATCAATCTCGATCAGGCCGATCCGATCGCCGAAGCCGATTTTCACATGGCGTATGGCTTGTACGACCAGGCAGCCGACCTGATTTCCAAAGCGCTGGAGTCCAATCCCGAAAGCCGTAGCCTGCGCCTGAAGTTGCTCGA
>Ga0326597_10001957_pt1 | contig 31670 bp, 31 predicted proteins | sample RVTome_12_FD_203789 | JGI IMG/M metagenome (GOLD analysis project Ga0326597, IMG submission 203789) | Soil microbial communities from uranium-contaminated site in the Upper Colorado River Basin, Wyoming, United States - RVT100D185 | ecosystem: Environmental > Terrestrial > Soil > Contaminated >...
TATAGACTATTGGGTGCAGGAGTAACACCAAAGGCGCCTAAGATAAATATAGACAGTTCACATCCCTTCTTTAAGAAGACCTTTGTTTTAACGGGATCATTAAAAGAATATACGCGTCAAGAAGCTTCTAATCTGATTAAAGACAAAGGGGGAAAAGTATCAAGTTCTGTGAGTTCTCAAACAGACTACGTATTGGCTGGAGTCGAGCCTGGCTCAAAATATAACAAAGCTAAAAAGCTTAATATTCCGATTCTTTCTGAAGAAGAATTTAAAAAGATGCTCTAGATTAACGAGCGAACTCGGCAAATCCTGACCAAGGACCTACATAAATACGAGGAATATTCCATCTATCATTGCGGTTTGCTTTACCAAAAGGAACTACTTTTACTGTCCTCTCAAAGTGTCCACCTCGAGTATTTCTGACAATACTTTGTACGGCTGCACATGGAATACTTCCATAAGGATAGCATAGTGAAGTGATATGCTCTCTTCTACGATCTTCACCAATCCACTCATTCATTTGTCTTTCAAAATCTGTAAAATTAGCATTTAATTCGATTGAATTTAGATTAGCCATTTTGACATGTCTAGAACCGTGAGAGCCAACTTCATAATGATTATCTATTAAGAAGTTGAGTTTCTCTGTTTCTCTACCAGCCTGACCGAAGGCAGGATGAATATTTTCTTCTGGGGTGTCTTCTGTGCAAACGAAAAATGAAGCAGTAACTCTAAAAGCAGGGTTTTCGCGTTTAAATTGTTCTAAGATTCCAACAGCACAATTAGGATCAATAGTTCCATCATCTAAATATCTGAAATTACCAATTTTGCCATCATCGAAAGTTAAAACAGCATATTTTTGTGCGGCATCTAAGGGTCTACCATCTTGAAGCTGATTTTCAGAAAGTTCTTTAATAGTGACCAGTTGATAACCATGATCTCTTAAATGTTCTAAATAAGAGCGTAATCTATTTGGAGTAATGGTCCATAGATCTTCTTGCTCATTGATTTCATGGATCATAAATACAGGAACTTTTGCTATGTTATCTTCAGATCTAGGGAATAATTTTACGGGGATATTTTTTGGAGCAATTAGGCCGTATACGGATCCGTAGAATATAGCTAAGAAATACTGTAGGGTATTGATAGCATGATCTTTCACTCTTTCAAAAAGATGATCATGGGTCGCTTGTCTAATAGGTAAAAAGTAAGTAAACCCCCAAACTGTAGCTGAAAGGGTCATGCTTATTAGGTGATAAGCGAAATCTAGCGCGGAAAATGCAGATGTAGTTGAAGCGACTATCCTTGAAGCGAGCTCTCTTTTGAAGAAGGTAGATACTTGGCCATTATCTTGACCCCATAGCGCATTGATGCTATTGGAGACCACGAAATCTGCCGTTGAGAAAGTTCTCAAGGACATACAGGATGGAGAGGGGATTATCATTATTAACCTATCTATTTATTTTCTAGAAAAAAGTATAGCATAGTTAGGTTTAAAAATCAGGTTTTAAAATTTTTATTATTATAATTTCTATAGAATTAAAAAAGGTTGTAAGGAATTAATTTAATAAAATATTTTTTTGATAGAAACCCTTATATATCAGCTGCAAGAACAGCTATGTTCTATATTATGAGAACACCCACATCCACCACCACAGCACCCACGTTTCATGGGCTTAGCTTGTTGGGATGCGACCAGAAGGGGGGCTGAAACGGCTTTTCCGATAAAAGTCTGATAGTTATATTCTTCCAAAAGCACTTTTTGCATTGTGCCAATCCTACTTTTATCACCAGGAAAAATCACTTTATTCCAATGACGTGTCCGACCTTTTAGATTCTCGCCATCTTTATTTTCTCTTTCTACCAAAACATCTTGAACAGTTCCTAAAAACTTGCGGTTTTCCTCTTCGCTGATTCGATTATGAATTTTTAAAAGATGTTGCAAGCGTTGTTGTTTTACGGATTCAGGGACATCATCTTTCCAGCGCATCGCAGGGGTGCCTTTTCTAGGGCTATAGGCATAGATAAAAGCGACTGTATAGCGGATCTGTTCAAATAGATCTGCTGTTTCTTGGAATTCAGCATCAGTTTCTGTAGGGAAACCTACGATTATGTCTGTGCCTAAGGTCACATCAGGAACAATTTCTCTTAAAAGATGTACTTTTTCAATATACTGCTCTTTGGTGTAGATGCGGTGCATTTTTCTTAACACTCTTGAAGAGCCGGCTTGCATAGGGAAATGCACGAATTCACACACAGAAGGCAGATCTCTAATTGCTTTCATCAAATCTACTGTGATATCAATCGGGTGGCTGGTCATAAAACGTATGCGCTCTAGACCTTTTATCTCGTCTAATTTATAAAGTAGGTCATGGAATAAGAAATTTTGGTCCTTAAAATCTTTTCCATAACTATTTACGTTCTGGCCAAGTAAGGTCACTTCTTTATATCCGTGTTCAACAAGCCGTTTACATTCTTCTACAATGCTATCACAGGGTCTAGAAACCTCTTTTCCTCTTGTATAGGGAACAACGCAATAAGTACAGAATTTATCGCAGCCCCGAATAATAGAGACAAAAGCTTTAACATTTTGATCTCTTTTAGCAACTAAATAATTAATATTTTCTTCGTAAGAATCTTCTGTTCGACAAACTTGTTTTTGAGAATAGAGAACTTCATCTAAGACATCATTGATGTCCATGATATTATTGGTCCCTAAAACAAAGTTTACAAAAGGAAATTTTCTAAAAATAGCTTGACGTTTGGCCATAGCCATACAGCCGGTGATACCAATCAAAGGTTTTTTTGATTTGCGTCCTAATTGTCCCAGTTTCCCCATCACTTTTCTCTCTGCAAGATCTCGGATGGAGCAGGTATTATAAATAAGCAAATCAGCGCCCTGTTCAGTGTCTATCCTAGAAAGTCCGCGGTTGAGCAATTGTCCGGCTAGGATTTCAGAGTCCAGTTCATTCATCTGACAGCCGTAGGTACGTAAATAAAAGGTTTTAGGATCAGCCATAAGAAAAATTTTGGTTTTTTGATAGGCTAGTGTAGCTCAAACCCTTTCTTTTATCAAGTAGACAAATCGTGTAGTATATTTTTTATTTGGACAAGGGAAAAACCTTGGCAAAAAAACTTAAGAAAAATATACTTTACCCATAATTATCCCTAGGCAAGGTTAAAAGAAAAATGACACAATCGACATTCAAAAAAACTAAAGAAGCTCTTGAAGAAACGAAATGGTTTGTTTTTGATGCTACAGACAAAATTTTAGGTCGTTTTGCTTCAGAAATCGTTAAAATTTTAAGAGGAAAGCACAAACCATCTTACACTCCTCATATCGACACAGGAGATGGCGTGATTATCACGAATGCTTCTAAAGTTAAAGTAACAGGAAATAAAGAAGCTCAGAAGATTTATCATCATTATTCTGGACATATCGGCGGTCTAAAAGAGATCCCATATAGAGTTATGATGAAAAAAAATCCTGAGAACATCCTACTTGAGGCAATAAAAGGCATGATGCCAAAAACAAAGTTAGGAAAAAAACAGTTGAAAAAATTACGCATATTTGTTGATGATAAGCATCAACAGGCTGCACAAAAACCCATTGATGTAAAGTAGGACGAAAAAGCTAATGAGTAAAGCAAAAGAAATAGAAGAATTTATCGGTGTTGGAAGAAGAAAGAGAGCGGTCTCTTCAGTAAGAATGCGAAGAGGCAGTGGTCAATTTGAAGTCAATGGAAAGAAATTAGAGGAATATTTCCCTCTGTCTTTATTACAAAAAGTAATTCACGCTCCTTTGAAGGAGCTAGAATTAAATGATAAATATGATTTTATCATTAGGCTTAAAGGTGGGGGTATTCATGCGCAGGCTGAAGCTACTCGTTTAGGGATTGCTAGAGCATTGGTATCTCAAAATGAGTCTGCGAGAAGTCAGTTAAAAGATTTAGGATATTTAACCAGAGATCCCCGCATGAAAGAAAGAAAGAAATACGGTCTTGCGGGAGCTAGAAAACGCTTTCAGTTTTCTAAACGGTAAAACTTTTCTTCCTCCTTGTTTATTGAAAGTCCTCGAGTGGGTTCTCCATTCGAGGGCTTTTTTTCTAGTATTGGAAAGTTATGACAGCTCCAATCAAAAAGCTCTGTTGAGTAATGTGGTCTAGATCATTAGAAAATTTGTCACTTACACTGCTAGCTGAACCAGAGGCATTTTGTGTCCCTGATATCTCATAGGTAGCTTTTCCATGATGAGCATGAAAATATTGATAAGTAAACTCGATTTTACCGCTTAGCCAGTCTAAAAAACCGTACGTTCCGGATAGGTAGAACTGATGACCTAATGAAAGAGCAGATGTATTCACTTTATAATCTAAATCTCGAATGTTTTGCAAAATGGTAGTTAAGCTATGGTAATTTGCTTTTTCAAAAGTTTTGCCTAAAAAGAAATGATAGCCAGCTTCGTAGCGTATTCTACCGAAAATTACAGGGGTATATTGCAGATCTAGCCCTATCATAGCCATTGCCCATTGTAGGGAAAGATCCTTTTTAGGATAGAACAGATAGGAAACAGCTACGCCTTGGTCGAGAGCAGTTCGATTAATCAATCTTAAATGATCTCTATTTAGGAGATTTAAGTTATAAAAGACACCCAGAACAGGGCGTAAATAGATGGGCCCTAACCTAGCTTGATAGCCAAGATCTAGAAAAATATCGATTGCATTGAGATCACCAGAATTATAAAAGGTGCCTAAGGTTGTAGCTGAAAAGCTACTATTGCTATTCAAAGCCTCTACTCTCCAGGAAGTTTTTAAATCATGACTATTGCCTGTTTGATAGCTAAAATAGCCTCCTAAATACCATCCATCATCAAATTGATAATCACTTTTGATACGCAGTTCATATAGATTGTAGTTTTTAAGTTTTTCTTCAATGTAATTGGCAGTAATGTCGGACTTAGGATGTCTAATAGAAATATCTTCTCTACGATAGCCATTGTATACATCAAAGCATCCATTTTTAAACTCATAGGAGCTTAGGTAAAAAGGGATAAATAATGCTAATAATAACAAGTTTTTCATAAGTATCATTATCATTATTAAAAAATAATATTCAAATTTTAGTTGCTATAAAATTTTTATATAAATATTTAGAAAATATAACTTCATAGAAATTTATATGTTTATTATTGAGAAAAACAAAGAAGGAAAAACTGTTGGAGAATCTGCTTTAGATAATCAAGCGCTAGAGATACATTCAAGTGATCTCACTCCATATGGTATAGTGATTAGCGCAAGAATACTGCATATGGTTTCTAAACAGGCTTCTCATGTTGCTCAAACTCATAGCGGAACCATTTGTGAGAATAGTGGGATAGACTATGTGCGCTTTTATAGCGCAGTAAGTAAAAATGACAAGCTCTTTTGTAAAATTGCTGTAAACAGAGTTTGGGGGTCTACCATTGAGGTAGGAGTGAAAGTTTTAGCTGAAGATTTTAGATTGATTGAACAGAAGGATGTTTTAACAGCTTATTTTCTTTTCGAGGCTAAAGACGAAGAGGGTAATCTAGCCGATATTCCAGAGGTTATACCCGAGTCAGATGCAGAGAAAAGGCGCTATGTATATGCAGAAACACGTCGTCAACAACGACGGAAATTATAATGTATTGAATATAAGATACTTAATCAAGTTAAATCCATATAAATTTCTTTAAAAATAAAGCGTTTTATGCTATAATAATAGCCTAAAAATAGGTAATTTTGGAAAAAACCCCTATGAGCGAACTTTATACGACCAGATTTGTTAGAGATTCTAGCTTGGTATATGGCTTAGTAGAACCTCTTTATAAAAGAGCGCCTTCTGCTGATATGAAGATTGCAGAAACGGTGCAAGGGGCGCTTGCGTTTAAAGAAAAAGAAATAGAGCGCATAAGAGAGCAGAATAAACCAACATGGGAAAATTTTAAAAGAAAGCCTCTCATACTGAATCCGGTTTCAAATACAACGATCCTTTCCATTGGAAATATCGTAAGTTCTGCTGACTTGGGGGCAGTAATTTGGAATAGCGCAAGCCCTTCATCGGCATCTGCATTATCATTGCTAAGCCTTGGTATCATCTCAGGTGTGGTAAATATCGGTGTTGCGGGTATTTGTCTTTATGAAGGAATCCAAGCTCTAAAAGCAGGAGATAAGCAAAAAGCTGTAGTTAACATCGTCATGGCAGCCTTGTTAGCAATGATCGGTGTGATCATGATTCTTCAAGGGGTAATATTGCATGTTAGTTTAGGTACTTTCGTAGGTTTTATCTGTACGAATCCTATATTTTTAGCTGCATTATTTTTCTTATCCTTCCTACCCATGGTTATAGATGTGTATAAAGGTACGTTCTCAATTTGGGGAAAAACAGACTATGCTTCTCAATTGCGATTCAAAGAGCTAAAACAACAGCTTGAAGCTAGTAATGTATTCAACCGAGGACGAATCATTGAAAATCATTTTAACACTTTGAGCAATCAGCCTGCATGTTTACAAAATGGTCTTTTCAATTTAGAAAAATATGAATCGATAGCTAATTCTACAGCTGAACAAATAGAAGAGTTAAGCGAAGCGATTGAGCATTTTATACATAACCATTCCGAAGAGAATCGTGTGCAATTAGAAAAACTATTGGTAAAAGAAGAGCTAGTAAAATATGAAGTGATTGAAGAGTCGGTGTTAGCTAGTGTAGTCAATTTTGCTTCGTTAGACCCCGTACAAAAAGCGGAACTATTTAGTAAATTATTTACCATCCGCTCTAAGGCTTTTTTAAGTGAAGCCATATTAAAAATCGCTATCAGTAAAAAAGCAGAGGAAATGCAAGCGAAAATTGGGGTATTAGCTAGCGTACAAGCTTTAAAAGTCATAGCGATGTTAATTCAAGCAAAAGATGATAATAGTATCAAAACAGCTCAAGTCATCGAAGAGCTAGATAAATTTGAAGCGAAGATACGCACATGGAATAGCGTACAAAATATAAGATTTTTACAACAAACCTGTACTATAGTCGCTACTATTTTAGGTATTTTACCCTTATTTTCAGCTTTGAAAGTTATCCAAGCGCTTTTAGAGTTATTAACTAATGCTTTCGTATTGGCTACGAATTTTATTCCGATCTTCTTGGATCTATTTCCATTTTATAGAAACATTTCCGAAGTACCAGAAATTGCTACAGCGAAAAATATTGAACTTTCCACCATTCCTGGTACTAAAAGAGCTTTAGCTTCTTAAAGGCCATAGATCTTTTGATATTTTTCCGTTAGATAGGTGATATAGTCTTTTGAACTGATGGGTTTATTAGTTGTTTTTTCAATGAGCTCGGCTGGGCTGAAAATTCTTCCATACTGATGGATATGTTCTTTGAGCCAAAGACGAATAAATTCTAACGCGCCTTTAGATACTTTCTTTTCCCAATCGCTATGGCTTTTTTTAAAGGTATCAAAGAGCTGACCAGCATAGATATTTCCTAAAGCATACGTAGGAAAATATCCAATCAGACCGGATGGCCAATGCACATCTTGCATACAGCCATTACTATCAGAGTCTGGAATGATTCCTAATAGTTCTTCCATCTTTTTGTTCCATAACTTAGGAAGATCCTTAACTTGAAAAGATCCTTCGATTAGCCCTTTTTCCAGTTCGTAGCGTAAAATGATATGTAAGCAATAAGTCACTTCATCAGACTCAATGCGGATTAAAGAGGGCTCTACACGATTAATTGCGCTGTAAAATTTGGGTAGGGGGATGTGACTAAATTGATTTGTAAAACTTTTTTGTAAAAGGGGATAGAAAAAAGTCCAAAAAGGCATGCTTTTTCCTATCATTGTTTCCCAAAAACGGGATTGACTTTCATGAACACCTAAAGAAACTGATTGGCCCAGGGGGGTACCAAAATATTTTGCTGGCAGACCAGCTTCATACAACCCATGTCCTCCTTCATGAAGCACAGACGAGATATTGCTCATTATCAAGGTAGGGACGACACGAGTTGTGAGACGTACATCGTCAGGATGTAGGCCCATGGTAAAAGGGTGGACAGATTCATCTAATCGAGAGCTGGTAGGCTTGAATGTCATAAACTCTAAGATCATATGACCAAATTTGATCTGCTCAGCATGGTCATATTCAGTAATGAGAAATTTATTATCTATTTGAGGGCTTTTTTGAATTTTGGATAAGAGATCTACAAGATCCTTTTTTAGGCTAGCAAAGATTTTATCTAGCTTTTTTGTAGTCATCTTCGGTTCATAGTGATCTAAAAGGGCATCATAGGGATGGTTTTCATAGCCTAAAAAATTAGCTTTTTCTTTTGTGAGATTGATCACATTTTCTAGATAGGGAGCAAATTTATTAAAATCATTTTCCTTTCGAGCTTGGATCCATACGTGAGTAGTTTCAGACGTTGCTTTAGCCATAGCTTCGACAAAAGAAGAGGGGAGCTTTATGGTCTTTTGATAATCTTTTAGCCATTCTTTTAAACATACTTTTTCTTCATTGGATAGATTGCTGGTTTTAAATTCTCCTGTATCTAAATTGATAAATTGAGAGAGGCTATCAGACCAGTCTTTACACGTTTGCATCTTATGAACTAAAGAAGCTATTAAAGAGAGTTGATCTGTACGCAATACAATTGCTTCTTTAGGCATATAGGTTTCTTGATCCCAGGAAAGTAGTGCTTCTACAGAAGCTAGCAGCTGCATTTTTTTCGCTTGGTTGATTAACTTATCAAAATCAGGGTGAGTCATAATTAGTACTTGTTGTTTTTAAGTTTGTTATATCGAAAAGATCTGTTATTAAAAAGAGCAAGTTTAGGTTTTTTTCTTCTGAAGGCCTAAAAAAAAATATGAGAGGAAAAACATTCCCCAGAAAGTAATAAATGGCGGAGACACTCTGTTTTCTCCTAGCAGAGCTAGTGCATCTAATAGCGCATAGTAAAACATGAATATGAAAAGACCCACCATGGTTAAAAAGAAAATGGATAACTTCCTAGAAAAGCGGAACGCAGGTATTGAAACACCGCTGACTACTAGAAAAGGAGTTAGAGATAGAATGAGACGATAATTAAGCTGGGTACGTATCTCTGCCAGCCGTTTTGTGGAATGACGGTTAGAGGCAAAGTAGTTTTTCATAAGTTCTAATAGGGTAAACTGCTCAATTTTTAGCTGCGTTTTTTTAATTTGGATCTGTTTGCTTTCTATTTGATTGAAAAGATACTGATTGAAAAACTCTCTTTTTATCAATGATCCATCTTCCGCACGACAAAAATGTGTTACATTATGTCCAATCGGATGATTGTTTGCTTTGTCTAGGTGATCGATATGCCAGATATCATCTGAGGAAAATATCCAAAACACATCATCAAAAGAAGATTGTGTTTTATTATACATCCCATAGACAAATTTGGATCCATCTTGCAAAACGACATTATAGACATTGGGCGTATCAGAGGCTTTTTTTAATAATTTTTGTTCTTTGAAGGTGGCTATATAATCTATTGATCTGGGCAGGATGCACTGATAGGTGATTAAGGTTATCAAAGAAAAGCCAGCTGCATAAATAAAAAAGGGTTTTAGTAATTGAGTTTTAGAAATCCCTGCCATTTGAAAAGCGACAAGCTCATGATGGATATTTAAACTGGCTATGACATAAATTGTTGATAACAACAGCGCCAAAGCAGACAGAAGATCTATTCTTCTCATAAAGAAATGGATGTAGTAGTAGATAATATCCAATATATTTGCATTTTTAGAGGAAATAAAACGTGAACTGTGGATCGATAGGTCCATAAGAATATAAACAATAAATATGGCGCATAGAATAAATAGCAGAGTGAAACTGAGCTTTTTAAATATATAGCGATGATAAAGTTTCATTCGATACCTATAGTTCTACGTTTTAAGGCTCTATTGGCAAAATAGATTGATAATAGTTGGGGCAGTATATAAATTAGTATCGATAAAAAGGTATAATGTCTAAGTGATTTGCCTAATGCAAAGGTAGCCATTATCGCTGAAGCGAACAAACAGGCTACAAGAATCTTTTTTCTAGAAATTTTACGCCCAATATCAACTCCAAAACCAATTCCTATAAAAGTGAAGGAAAAAACACTAAGACCAAAAGCTGCTCTTCTAGCGATTTCTGCAAAGATGGAGGTTCGTTTATTCTCCAATTTATGTGAGGCGAGAAGAATTCTAAAAGGTAAGTAATTATAGGTTAACTTTCTCGTTCCTTTTTTCATCATCTTTGATAAATGGGAAGCCGGGCTGCTTAGTTTAGATTGATTTTCTACAAGCAATGTATCCGCATGGGTCGAAGGCAGAAAAGTAATAAATGTCACTTGGTCAGCGAGCAGTTGATCTTGTTGGATATGCAGCTTTTTGGCCATGCATAGGTTTAATCGATTGGATTTGCGATTGCGATAGATGTAGTAGATGTCTTTTGCCCGTTCCGGATTCTTTTTTGAAGGTTTCATATCAACATAGCTACCTTTAATTCTTAGCAGCTCTTCTCTTTGGAGCAGCTCAATGGGATTTATAGAACTCTCTTCAAACAAAATATTTTTTGCTTGCAGTCGCGTACGAGGAGAAAGTTCAGAAACAATCATAAAGTTTATTAATGTACCAAATGCTCCCAAAAATAAAATTGGTCTACTGATTTGAAAAAGCGTCAGACCACTAGAGCGCAGAGCTGTGAGCTCATGGGTTTGACTCATCTTTGTAAAAAGAAGCAGCGTGGCGATTAGACTGGAGATAGGAATGGCTAAAGGCAGGATATAAGGGATCTGATACGCGGTGAAATAAATGACATCGGACTTTTCAATGCATAGAGAAGTAAATCTAGCGATTTCTTTGAGCCTTGTTACCAGCAAAAGAGCAATAAAAGAGCTTAGGCTGAGAAAAAAAATCTTTAAGTAATTTTTTAAAATATACTTCCAAAATGTGGGTATCAAAAAACCCCCAAAACCTTTAAAATAATATGAAAACAATCATAGTAAGAAACCACTTTTTTAAAAAGTAATCATATGAATGCCGCATTAATAGATATTCTAAAAGCCTTCTTATTAGAGCAACAGGTATCTAAAAAACCCTTGGTGCTGGGCATGTCTGGTGGATCGGATTCTACCTGTTTATTTTACCTATTACTTGCATTGAGAGCACAGATGGGATTTGAGCTACATCTAGCTCATGTGAACCATAGTTATAGAAAACAAAGCAAACAAGAAGCTCTTAGATTAGCTGACCTTGCTCAAAAGCATGGTGTTGCCTTTCATCTGATGACATTGGATCCTAAAAAAATCCCTGCGAGTAATATTGAAGATTATTTTAGACAGCAAAGACTGTCCTATTTTGCAAGAATGGTAAAAACATTGGATGCACAAGCTCTTTTATTAGCTCATCATGCAGACGATCTTGAAGAAACGGTATTTAAAAGATTTTTAGAAGGAGCTAGCCTAGCTTCATTATATGGCATGAAACCGGTTTCTCTTTTGCAAGGGATTTTAGTATTCAGACCATTATTGAGGGTGAAAAAAGCACAGATCTTGGCATGGCTTTTTGATCATAAACTGACTTTTTTTCAAGATGAGACTAACTTTGACGGTAGCAATGCCAGATCAGTTTTCCGAACGATATTGCAACCCTTTTTACAAAAACATTTTGGGAAACCCTTTTCCAATAATTTAATTCGGCATGCAGAGCAATCGACAAAACTAGAACAATACATGGATCAACAAACAGCGAAATTTTTCGATTGTGAACTAAAGGGGCCTTGGGGGATCTGTTTTGATTTTTCTAAAAATCATTTAAATGCTTTTGAGCTCGGTTATTTTTTGAAACAGTTATTGCGCAAACAAGATCTTATAGTTAGTTCAAAAAATGTTTTAGAACTCACCAACTGGGTTATTTTGGGCAAGGCAAATAAGAAAATGGTTTTTAAGGAGGCAATTATACTAGTTGATAGAAAGAAATTTTTTTTTATGAGACCTAAACAGATTGAAAAGATGAGGGCTTTTTTTCATATCCCGGTTAAAAAATTGATTGCTATGAATAAAGTGGTAGTTCGACCCGCTCCGAGGCTCCAGTCTTCTCAACTTGGGTGGAAAGCGCTTTGGCAAGGAATGTTTTGTTTTGCGGGACCAAATTTAGCATTTGATTTTGTCTTCAGAGATCGGCTCACTATTAAAAAGACAAAGGACATCAAAATGCCAGTGTTTTTTAAGTCAATCATGCCGGTTGTCTGTATAAACAAGCAGCCCTATTTAGATTTATTTACTGGAATATTTTTATCAGACCATTACGACCCTGCCTATTCTATAACTATAAAAATGAATTAATTTTTCAAAAAACTAAAGAAATAATAATTTTTATTATAATAGTTAACAAAAATAATTGATATTTGTTATAGAAAATAAAAGAGGCATCGAGGCTTTTTTCGTGGGGGAAAACCTCTTTACTTTAAGGGTATGAGATGATTTAATAAGAGGATTACCCTGCCTTTTTATTAATTTAAACAAACGACTAGATTTATGAGTAATGAAAAAAAGAATAGAGATGGCAGAAGAGGTTTGTCGGGTGGCTTTCTCTTCTTTTTACTTGCCATGGTATTAGTATTTTTTGCTGTACAAACTTTGACAGGTGAAAAAGAGGGAAAGGTTTCCTTCAGTTATCAGTTGGAACATTTAGTGAATTTAAATTTAATCCAACCTGATAAAAGCCATAAGATCGCACAAAATGATAATCTAGTTACTTTTACCGGGAAATTTAGAGACAGAGAAACTGAAGAAGGTAAAGAACGTTTTGAATACCTGACTCTTCTCAATGATCAACATCAATTTCAGCAGGAAAAAAAGCATTTAGATCAAGAGCTCGATGCATTAAAAAGCAATGTATCCGCAGCGGCAATACAATTTTTAGAGATTTCAGGACTATCCGCATCATCTAAAGGGTTTACTGTTGTGAGCTCATTGTATGACACTCCTGCCCGAATCAATGCTATTCAGATCGAAGATCATGTGTCTGCGCAGGCAATAAACTTGGCTAGCTTAGAGCAGCATGCTCAAGCGATGAAAAGCGCTCCTGGAGAAGCGCAGCTAACTCAAATGAAGGCTGAACTAGTGCTTCTTACCAAATATTATAGCTCAGCTAAATTAGGGATAGGAGACAGCGTTTTAAAGCAAAAAGTAAAAGAAATCCAAAATAAACTGATTAAGGCCTCTGCTGAGCTTTCCGCAACTGAACAAATGACTCTATATTTGACGAGTCTAAATGAGTTAAAACAGGTGACTCAATCTATTGCTAAAGAACATGAAGGTGTGCGTCTTTTAGCTTTACGGAGCGTAAGAAATTATGTTGAAGCCGTTGATCAATATAACTTGAATGAAAAGTCGCTTGTAAAAAACACGGCACTATTACAAAAAGCAAGACAAAAAGTAGCAGATGTCACTTGGTTTTTTAATAACAAGGAGCTGTCAACTAGAGCCTTAGAAAAAGAAGATTCAGAAAGCTATAGCCAATGGTATAGCAAGGCCAAGGAAGAATGGGAAAGCTTTGCAATGAATAAGGGACTTGTCTTTAAATCTCCTGATCAACCTAGAAATACCGTATTAGAAAGATCTTTCAAGAGCCAAGAGCCACCTCATAATTATTTCAATTATATCGTTACTATTTTGCCTATTGCTCTGATCGCCTTATTTATTTACTTTATCTTCTCTCGCCAGATGAAAGGAGTGGGGTCTTCAGCAATGAACTTTGGCAAATCGCCTGCCAAGCTTTTGACAAAAGAGACCAATCACATTACTTTTAAAGATGTAGCAGGTGCACAAGAAGCAAAAGAAGAACTAGAAGAGATTGTAGATTTTCTAAAAGATCCTCAAAAATTTACTGCTTTAGGCGCAAGAATTCCTAAAGGGGTATTGTTAGTAGGCCCTCCAGGAACGGGTAAAACATTAGTTGCAAAAGCAGTATCGGGAGAAGCGGATAGACCCTTTTTCTCCATATCAGGTTCAGACTTTGTAGAGATGTTTGTAGGAGTCGGAGCAAGTCGTATTAGAGATTTATTTGATCAAGCTAAGAAACAAGCGCCTTGCATTATCTTTATGGATGAGATCGATGCAGTTGGAAGACATAGAGGAGCTGGTATTGGTGGAGGTCATGATGAAAGAGAGCAGACCTTAAATCAGTTATTGGTAGAGATGGATGGTTTTGATACTAAGGAAGGAGTCATATTGATGGCTGCTACCAACAGGCCTGATATCCTAGATAAGGCTCTTCTTCGTCCCGGTCGTTTTGACCGCAGAGTAACTTTAGATCTTCCTGACGTTAAAGGACGTTTTGATATTTTAAAAGTGCATGCCAGAAAGATCAAAATTGATGCTTCTGTCAATCTTATGGATGTTGCGCGCAATACACCAGGGTCTTCAGGTGCTGATTTGGCTAATATCTTAAATGAAGCGGCTTTATTAGCAGCGAGAAGAGGACGCAGTGCCGTAACTGCAGGTGAAGTGATTGAAGCCTGTGATAAAGTACGATTTGGGAAAGAAAGAAGAAGCCTTGAGATGGATACCGAGGAAAAACGGACAACAGCTTATCATGAATCAGGTCATGCCCTTGTAGGACTTGTTGTTGAACATGGCGATCCCGTAGATAAAGTGACGATTATTCCTAGAGGATTTTCATTGGGAGCCACACATTTTATGCCTAAGAAAAACAGACTCAGTTATTGGAGAAAAGAAGCGTTAGATCAATTAGCCATCTTATTGGGCGGAAGAGCTGCTGAAGAGATATTTATTCAGGATATGTCTTCGGGAGCGCAACAGGACATTGTTCAGGCAACAAAATTAGCTAGAGCGATGGTATGTGAATGGGGTATGAGTGATTTAGGAACCATTGCTTTTGATGAAAGACAATCCCAAGGCCAATACTTAGGCATGAATGGATATAATGAAAAACTTTATTCGGAAGAGACGGCGCAAAGCATTGACAAAGCGGTTCATCAACTAATTGATGAAGCTCATACAAGAGCTATTACAATTGTAAATGAGAATCATGATAAAGTAGAAAAAATGGCGCAGATGTTAATGGAATTTGAAACCTTAGATTCTCAAGATATTAAAGAAATCATGGATGGTACCTGGAACGAAGAAGAAAAGAAAAAGCGGCTCAAAGAAGCTGAAGAACTGCATAAGCATACACCGCCTCCTCCTCCAGATGAAGATACTATTACAGATCATCCTTCACCTTCAGATGGATTCCCTGCGCCTGAACAAACCTAGCTATAAAAAAAAGGTTTTATTGCATGAAATGTTAAGGCTTTGCTATACATAACTTCACCAAATCCAGACTTGGAGAAGTTGGTGAAATTTTTATTGAAAGCTGGATCTTTCATTTTTTTTGCCTTGGCACTTGCTTTTATTGCATTTCAATATGGGGTAAGAAAAGGTCACGAGAACTATGGAAAAGATGCTTTCAAGGTGTTTGGTTCTCACTCAGCCTATCTTTCCTTAAAAAAGAAATATCCATTTACCCAATGGAATTTACCGGTTAAATTTTTTCATCTCAATTCACGTCTTTCCTTAGACCTGGCGGCTTCTGGGAAAAGAGATGCAGCAGTATTTGTCTACCCGGATGGATTAGATCCTTCAAAGGCTATTGAGAAATATGGATCAGAGTTTTATATCCAGAAGCTAAATACAACAAAACTCCAGGTTATGGGCAACCGGGCCTTTTATAAAAAACATCCCAAACTTGTATTGACAACAGATCAGTTGAAAGAATTAATTTTTGATCCTTCAGTGACTTTGCTCTTAACACACCATGGTTCTGGAGGATTAGAAAGCGTGGAACGCAAGTTAGGAATGTCATTAAGTCAGATCATAAAAGATCGCGTTTTATTTTTTTCTAAGCAGGAATTTTATAATAGAGTCGGGGATAATGAGCTGCATGAGAAGCCCATTATCTTTTTTTGTAATTCAATTCATCAGGACATTTTAGGAGAAAAAACCACATGGGAACAGCTTGGCTGGATGACCTATCAGTGGTTTGATGCTCCTAGATTAAATACATATATAGCGGTTAATCGCACTAGTCCTTATTTTGAGAATGTGATTAAGCATCTTAAAAAGCAATAATGCATTAGACACTCAAAAGTGCTTTATGGCTTAATTTAATCTGTCCACGATCATTGACATCTAATACTTTCACGTCAATAGGATCACCTTCTTTAAATATCTTGGTTAAATCTTCTATGCGTGAATTAGAAACCTCAGAGATATGACATAATCCTTCTTTACCAATGATCTCAACAAATAAGCCAAAGGGTTTAATGCCTGTAATGCGGCCTTTGTAGATTTTGCCTATCTCTACTTCAGCTGTTAGGCCTTCGATGATTTCTTTAGCTCTTTGCATTCCTTCGGCATTTTGAGAAACAATGTTAACAATACCTTCATCGTTGATATCGATTTCAACACCGGTTTCTTCAATAATGGCTCTGATTTGCTTACCACCGGGGCCTATGACTATACCAATTTTACTTGGTGGGATCTGCATGGTGATGATACGAGGTGCGTATTTAGATAGGTTTTCTCGTGGCTCAGGACATGCTGACATCATTTTATCTAAAATATGTTCTCTGCCTTTTTTTGCTTGAGCTAAAGCGTCTTTCATAATCGTTGTGGTAATACCTTCAATTTTGATATCCATTTGAAATGCAGTAATGCCTTCATGATTGCCTGTGACTTTGAAATCCATATCACCAAGAGCATCTTCAGCACCTAAGATATCAGATAGGATAAGATGTCTATTCTCTTTTAGGATTAGTCCCATAGCAATTCCAGATACAGGTGTTTTAATTGGAATACCTGCATCCATTAAAGATAAGCAACCACCGCAAACAGAAGCCATAGAAGAGGAACCATTAGATTCTGTGATATTAGATTCTAAACGGATTACATAAGGAAAATCCTCTTGTTTTGGTAAAATAGCTGTCAGCGCTCTTTCAGCGAGTTTACCATGGCCAATTTCTCGTCTTCCGGGAGGTCCACTACGGCCCACTTCACCAACTGAAAAGGGAGGGAAGAAATATTGTAGATAGAAACGGTGGGCACCTTCTCCATGGAGATCTTCATAGCGTTGAGCCATGTTTTCTCCGCCCAGCGTACATACGGCTACTGCTTGTGTTTCACCGCGAGTAAACAGGCTGCTTCCATGAGTTCTTGGTAGCAGTGACATTTCTATATCGATATTACGAATATCTTCAGGAGAACGGCCGTCGATACGGATTTTACTATCCAAAATCATTGTTCGCATGATTTCAGATGAAAGATTTTTGAAAGCTAAAGTGATATCTCTTTTTAAAAAGGCGGGTTCTTCAACGTTTTCAAACAGCTCTTCCATCAGTTTCATTTTAATTTCATCAAATGCGGTTTCTCTTTCTTTTTTATTAGAAATTTTCAAAGCACTTTTAAGTTGATCTGCACACAGTTTTTCTACAGCATGAGAAGCTTCTTTAGGGATAGGTACGATTTGAGAGGTGTCTTTTTCTTTTCCGATTTCCTCTTTCCACTTAGTAAGCTCTGCGCAGATCTTAGCGATAGCTTTATGACCAAATTCAATCGCTTTGATCACTTGCTCTTCTGTTAAGAAATCACAAAATCCTTCAATCATTAATATAGCTTGTGCAGAACCTGCAAGCACGAGATCTAATTTAGAGGTTTGTAGTTGTTCATAGGTTGGGTTAATGATAAATTTATCATCAATCATTCCTACACGCACAGCGCCGATAGGTTTTATGAATGGGATATCCGAAATTGTCAAAGCAGCGGATGCGGCGCAGATACCTAATACATCTGGCATTGTTTTATTATCATAGGAGAATACGTATGATAAGATTTGCACTTCATTGTAATAACCATCAGGAAAAAGAGGTCTGATAGAGCGGTCAATGAATCGGCTGACTAAAATATCTTCTGTAGAAGGTCTACCTTCTCTTTTAATAAAACCGCTAAGTGTTTTGCCTGCGGATGAAAATTTACTTTGATAATCAACTCTTAGGGGAAAAAAATCGAGCTCTTCAGAGGCTGTTTTTGATGCACAGGCAGTAGCGAGCAGAGTGGTTTCATTACAATGTAGCATTACACTTCCGTTGGCTTGTTTTGCAATTTTTCCTGTTTCAAAAATGAGTTCTGAGCCCTCTATGTTTATTGATAGGGTACTTTTAGACATGTACTGTCTCCTTTCGTAAAAAATGATAGAAGAGAGATAAGGATAGAAAATCAGAAATAGTACTTTAATAAAAAGCGATTAAAATAATATTTCTGCTCTCTATCATCTCTCGTTTATAAAACAATTACTTTCTCAAGTTCAACCGATTGATGAGATGTTGATATCTTTTTGTATCAGTAGAATTCAAGTAATCTAATAATTTTCTTCTTTGCCCAACCAGTTTTAAAAGAGCTAGCCTAGAACTATGATCTTTAGGAGCCATTTTTAAATGCTCTGTGAGCTCAGTGATTCTTTCTGTTAAAATAGCGATCTGCACGTCCGCTGAACCGGTATCTTTTTCATGCAGTTGGAATTTTTTTGTTATTTCTTCTTTTGTTCCTTTATCTAATGACATCGACTATAATCTCCAATGAATGGTTGAATAAAGCAAAATATTTTAGTAGGATTATATCATGACAATCCAAAAACATTCAATAACAAATAAAAATTAGGTTTAAAACGTTATATGGAACATTTTACCGTACCCGCCCAGATGACACAAGAACAAGCAGATATTTATTATATGAGAGAAGCACTGCGTCAAGCTCAAAAAGCTTTTGATCAAGAAGAAGTGCCTGTAGGTGCAGTCTTGATGCATAATAATAAAATTATTGCTAAGGCGTACAATCAAGTGGAATTACTTAAAGACGCCACTGCGCATGCTGAAATGCTTTGTTTAACTATGGCAAGTGAATTTTTTAATGACTGGAGATTAGAGGAAGCTACCTTATATGTTACTTTAGAGCCTTGTACGATGTGTGCTGGAGCGATCATTCTTTCAAGAGTCAAACGCCTGGTGTGGGGGGCTCCTGATTTAAGAGTTGGAGCAAATGGCAGCTGGATTAATGTTTTTGAGAAAAACCATCCCATTCATCAAGTAGAAGTGACTCAAGGAGTGCTCAAAGAGGAGGCTTCATTATTGATGAGTAAATTCTTTTCTTTAAAAAGAACAAAGAGCAAGACGCTTCAAAGTTAATGCTTTTTCTTTTTTGAGATTTTATCTAGGCGTCTTTTTTCCTTTTTTGATAGGGATTGTCTGCCATCTTCAGCGATTTTTTTAAGCATTGCATCCATAAACTCAGCATCGTTTTGCTTGGGTCTTATCGTAAAAAAATTCTTCATCGCCCAGCTGAATTTTACTAGCCGGATTTCAATAGGAGTTAAAACAGCAATTTCACTACGGGCATGCCAGATTAATAAGGAATAAAAATAAGCATATATAGCAGCAAACAAATAGGCAAAGAAAAGAGGCCAGTGATGGTTGATAATATTTAGGACAAAGCTAAGTCCTAAAAAAAAGAGTATGATCCATCGGGCTTGCAACTTCAGGGTGTGCAACAAAAATATATTTGAATGGGGATTTAACATCATAAAAGCAATGGCAAGTCCACATAAGAGTGCAGTATTTCCATTAAAGTATGAAAATGCTGTTGATCCCAAAATAGAAAAAGAGGCAGCTAAATCGATGACGATCCATGCACCAATGATAAAGCCATAAAAATTTTTTTTAGAAAGACGGGTGTATATTGATACGCTTAAAGTCCAAATCAAATAACAGTTAATGATTAGGTGAACAAAGAAATTGGTTGAGAAGTGCGTCGGATTGATCAAAAGAGGGGCTGTGATAAATTGCCATATAAAACCATATTCAAAACAAAACCAAGATAGCCCTAAATATAGTGGTAAATAAAGATCTGGAAACAGGTAATCAAAAATTGATAAAACTAGGTTAATAATAAAGATAGTGCCAATAAAAATTTTAATAAAAGGAGGTGTAAAAGTAGGTCCAAATTGGAAATGGTGTTGTTGCATGACACAGAACCTAAGCTATTGGGGTTAATATTTTTTTTACTCACATCACTATATAAAAATCTTGTTTTTTTGTGTTAATACAAGTAATCTTATTGTTCTATTATCATTATTTGTTAAGGAGAATTTGATGAAAAAAGAAGGGCATCCTAAGTACCAAGACGTATTGTTTGTCGATTCCTCAACGGGCTATAAATTTGTTTGTGGAAGCACTCTACAACCTAAAGAAACAGAAACTTATGAAGGAAAAGAATATCCTGTATACCGAGTAGCGGTTTCTTCAGCTTCTCATCCTTTTTTCACTGGCGGACAACAATTTATTGATTCTGAAGGCCGTGTCGATAAGTTTACTAAAAAATACACGATGAAAAAAGAAGCAGCTGTAAAAGAAAAGCAACAGCAAGAAGAGTCTGAAAAGGAACAGAAACAAGCGAAAAAAACCAAAAGGAAAACGGCAGCGAAGAAAAAATAACGCTGGCAGTTGCCTGATATGGAAAACAGGATCAATAAATTATTAGCTAGACTCGATGAAGTTGAAGCGTTGATGAGTAAAAACGAGACGCTTGAAGATAAGAAGCTATATAGAGAGCTTACACAGGAGTATTCTTATTTATCTGAGCTAAAAGATGTCTGGCATCATTATCAAAAGATCAACAATCAGTTAATTGAAAATGAGGATCTTTTACTGACTGAAAAAGACCCTGGATTGATTGAAATAATCAAAGAAGAAATCGTCGCATTAGGAAGGCAAGCGGAATTAACCAAATCCCGCTTGCAGACTATTTTAGTGCCTCCAGATCCGCATGACTCTCGTAATATTATCTTAGAAATGCGTGCCGGTACGGGTGGGGAAGAAGCGGCTTTATTTGTCACTGATCTTGCTCGCATGTATACTAACTATGCTGATCGCATGGGATGGGTTGTAGATAAGCTTAGTTCTATGCCGTCTGATATGGGAGGCTATAAAGAATATATTATCGGGATTACCGGTCCTAATGTACATAGATATATGCAGTATGAGGGAGGAGGGCATCGTGTACAACGTGTGCCTGAAACTGAAGCTAGTGGTAGACTTCATACTTCTGCAGCAACGGTCGCTGTACTTTTAGAGCCGGATGAAAATGATGATATAGACATCAATGATAAAGATTTACAGATTGATACTTACAGAGCATCTGGAGCAGGTGGACAACATGTGAATACTACAGATTCGGCTGTGCGGATTACACATATTCCAACCAATACCGTTGTTTGTTGTCAGGATGAGAGAAGTCAACATAAAAACAAAGACAGGGCCATGCGTCTTTTAAAAGCCAAGATTGCTGAAGAGATGCGAAGGAAGCAGAGTAAACAAAGAGCGGATTTGAGGGCTTCTCAAGTGGGTAGCGGAGATCGTTCAGAAAGAATTAGGACCTATAATTTTCCTCAAAACAGGATAACCGACCATCGCATTGATTTAACCTTATACCAACTCGATCAGGTATTGGAGGGGAATTTAGATCCGATTACCAATGCTTTAGTTGCCTATTATTATCAACAAAAGATGACTTCCTAGTTATGGATACGGTTAACGAATGGGTTCGGCATTGTTACGGAACACTCAAGGTCAATCATATTGCTCTGCCAAAATATTCTGCAGAGGTATTGCTAGCTCATGTAATTGGCATACCCAAACATTTGGATATTTATCTTTATCCTGAAAGAATTTTAACGAATGATCAAAAGCTGAGCTTACACGCTCTTTTGAAAAGAAGATTGATGCATGAGCCCTTAGAATATTTAGTTGGCTATGCAGATTTTCATCAGATCCGGGTGCAATTATCACAAGATGTATTGATTCCAAGGCCGGAGACAGAAGAGTTAGTGGAAAAAGTCATTCGGCAATTAAAAGGCAAAGATTTAAAAAATAAGACGCTTTGGGATTTATGCACAGGATCCGGATGCATTGCCATAGCGATCAAAAAAGCTCTTCCTGATCTTCAGGTGATCGCTTCAGATATCTGTCCAAAAGCATTAGAAGTCGCTAAAAAAAATGCTGAGATGAATGGCGTTGAGATCACATTTTATCAAGCAGACTTTTTAAATGCTTATCAGGGAACATGGGATTATTTGGTTTGCAATCCCCCATATATTTCAAAAAATGAATATGAGACCTTAGATGCGTCGTTGTCATATGAACCCAAACAGGCTTTGTTAGCAGAGCGCAATGGCTTGGCTTTTTATGAAAATCTAGCTGTAAAAGAGGCTAAACGAGGAAAATGGCTCTTTTTGGAGTTAGGACAAACGCAAGCCGAAGCCGTAAAAAATTTATTTATAGAAAAATTAAAACTTACAGGACAGATACTATTGGATTTAAGCGGGAAGAAGCGTTTCTTTTTCCTTGAATTTGAATAACTTTGTCAAGTAAACTATCAATACTTAATTTGTTTTTATTAGAGTTTTTTAATGTTAGGAACTATAACCGAAAAATTTCAAAATCTTTTTAGCAAGCTCTCTTCATCTAAGACCTTGACAGAGAAGAATATTGTTGACGCAGTAACCGATGTCAAAAAGGCATTGTTGGAAGCTGATGTCAACTATTCTGTTGTTCAAGCATTAGTTGAAAGAGTGAAAGAAAATGCAATTGGTGAAAAAGTTCTGAAATCTGTAAAACCAAAAGAGCAGTTCATCAAAGTGATTCATGATGAGCTCGTAAAAATTATGGGTAGCGATGAAGCGACATTGTCATTAGATGGCTCTCCATCTGTCATTATGCTTTGTGGGCTTCAAGGATCTGGTAAGACAACGCACATAGCTAAACTAGCGCATTACTTAAAAAAGATGGATAAGAAAGTTATGGTAGCGGCTTGTGACCTTCAAAGACCAGCAGCTGTTGAGCAATTAAAAACTATGGCAACCAAAGCTGGTGTGACTTTTTACGGAGATTTGAACAGAAAACCTGTTGAGGTAGCAGAACAAGCGCTTAAGCAAGCTAAACAAGAGCAATTTGATGTGCTTTTAGTTGATACAGCGGGTCGATTGCATATTGATCAAGAGCTAATGAATGAACTGGTCAATATTAAAAATACAATTCATCCACATGAAGTGCTTTATGTAGCTAATGCTACGGTGGGACAGGATGCGGTATCTACAGCAGAAACTTTTGATAAACAAGTAGGGATTACTGGATCTATTTTGACGATGTTAGATAGCCAAGCCCGGGCTGGTGCGGCGATTTCGATACAGCAAGTCACGCAAAAGCCATTGAAATTTGAAGGTAATGGCGAAAAGCTAGAAGATTTGCAACTCTTTAATCCTACCTCCATGGCAGATAGGATTTTGGGGATGGGTGATGTCATCAACTTGGTTAAAAAAGTTGAAGAACATATCGATGATGAAGAATCAAAGAAGATGGAGAAAAAGCTGCTAAAAGCAGCGATTACTTTTGATGACTATCTCAAGCAGATGAAAATGATGAAGAAAATGGGATCGATGAGTTCTTTATTTCAGATGATGCCCGGCATGTCTGGTATGGGTGATATGGCAATGTCTGATGATGAATTAAAAAGTGTAGAAGCGATGATTTTGTCTATGACAGGTAAAGAAAGACGATTAGAGTGTGAAATAATATATTCTAGGCGCAAGAGAATTGCAAAAGGTAGTGGGACATCTATGGATGATGTCAACCGCTTAATCAAAGGATTTAAACGCATTAAACAATTATTAAAAAGAATGCCCGATCTAAAAAAGATGGGCTTAGAAGATATACAAAAGCTAGCTGGAGGAAATAACTTATGGCATTAGTCATTAGATTAAGACAACAAGGAAGAGTGAATAGGCAGTCCTATCGATTGGTCGTTACTGATCGTAGAGCGCCTAGAGATGGTAAATATGTAGAAAAATTAGGGTGGTATGATCCTTTTAAAGAAGGGAAAAATTTTGTTATCGATGCAGAACGTGCAGCCTATTGGTTAGAAAAAGGAGCACAACCGTCTGAAAGAGCTAAAGCATTGCTTGCAAGAGCCACTCCTGAAGTACTAAAGGCTCTATATGAGAAGAAAATGCAAGCTAAGAAAAAAGCAGCGCCAGCAAAACCTAGGACAAAAGCAAAAAAAGCGTAGTTATGATGCATATTGATATACTTTCTTTATTTCCATCATATTTTGAGGGGCCTTTTCAAGTGAGCATGTTGAAGCGCGCCATTGAAAAAGGGCTTTTACATATCAATCAGGTGGATATAAGAGAGTTTTCAACAGATAAACATAAAAAGGTAGATGATAGACCATTTGGTGGTGGGCCTGGCATGGTAATGATGCCTCAGCCAACGATTGATGCGATACATAGTGTGAAAAGAGAAAATAGTCATGTGATATACCTTTCGCCTCAAGGAGAACGTTTGACTTCCGGTAAATGTCAACAGCTAGCTAAAAAAGAGCATTTAGTTCTTTTGTCAGGGCATTATGAAGGAGTAGATCAACGTGTTATCGATAGTGAAATAGATGAAGAGATTAGTATTGGAGATTATGTATTGACCAATGGATGCGTTGCCACAGTGGTATTGATAGATGCGATTAGCCGATTTATTGATGGCACTTTAGGACATCCAGAAGGGGCTTATCAAGATAGTTTTGCAGACATCATTTTTGAAGGGCCTCAATATACGCGGCCAGAAATTTTTAATGGATTGAAAGTGCCTTCCGTATTACTTAACGGGAACCATAAACAAATAGATCAATGGAAACTCAAAATGGGGTTACAGAAAACACGCAAGGTACGTCCAGACTTATATGACAAATATAAACTAAAACAAATGTTACATACAAGACAAGTAAAGGAGACAATAAAGTGAGACATCAGTTAATTCAAGAGATTGAAAAGGAATATGAAATGAATCGGCCAGAAATTAAAATTGGCGATTCCGTGCGCATCTCTTTACGCATTATTGAAGGGGAGAAAGAGCGTACACAAGTTTATTCTGGTACGGTAATAGCACAAAAAGGTCATGGTCTTAGCAAAACGATTTCTGTATATCGTAATGCTTATGGCTGCAGTATGGAAAGAGTATTTCCATTAAACAGCCCACGTATTTCGAAAATCGAAGTGATGAGATCAGGAAAAGTACGACGTTCTAAACTATACTATATCCGCGGTGTATCCGGTAAGGCGGCTAAAGTAGAAGAGAAACTTGAGAAAAAAGTAGAAGAAAACAACACACAGCAAACGGAAAAAAAAAATCTTGAGCCCGTAGGTGTTAGTTAATAGATAAGCATTTTTCTCCTTTTTATCTTGTCTCCAAATAATTGAGCCAACTATAAATTAGTTGGCTTTTTTATTTGGAAAATTCATGACTAATAGCCTTGACGAAGAAAACAAAAGATTAGAGCAGATGTTTTTAATAGAAAAGCATCTCAAACAAAAAGGCTATCATTACATAGCAGGTATAGATGAAGCAGGAAGAGGTCCATTAGCCGGACCTGTTGTTGCATGTGCATGTATTTTGCCTGATTCTTTTCGGATTCCCTATGTTGATGATAGTAAAAAGATCGATGAAAAGTTACGAATAGAGCTGTATCACAAGATTATTGATTATCCAGGTGTCATTTTTGGTACCGGCATTGTGGGAGCTGAAGATATTGATCTAATAAATATCCTGCAAGCTACATTTCTTGCGATGGAAAGAGCTGTAGAAAAATTAGCGGTTCCAGCTGATTACCTTATCATTGATGGTAAGCAGCTGCCTAAAACCAAAATCCCTGCATTAGGTGTTGTCAAAGGAGATAGCTTATCTTTATCTATTGCTACAGCATCAATCATAGCTAAATGTATAAGAGATGAGCTCATGCAGCAATATCATGTAAAATATCCTGAGTATGGATTTGATACTCACAAAGGCTACGGCACAAAAAAACATATCAAAGCCTTGCAAGAACATGGTGTTTGTGCTATTCATAGAAAAAGCTTTGAGCCGGTAAAGCTAGCTTTAATAAATAAATCTGAAACAATGGGTGTATGATGCGTTATATTGTGATACTCATCGGTTGCTTGACAACCTTGATATATTCTTTTCCCAAAATTTTGGAAAAGGGTCCTTCAGTAACGATAGAAAACAATCAGCAATTAGTCACTTTTCCTGATGATTATAGAGGACAGTGGCTGGTATGTTTTAGTTTCCCCAATGTTTTTTCTCCAGTATGCACTAGCGAAGTAGTTAAATTTATTCAGATGTCAGATCAATTTGATAGAGCTAATACTAAAATTCTTGGGATAGCTCCTTTTTCTCAACAACACTATCAATTATGGCTTAAACATATTCAGAAAGAAAATAATATTGCGATTCCAGCTAATTTAGAACTTCTTTCTGATAGAACCAGACTGATCTCTGAAAAGTATGATTTTATTCATCCGGCACAAACCCCGCATAAGAATATCAGAGCTCTTTATATTTTAGATCCCGAAGGTCGTGTAAGAGCTGCTTTATTTTATCCGATGTTTAATGGAAGGAATGTTACGGAAGTCTATCGGTTATTGATGGCCATTCAAGCCTCTGATGCCTCAAATAATGGTGTAACGGTTGAAAACTGGCAGCCGGGAGATAAAGTGCATCAATGCGTACCCTGTTCTCAGAAAAAAGCGCAGCAACAATAGCTTATTTTTTGGTATGAAATGCGTCTAAAAAAAGATGCGATACATCTGCTGTAAAAATACCCGCAAAACCATATAGAATGTAGGGCTTGTTGTGCTGATAAAAAGCAAGAAGCTGTTTTTTACTCATAGGCATATCCATTAAAAACAAGATCAATAGTCCCAACCCTACTAGCCACAAAATTCTAGTTAAACTTCCTAATAGCAAACTGTGTGATAGGCCTCTATGACTAAAGATCCAGGCATAAAATCTAAAAGGAAGGCTTAAAAAGCCTCTTATGGAAAAAATTTTGATCTTATTAGCTAGATCCATATCTGGCGACATGAAAAATGTCGCATACAAAAAACAAGAAGAAAAAATAATCAGATTCTTTGTTGAGGGAGAAAAGAAATAATAAAGCCCAAATAAAAAAAGTGGAAACGCAAATAAAGTATTAAAAGTAGAATGCGTTTTATAATTAGACATAATAGTAAAACCTTGCTTAACAACTAGCTAATTTTTATAATCAAAATTAGCAATATAGGGAAAGGAAAATACCATGCTCAGGAGTATGACAGGCTTTAGTAGACAAGAGGTGGATAGCCCTATTGGACGTCTTTCTTTAGAGATACAATCGTTAAATAGAAAATATCTTGAGGTAACGGTCTCTTTACCTAAGGAATTGTTTAGATTTGAGCTCTTAATCAGAAAATGGGTATCTGAGAAAATTTATCGCGGCTCGGTATTTGTTCGAGTGAGCATTATTTTTGAAGAACATGATTTAGATAAGTTACTCCCTGATACGGAAGTATTAAAACGATTACTAGCATCATGGACAAAGAAAGCCAAACAAATGCAGCTCGATCCTAAACAAATCGATTTAGAGTTTATTCTTCAGCAAATGCGCAATTTCCCTATTGAACAACCCATAGATGAGAAAAATAGTGAAAAATTATTGAAACATGCATTAGACAGTGGGATGCAAAGCCTGATCAAAATGAAAGAAAAAGAAGGCCAGTTTTTACAAAAGGACTTAGAAAAGCGCTTAGGGTACATTGAAAAGTTGGTAAAAGAAATAGATCAGAAAAGACCTGTTTTTGTAAAGAATGCCCAACAAAAGCTGACCAAAAAGATAGGTGAATGGATGCATGATCCTGCATATAATGAAGAAAAGTTACTTCGTGAAGTATTGTTATATGCAGAAAGACATGATATCACTGAAGAGATCACCCGATTATTTTCTCATCTAGAACAGTGCAAAAAACTGTTTAGCGAAAAGCAAATTGTTGCAGGCAAAAAGATAGAATTTTTAGTGCAAGAGATGCATAGAGAGGTCAATACCTTATCTGCAAAATCGACAGAACTAGATTGTATTAATGCGATGATCAGTATTAAAACAGAACTAGATAGGATCAAAGAACAAATACAAAATATTGAATAGCTCAAAGGTAAGCCGTGAAAGGCAAGTTATTTATTATCAGCGCTCCTTCAGGAGCAGGCAAAAGCACCCTAATTAATAAGCTGGTATCTGAAAAATCTGATTGTATTCGGAGCATTTCTTATACGACGCGCCCCATGCGCAAAACTGAACGTGATGGTGTAGATTATTTTTTCATCACTCGAAATGTGTTTGAAAAAAAGATTCAAACAGATGATTTTTTAGAATTTGCAAAAGTATTTAATCATTATTACGGCACTGATAAACAATGGGTGGAATCAAGACAAAACGAAGGAAAGCATGTTTTTTTAGTGATTGATACCCAAGGGGCGATGCTTTTAAAGAAAAAATATATCGATGCTATTTATATTTTTATTTTACCTCCCAATACCCAGGCATTGAAAAAACGTCTGGAGAAACGGGCGTCTGATAGTGAAAAATCTATGGAAGAAAGGCTGTCTTGGTCTCAAAAAGAGATTTCTCTAGCTAAAAACTATGACTATCAAATAGTAAATGATAATTTTGATCTCGCATATAATACGCTAAAGGCTATTATTGATAGCGAGATCAAAAACCAATCTAAATAAGAGAGTAACCATGAATTTAACCAAAAATTTAACTAATGAAAGATTAAAAGGACTATTTAGTAATAATTTTGATCTAACCAACTATGCGATCAAAATTGCGAAAGCCCAAGTATTGCAAAATGAACAACCTATTAAGCTGGATCCTTTTATAGATCAGTTGAGAGAAACCATCATCAAAGATAGAGAAGAGCATAAAGAAGAATAGCATGGAACGAGTGCTGATCACTGCTGCCTTGCCTTATGCTAATGGGGCGATACATTTTGGACATATAGCAGGAGCTTATCTGCCGGCAGATGCCTATGCCCGTTTTCAGCGATTAAAGGACTTTGAAGTGCTTTATATATGCGGCTCTGATGAATATGGCGTTGCCGTAACTATGAGCGCAGAATTAGCCCATAGAACGCCAAAACAGCAGGTAGATCATTTTCATGAACTCAATCAAAAAATTTTTGCGCGATTTGGCATTTCATTTGATCACTATTCTAGAACGACCTGGTCGGGACATATTCCAGTAGTACAAAAGTTTTTTTTAGAACTCTATGAAAACGGATTTATAGAGGAAAAAGAGGAGTATCATCTTTTTTCATCTAAGGAGAATAAGTTTTTAGCAGACCGTTATGTGATCGGGACATGCCCTAAGTGCGGGTTTGAAAAAGCAAGGGGAGATGAATGTCCTAAATGCGGCGCTAGCTATGAAGCAATAGATTTGATTAACCCTCTCTCAAAACGCACTGATAGTCCTTTAGAGAAAAGGTTAAGTAAACATTGGTACTTGCGCTTTGATCTTTTTAAAGATAGATTGAAAACCTGGCTGGATAAAAAGTCTTGGAAGAGCAATGTGATGAATTTTACTCAAAATTATCTCAAAGATTTAAAACCCAGAGCGGTGACTAGAGATGCGAGTTGGGGAGTTCCTCTTCCTTTAAAAAATGAAAAGGACAAAGTATTATACGTTTGGTTTGATGCTCCCATTGGTTATATCACAGCGACAATGGAGTGGGCTGAGAAGAATAATATTGCGAATGCCTGGAAGAAATTTTGGTTAGATGCCAATACCAAGTATGTCCAATTTTTAGGAAAGGATAATATACCTTTTCACACACTGTTTTTCCCGGCCATGATAATGGGTCAAAATACTCCCTACAAATTAGTAGATGATGTCCCGGCTAACGAATTTTTGCTTTATGAGGGAAGACAGTTTTCGAAATCAGATAATTGGATGATTGATCTAGACGATTTTTTTGGAAAATACACTGTCGATCAAGCGAGATACTATTTAGCGGCGAATGCTCCGGAAAGCAGCGATGCAGAGTTTACTTGGAAAGAATTTCAGGTGCGTTGCAATAGTGAACTATTGGGCAAGTTAGGTAATTTTGTCAATCGGACTCTTACCTTTATCAAAAATAATTATTCTAAGAAAATTCCAGAACAAAATCAGATGGATGACACTGACCATCAATTTTTGCAGACTATAGAGACTTTGATGGGAGAAGCATCGACTGCTTATAGTCAATATCAACTAAAAAAAGCCGCTCATATCTTGATGGAACTAGCCCAGGCAAGTAATGTCTATTTTGATACCAAAAAGCCCTGGCAATTAATTAAAGATGAATCTTCCAAGGCAGTCTGCGATACGACATTACATCTATGTACACGAGCTATTTGTGTATTAGCATTTATTGCTTATCCTATTATACCTGAGACCGCTGAATCTATATGGCAAATGCTGGGATTTAATGAATCAATAGCGAGCAACAAATGGATGTCTGCCTTAAGAATAGAAATGAGCAAACAAAAAATTAAAGAGATCAAAATCCTTTTTAGAAAAGTAGAAGATGAGGAGATAAAAAAAGAGATGGATAAATTAAACATTCCGGAAGAAGCCAAAGCTGAAAATGTGATTTCCTTTAAAGATTTTCAAAAGGTAAAAATGGTGGTTGGTGAGATTGTCCAAGCTGAGAAAGTAGACAAAAGTGAAAAATTATTGAAACTCCAGGTTAATATTGGCTCTGAAACCAGACAAATCGTATCTGGTATAGCTAAGTTTTACACTTCTGAAGAGTTACTTGGTAAAAAAGTCGTTGTAGTTACTAATCTCAAATCAGCTAAGCTTATGGGCATTGAAAGCCAGGGAATGATTTTAGCTGCGGGTGATGACACACTTGAGCTACTCTTTGTTACCGATCAAAAGCCAGGCAGCATTGTTTGCTGAGCCTGCACAGATTCCCCTCTAACTAAGAATTGTCTGAGTCCGGTATAACGTTGTTGTACATCATTATTTTTCACGGCAATAGCAAGCGCTTTTTTTGTTCCAAGTAAAATCACCATTTTCTTTCCTCTGGTTACGCCCGTATAGAGTAAGTTGCGATATAGCAGCTTAAAATGCGAGGTATGTATAGGAATAATGACGCAAGTACATTCACTTCCCTGATATTTATGTACGGAGACAGCATAAGCAAGCGTAATCTCATCGAGCTCATTGAAATCATAATTCACCAAATAATCATCATAGTTCACAATGACTTGTTGTTCATCGAGATCAATATGGGAAATTCTTCCTACATCACCATTAAACACCAATTTAGAATAGTTGTTTTTGATCTGCATTACTTTATCGCCAACATGATATCGATGACCTCCTCGGAAAAGAGGATGTTTTGAAGGATTTAGTGCTTGTTGCAGGGCAACATTGAGATTTTCAATGCCTATTCTTCCTTTTTTCATAGGAGCTAAGACTTGAATATCATCAATGGGATGATATTGTTTTCTTTCTGGCAGTTCTTTAGTAAGGAGCTGAATGATTTTTTGTTCTATTTGCTCTGGATCTTCAATATCAAAGAAGAAAAAGTCATGGGATTTATCATTAGCAATAAAAGGGAATTTTCCTTCATTGATCAGGTGCGCATTGACAATGATTTTCGAGTGCGCACTTTGTCTGAAGATCTTTT
>Ga0326597_10001958_pt1 | contig 31665 bp, 26 predicted proteins | sample RVTome_12_FD_203789 | JGI IMG/M metagenome (GOLD analysis project Ga0326597, IMG submission 203789) | Soil microbial communities from uranium-contaminated site in the Upper Colorado River Basin, Wyoming, United States - RVT100D185 | ecosystem: Environmental > Terrestrial > Soil > Contaminated >...
GGTCTGGAGTCTTAGCCGGCGTCCAAAACGCTGCGCGAGCGGGCGAGCGAAAAGCGTTTGATGTTTGGTGTGCGAGACTTGAATCGTTCTCGTTGGATCCGGCCTGGCTCCAAGATCCATCAGGGTTTCGCAGGCCCAACGGAGGAAGAACCCGTGAGGGGCAAGCTCTGGGACCACCTCCATGAGGGTGAGCTCCTTCAAAGCCAAAAGCGAACAAGCGTTCTCATCGTAGAACCGTTACCAGCGCATGTCAAGTTCAGGTCGCCGCTCATCGCCCAACATTGGGGAGAGCAGCAACGAACGATCTGCTCGTAGATGCCCACGTCCAGCAGCTCCTTGAGGACGCTGCGACGGTCCACGAACCTTCCTCAGGTGTCACCCCGCTGTTCCAGCCGAACATAGGTTCCTAAGGAGGTGTCAATCCAGCATCAACTCGCACCTGCTACCATCCCGCCCAGTTCGCAGCTTCGGGGGATCATTGGAACGTGCTCAGAAGCCGACTCGGGGTCGTCCGGACCCCTCGATTAGCGATACTGCTCGGGCCCCTCGTTCTTCCCCGATGACTCCTGGCGAACCGATGACAGCGGTCCACCCACCGAGTCCGGCGCTGGCGCGCCGCATGGGGAACCAGTCGGTTCAGGCCTGGTTCAACCGCCACCACGCGGCCGTCGAACCGACGCAACGAAGCGTGCGCCCAGAGCGTGGTGCGACCACGCGGCCGAGTCGTGCCCCATTGGTAGCCCGGCAGCCTGCTCCCGCCGGTCAACGGGCTCCGTCGGCGAGGTTTCCGGAACGGTTCCCGACGTACGAGGGTTGGCTCGAAGCCTTCTACCGGTCGTTCCTACAGACGCCCGCGCAGCGGCAGGCAAATACATTCAGTGCGCAGGGTCAGACGGTTCTGGGAGGAGGCGCGCGGCCCCGGCAATCGGCGGCGGAGGCGGGCCGTTTCATCGACCGGCCCACCGAGGAGTGGTTGCAGCACAACTTGCCGGATCGTTTGCGCCAGCTCGCGTATGTCCTCCCCTGCGACTGCGCCGATATCGCCATTGTCCTGCGCCATGTGTGGCTCGCCGCCCACGGGAGGAGCCAACGGATTGGACGCTGGACGATCGGCGAAGCTGCCTCGCGCCGCGGGCTCTCATCGGAACGGCGCGCGGTCGGCTCGGCTATCAGTGGCCTGGGTAGCGGGAACGTTTCCGGGCTCATCAATCCGTACATGGACGCATCTGGCCAGCCGCTCCGCGAGTTCGCCGTGCTGAAGCACATGCTGCATCCGGGCGACATTCTGATCTGGGAGCACCATCGACAGCCTCCCCACACGCAACGTTCAGGGGGACACGTCCAGACGATCACTCACGTCACGCGAGTGAACGGACAGGTCACCGAGATCTTCTCGTTGCAGGGAAATCAGCCGTTGGCGAACGACGACACGCCGGCACGCCGGATCGAGGTATCGAGGGATGTTGCCCCAGGAGTCCAAGGCACGCCCATGCAACACTCCGATCTGGTGGACCGCGAACTTCCTGCGCCGCTTCAAAGTCGATCGCTCCAGCGCGCTTGGACCTGGACGGATGGTCACACGCGCCTTGTGGCGGCCGGACCGCCGGCGTCTGTGCGACGACCACAGGGTCAGCGAGGACGAGGACGTGGCCGGGTCAGGCGATTGGCTGATTGGCTTCCAATTCTGGGGCGAAGCCGCGACACCAATGACGTCCTCTTGAACCTGGAGGCGGCTGCGCTGGAAACACGAGCGGCGGGAGAGGCCTCCGGTCGCGGCGCGACCGCCACAAGCGAGGACGCGGCCTCGGTCGGACGGGCTGCCGGCGAACGTCTCTGGAGGTTGGCAACTCGAGCCGCCAATCGCGGTAGGAGGGACGCACTCGGTGATGTGTCCCACTTTGCGCCCCTCCAGCAAGGCCTCGTGCTTCTACGGGCGCTCACAGCGGCCAGTACGAACTCCGCTGGTAGAAGCCTCATGACGAGCCTGACCGAATCCTTCGAGCTCGCGGCGCGCGGTGCCACGACGATCCGTTCCACAGGCGGCGGACGGCGTGCGGTGCACGTCCTCGTCACGGGATTCGATCCATTTCGGGCGTCAGGAACACCGGCGGCGGGCGAATGGAACCCTGCCGGCGCCGCGGCGTTGGACCTCGATGGCGAGCGGCTCTCATTGGCGGGCGGCAGGCAGGCATTCGTGGAGAGCGTTGTGCTTCCCGTGGATCGCGCCGCCTTCGACGCGGGGATCGTCGAGCGGATCGTAGGTCCGCTGGTCCGCGGACCGCGGGCGGCAGTGGATGCCGTGATTTCCGTGGGAATGGACCCAAATCTTACCGAGCCGCTGCGCGATCCTCTGCACATCGAACGCTACGCGGTGAACGTCTTTGAGAACGCCCGCGGCGCATTGCAGCCCATCGAGGGTGCGGGGCCACCAATCATCGAGACGCCGATCGCGACGGGTGATGTCGCTTCAGGCGCCCGCGCGGGAGGACGCCAGGGTGGCTCGGTGGAAGTGGACACGGATCTCACACTTCGCTTTGCGACGGCGAGAGAGGCCAATCGACTGCGTCAGCGCCTTGGGGTGTCAGCGTCGCCGTCCACGATCGTGACGGTACGGGGCGCGCAAGCAGAACGGGTGGCGTCCAGTGCTCGCCGGGGTGTGGGCCCACCGGGAGCAATGAGCTTCATATTCACGGGCGAACGATTCCACGCACGCGTCGAGCAGGGGCCGGCGGGGAACTACTACTGCAACGAAGCCATGTACCGCGTGTTGAACCTACCCGGCCACCCCCAGAGCTTCTTCGTGCACACGCCAGGCGGTCCCGCCGTAACGGCCTCGAACGTCCGTATCGCCCTCCAGGTCCGGAATCGCATTGTCGGCGCGCTCCGCGCGGTCGTGCGGGCGGCGGCGGGCGTGCTCGTGGGCAGGCGATAGGCTCGAACGCGATTGGAGCCCGATGCTGAAGCCTCGCCCTAGTAGGTTGAGCCTCAGCCACAAGTCCCACCCATCAGCGGATGGTGGAGTTCCTCTCGGGGTAGGCTTGCGTTGTTTTTCACCGCGCCGCGGACGCCGAGCCGAAGCACAGTGGCACGGAGGAGTCTCTGGAGCCTCGGGCGGACCGAACGGCTGCGCGGGGATCGCCACCCAGCGGTGTGGATGTTCCGCTGCCGCCGCCCAAGCTGCAGGTCGGATTGTTCTGCTCGGCGTGAGAAGTCAGACACGATGCAATCGGTGTTGCACTTCCATTTCCCGTTGGTGTATGGTGCGGCCTCGAAGAAAACCCAATTTGGCGATCCAAGTCACTCGCTCTCTTGGAGCACGGGAGCAACCCGAGCCGCTATGGCCGTCGAACAGGTCATACCGTTTCCTCTTCCACCCGCCACGACGGGGAACAACCCGCCAACTGTCGATGCGCGCCTCAGCCTCCTGGTCCGGCTGGCCCAGGAGATGTCAGGCGAGATCCGCTCTCTGCGAGAGGAGTCCAGTCAGCTCGCGAAGATCCTGCTGGGCACGTCCGCCGTTCGGCCAGGTGACGTTGCGGCGGAGCCCGTATCGGCGGACGACAGATTCAGCATCGCCCTGTTGGGAGAGTTCAGCGTGTCCCGGCGAGGGGAGATGGTCGACGTTGGCCTGGGGCGCAAGGCGCGCATGCTCCTCGCATTCCTGGCGGCCTGCCGCCCTGCGGGAAGGGAGAAGAATGAACTGCTGGGCGCGTTTTGGCCGGATTGCGCCGATGCCCGCGCGGCGAACAATCTCAGCATCGCCGTACATCAGGTGCGGAGCTGGCTCGGCAGCATTGCCAGCGATGGCCGCGGCTTGATCGCCGTACGCCAGTCCCGCTATTCGCTCCAGGGTGCGTGCCGGGTGGATGTGGAGGAGTTCCGGGCAGCGATGGTCCGCGCCCGCCGCGCGTCGGCGGGGGGCGATCCGGCTGAGGCCCGCCGCAGCTTCCAGGCTGCGATCTCCGCGTATGGCGGAGAGTTCCTGTCCTCCGAGCCGTGCGAGGAGTGGGCGCTGACCCTGCGCAGGGAGCTTGCCGCACAGTACATCGAAGCCGCGAAGTGGCTGGCGCGCGAGGCAGTGACGATGCGCGCCTGGGCCGCGGCAATCGAGCACGCGGAACGGATCCGGGCGGCCGACGACCTCGATGAGGAGGCGTACCAGCTCCTCATACTGGCGCACTGGAAGAGCGGGGGCAGGACGCGCGCGATCCAGGCATACCGGGAGTGCGAAGCGCGCCTGGCGGACGCGCTGGGCCTGCGGCCGAGCGCGCTGACGCTGAAGCTATATGAGGACGTGCGTTCAGGGTAACGGGCAGGTCAGAGGATCGGATTGCAGTCGTTCACCAGAATAGTGGTATCTGCATCCTTGAAGGCCGCGTTCCCAGCCGCATCCTGCGCATCAATCCGAATGTCCATATACACGGCTGAGGACAACGTCCCCGTCCCGAATGGCCCAAGCGTGACGACGTAGATGTTCCCGCCTGGCGTCTCCCGCGTGAGACTGACTGTCGTCAGGGGCACCGTGCCAACCGAGTACGTAGCCGTCGCGGCGACCGTCGTGATGTCGGTGATGGTCACGCGCAACTGGCTCGTTATCGGATAACCGGCGGCCGGCACGCAGTACACGCCGTCCGTCTCAAAAATCGCTGGTGGAACGCCCGCCACCGAGCCGATGCTCGGAGGTTCGCTATCCTCGCAATCGATGCGGATCGAGGCTTCGGCCCCACCCGATGTGGCGACGACGGTCACGCCGGATGTTGAATACGACAACCCCCTCGCCCGCGTCGAGGCGCTGCCGTTGTTCGTGCTCGCGCTCACCGGGTTGACGGAGCCCAGGGCGACGACGGCAAAGCTCACCCTCGTCCCGTCCAGGACGAATCGACCGCGCGCATCGGTCACGACGGCCGTGATGGTCGAGTAGTCATCGTTGTTGCACGGAATGCTCGGTGGGCTGGCCGACAGGGTGATATTCGCTGGCGGGCCCGGCAGGTCGGGCGTGGCGGTGGGCGTAGGCGTCTGCGTCGGAGGCGGTGCGGTGGTCACGACGGGCGGTGGAGAGGTAGGCGACGGAGCGATGGGGCTCGCGGATGGTGTCTCGGTGACGGAAGGCGTGGCCGTCGGTGTGCCCGTGGCCGTGGTTGATGGACGGGGCGTTGCCGTCCCGCCGTCGTAATCCTGCTTCTGATCGCCATCGGCCTCGTGCACGGTGATCTTCACGCTGCCATCGCTGCCGTAGGCGTGGATCACAATCGCCGTCGGGTCGTCGTCCGAAACCTCGATCGTCACGGGCCCGGCATCCTCCGGCAGGTACACCTGGTTCAGGGTGAAGTCCGACGCCCCGTCGTGCTCGCACGTCGGATCCTCCCACGACAGGCGCTGCACGACCGGCAGGGTCTGTCCCTTGCGATCGGTCACTTTCAGGTTCTTGGCCCGTGTCGAGATCACCACCGACCGTCTCACCACGGCCGTATCGGGCTGGTCCGTGTCGTAGTGAATGCTGGCCGGCCCAAACGCATCACCCTTGCGCACCTGGTCCGTGTAGAAAGGATCCCAGAACAGCCAGCCGCCGTCCGACCCCAGCCCCTCAGCTGTGAACCAGTGCGACTGCCGCGGCGTGCTCAAGATCACGGGCCGGCCCTCAGCGAGGTCCGCCGTCACCTGGTCGCGGCCGGCCCCACCCACAAACTCGAGCCCGACGACCGGCTGCGGGGGCTGATTATTGGCCACGTCGAAGGTCCGGCCGCCGCCCGAGATCGCCAGCGCCATGTTCCAGTTCACGTTCCCGCCCGGCGCAAACCCCCGGCTCACGATGCTCCCGTCGTTCAGGACCTGGGCGTCCGCGCTTGCCCAGGCATTCACGGTGCTGGGGTTCAGCGCCTGCCCGTCCGGCATCGAGGTCACGCCATCGGCCGCCAGCACGTTGGTGACGGCGGTCAGCGCGCAGCCGCAGTTCGCCAAGTACGGTCCGGGGCAGCCGTTTGGCGCCGTCAGCGAGTGGTCGTACTCTTCTCCTCCCCACTGCGGGTCGTTCTGCGCGAAGAACGGCGCCTCGGATCCGTCCGCCGCGACCAGCGCGGCCTCCAGCTCCTCGTCGCCCGCCGGAACGGCCGCAGTTGGTGAAGGCGCAGTCGTGGGCGCCCCGGTCGCAGTGGCGGTGGTTCCGGGCGTCCCGGGAGCCGTCGATGGCGGCGCGGTTGCGGGCGCCGCCGGGACGACCATGGTGGGGCTCGGCGCGGGGGTCTCGCTGGGCCCGCCGACCGGACGTGCCGTGGGTACCCGGCCGGCGTTCTGTTGCGCCTCCCGCGTCGCCGTCGCGGCGTCGCGCCGGGCGTCCACGGTCTGCTTCGGCACGGCGTCGGGTGCGCACAGTGGGTTCGCGCGCACGCTCGATCCGCCGCACTGGGTCAGCACCAGCAGCACGATGATCAGCGCGGTGATGGCGGCTGCCACACCTCCCAGCGGCCGCCAGATCGGCCAGCCGCGCTCCTCGTCGTCGGTCTCGAACTCCATCACGATCGCACCTTCGCGCGCCGACACAACAAGGCCCGGCGGGCGTAGCTGGGAGAATATCACCGGAGCGGCTTGATCTGCCATTGAGCGGACAGGAAGCTGTATGGACGCTCGCCCTAGCCGAGACAGCTCTCAACGGCCTCGAAATTTGCCTGGTTCGATGTGAGTGCATTTGGACTTAGGATGACCAGACGCTCCCAACCCGCGTAGGCGCCGAAGAGCGTCCACGTGGTGGTCACCGTCTTTGTACCCGCACCTGCGAATGTGACCGTCTGCGGGGAACTGGAGGCCCCGTCGCTGCGTTCCCAGCGATACGACACGGCTATCGGGCCCGTGGCTGTGATGCTTCCTGTGAATGTAAACATCGCGGCGTTATCTGGCGGAGTATAGAACGGGCAGAGGTATCCCGTGGAGGGCGTGACGCCGGCGCTGGTTGAGCTAACGACCGAGACGATGACACAGTCGATCCGCATCGATGCTTCAGCATCACCGGAGGTCACGACGAGAGTGACTCCGGCTACGGAACCAGACAGGGGCGTCACGACCGTCGACGCGGAACCATCATCAGTTGTCGAAGTGGACGGATTCGCTGTCCCCAGGGCCACCACCGCGAAGCTCACAGGCGTGCCATCGACAACAAGCTCACCATCGAGGTCGGTGATGACCGCTGTTACGGTCGAGTTGCTCGCGCCGTCACACGGAATAGCCGAAGGGCTCGCGGATAACGCGATGTATGCCGGTGGTCCTGGCAAGTCCGGTGTGAGCGTCGCGGTCGGTGGGATCGTGGTCATGGTCACCGTGGGCAGCGGCGTAAGTGTCGCGGGTGCCACTGCTGTTGCGGGCGGTGGCGGGGCGCTTGCAGGTGGCACAGTCGAAGGTTGTAGGGGCGGCGGCGCGCCCGTGGGTGGTTCCGTGGCCGGAACCGGTGTCGATGCCGGCGTTTCCTGAGCGGGTGTGCCGGCGGGAACCCCCGTCGTCGACGTACCCGCGGTTGAGCTGCTTAGACCGCCGGGCTCGTACCGTAACCGTTGGTCTCCATCCCCTTCATCAACGGTGATCTGTACGCTGCCGTCGCTGCCGTATTCGTGGACGACGATCGTGGTGGGCCCGTCGTCCTCCACCTCGATGATCACTTCCTGTGATACAGGCAGGTAGACCTGGTTCACGACGAAGTCGGGGTCAGCACCATTGTGCTCACAGGTGGGATCTTCCCAGGCCACCTGCTTCACTACCATCGCCCCGGGTATCGGCTTGCCGTCTTTATCGGTGACCTTGAACGTCTTCGCCTTCGTCGAAATCACCAGCGAGTACCGGACGAGCCCCGCCGGCGGCGCGTCGGACGCATAGTGAATGCTGGTCGGGCCAAACGAGCCGCTCTTGCGGATCTGGTCACGGTAGTACGGATCCCAGAAGAGCCACTGGCCATCGCCGTCGGTGCCCGTGGCGGTAAACCAGTGAGACTGGCGGGGCGTGCTCAGGATGACGGGCTGGCCCCTGTCCAGGTCGGCTTCCACCTGTTGCTCGGTCGCCGAACCCACTAGCGAAAGGCCGACAACCGGCTGCGGCGGCAGAGCGTGCTCGGCCGCATAGCGCCTTCCGCCACCCGAGATCGCCAGCGCCATGTCCCAGATCACCGCTCCGCCAAAGGCGAATCCCTGGCTCACCACGCCACTCTGCGTGACCTGCGCGCCGGCGCTCGCCCACGCGTTCACGGTGCTCGGGTTCATCGGCTGGCCATCCGGCATCACCGCCACGCCGTCGTATGCCATGACGTTCGTGACGGATGTCAACGCACAGCCGCAGTTGGCGAGGTTCGGGCCGGGACAGCCGTTCTCTGCCGTGTACGAATGGTCGTACTCCTCCCCGCCCCAGAGAGGACTATTCTGTGCGAAGAATGGCGCTTCGGAACCGTTCGCCGCAAGCAAGGCGGCCTCCAGGTCGTCGCCGCCGTCGGGAGGGGCTGCGGTCGGGGACGGCGCGGACGCTGGCGGGCGGGTCGCGGTGGCGGCGGTCCCGGGCGTGCCGGGGACACCTGATGGGGCTCCGGTTGCGGGCGCCTCCGGGCTGACCACCGTGGGGCTCGGCGCGGGCGTCTCGCTCGGCCCGCCCACCGGGCGCGCCGTCGGCGCCTTCCCGGCGTCTTGCTGCGCTTCGCGGGTGGCCGTCGCGGCGTCGCGCAGGGCGTCGACGGTCTGCTTCGGGACAGCGTCTGGTGCGCAGAGCGGGTTCGCTCGTACGCTCGATCCGCCGCACTGGGTCAGCACCAGCAGCACGATGATCAGCGCGGTGATGGCGGCTGCCACACCTCCCAGCGGCCGCCAGATCGGCCAGCCGCGATCCTCGTCGCCGGTCTCGAACTCCCCCACGGCTGCCCCTTCGCGCGATGGCACCCGTCCGACGGGCGTAGCCGGGAGAGTATCACCAGAGTGGCTTGATCCACCATTGACAGAGCATTGAGCCGGATCAATCGGCGTTAAATCACGCCCCAATCCTCCGGTCGTAGGCTCGTCTCAATGACCGGGTCCTCTGCCGTCCTCGATATGCGTTTGCCCGATGCGGGGGCAGAACCCACCGCGCTGCTGGCGGCGCTGCACGCCGACCTGACCTGGCTCTCGACCCGGCTCCGGCTGGTCGTAGAGCGCGACCGGCATCGGCGCGAGCACGGGGCACCGGAGGAGTATCGCGGGCTCTACGTCAGCGACGACGAAGTGGACGCCCTGACGCTGGAGTTGTCCCGAACCCGTCCGGCAGGTGACGCGGGAACAGCAGCGGCGTGGCCGGCCGGGCAGCTGCGACGCGCCACGCCTGTGGATCACGTGGCACATTCGTTCGGACTCGCGGAAACCGAGCGGCTCGCCCTGGTGATCGCGCTGGCGCCGCACCTGGATCGGGCGTTCGACCGGGTGTTCGCGTACATCAACGACGACATCACGCGGAGACGGCCGACCGTGGGCCTGGCGATCGAAGTCCTCGCCGGCTCCGTCCAGGAGGCGCTTGGACTGCGCGAGCTGTTCCGGGCCGACGCGCAGCTGCTGCGGCAGCGCCTGGTGCATCTGGCCGAGGACGGCTCGTTTGGGACGACGCCGCTCATTAGCCGCTATCTCGAGCTCGATCCCCATGTGGCGGAAGTCATCCTGGGCTACCGGCAGATCGATGCCCGGCTGCAGCCCTTTGCGCGGCTTGTGCCGATGGGTGCCGGGGGGCCCACGGCGCGCCCGGAGCTGTTGCGAGCGTTGATCGACCGGCCGGCAACACGCGTCTACGTTGGTGGTCGCTGGGGTGGTGAGAAGATCGAGACGATACGAAGCACCTGCGCGGGGCTTGGGCTGAACGTAATCGAGGTGAAGGCGCAGCTCATTCCGGATGCCGCCACGGCCAGGGAAGTCGCCTCGTTGGCCCTTCGTGATGCACGTCTTCTTGGAGCCGGCATCGCCTTCTTTGGCTGGGAGGCGCAGAGTGGCGACGATCCCGTGCTAAAGGGGATCGCCAGCGTGCTGGACCCGCAACGCGACTTTCCGCACCCGGTGTTCCTGGCCGGACGGCCGCCGTCGCCGGAGGTCACCATCGAGCACCTGGACCTGCACTACAGCATCGATGAGCCGTCGCACGACGATCGCGTCCGGTTGTGGTCCCAACACGGACGGCCGGAGGATGCCGCCCGGCTCGCGGAATCTTTCAAGCTGGGAGAGCGGGAAATACGAGCGGCCGGCCGTATGGCGAGGAGCATGGCCCGGCTCCGAGGCCAAGACGCGCCCGGGCTGGCGGAGTTGCAGGCGGCGGCGCGCTTGCAGACCCGCCCCCGCCTCTCGACGCTGGCGCACAAGCTGACACCACGATTCACGTGGGACGACATCGTGCTGTCGGACGATCGCATCGCGCAGCTCCGCGAGATTGTGGCCCAGGCCTCGTACCAGAATGTGGTGTACGAGGAGTGGGGCCTAGGCGAGAAGCTGACCCTGGGCCGCGGGGTTGTGGCGCTGTTCGCGGGTCCTTCAGGCACGGGGAAGACGATGGCGGCCGAGCTGATCGCGGGCGAACTGGGCCTCGACATGTACAAGATTGACCTTTCGGGGCTCGTCTCGAAGTACATCGGCGAGACGGAGAAGAACCTGTCCCGCGTGTTCGACGAGGCGGCCGACAGCGACGCCGTCCTGTTCTTCGACGAGGCAGACGCTGTCTTCGGGAAGCGGTCGGAAGTACGCGATTCGCACGACCGCTACGCGAACATCGAGGTGGGCTACCTTCTGCAGCGGCTGGAGGAGCACGAAGGCATCGTGGTGCTGGCGACGAACTTACGGGCGAACATCGACGATGCGTTCCTGCGGCGCATGCGGTCGGTGATCGAGTTTCCGTTCCCGGAGGAGGACGACCGCCGCCGCATCTGGGACCGGAGCATCGGCCGGGCGCCACTGCAAGACGACGTCGACCTGGGGTTCATGGCGCGCGAGTACCGGGTGAGCGGCGGGAACATCCGGAATATCGTGCTGCTCGGGGCCTTTCTGGCGGCAAGCGCGGGAGAGCCGATCGGCATGCGGCACCTGGTGCAGGCGGCGAAACGGGAATACCAGAAGCTGGGACGGTTGGTCAGTGCGGCAGAGCCGGACTGAAAGCGGCGAGACCTTGGACGAAAGAAGGCCGTGCCTTTGAGACGGATCCCATCGCCCATCGCCAGGCAGGGAGCACCGCGGCAGACCGCCGTGGCGGCACACGCCGCGTCGGGGCCCGCCCTGCGCGCGAAAAAGATGGGAAACCGGCAGACCGGAGTGATGCTGCGCGAACAGGGCGTCGGGGCACTCATACAGCTTCAGCCGCGCGCCGGTCGCCAGTCGACAACGGTGCCGGGACTGCGGCAGCGTACCGTCGTGAGCATCGAGCAGGATCTCGCGAAGGACCCCCAGGCGGCGCTGAACACACTGGTCGCCGCGCTCGCGGGAAATAGCACGATCGACGTCACGTTTCTGACAGACGAGCGCATGACTGCGGTTGCCGACACTTCGCGTATGCGCCCGGGACACTACGGGAACACCGCACTCAGCCCGGGAACAGGCCGCCCCAGGCCGTGCCGGGTGGACATCGGACCGGACGCGTTCCGCTCGGTAGGCGACCTCTACGCAACGGTGATGCACGAGTGGCAGCACGTGCTGCAGTTCCGCCGGACCACCAGCGCCAGCGAAGCTGTCGATGAGCTCGAGGCGCGGCTGTGGGAGGTGGAGCACATGCGCGAAACGGGCATGGCCCGGGAAGCGATGTACACGAGCACGCTGCGCACGCAGCTTTCAATCTGGTGGCGCCGGCTAACTGCGGACGAGCAGTCGCTCTTCGAACGCCGCTATCGAACAGCGCTGCAGATGATCGAGGATGCGCAGCTCAGGCAGCAGACCGGGAGGCGCCGGTGAAGGATGCGAGCGCTGCCAAGCCGGCGGCTGAACCGAAGACGGAGGCCAGGCAACCAGGGCGCGCGGCGGCGCGCGGGCAGCCACCGGTTTCCATGATCGCACTGAGCCCTGATGCAGCGTCACGCATCCCGGGCATGGCATGGATGCCGAAGGCACAACGTGTCGCCGGCAACCAGTTCGTCGAACGGCAGATGGCGCGTCAGCAGGGTGAAGGTCAGCAGCGGGCTGGCGTCACGAGAAGCCCTGCGGTCCCACGCCCGATGCGGCGTGCGGCTGCACGGGCTCTAAGGGTCGCTGCGGTTGAACCGGGTTCCCCAATCAATGCGATCCAGCGGTACGCGGTTGGCGCTCGTCCCAACGCGAGCTGCGAGACGGTCGTGAATTGGCTGAACGCGAACAGCCCGCACCGGCCTGCGTGGGCGCTGACGCGCGCGACCTTTAGCTTCTCGAATATCGAGTTCTCGTTGTCAGGCACGGCGCCGGACTTCTCGGCAACGATGTCGGGCACCGTCGCAGTCAGGAAGCGCGTCGATATGCCGATGTGGCGGCCGCGGTCAGCCGGCATGCAAGAGGCGTGGCAAGGGATGTGGGATCAACTGCGGGCGCACGAGGCGGAGCACGAGGCCATCGCAGACCAGTGGAAGGCCACCATCCAGGAGCGCATCGGTGACTGGTCGGCCGACTTCAGTGCGGGGAACCGCAGGGCCGCGATGATAGAAGCGCATCGGCGTTTCGAGGAAGACAAGAATGGCTGGATACAGGAGCACCAAGACGCCCAGAACGCGATCGATCCGTACTTTGCCGCGCTAGTGTGTCCAGAGGAGCCGGCGACAGTCGCCCCAAATCGTTTGCAGCGTTCTGGACTTCTCGAAGCGAACGCGGGTCGGGCTGTGACCTCCGGCACGAGACGACAGGTGGCGCCTGCCTTGGCCCGTCCTCGCTCGCCAAATTCCAGAAACGAGGTACGCGACCCTCGGCCAGTGCTTGCCGTCGGCGCAAGTTCTCTGATCCATCGATGGGAGGACGAAAGTCTTGGGAGGCCCCCCGCTGGTCCAACTGCAGAACGCCCGCGGGAGTCCACGGCGGCAGCTTGGCGAGGCACAGTTGGTGAAGGCCTGATCGACGAACTCCGTTGGGAACTCGGATTAGTCGACGAAATCGACATTATGGATCGGGCGCTTGATCTCGCCCGTTACAACCCGAGACCTTCTGCGGAAGTCCAGACGCCTGAGGAAGCATTCTTCTTCTTTCTCGGCTGGAGGGTTCCCTGGGTTCAGGCTGGACCAAGTGCCGGGCGCCTTATCATCGCCCTGCGCCAGTTAGGCGTGAGAAACGTTCGCACGCTCGCGGGCCTACGCGTTCGCCTCATTTCGCTATTCAGTGGACTCTTGAGTCGAGGCGTCGAGATGAACATGCACGTTGCCAAACGATTCCTTGGGCGCTGTCTGACGCAAGGCGGGGCGCTGGAAGGCGTCACATTCTCGCATCTACGAAACACGATTCGTTTCGGTCGATACTTCCGAGACGCCACCAGCGGCAATGTCGTAGCAGTGCTTGATCGAACGGCAATCGTGATGACAGTGCGCGGTGGAGGCGGACGCGTGATCATTCGAACTATCGAACCGGCTACGCAGTTCGCTACTGCCTCTGCGAGATTCACCCCAATCGCGAACCCATTCTAGGAGGCGAGAATATCATGACCAGCGACTACCTGGAAACCGAGCGGGAGCGGGTGCAGGCGAAGAAGGCCGCCGGCGGCGGGAGTTCGCCCCAGAAGGAGCAGGGGGCGATCGCGAACTCGGCGCTTCAACGGCTGCTCGCCGATGAGGCGCGGCTGCATCGGAAGGGCGTCGACCCGGCCGGGAGCACTGTCGACGAGCAGGTGGCGGATCGCATCGAGGCGCGGCGGGGTCGCGGTCAGGGGCTGGACGCCGCCGCTCGAGCGAAGCTGGAGGGCGCGTTCGATCACGACTTTTCCGACGTGCGCGTGCATGCCGACGGGGAGGCGGACAAGCTGAACCGCGAGGTGAACGCGGAAGCCTTCACGACGGGCCGGGACATCTTCTTCCGGGCTGGCGCGTACAACCCCGGCAGCGCCGCCGGCCAACGTCTCCTGGCGCACGAGCTGACCCACGTGGTCCAGCAACGTGGCGCCTCCCAGGCGGACGGCATGCGTGTCAGCGATCCTTCGGACTCCTCCGAACGGGAGGCCGACGCGGTCGCGGACGACGTTCTCGCAACTTCTTCCGGCGCAGCCCGGGGTGTATCGCGCCAGCCCGAGGACGAGGAGCTGCAGACGTCCGTGGCTCGCCAGCCCGAGGACGAGGAGCTGCAGATGTCCGTGGCCCGCCAGCCCGAGGAAGACGAGGAGCTGCAGATGTCCGTGGCCCGCGAGCCCGAGGACGAAGAGGAGCTGCAGACGTCCGTGGCCCGCCAGCCCGAGGACGAAGAGGAGCTGCAGACCTCGGTCGCCCGACAGCCCGAGGACGAAGAGGAGCTGCAGACCTCGGTCGCCCGACAGTCGGCCATCGAGGACGAGGACGAACCTCGGGCGGAGTGAGCGATGCCGGCACCGGTGCTAACGCAGGCGGCGACGATCATGTGCCCCCACGGAGGCCGGGCAACCGTCGTGCCCAAGAACACGGGGCAGGTACACGTCGAGAACAGCCCCGTCCTGGTGCAGTTCGACGTGTTCACCATCGCGGCCTGCGTGTTCAACATCTCCGGATCGCCGGCGCCCTGCCTCAGCATCCAGTGGACGATGCCTTCGACGGTCCTGTTCGCCAACGGAGAGCCCGTCCTGCTCACGACCAGCACCGGCCTCTGCATGGGGGGATCGGGTGGCGTGCCGGCGATCGTCACCCCCGGGCAGACGACGGTGCTCGCCGACTAACCCCACCGGTCAATCACGGATAAATCGCGCATCAACCCGGCCGCCTTAGACTCGCCGAGAATGCTGCAGGATCTGGACGAATCGCTGAAGGCCCTTCTCGTTGAGCAGCTGCCGGTCATCAACGAGAAGATCGGCGCGGACGGCTTCGAGGTGCGCTTCGAGGCGCCGACGCGGGAGTTCAACGGCAAGCGCGGCGGGAAGGCGACGCTCTCGGTCTACCTCTACAACGTGCAGGAGAACCGGCACTTGAGGGGGAGGGTGTGGGATCGGCGCTTCGAGGACGGCGTGTTCACAGACTATCGTCCGGATGTGAAGTTGGACTGCTCGTACATCGTGACGGCCTGGGCGAACGAGGTGGAGGACGAGCACAAGTTGCTCTCCGGGGCCGCGCGCGTGTTCTTCCGCCACCCTCAGATGCCACCGGGAGTCCTGCAGGGCGCCCTCAAGGGTGTCGAGCCCATTACGACCGAGGTCGCCCAGCCGGAGAGCTTCAAAGATGCCATCGACATCTGGAGTGTGCTGGACGGCGACCTGAAGCCTTCGTTGCGCGTGACGATCACGGTGCCGCTCGACCTCAATGTGCCGAAGCCGCCGGCCGAGTCGTTCCCGCCGGTGACACAGCCTCCGCTCATCGACGTTTCGACCGTCCGCCCCGAGGCGCTCGAGGGCAGGTCCGTCATCAGCGGCCGCGTCCTTAGGGGCGGGGAGCCGGTCGTCCACGCGGTGGTGCGCGTCGGTCACTCGACCGCCGTTACGAACCATGACGGCTGGTACACGCTGCGCGATGTCCCGCAGCCCACGACGCAGGCCCTCATGGACGATCCCGTTGAAGCGGGCAAGGTGGCTGTCCTCGTCGCCGCCGACCGCCAGCTCTACATGCGCGAACAGGACCTGCGCAAGGACCCGACGATCGAGATCGAGGAAGGCGACACGGCGAGTAGCGGCGGGGCAGCCGCCAGTACCCAAGAGGGACGCAGCCGGCCCAGCAAGAAGAAGGACACCTGAGAACGTGAGAGGAGTTCCGCATGCCCACGACGTTTGATCCCGCAAGGAAAGCACCAGGTGTATACGTTCGCGTCGAACCGAGCGGAAGCCGGCCCATCCAGGGGGTTGGCACGTCGACGGCCGCGTTCGTGGGATTCACGGAGCGTGCCCCCAATACCGACAATCCGGACGACCCGTCATACGTCGCTGACTGGTTCCCCGGGAAGCCAGTGCGGGTCACGAGTTGGACGCAGTACACCCAGAAGTTCGGCGGATTCTTCGAGGGCGCGTACACGCCGCTCTCGGTGTTCGGCTTCTTCGCGAACGGTGGAGGTGAATGCTACATCGTCCGGGTGAACGCAGGGGAAGCGCCGGACCGCGCGTTCAGTGTCCGCCTCCCATCGCGAGCGGGCGCGGAGACACTGGAGTTCTCGGCGAAGGACGCGATCGAGGGGATCACGATCTCGGTGAGCGCGCCTCCGACGGCCGGCGAAGGTGAGGACGATGACGCGCGCTTCAGCCTGACCATCAAGGCCCCCGGGAAGACGGAGGAGAAGTACGAGAACCTGACGCTGAAGAAGGGTGACCGCAACCTATCGACCGTGATCGCGCGCGACTCTAAGCTCGTGACCGTTGTCGAACGGGCGCAGCGTGGCGCGGCGCTCGCCGAGGCGGCGCCCCGCGAAGGGACATACCCGCTGGTGGCGCAGGCCGGGACGACGGCGCTGGTGCCACAGGGCTTCGAGGGTGACTCGCGGGAGCGGGTGGGCATCGCGGGGCTGGACGCCGTCGACGAGATCACGATGATCGCGGTCCCCGACCTGATGAAGGCGCTCGAGGAGAAGCTCATCGACATGGACGGCGTGGCCGGGATCCAGAACGCGCTTCTCACGCACTGCGCCGAGCACAAGGACCGGCTGGCCATCCTGGATGCGCCTCCGGGACTCGACGCGCAGGCCATGGAGGACTGGAAGGCCAAGCACCCGGCGGTGTTCTCCGAGGAAGGCTTCGGAACGCTGTACTACCCGTGGATCAAGGTCATGGACCCGCTGACCCGCAAGCCGAAGCTCATGCCGCCCAGCGGGCACGTCGCCGGCGTGTGGTGCCGCACGGACGATCTCCGCGGCGTGCACAAGGCGCCAGCGAACGAGCAGTTGATGAACGTCATCGACCTTGAGCGGCAGCTCACGCAGGTCGAGATGGGCAGCCTCAATTCGAAGAGCATCAACTGCCTGCGGGCGTTCCCGGGGGCGGGCATCCGAATCTGGGGAGGCCGGACCCTGGCGGTCGAGGACTCGGAATGGCGGTACATCAACGTACGGCGGCTTGTGAACTACATCGCCGAGTCGATCGAGGTGGGGACGCAGTGGGTCGTATTCGAGCCGAACGATGACGCTCTGTGGGCGCGCGTGACGCGCAACGTCACGGCATTTCTGATGACCGTCTGGGGACGGGGAGCTCTGTTCGGGACCGTGCCCGAGGAGGCGTTCTTCGTGAAGTGCGACCGCGAGACCAACCCCCCGAACCTCCGCGATATGGGCGTCCTCACGTGCGAGATCGGAATCGCGCCTGTGAAGCCGGCGGAGTTCGTGGTCTTCCAGATCCGCCAGATGACCAAGGAATAGCGCCGGCACACCGGTTGAAGAGAAGGAGACAGCATCATGCGAGGCGTGCTACCGGAAGCGAAAGATCCGCTGGTCGTGCACCACTTCGGCCTCGAGGTCGAAGGGATCACCGAGGCGATGTTCCGCGAGGCGTCCGGATTCGAGAACAGCAACGATGTCATCGAGCACCGGGAATCCGGATCGAACGGAAAGCAGTACATCAGCAAGCAGCCGGGAAACCTGAAGTGGGGCGATATCGTCCTGAAGCGCGGCATCACGGACTCGAAGGCGCTTTACGACTGGCGCAAGAAGGTCGTCGATGGCGACATCAAATCGGCGCGCAAGAACGGCTCGATCGTCTTCTTCGACGCGATGAACACGGAGCTGGCGCGCTTCAACTTCGTCCGCGGCTGGCCCTCGAAGTGGAAGGGGCCGGACGTCAACACGTCGAACAACTCCGTCGCGGTCGAAGAGGTCACCATCGTCCATGAGGGCCTGGAGCGTGTGAAGTGATGCTCCAGACGGAGTTCGACTTCACGCTGCCGCGGGGATACGTCGACCGGGCGGGGAACCTGCACCGGCATGGCCGGATGCGCCTGGCGACGGCGATGGACGAGATCGCTCCGTTGCGTGATCCGCGGGTGCGCCAGAACGCTGCGTACCACACCATCATCCTGCTCACGCGGGTTGTGACACAGCTCGGAACGCTGCCCTCCATCGACACGTCGGTGGTCGAATCCCTGTTCACGGTCGACCTGGCGTTTCTCCAGGAGCTGTACCGGCAGAAGAACGAGCTGGCGCCCAGCGATGACGGGATGACACAGTGCCCCGCGTGCGGCGAACGGTTCGTCCCGTTCGAGGAGGCGGCAGCAAGAGAAGAGGCGCTGGCTGTCCCTTTCGGGTGAGCACCGTCGTCGAGGATGACGGTGCGGCTCCGGTCCTCTGGCGTCAGCTCGGCCGGGAGTGGAAGCCGGCCGGCTACGACGAAGAGGAGATGATGGAGGAGGCGGCGTTTATCGCCTATCACGTCCACTGGCCTCTCGACGCAATTCTCTCGATGGAGCACCTCGAGCGCCGGCGCTGGACGGAGATGATCAGTCAGATGAACCAACAGGCGAACGAGCAGCTTGGCTCGCTGGTGACGTGATATGGCAGAAGGAACGGGGCGCGGCAGCATGGCGAGCCCGGCAGCACCGGAGGGCGAGCTGCCAACGGCGCTCGTAAAGCAGATCGCCGACCGGGTCTACGAGCTGTGGCGGAAGGAACTGCGGGCGGGGCGTGAACGCGCTGGCCTGTCCGGACGCGGAGACATGGAACTATGACAACCACACCGCTTCCCTACGCGACCGACCCTATCCGTAACGCGGGATTCGCCGTGGAAGTGGACGGAATCCATCAGGCGTTGTTCCGCGAGTGCTCGGGCCTCAACGGACAGGTCGCGGTCACAACGGTCGAGGAGGGAGGGTCGCCCGTACCGCACCAACTGCCGGGGCGCGTGACGTTTGGAAACCTCAGCCTGAAGCAGGGTATCGCCGACTCCTGCGATCTCTACGACTGGTTCCTAGATGCCGCCAGCGGGCGAAGCGTGCGCAAGACGATCACCGTCCGGATGCTGGCCCTGGACATGAGTTCCGTCCGGCAATGGACGCTCGTGAACGCGTTCCCGGTGAAATGGACGGGGCCCTCGGTGCAGGCCGGCGCGACCGATGTGGCGGTGGAGTCGCTCGAAATCGCGCACGAGGGTGTCCTTGCCTGACATGAAACGCTTCATTCAGCCCAGAATCACCAGAGTGAACATCGCCCGATTCGGCCCGATTTATCACTGGCAGGGGCAACGAGGTCCGTCGCTGTCCACTGTTGCCAGCGCAGCGCAGAAACGGGGACGTCCGGCGGATTCCCGCTCGCTGGTCTTGCGGATCGCGCCGCGCTTGCTCATCGCCGCGCGTTCAAGGGCGATCGCCGCGCCGCACGAACGTGCGCTCATCACGAGCCAGCAGCCCACCGAGGTATTCGCGCACATTGATGCGACGAACGCCGCCGCCGCGCCCATCGGCGGCAATCGGAGAGATGAGCGGGTGAACGTCATCGCCCCATCTCCGGTCGACACGAGGACGGTCGACAGCGACTCGTGGCGGCCGGCAGCAGACATCGAGCGGTCATCGCCAGAGATCGACGCCGGCAGGCCGAGCCCGCGCACGGATCGCGAACCCCGCGTCGTTGCCCTGGCGCGAAGCATCGCCCGGGTAATTGCATCGCCGTTTGCCCGTTCTGACGAGCACGCCGATGCCAGCGAGCACAAAGAGCCGGCCGTCGGGGTAGGTGACGACGACTCGGACACGGCCGAAGACCCGGACGAATCACCGCGACCGCCTGCGGTAGAACCGAGCCTGTCGTCAGGACCGTTGTCGTACGGTGTTGGCCTGAGTGCCGCGCCCGTCGAGCAAACGCGGCTCCCAGCGGCCCTCGCCTCGCCTACGGAACCCCTGTACGCGGCATCGAGGGAATACCGCTCTCCACTCCCGTCGGCCACCGATCCGCCCGCGGAGCCCGTAGGCGAGGCGTCGAAGTCCGACCGATCTCCAATCCCGACGGGCATCAACCGCCTCACCCGAATCTTCCGCAGCGCGCGCAGCCGTGACGGCGGTGCTTCGACTTCATGGCCGAACAGTGGCGGCGGCGGTAACGACGTTCTCGAAGCCGCGACGCCGGGCGAAGGGCGGCGTGGCGAGCCCGACGCGACGGTTGGGCCCGCGCCAGCTCTGCGGCAGGACATCAACCACGGACTTGAGGAAGCCACGGCGCCCTTACCGGTCGGAGAGGCCGACGAACGCCGCGAATGGGACGAACACTTGCCCGAACCAGAACTGCAAGGAGCAGCGATTGAGGCCCCGAACCGCTACAAACTCCCCATAGACGAACAGGTGCCCGAACCAGAACCGCAGCCAACGGCGATTGAGGTGCACCCTGCGCAGACCGGCTCGCCGCTGGTATCGGAGATGCGCGAACGGGACCGGGGCGGCCTGGTCGCGCGCATCATTGGGCGCAGACGCATGACTCCGGACACCAGCCAGATGGATACTCCGGCGTCGCGCCCTGGCGAGACGGCCGCGTCATCGCATCGCACGCCGCTGACCGTCGAAAACGCGCCGCGAGTCTCTCGTCCGGGATTAGCCGCGCGAAAGGAGGCGCAAGGCGCTGTAATCAGGCGCACGCCGTCCCGCCTGACAGCGGCGCGTGATGCAGCCGACGATGGTCGCGCGTGCTCGTCAGATGGCTTTCAGCAAGGAGATCACGTGCGCCTACCGGCCCCCGCGGCCATTCCCGCGAGGTCCTTAACAATGCGCACGCCCGTCATGGTGCGCGCCGGGAGACCGATGGATGAGCCAGAGCACGCGCCGGCATTCGCCAGATCACCGGCTCCCCCTGCGCCCGCGCCGCGCGGGACCGGGCGCGTGATTGCCCGTGCGCCAGGGGCGCAACCCTCGACGACGCCCGGCCCGGCGCGCGGCGAGGCAGCCGGCAATGCGCCCGCAGCGCTGGCCACACCGGAAGCAGGTGAACTGCAACTCCCCGAGGGGGCGATGGACCGGCTTGCGCGGGACGTGTTCGACCAGCTGCGGAGGCGCCTGTTGTTGGAACGAGAACGCAGCGGACGCGTGGGCCGGTGGAGCAGCATCTGAGGAGGCGGCGTTCATGGGTGGACTGATCGCGGCAGGCGGCTCGAAGGGCGGGTCCCTTCAGAAGGCGTACATCATTGCGATCGAGCCGCCGAACACGCGCGTCGAGTTCCCGTTCAACCCGAAGGATCTGCAGCTCAACCGCGTGATCAACTGGCAGGCTGCCGATCAGCAGGGAGTGGACGCCCCGCGCCGCGAATACACGCGAGGAGAACCGCGCGAGTTCAGCGTCAACATCACGGTGGACGAGTACGAGCGCGGCGGCGACGTGCGCAAGTTCGTCCGCCAAGTGGAACAGCTCTGCGAGGTACACCCCGCGAACAAGGGCGCCGACCAGAAGCCACGCCCGCCGTACGTGCGGTTCGGTTGGGGCGCGATGCTGCTGTTCGTGACCGTAATCACAAAGCTCAACGTCCATTTCACGCTGTTCCATCCGGATGGGCGGCCAGCCCGGGCCTCGATCGATATCACCTTCGCCGAGGTATTCGATCCGATGAAGGATCAGAACCCCACTTCCAGTGGCGCCGGCGGCCTGCACACGCACACGGTGTTGCCCGGCGAGACCCTCGACCAGATCGCGTACGCGGAGCTGGGCGAAGCCAGGCTCTGGCGTCAGCTGGCCGAAGACAACAACCTCGACGATCCGCTTGCGATCGTGCCTGGGCTGCAGCTGACCGTGGGACTGAGGCGGTGACCTGAGATGGTGGTGCAGACGGATCGTGGGACGGCGCAGATACACGTCGAGATCGACGGGCAGCCGGCGGCGCCAACGCTGGCGAACGACCTGGTGAGCGCGACCGTCGAGAGCGCCTCGCGCTTGCCGGATTCGGCGGTGTTGCGGTTCCACGACCTCGCGCTCCAGCACTCCCAGGACCAAGTGTTTGCACTGGGCCACAAGCTCCGCGTCGAATTCGGTGACAGCGAGGCCCGCAACGAGGTGTTCGTCGGCGAGATCACGTCGATCGAGCTGGATCTGGAAACGTCCGACGTGACGACGCTCGTGGTCACGGCGTTCGACAAAGCGCACCGGCTGCACCGTGGGCGGCGAAACCGCGTCTTCAAGGAGAGGACGGATTCCGGCATCGCCGAGCAAATCGCGCGCGACCATCGCCTCCGCGCGGACGTGGAGACCACCCGCACCCAGCACCCATATGTCCTGCAGGAGGGGAAGACCGACTGGGAGTTCCTGAACCAACGCGCGGCGAGCGTCGGCTACGAGGTCCTGGTGTACGAGGAAACGCTCTACTTCAAACGGCCGCCCGCAAGGCCAAGCGACGACGTGGAGCTCGCCTGGCAGGGCGACCTGGTATCCCTCTCCGCGCGAGTGAGTGCGTTCGAGCAGGTGGACGAAGTGGAGGTCCGCGCCTGGGACAGCCTCAACAAGCAGGCGATCTCCGGCGCCGCCGATCGCCCCAATCTTCTCACGTCGGTTGGCGACAACCAGCCGGGAGGAGAGGCCGCGCACACGGCGTTCAATTACGAAGCGCGCCTGACCCTGGTGAGCGCGGTGGCGAAGACGGACTCCGAGGCCGAGCGGATCGCGCAGGCGGTGCTCGATGACGTGTCGAACGTGTTCATGACGATAGAGGGAAGCGCGCTGGGAAATCCGGCGTTGAGGGCGGGCAGCGGGATCGTGCTGAAGGCCGTTGGGCCGCAGTTCACGGGACGATACATCGCCACAGCGGTCCGCCACCAGTACGACTCCCTGGGGCATCGGGTGCACTTCAAGGCCACAGGCCATCGCGCGGCCGATCTCACCAGTGTGCTCGCCGCGCCGCAGTCGTCCGAGTTACGGGTCTGGCCCGGCCTCGTGACCGATAACCGCGATGACCGCGACGCGGGAAGGGTGAAGGTGAGGTTCCCGCAGCTCGGCGAAGACGTCGAGAGCGACTGGTGCCGTGTTGTCGCGCCGGGAGCGGGGAAAAACGGGGGCATCGAGTTCCTGCCGGAGATCGATGATGAGGTCCTGGTGCTGGGCTCGACGCCCGGCCAGATGTACGTGCTGGGCGGGATGTGGAGCGCAAAGGATCCGCCTCCCTTAGGGGTGGGTGATGCCTTACAGGGCCACGACGTGAGGCGGCGCATCATCAAGTCGCGGGCCGGACATCACATTCAAATCGACGATGACGACGCGGACGGGGGCATCAAGGTCACATCGGCGGACGGACAGACACAGGTGCTCATCGCCGCCGGTGGCAGGGCTGTGGAGATCACGGCCGACACGATCAAGCTCCACGCGCGTCAACAGCTAACGATGGAGTCCGATGGACAGGCGAAGCTGGGCGCGACCGGCCCACTGACCCTCAAGGGCGCGCAGATCAACGCGGGGAGGTGAGCCGGTGCCACAGATCGCGCGACATGACCTCATCGGCGTCGGCTGGCGCTATCCGGTGCGGTTCGACCTGGTCTCCCTGGAAACGGGCGCGGCGATTGACCGGGGCCGTGGAGGCATCGCCCTCGCCCGGGAGGAGCGCGACATCGAGCAGGCGATATTCATTATCCTCTCGACAGCGCGCGGAGAACGCCGGATGCGCCCGACCTTTGGATGTGACATACACAGCCTGGTGTTCGCGCCGATCAATCCAACGACGCTGGGCCTGATGCACCAGTACGTCACTGACGCGCTGGCGATGTGGGAACCCCGGATCGAGATTGAGTTTCTGGAGCTGGTGCCACACCCCGAAGCGGGGCGCGTCGACATCGACATCCGCTACACGATTCGCTCGACAAAGGATGAGCGGACGCTGGTGTACCCGTTCTACGTCATTCGCGAGGAGCAATCATGATCAGCGCGGCTGATCGGCCGTTGGACGTCCGGACGTTCCAGGAGATCGTGGACCACGCACGGCGCGTGATTCCGCGTTACTGCCCGGAATGGACCGACCACAATCTCAGCGACCCCGGGATCACCTTGCTCGAGCTGTTCGCCTGGATGACCGAGGTCATGCTCTATCGCCTGAACCGCGTGCCCGACGAGATGTACGAGCGGTTCCTGGACCTGCTTGGTGTGCAACGGGAGCCGCCCGTGGCCGCGACAACGCACGTAACCTTCTACGTCAGCGGCGCCTCGGCCGGCGTCATTCGGGCGGGAACAGAAGTAGCGACGCCGCGGACCGAGTTCGACGATCCGGTCGTGTTCACGACCCTCCAAGACGTCTCCGTGCCCGCGACCACGCTGCAACGCATCCTGCAGCGCAAAGCCGGCACCGACGCCGTGGAGGCGGAGACGGATCAGGAGGGGTATGTCAGCCTGTTCGGCGAGACGCCCGGTGACAACGATGAGTTGCTGATCGGGCTGACTGGCGACCTGCGCGGCTGCAGCATCGCGCTGCGAATCGACTGCCTGCGCGGTGAGGCCAGCCACCTCGACGCGCGGCGCCCCCCCTACCGATGGGAATATCAGATCGGTCCTGATTCGTGGAGGGACCTGCTCGTGCTCGACGCAGCCGGCACGGGCCGGCGGGTGCGAACGGGGCAGGAGCCGGACCCGGCAGGCGGCTTCGCCAACTTCCGCGGGACCGTGCACCTGCACATCCCGAGAGACCTCGCGCCCGCGGACGAGGGCGGCGACCCGCGAAGCTGGATCCGCATCCGCCACGTGCCGAGCGGGCGGGAATCCTACCAGCGTTCCCCGCGCGTGCGATTCCTGCGCTGCGACGCCATCGCAGCCACCGTCGCCGCTCGCCACTATCGCACCTGCGTGAATGAGATCCTCGGCAAGAGCAATGGCACGCCCGGCCAACGATTCCTGTTGTACGACAGGCCCGTCGTACGTCGAGAGGGGGCCGGGCACGAACTCACGGTACGGCGTCAGGCCGATGCGTCGGCATCCAACGGTCATGCCGCCGGCGAACTCTGGCAAGAAGTCCCGGACTTCTCGCAGTCAGGCCCGGAGGATCGGCATTTCGTCATGGACTACCTCCGCGGCGAGTTGCGCTTCGGCCCATCCGTGCCCGGACGAGCGGGCGAGCTGCACCAGTACGGCGCCGTACCAGCTGCTGGTTCCGTGATCACCGTGCACACTTATGCGGGCGGCGGCGGCGTGCGAGGGAACGTGCGTGAGGGGACGATCGCGCAACTGCGGTCGGCCATACCCTACGTCGTCGGCGTGGCAAACCACGAGGAGGCGCGAGGCGGCCTCGACGCCGAATCGCTTGAGGGCACGCGGATGCGCGCGCTCAGCGTGATTCGCGGATCGCACGCGCTCATCACCAAGAACGACTACGAGCTGCTCCCGGCGTATATCAAGGACATCGCGCGTTGCATCCCCGTCACTCGCGATGAAGACCGGCGGATCTCATCAGGTGAGGTGCGGTTGATTGTGATCCCCCTCCCGGCGCGGGGCGCGACCGAGCCGCTTGCCGACAGCGACCTGCAGGTTCCTGCGGAGCTGCAAGAGCAGATCGCGCAGGTTCTGGACGAGCGGCGGGCGATCGGCACGCGCTGGCAGCTGATGTCACCACAGGAATATGTCCACCGGTTCACGCTGGAGGTTGCAGCGGTCTGCCTCCCCACTCCGTCGGAACCCTACGAGGGTTCCATCGTGGAGGAGCGCGCCGCCCGGGCCCTGTACGCATACTTCCATCCCGTGACAGGCGGCGCAGACGGGCGCGGCTATCCGGTGGGGGCCGGCATCAGCCAGGGCGCCATTGCGGAAGCGCTCCACGGCGTGCCCGGGATCACATATATATCCGGGATTCAGGTCAGCGACGGGACTTCGAGAGAGCAGCTGGTCCTGCGCCCCGCGCCGGGTCGCCTGTTAATCGCGGACAAGATCGCCGTAGATGTGCGTGTCGTCCAATGATGGCGCCCGTCGAGGTCGAGCCCAGGGAAGCCCAGGAACGTTTCGCCGGCTACCTGCCTGGCATCTACCAGGAGGATGAGTTCACGAGAAGGTTCCTGCGGATCTTCGATCATATGCTCGCCCTGATCGAGGATCACACCTCGGCGCTCCCGCACCAGTTTGACCCGGCTCTTGCCGGCCCCATGATGCTCGACATTCTCGCGGCGTGGCTGACCGGCCCGGAGTTGCCGCGCCTGCCGGAGCCGGTGCGGAGAGCGCTCCTCGGCGAGTACGCGACGTTGTGGCGGCGGCGCGGGACGAAGGAGGGGCTGCGCCGCCTGATCGAGCTGACTGTCGGACCCGGCGCCACGGTCTCGATTGAACGCGACCGGGCGCTCGTACTGGGGCCAACCGCCGTGCTGGGTTCAGGCGTGACACTGGCGAGCTCGGCTACCGGCGACTCGGTGATCGAGGTCCGGGTTGACAAGCTGCCGCCGGGAATTGACGTAGACGCCCTGGGTATGATACTAGCCGCGTACAAACCAGTCGGCGTTGAGCACACGATCCGGGTGGAAGGCAGCGACGATGACGCCGGAGTATCCGCCGCTTCAGCGAATTGAGCCCCACACGGGCCTGATGATCGATGCTGAGACGTGGTCGATTGCGCACAGCTATCACGATACCTATCAGCGCTTCCATTTGTCGCTTCTGCACGGTTGGGGCGTCGTGACCGGCCTGCACCCTTCGATTGACGCGGGCGCCGGAGCGGTAGTGGTGAGCCCGGGCGTGGCGGTCGACCGAGATGGGCGCATGGTCGTCGTACCCGTCGAGCAGCGGGTCTCGGCAGCCATCGAAGGCGCCGAATCATGGATCACCCTCGCCTACGCCGACCGCCGGGCCGCCGGACTGGATTCGGGCCGCATAGAGGAAAGCTTCGAACTCATGCTGAGCACGCAGAAGCCACAGGCGCCCGCCATCTGTCTGGGACGGGTTGCGACATCCGGCAAGAAGCCGGCCGTCGACCGCCTGGGGCGCGTGGAGATTAGCGCGTTCCGGGACCGCTCGGTGGCTGTCGTGTTGGGTTCGAAGGAGTCCGGAATGCACGGCTGGCACATGCAAGGGCTGCAGAATCTGCTCGAATCGGCCATCCAGGCCGGCCTGCGCGCCGAGGTGACGCGTGACGAGGCGAACGCGGACGTCACCTACGTATCGGGAGCAGGCGATCAAGATCCCTCGGCGGCCGCCACGCGGGCGATCACTGAAGCGTCGGGCCGCGCGGGCGCGCTGATCGTCGACCTCTGCAAGCCTTCCCAGTTGAGCGCGGGTTGGAAGGAGCTCTTCGACACCATGCCGCACGATCGGGGTGAACGACAGGTGCAACTCCTGAGACACCCGTACGTGTTCGGAGACGCGCCCCCCGGGGCGGACGCGACCGGCGGCCTTGCCTGGCTTCCGAACGGGGTGATTTCACTGCGCGACTACGGCTGCGCGTGGGCAGGCCGCGGCGATGCTGGGGCTCTCCCCCGCACCATCGTGCGCGACGCGATCGAATTCGGCATCAACGTTCTTGCGTCGGCGGGGCAAAGCTAACGGTCGGAGGGTCTGTGGCCGACGGTGACGTCAAGGGAATCCGATCGGCGACGATCGAGCTGGAGTGGCTTGGCGCGCCGACCGCGGAGATCCGTCCCGGCGAGACCGTCCGCCTGCCGTTCCGCATCACGAACCGTGGCCCCGTGCGGTCCATCCCGGACGTCGCGATCCAGGGCGAAGCGGCGGCCTGGTGCCGGGTCGAGCGGGGCGACGGCGGCCGGCAGCTCTTTCGTGACCAGTTCGACAACGCCGAGCTGCTGATCGCGATCCCGCGCGACGCTTCGCCGGCGCATTTCGATCTTCGGTTAGTGGCCCGCGCCGACAGCGACGCCAACTGGATGGACCTGTCGTTCAAGGTGCTCGAGTCCCTGGTGAAGCCGCCGGACCCGCCGGTGGCGGCGTTCCAGCCCCCGACGGCGCGGTTGCAGGCCGGGGCGTCGTCGCCGATCACGCTCACCGTGCAGAATCCAGACGACGATCACGTGCAGTACACGGTCACCGTGACCGGACTCGATCGCTCGTGGGAGGGGGCGGTGCGTTCCTCGCTTCCGCTGGCGCCACACGCACGAGAATCCGTTGTGCTGCAACTCCCTCCGGCCGAGGACATGGCTCCCGGCCAGTACGTCGTGACGGCGATCATCGCGCGCGAGGATGCCCCAGAGATCAATACGCCCGCGCACTGCAGCGTGGAGGTGCCGGCTCCTGGAGCGGGGAAGGCGGAGGCGACCCAGAAGCCGGTGCGGCCACCCGCGGTGACCGTGACGCCCAATCCGTTGAACATGGTGGCCGGTCAGTCCGAAGCGCAGCTCACCATCACCGTGACGAACCTCAGCGAGCTGCACGAGGTGTACCGGCTTTCGGCCGTGGGGCCGCCGGACTGGTGCCGCCTGGAGACGGGCGAGATCGCACTGGCGCCGGGTGAGAACAAGACCGTAAACATGGTCGTCGCGCCGTTCGTCTCCAAGGACTACGCATCGGGCCAGCACCGCATCCGCATCGGCGTGGCGCCGCTCAACCTGCCAAAAGCGGCGCAGATTCGGGTGATTAATGTCGTCGTCCCCAAGCAGTACCGTTTCGATCTGGATGCAGAGCCCGCCGCGCTGAACGGGCGCAAGGAACGCATCAAGGTGCGCGTGGCAAACACAGGCACGGCCGAGCTAGATCTGAAGCTGTTTCCGCAATTCATGGGCAGAAGCTGCAACGTCCGCCTCCCACAGGTCATCCACCTGGACCTGGAGGAGCGAAGGATGCTGACAGGCGTCGTCGGCGCGCATCGCAACGGGCTGCTGGGCAGACGCGCGGAATATGCGTTTCAGATCGCGGGCGTCGCCCAGGGGCTCGATCCGCCGGTGCAAAAGGTATCCCACGAGATCCGCCTCACGCACGAGCCCTTCATGACGAACCGCTTTGCGGGGCTGAGCCTTCTGTGTGCGTTCCTCTTGACGGCGGCCGTCGTCCTGTTCAGGATCGGCCCAACGCACGCATTCAGCGCCACCAAAGACACCATCGAGTGCCGTATGGATGACACGAATGCCGACCCTCGCGGTGGCCAGGACGTTGTCAAGGCGAACTGCATTCCTGAGGCTGCCACGTCATGAATCAGGACCCGCGCACCCCGGTGGTCACGATCGACCCGCCCGCCGTCTCTCATCCGGGCGACGGCAGTGCGGTCGAGCTGGTGCTGCGCGTCACGAACCCGACGGCGGCCGTCGAGGTCTATGAGCTTCAGTCGTTCGGTGTGCCCCCGGAGTGGTGTCATGCGCCCGACAGCCTCGTGGTCGACCCCGGCGAGACGGTGCCGATCTGGATCACGTTGACGGCGGAAGTCACCAGCCAGCGGCAGCCCGGCCCATACCCGGTCACGTTCTCGGTGAGCCCGCTGGGCGCGGCCGATGCGGCGCGGTCGGTGGATCTGGCGCTGAAGGTGGAGGGGACGCTCTCCTACGAAGTGCGCTCCGAACTCATCAAGGCAACGGGCCGGCGCGGGAACTTCACCCTCGATGTGGAGAACAACGGCGAACGCACCATCAACCTCGCGGTGTCGGCGTCCGACGTGGAAAGCCGCTGCCGGACCCAGGTGGAGCAGCGGTTGGAGGTGCTTCCGCACAGCGTCAGACAGACGCAGTTGCGCGTCTCACCCAGGAGGAGCTCGCTTCTCGGGTCGGCCGAGCTGTTTTCGCTCACTGTGCGCTTCGAGCCACAGGGGGAGGCCCCACGCTGGATTCGCACGCTCGACCTGGAGTTCGAGCACAGTCCGCTTCTTGGCTTTCGGCAGGCCTTCGTGGCGCTCTTTCTCGCAGCCGTTACCGGGCTATCGATCCTCGGGATGATCGCGGGGCCGCGGCTCGTGACGAACGCCGCGACGGAGATCGAATGTCGCTTCATCGACGATGGCTACAGGACGACAACCGACGGAGATGGTCCGGATCCCTTGAAGAAAGAAGAATGCGGGGGCGACGGGGTCCCGGTCACCGCGCCGACGCAGCCGGCGAGCACGCCCGCCGCGGGTCAACCGACTCCCGGTACGACCGAGGCTCCGTCGGCCTGCACGGCCCACATCACGGCCTCTGCCGGCACGAAAGTGAAGGTCACATCGGACACCGGCCTTGCGCTGCGCTCCGACGCACGGACCGGCGCCCCGGAGGTCGTGACGCCCGGTGTCGCCAACGGTGAGACCATCGAAGTCATCGACGCGGCGTCGAGGTGCGACGAACCCAACCGGATCCTCTACTGGAGGGTGCGGCGAGCAGATGGCGCCGAAGGGTGGGTCGCCGATGGCAACGCCAGCGAGACGTGGTTGCAGGTGGTCCCGTAGCTCCCCTCACGCCCGTACCCGTCGAGGCCCGGGTCACGGGCACTCGTTGTACCCGAGAATCGTCGAGAGGGCCTGGCATCGCTCGAACTGCGGCGGGCTACCCCGCGAGGGCGGCGACGCGCTTCTGCAACTCCCTCATACTCCCAAACGCCATCCGAAGTGCCGCGAGCGTGGCCTGCAGATTCAGCTGGGCCTTAATGGCCGCGCGCGTGTGCTGGCCCACGATACCGTCAGGCGCGAGATTATTGCTCTTCTGGAACATGACGACCGCCCGCCGGGTCTTCGGACCAAAGAGGCCATCCACAGCAAGCTTGGGCGACGCGCCGAGCGAATTGAGCTGAGTCTGCAGGACCAGTACCTCGATCCCGACCGCGCCCTTCTTCACAACGTGCATGGCAGCGATCGCCTCCTGGAGCAGCTTGAGCAGCCCGCCGCCTTGCTTCGGGCGCTTCGGGGCCGTGGGATTCTTGGCCTCGATCTTGTTTACCGCGTCAGCGATCCAGTTTCGTTGGAGGTGAGCGCCGCTGATTGCTGCGATTGGCTCGCCACCTTCCCCCGAACGGGAGCGCACGATGCGCTGGACAGCGGAGTTCGGCAGTGGCCCGCGTTGCGTGGCGCGTTCCTCTACGGCGTGGTTCTTCGCAGACGCCCGCCTCAAGTACGCGACGTCCCGCTCGGCTTCGGCATCAAGGGCTGAAGACCTGGATGGTCGAATCCTGCCCGGATACCTCCGCCTGGACATAGTAGGGCCTCCTCTTAGCGCAGTGTCTGTACGCGGGTCTAGCGTACCGGGAAGGGATTGTGCGCCGATTTGTCCGCGATTGATCCGACGGGCCCGGCGCCGTCGCAGCGCCCGTCGTCGGGCATAGGCTGCAGGCGGCGGCACAAGGGTCGAAGACGTCTCTCCCGAGCACGGCTTCGAGGATCTCGACGGACCCTGGGATCTTAGCAAGCGTACGAAGCACATCGACCTTCAGATTGCCGCAGTCGTACCGGGCCAGCGTGGGGATAGCGATTCGAGTTCGACAGGTCGAGCACGTCCGGCTGCAAGATTGGGAGGAACGATGGTGCGCCACGGTGACCCTCTGCTTTGTCAGCACGGCCAATTTCGCCCGTTCCAGGATCGAAATTGGCGAGCATCTGCTTCGGAGGAACATCGGCGTGGTCCTATGACCATCTGATTTGCCCACTCCTAGCTCTGGACTGTTCTTGACGCCGCCTTTGACAACTTCGCATTGTTCGCCGACCATTTGGCATGGTCATTGATTGGGGCGAGATCGCAGGGGCGTGGAAATGGGTCTCCGCGACGAGCCGTATCCCTGAGTTCGGGTCGTGGGTAATACGCGATGAGTCTCTTGAAATAGCTGGCATTGATCGCCCAGCTATTCAAGCGGATTGGTGGCCCGGCAACGA
>Ga0326597_10001959_pt1 | contig 31660 bp, 25 predicted proteins | sample RVTome_12_FD_203789 | JGI IMG/M metagenome (GOLD analysis project Ga0326597, IMG submission 203789) | Soil microbial communities from uranium-contaminated site in the Upper Colorado River Basin, Wyoming, United States - RVT100D185 | ecosystem: Environmental > Terrestrial > Soil > Contaminated >...
CGCCAGGGGCGGCGCAGCGGGATGAAAGCGTGGGCGGTGAAACCCACATTCACGGTGGGCAAAGCGACCTGGCGCTATTCTGTTGTGTGGTACGCTGGGGCCATCGCTCACGACGCCTATCATGCTAAGCTTTACTGCGACGCCAAAGGCGGAAAGCACGGGAAAGAACCTGACAGTGACACATGGACGGGCGCGGAAGCCGAGAAGCAATGCCTCGCTTTTCAGCGGCAGGTGCTTTTGGAATTGAACGCCGACGAGGAAATCATTTCTTATCTCGATCGCTGCGCGCAAAATCCCACCTATCAAGGGCACACCACCGGCTGGAGAAGTTGGCTAGATTATCTCTTGCGGTGGTGGTAGAAATTTGTCAGGCGGCTGAATGACGGTCAAAAATTTCGAGGATGGATGATCGAAGATGGAAGATGGCGATTCTCGATCTTCGACGATTGCAAATAGACGCGATTCAGCGTGGAGTTCTAAAGGTTTCAGAAAGGTGTCGCCCATTAGCAGGCAGGTCAAGAGGCACAGACGTTTCCTTAGGATCTGGTCCCAAGTTCGGCGCCATGACCCGGACGAATCCGGATTTTTACAAGCCGCCTGCGTAAGCCAAACTTCATTTCCATTTGCTGCTTCCGCTCCAAAGCCCCGCGCCAGTGAAACCGATGCGGGGCTTTTTCTTGCGTACGAAAAACCTGTCGACAGAATTATTACCTTGGGAGTCTTGTGCTCCCTATGATAAATTATGGCTAGACCGCAAAGGCGTTAGTTTCTTTCCACGGTTCTTGCGCTTATTTTTTACGCTTGCCCTTGGGACGTATCCGCAAGCGGCGGGGCTGCGCGAAGAATGCGGTTATAGATAACACCCGTTCAACTCACCATGAACGCGACTGAAGCAACGATGATGATCTTCGCCTACCTGCTGGGCTCCGTCCCCACGGGTTACCTGATGGGGGCGTGGAAAGGGATTGATGTCAGGACGGTAGGAAGTGGCAATATTGGGGCGACCAACGTCGCGCGACTGGTCGGCAAACGCCAAGGAATCTTGACCTTGGTCGCCGATGCGGCGAAAGGGTTTATCCCGGTTTTTGCCGCGATTCAGTTGGGCTTCGTTCCGGCCGCGGCGTTAGTGGGATCCGCGGTATTCCTCGGTCATCTCTATCCGATTTTTTTGAAATTTCAGGGAGGAAAGGGCGTAGCCACGGCCTTGGGAGTTTTCGCGGGGTTGGCGCCCCTGGCCACGCTGGTTTTGATTGTCATCTTCGCGGCGGTCGCGCTTACCAGCCGCATCGTTTCGCTTAGCTCGATGGTGGCGGCGCTAGCGGCTCCCGTTACCCTCTGGGCTTTTTCTTACCCGCCGGCGGTAGTCGGCCTGAGCGTCCTCATCGCCTCGATGATCATCGTGCGCCATCGCGGCAACCTTCGACGCTTGCTTGCCGGAACCGAGCCGCGCTTTGGCTCGCTTAATTCTCGATGAGCACTTCGACCCGGCGATTCTGCCGCCGTCCGTCCTCAGTGTCGTTGGTCGCGACCGGTGAGCGGGTGCCAAGACCACGGGAGGAAATTTGCCGGCTGTCGACGCCGTTGCGCTCAAGGGAATTCGCCACGTTATTCGCCCGCCGTTCCGAAAGCTGCTGGTTATAGGCTTCGTTAGCGGCGCTCTCCCGGCTGGCGTGGCCCTCGACCGTGATGCGGCGGCCGGGAGCATCGCGCTTTACTATAGCGGCGATTTGATTGACGCGATCGCGGCCGTCCGGCGTCAGCTCTGCGCTGTCGAACTGAAAGTTGACGCTCGGCAAATTGACCATGACGCCGCGGCTGGTTTCCCGGGCCTCGATGTTGCGTTTCTTGAGCTCTTCGATCAAAGCCTGATTTTTGGCGATTTCCGCGCGCTGTTGGTCGATCGCTTTTTGTTGTTCTTTTTGTTTATTGTCCTGGCCTTGGAGCTGGTCGCCGATCAAAGCGCCGGTTCCTAGTCCCAAAACCCCTCCGATCGCCGCGCCGGCGCCAGGATGCCCCACCGCCGCGCCGATGATGCCGCCAGCCGCGGCACCTCCCAGGGCGCCGATGCCGGCGCCTTTTTCGCGGGTCGTCAACTCGCCCCCGGCACAGCCTGCAAGGACCACGACCGCCGAGAGAAATAAAATACGCACGGACACCCTATTTATTCGCGGCTTCATCACGGCCTCCTAAATTGCAGTTAGCACGATCATTCCCGCTGTTGCTTTAAGCGTTCGTTCTCTTTTTTTAGACGCTCAATCTCGGCTTGGTTCACATCCAGTTGCCGCCGCTGCTCATCTTGTTTCTGATCTTGTCCCATCAATTGATCGCCGATCAAGGCGCCAGCGATTAGTCCGACTGGCCCGCCGATGGGCGCTAATACTCGCCTTGTTTCTTGATTTTATCGAGATCTCTCTTCTGGCGGTCAAGTTCAGCCTGGTTCACGTCGATTTGCCGTTGCTGTTCGGCCTGTTTCTGTTCCTGTCCTTGCATTTGGTCACCGATCAGGGCGCCGGCTCCTAATCCTAGCGCGCCGCCGATGGCCGCGCCCGCGCCTGGGTGCCCAACTGTCGCGCCGATGATGCCGCCGACTGCGGCACCTCCCAACGCACCGATTCCTGCGCCCTTTTCCCGCGTGGATAGCTGCCCTCCGGAGCAACCGGCTACAGTCACTAAAAGCAAAACGCTGCTAAATACCACCCCTGCGTATTTCATACGACCTCCTTCGATCTTGTTGGATCTCGTCAATCAACCAAGCCTTCAAATTGTAGCAAAACGAATTCAACCCAGCAAGATATTTCGAAGCCGTAAATTCAATCGGTCATTGGATAACTGCTGCTTAGACTTGTTTTCAGCATGATTGTTAACATTTGGCAGGCTTCCTGCGTGCGCCGGATGAGAAAGAAATTGTTATTTACGGAGTTGTGAGCTGGAAATAACTTGGGAAATGATCAACAGGAGACAAAGTCGGTCGAACCCCCGCCATCGATGCGGATCGACGCCGAGTTAGCCGGGCGCACGCGACAAAGGTAGGAACGGTGGGGCAGGGAGCCGCTGATCGGGTCAGTGAGGTCGGCGCCGATGAGGATCGCCGGGTTGGCGCCGTCGCCGTCATACGGATTGTAACCCGGTAGTTCGAGTTCTTTGCACGCCTGCCACCAGCCATGCTGGCAGCAGACGACTCCGGGCAAGATATTCTTTGTCACATGCGCCTTGACTTTGATCGCCCCGCGCGGGCTTTCGACGATCATCCAGCGTTTGTTCTCGATGCCGTAGAGCGCCGCGCTGTCCGGATGAATATCCGCCGCCGGCTCCGGCGATGCCTTGCGCAGACTCGGCAGCGCGCGCTGCTGGCTGTGCACGTAGGTGGTGAATTTCGCGTTGGTGAGCACGAGCGGAAAATCGGCGGCGATGTCGGGCCGGCTCACCGGGCTCAACGCCGGTTCGACGTATTCCGGCAGCGCGGGATACCCATGGGCCGAGAAGGTCTGGCAATACAGCTCGACTTTCTTTGACGGCGTGGCGAAACCGCGCGGCGCGCCGTCTTCACTCTTCCGCGCGTGTTTCTCGTAGGTCGGTTGCGCCGGCAGTGAAATGCCGCCGTCGGCATGTTTTAACCGGTCGAGCGAGACACCGCTCGGTTGAAGTTCGTAGGCATAACCCGCTTGAACATTGCCGTTGAAGAATTGTTCGGTGAAATCCATGCGCTTGGCGAGCTCGAAAATGATCCATGTATCCGAGCGCCGCTCGGCGAGCGGCTCGACAACCGCGGGGCGGTACTGCAAATGGGTTTTGCCCAGGGGCCGGTGCTCGAAGGCGGTCGTGATGTTGGACATCTCGAGAAAGCTCGCCGCCGGCAGCACGTAGTCGCAGAGTTCCGCCGTCGGAGTCATAAAAAGATCCACCGCCACTGAAAACTCCAAAGCGCTCAGCGCTCGCCGTCCGCGCCGCGCATCGGCATTGGACATTACCGGATTGGCGCCGAAGCTCAAGAACGCTTTAACCGGATAGGGGCGTTCTTCCAGGATGGCGGTGAAAATATCGTAGGCGGCGCAGTTGCCGGGCTTCGCCGGCGGGCCGAGAGGTTTTTTTTCGCGGCCGATGCGCAGGGCCGCCGTCTCTTTCGGCAAGAATTCTTTGCCGCCGACGTCGTTCACAGCCACCTTCGGAAAAATCACATTGCCGCCTTGCCGGTCGAAGTCGCCGAGCAGCGCGTAAAGCGACGCGATGGCGCGGCTGGTCTGGGTTGCGTTGGTGTGCTGGCCCAGGCCGTTCCACATGTACATGCTCACGGGCCGGTTGTGGACCAGCATGAGCGCGGTCTGCCAGACTTTGTCGGCGGGAACCCAGGTGATTTTTTCCGATTTTTCCGGCGCGAAGACCGCGGCGATTTCACCGAGCCGTTCGACGACTGGAATGCAGGAAATTTCGCCGCCGTCCTTTGAGCGCAACGCCCGGGCGCCGAAGAGCGCCGGCTGGACGCCGTCGGCGTCATACAGACCGGTGGCGGGATCGTAGAGCGCCGGCCGATTTCCGTGCTCGTCCCAGACGACGAAGCGGCTCGCGCTACCGTCCGCGGCGAGTTCACTTTCGGTCACGGTCTTTCCCGTCGCGCGATCAAGCAAAAATGTTCCGTTGGTCCACTGGCGCGCGAACCCCGCGTCATACCAGCTCTCTTCCATGAGACAGTGGATCAATGCCAGGGCGAGAGCGCCGTCGGTGCCGGGGCGCGGCTGCAAGAGGATGTCCGCCTGGGCGCCGATGCCGACGCGGCGCGGATCGACGACGACGATTTTCATGCCGCGTCCTCGCGCCGCGACGATGTCGTGGGCGAGGATCAGCGAGGTCGAGCTTGGATTGTGGCCCCAGAGAAGAAAGGTCTTGCTGTGCGCGAGGTCCGGCGTCGGTATGTTGGTGCCGAAGGTGTAGCTGAAGCCGGTGTCCTTGTGCCAGTTGCAGACATGGGTTGTAGAGACCCAGTTGGGGCTGCCGAAGAGGTAGAGCAGACGGCCGAGCCAACGCTCGACGTCGTCCACGGAAGTTCCGCTCCTGGTGCCCTTGCCGAGAGCCAACGCCTTGGCGCCGTATCGTTCGCGAATAACCTTCAGCCTGCTGGCGATGTCATCGAGCGCTTCATCCCAATTGACCTGCCGCCAGCCGGGGTCAGGATCGCCTTTCGGGCGCGTGCGCTTGAGCGGATAATTGAGCCGGTCCGGATGATAAACCAGCTCCGGGGCAGCCTTACCCTTGACGCAGATGACGCCGCCGTTGGGATGATCGTGGTCGGGATCGAGGCGCGTCACCCGGCCATTCTCGACGGTGGCGACGGTCGCGCAGTGGGCGGTGCAGAGAGCGCAATAACCCCGAACAGTGTGGGTTGAATTTCGTGATTCAGTAGTATCGGGCATGAGCGAATTCATCAAAGGATGTTGGGTTCCAATGGTTCCAGTCGTTCAAATCGTTCAAGCCGTTCAACACGTCAGATTCCCGTGACGCGAGGGATTACGCCAAATCTGGTCGATTGGGTTTGCCAATAAACCCCGGGCCGTAACCCGCTTCATGGGCGGCCCAGGCGCCGGCGACGCGGCCGCTGAAAATCGACGGACCGAGCATGGTTCCTTCGAGTCCCGCCTTGCCGTTGATATGGCCGCCGGCCATGCCGGAGACTTCGCCCGCGGCGTACAAACCCGGAATCGGCTCAAAATATTTGTTCAGCACGCGGCAGCGAAGATCGGTCTTGACGCCGCCGAAGTTCTTGCGCGCCAGCGGAAAAATCTGGATCGCGTAGTAGGGCGGGGTGTCGAATTTTTTCGACTGTTTCAACGACTTGCCGAACTTCGGTTCCTTTTCCAACCCCGCTTCGATGCATTTGTTGTACGCGTCGATCTCGGCGAGAAAATTCTTTAGATCCTCGACGCCGGTCTTCTTGCCAAGCTCTTCGAGGGTGTTCGCTTTCTTGATGTACGGCGAGTTGTCCAAAAGCTCTTGAACTTTGGCGCGGTCGATCACCTCGCCGCGGCGATAATAGGGATCGGCGACGTCGATTTTCGAGAGCATCGGTGCGTCGGCGATCGCCCAGGCATGGGGCGGGTTCTGCGCCAGCAGCGCGGGCGACGCGGAGGCGCCGCCGGTGAGCGATTCGTTATGAAAACGCCTCCCCTGCTGGTTGAACCAGATGTAGCCGGGCACCATGCGGAAAACCAAGCCGCGTCTTTGCCGCGGGTCGCGGTAATCCGGCGTGGCGTAAACGTAGAACCAGATATGCTCCATGTGGGTCAAGTATCCGCCGAGCGCTTTGACCATCTTATGGCCCTCGCCCTTGGCGCCGAAGCCGGAGCCCTCCAAGACTTTGAACGTCTTGAACTCGGGCCGGTGCTCCAAGACCATGTCGAGGTTCGAGTTAAAGCCGCCAGTGGCGACGACCACGGTCTTGCTGCGGATGTCGAAGGTTTCGTTGTTCCGCTTCGCCGCCACGCCGCAAACCCGCCCATCTTGCGTCAGCAGTCTTTCGGCCGAGGTGCCGCTCATGATCGTTATATTCGGCAGCGACTCGGCGGTCTTGATAAACGCCGTCATTAGGCCGAGACCGCTGTTGTCCGGGCGGTGCCAGCGCAAAACGCGATTGCCTTCCTGAGACTTCATGTCGATCCATTTGGCGCCGCAGCTCTCCGCCCAGTGATAAAGATCATGGAGCGTGTGTTCGAGATAGTATCTCGCCCACACTTCGTCCGCGGCGCCCCCACCCCATTTCACCCAATCTTCAAAGGCGATATCCGGCGTGTCTTCGATGCCCTGGGATTTCTGCAGCGGCGTGCCGACGATGCAGCAGCCGCCGCCGGAGATCGCTGCCGTGCCGCCGCATTCGCTCGCTTGCTCCAGGACGAGGGCTTTGCCGCCGGCCCGCGCGACTTCGATCGCCGCCGGAATCCCCGCGCCCCCACCGCCGATGATTGCAACGTCAACTTGCAAACTGGAATTAGCCATGTGGGGCATCCTTTTTATACGCCGTCATTAGTTGAAGATTTATCACCGTTGTGCGCCGCTGGTCAAACCAACGGGGAATATTTTGCGCTGATGAGGGAAGCGATTGAACGCAGGCTGCGCCTTTTGTGAAATTTGGCGCAATCTTCACATCGATGCGCGACCATGACGCTCGATTTGCTTGTGGTCGATTCTCGGCTCTGCTAAAAACAAAAGTCACCTGCCGTCATGCGCCTTTTTCCGACACCCTGGCTCGTCGCGTCGCTCGCTTTTCTGATTCTCGGCTTCACCCGCGGGATCCATTCATCCTTCGGCGTTTTTTACGTCGCGCTGCTCGATACTTTCGGTTCCAGCCGCGGCGCCACCGCCGGAGTGTTCTCCATGGTTCTTACGGTGGATGCGATTCTTTCGCCGGTGGTCGGTCATCTGCTGGATCGTTTCGGTACAAAAAAAATCGCCAGCCTCGGCTGTCTGGTTTTCTGCGTCGGACTTCTGCTGTGCAGCACGGCGACCAGCTTGTGGCAGTTTTACGTCTTTTTCGGTTTGATCTCCGCCGTCGGCATCACTTTCACCGGGATGGTGCCGCATGTTTTTTTGATTTCGGAGTGGTTTGCGTCGAACCGCGCCTCGGCCATCGGTTTCGTCTACGCGGGCACGGGGGCCGGCCTTCTGCTTTTGGCGCCGCTCAGCGAGTGGTTGCTCTCTAACTGGGGTTGGGCCCGGGCGTTTCAGACTTTCGCAGCGGTGATTTTAATTCTGCTCTTGCCGCTGGTTGTACTCTTTTATCAGCATGGACCCTACGGCGAAAAACTGCGGGTGAAGAAGGAACCCAGCGCGGATGAGATCCAGTGGACGGCCAAGCTGGCGCTGCGCAGTTTGCAGTTCTGGCTGCTTTTTTTCGCTCGCGTCTGCGCCGCTTCGGGCACGACGGTGATCGTCACCCATCAGGTCGCTCATGTCGTCGACGTTGGTTATAGTAAGCTTTTGGCGGCGTCGATTTTCGGTTTAGCGGGCATCACCAGCAGCTTCGGCCGGGTGATTTTCGGTTTCATCGCCGATCTTCTCTCCAAACAGGCGGCCTATACACTGAACATCCTGATGACGATGGTGGGCGTGGGCGCTCTCATGCTGCTCCGCGATCCGAGCCAAACCTGGCTCTTGTATATTTATGTCATTTTTTTCGGCATTGGTTTCGGCTCCCGCGCGGTGATCTTCTCCGCGCTCACGGCGGATATTTTCTCGGGTAAAGGCTTCGGTTCGATTCTGGGCTACTCCACCGTCGCCGTCGGCGTCGGCGGCGCCTTGGGATCGTGGCTCGGCGGCGCGCTGCACGATTGGACCGGCAGCTATCTCATCGCGTTTGCTCTTTCGGCCGTCGTTCTCGCCTGCTCGGACATCTGTATCTGGATCGCCGCGGTTCCACGTGTTGCCGCTTACGACCAGCGGCTGTGGAAACGTAGTTAGGCGGGACGACGACGAGTTTGACTAGAATCATCGCATTCTTGAGCGCCTAACGATAAGTTGCTAGCTTAAATTCCTGGTCAAACCTATGGATGCGCGGCTGCGAGAGGGGATTGGTCTGTTTAACGACGGGCGCTTTTTTGAATCCCACGAAGTCTTGGAGGCTTTCTACCTGGAAACGGACGACGCGAGCAAGCCGTTTTTGGAAGGCTTGATTCAACTCGCCGCCGCGTTGCGGATCTTCGCTGATTTCGGTGAAATCAAGGGACCGGTGCGCATGGTCCGCCAAGCGCTGATTCGTTTTGAGAATTACCAGCCGGCGTTCATGCAGGTGCGCGTCGCCGAATTGTCCGCAGCGCTGGAGACGTGGGCCAAAGCGACCGAAGGCGCCGGCGCGCCGGCGCCGGCCATTCCTAAGATTCCGCTGCAACGTCTCGGCTTGTTTTCATGAGCGACCATTCTCTCAAGGATCGCCTTGGACGATTTCTGGACGGCACTTGGCAAGGCGCCAAGCGCGTCCAAGGCATCCAGGGCGGCGCACGGGCCTATGCTCTTTCTTTGGTCGCGGCGCAAGGCCGCCGTTCGATGCTGATCGTGGCAGCGACGGCGCGGGAGGCGGAGAATCTCTATGACGATCTGACGTTCTTCCTGGGCGAAGAGCGCACGCTGCCGCCGCTGCGCCGCCGGCTGCACCTGCTTCCTTCCTGGGAAGTTTTGCCGTTCGAAAAGCTGTCGCCCCATCCGGAGAACGTCGCGGGCCGCCTGGAAGGAGTTTACAAGCTTATCGAAGAGCCGGCGCCGATTCTCATCGCCACGCCCGCCGCGTTGATGCAAAAGGTGATTCCCAGGGACGCGCTCAACCGGTCTTATCTTTACCTCGTGGCCGGGCAGACGTTGGCGCGGGAAACTCTCCTCGAGCATTTAGTCCAGTGGGGTTATCAGAACATGCCGTTGGTGGAGGAGCGCGGCGATTTCAGCGCACGCGGAGGCATCGTCGATCTGTTTTCGCCCGGCTACGCCCGCCCGCAGCGCCTCGAATTCGACGGCGACCGTCTGGAGTCGGTCCGTGAATTCAGCCCGGCGAGCCAGCGCTCCGAGAGTCCCCAAGAGGATATCTTGCTCCTGCCGATGAAGGAATTTTCACTTCGGCGCTCAGGCATGGACGACATTCTACGCAAGCTCGACCAGCGCGCCACCGATCTGGAGATGGACCGGCGGGAAAAAAAGAGCTTGCTTGATTCCCTCCGCGAAGGCATTCCATTTCCAGGAATGGAGTTTTTGGCTCCCTATTTTTATCCCGAACTGGTTTCGATCTTTGCGTATTTACCGCAAGACGCTTTGATCTGGCTCGATGGCGCCGACCGGGTGGAAGCGGAAGCGGAAAAATTCGCCCGGCTCGCGTGGGAGCGTCACGAAAAGGCCAAAGAGGAGCGCCGGTTGGTTTCGTTTCTGGAAGCGATTTATCTAAACGAGCATGAATGGCGCGCGGCGCTCGCGCCATTCATGCAGGTGCATGGGGAGTCGCTCAGCATCCTGGCCTCCTCCGAGCGCGCCCTGGAATCCACGCTTACCGTGGAGTCCTTTCTCACCAGCGATGTTCGCCAGGAGACCCACTTGCAAGGCCGCGACCCATCGCTGGCGCCGCTGGTCGAGCGCTTGCGCGGCTGGGAAGGCGAGCGGGTCTTCTTCGTCGCGCCGACCCGGGGGGATGCGGGGCGGCTGCGAGAGCTGCTCGCCCACTACGATCTTGAAATCCCGGTCGTCGATCAACCCGCGCCGGTGTTGCTCGGTCAGTCGGAGCTCAAGCGCGCCGTTATGCGCGGCCACTTGAGCCGCGGGTTTCGTTTGCCGGAAACTCATTTGGTCCTGGTGACCTTCGATGAAATTTTCGGCACGAGAAAGATCCAGCCGACGGCGCCGGCAAAGAGTCATCCGAGCCATTTTCTCACCAGCTTGAGCGAACTCAAGCAGGACAACTACGTGGTGCACTTGGACCATGGCATCGGCGTCTACCGGGGACTTAAATTCCTCCAGGTGGCGGGCGTCGAGGGCGAGTTTCTCCATCTGGAGTACGAGGCGGGCGACCGCCTCTATCTGCCGGTGGACCGCATCAACGTCGTGCAGAAATATATTGGCGGCGACGATGCCAAGCCGGCGCTCGACCGGCTCGGTGGCAACGCCTGGGAGAGAGTCAAGGCGAAAAGCCGCAAGGCGATTTTCGCCATGGCCGAGGAGCTGGTGCAACTCTACGCCCTCCGCGAGGCGCGGGCGGGAATCGCCGCGGCACCCCCGGACGCGCTCTACCAAGAATTCGAAGCGGCCTTCGAGTTCGAGGAGACGGCGGACCAACAGCGCGCCATCGACGAGGCGCTCGCCGACATGCAGAAATCCAAGCCGATGGACCGCCTGGTCTGCGGCGACGTCGGCTACGGCAAGACGGAGGTCGCCATGCGCGCGGCGTTTCTCGCCGTCGAAGGCGGCCGGCAGGTGGCGCTGCTCGCGCCGACGACGATCCTGGCGCAGCAGCACTTGCAAACTTTTCGCCGCCGTTTTCGCAATCACCCGGTGCGCGTCGAGATGGTCAGCCGTTTTCTCACGGCCAAGGAGATCCAACAGGTCTTGGAGGGCCTGGCCAAGGGTGTTGTCGATATCGTCATCGGCACGCACCGCTTGCTGCAGAAGGACGTGCAATTTAAAGACCTCGGCCTGGTGGTCATCGACGAAGAACACCGCTTCGGCGTGGCGCACAAGGAGCGGCTGAAAAAGTTGCGGCAGTTGGTCGACGTGATCAGCCTCACGGCCACGCCGATCCCACGCACGCTCCATATGTCCCTGGTGGGCATTCGCGATCTGAGCATCATCGAAACGCCGCCGCTGGACCGCCTGGCGATCCAGACCTATGTGACGCGCTACGACGAGCGGGTGATCCGCGACGCGATTCTTCGCGAGGTGGGGCGCGGCGGCCAGGTGTTCTTCCTGCACAACCGGGTCGAGACGATCGATCGGCTTGCTCTTAAGCTGGCCGAACTTATTCCCGAAGCGAAGATGGCCGTCGCCCACGGACAGATGCGGCCTAAGGATCTGGAAAAAGTGATGCTCGACTTTCTCGACAACAAGACGCAGGTTCTGGTGTGCTCGGCGATCATCGAATCCGGCCTTGACTTTCCCAACGCCAACACGATCATTATCAACCGCGCCGACCGCTTCGGTTTGGCGCAGCTTTACCAACTGCGCGGTCGCGTCGGGCGCTCGCACCGCCATGCCTACGCCTATCTGCTCATTCCCGGCGAGCAGGCGATCACCCCGGATGCCGAGCGCCGGCTGCGCGCTCTCCAGGAGCTCGACGGCTTGGGCGGCGGATTCAAACTGGCGCTCCATGATCTCGAGATTCGCGGGGCGGGAAATCTCCTGGGCGAGCAGCAGTCCGGCCAGATCGCGGCCATCGGTTTCGAGCTTTACACCGAAATGATGGAACACGCGGTGCGGGAGCTCAAAGGCGAAGCGGTGGCGCCCGAGGTCGAGCCGGAAATCCGCCTCGGCATTCCGGCCTTTTTTCCCAACGATTACATCCCCGACGCCAATCAGCGTCTGTTCTTTTACAAACGGCTGGCGAGCTTGGCGAAGTCTGAGGAGTTGGACGAAATCAAGGCGGAGCTTAAAGACCGCTTCGGGCCCTACGGGCAACCGGTTGAGAATCTCTTCTTGGTGATGGAGCTGCGGCGCGTGCTTAAAATTTTTCTCGTGCAGCAGATCAGCGCGTCCGACGGCAGGGTTTACCTGCTTTTCCATGCCGAGTCGCCGGTGAAAGTCGAGAAGTTGCTTGACTTGATCAAAATGCAGAAAAACCGCTTTCGCCTCTCGCCCGACGGGCGTCTCTCGTTTACCCCGGCGCATCAGGAATGGGAGGACATGGTGGGTGAAGTGGTCGAGCTGCTGCACTCGATCTATGAAATCCCCGCCCAGGAGCATCTTCCCGCCTCGCCGGATGAAAATTTGACTTGACCTCTAACACGCCTCTAGCCTCCAGGGCGCCGCCGATATCTCTAACATACGATGAGCTGAGACGACTGCAAATCCCCCTAAAGCGGCCAGGTCGCCCCCTTTACAGCGGATCTTGGCTGTGTGATACTAACTGGCAGTCTGTATTACGGGGGGAGGCTCCATGGCCAAGAGCGTACGATTCGATCGCCAGTTGGAAACAATGTTGGAGGAAGCTGCGGATGCGTTGGGCGTCTCTCAGTCTAAACTTATCCGGGAGGCGATCGCCGAAAAGTGCCGCGAGGTATTGCGGCCGCCGCTTTCTCAAAGTCTCGCTCCAGTAATTGGACGCATACATTCCAAGGGCGGTCGAGCGCGCAACACCGGCGTAGCGTTCAGGCGCGCGTTGTTGGGGAAACGCGCGAAATGATTCTTACCGACGCGGGTCCTCTCATTGCCCTTGTTGACAAGGGAGAACCCGATCATGATGCGTGCGTGGCGTGTTTGCCGAACCTGTCCGGCCCGATGGTGACGACTTGGCCTGCTTTCACGGAGGCTATGTATCTTCTTGGGGAAGCCGGCGGTTGGCGCGCCCAGGAATCACTCTGGAGCATGCTTCAGCAGGGTGATCTAGAAATTGCCTTTCAAAGTTCCGACGACTATGAGCGCATGCGGGCATTGATGCATAAGTATCGTGACCATCCGATGGATTTGGCAGATGCGTCATTAGTACGTCTCGCCGAGGAACGGAACCTTCGCGATATCTTCACGTTGGACGAAAGGGACTTTTGCACCTATCCCATCCGAGGTCGCCAAACATTTCGTATTTGGCCGAATAGGTATACTTAAAAATTCATAGCCTTACGCATTACCAGCGGCGCGTGCTCAAGTCGTTTCTCGTGCAGCAAATCAGCGTGTCCGATGGAAGAGTCTACCCGCTCTTCCATGCCGCGTCGCGGGGTGAAAATCTAGCTTGACGTCTAACACGCCTCCCGGCTCCAAGGCGCCGCCGATATCTCTGACATGGGATGAGCTGGGACGACTGCTGACCGCCAAAATAAGTCAATACGAATGCCTGACCCGACTCTGACCCGACTCCCGTGAGTACACGCTCGTTGATCCATACGCACTGGTTTTCTACGGCTGGGGCGTGCGCAGCGGACTTCCCATGAAAGAGATCAGCGCCTACACGGCATGGCAGGAGCGCGTGATGAAGCGCCCGACGGTTCAAAAAAGTGTAGAGAGCGAGCAGAACGTTTCAGCATAATGGTTCGTTAGCGCATATTCCTGCCACTGACAGGAGATTATGGGGCTGCGTCATCGCTACCGAATGTCAAAAAGTAAAGACGCGACCCCGGTTCCGCAAGTTAGCACCTTGCCGGATGAGTTCATACTGAACATCTGCGGCCGGGACCGCCCGTGGAGCTGTCCCGCCACGGACCGCAAGCGCGGCGCACACACCTGCTGCTTGTCCTGTCGCCATCGAAACCGGCATGACGCGATAAGACGAATGGGCTTCATGAGTCCCGGAGATGCACCGGCCTGCGACGATGAGTCCCTCGACCTTTTCCGGGAGGAGGCAGCGCAACGGAATATCATACGCTTCGCCGGGTGGCACACGCTTCAAGGTTGTCCCTACGCCTTCCGGATTGTGGATATCTACGGGGTAACTGCTGCGGGCAATTACGTCGGGGAACTTTCGCGCCTGTAAAATATCATCGGCCGTAAGCTGATAATGCCCGAGGATTCTTCTGGTCTCCCGGACCCCAACATTTACGCCGCTCTGGACAACGTACGCCTTCTCAAACCCCGGCACATAAGCGCGCAGGAACGCCGCGATTTGCCGCATCTGACGACGGCTTTCCCATTCGGCGTATGAGAGATCCCACACGTCCGTGCCCCGTACTTTTGTGACGCGTGTGCTGTTGACGCTGATTTCCCGCTCGTGAGGAGTGGCAAAAAAAAGTATGTCCTCTCTCGGTAACTGGAGCTTTCCGTCCTCGGCGGCCTTACGAATTAGATCCCAAAGTCCATGCACGCCGCGCCACTGATCCGGATGTTTTCTGACATAAGCTTCGAAAGCGGGGCGTTCAAATTCCGTAATTCGAAACATCAGAGTCATCGGTTGCACCAGCCCGTCATCTTCTCTGCCAATCTCATACGGAGCTCCCGCGCGTGCGGCCACATCTCCGTCGCCCGTGCAGTCGATAACGACACGGGCGTGAATCACGACGGGACCGGCTTTGGTCTCAAAAACCACACCCCTCACACCATCGCTGCCGATGATATCGCTGGCAAACGCATGAAATAAAAAATTCACACCCGCCTCGTCCAAAAGATCCAATGCCACGAGCTTGAATGTTTCAGGATCAAACGGCACCACATAACCTGTCTGAAGAGATGGAGAAATGGCGCCACCGGCTCCTACCAAACGGTCCAATAGCCTGGTGAGTGCTCCCGCGACGACGGGTTCTCCCGGTCCATGGTCCGTAGGGAGAAGCGTGGTCGCGCCTTTCTTTTCACGTCTCGGTTTCTGGGTGTGAAAAGACATGAGAGGCATGACGAGGGCGGCCGTTGCGTTGCCGCCGAGAAAACCATACCGCTCCGCCAAAATGACCGCCGCGCCGGCATCTGCGGCGCCTAGCGCGGCCCCCAGCCCAGCCGGCCCGCCGCCGACTACAAGCACATCGGTTTCGGCGGCAAGCTGCGCGCTACGCGGCGGCAGCTTGACGAAAACCGGATTTTCGCGGCGAGAAAGTGGCGGCATAACTCTCCTGGGACAACCGATCTTTGTTCACGATCATTTCGGCTTAACAGATCGCAGGAGATCGCAGACAATTTGATTGGTTTTTCGGGCACGTTCCTGTAGAGGCGGAACGTTGTCTTCGAGCCGTTTCTTGATGCGGTCCTTCGTGTCCCACGAGCGATCAAGAAACGCACACAGTTTCCCAACGTTAAGAGCGGCGATCGGAGGCATCGGCATTTCCAGATCCGATAAAAAACCAGAAACTTTCGACGCATACGGAAGCGGCACGAACGGAATCTTCTGAATTCCGGCAAAGATCAGGAAATGGAGCCGCATGCCCACCGCAAAAGACATGTGCTTCATCAATCCTAGCACCTCACCCGAGCTGTATTCTCCTTTAAGAACGCTCGCCCGCTGGGCATTAGCCATTTTCGATATGACCCCGTGGGAATGCTGCGGGTCCTTATTCTCTCCGCCTTCCATCGGGACAAAAAGAATCTGAGCATCGTAGCGCTCGACCATGAAATCCGCGGCATTGGCAAGAATCGCATGGTACTGCTCGATGTTGAGGTCAGGCGCCGCGGGACCCGGTTCGCGGACTGAAAACCCCACAAGGTGGTTATCCGAATCGATCCCTTCCTTCTTCAACATCTCTTTCGTGAAGAGCTGTGGCTTGAGCAACAGCGCCGGGTCACTGGTAATCTCAATCTCTTGATTAACTCCCAAGTCATTTAGAATTCGTTTCGCTTCGCCTTCTCGAACTGTAATCTTATCCACTTTGTTAAGTGCTTCCACTACGAGCTGCTTTGAATCCAAAGCCTTAAATGGTCCAACACTAATGGCATAGACCATGACTGGAATGCCCAACTCTTTGGCCCAATTGACATCGCGCAAATATCGTTCGATCGCCTCGTCGTAAAGAATACCCCCCCCACCGAGAATAAAGAGGTCGAGTTTGCGCAGCTCTTCGATCACTTCATCTTTGTGCATCTCACGAATGGGAACGGCACGAACCTTGTGTCTGCTCTCCGTGTCCTTTGGATTGCGTGAGAAGATCACCACATCAACATCGAGGCTGGCACGGAGTTCCCTCAGAATGACTTCGAGAATGGCCTCATCACCGAGATTCATCCCACCATAAGATCCGGAAATAGCAACCCGGTACTTCATGGAAGAATTTTTCTCCTTTCGTTGATCTGGCTGGGTTTTGCCGTTACGGTAAAAATCCCGGATGGCACAAGACAAGCCTTATACTTCCACCATAGGATGTTGCGGGTAGGGGAGCAAGATAGTTTGTTGCAAAGAAGACCTGATTGTTTGGCTCGGCCTGGCTAGAGAGTTCGATCCACCAGGCCTGAGCTTACGCGGCAATGACTTAGGGGAGCGTAAAACTACACGCTATGTTGTTGAAATGGCTATCCTATTACCGCTGTTCCCGATCACATAGGGAGGGCTCAGCCGTCGCGCCCGGGTTTTTCTTAAATCATTGAAAAGGAAGGCGGGAACCGTAGCGGCACTGGTGGTAACAGTTCAACCAGCCCTTCTTAATTTTCTCATTCGGTGGATTTTCCACTCCTATGAACAAGATCACCCAACGCTCATCGCTACCACCTAGTTTTTCAACAGCCTGTAAAGACGCGACCCCGCAACCCGACCCCGCCAACCGAGCAACTCCTGATCGGGATTGTGGCCGAGCGACAACGCCCTCTCATCCGGCCCTGTTTTCTGCCACTCTAACTTTTCGTGATCGTCGTGTAGCACTTTGTGTGTGGGGAGTCTGGAATAGTTTCGCCAAAACAGTCGCCGCCTTATCTTCGCCGTGCCCGCGTGCGAGCTGCCTTTTTCGCCGAAGCGGATCGATTTACAAAAGGGCGCCGCGCCGATGCATTGCCCCCCAATTTCCCTCCCTTTTTATAGGGAGATCTGTTTATTCCTCTGCCATAGCCTGAACCGCCCGGTTTCTCGCCGCCGGCATAGATTTTGTTAACGATCGCCCACGCTCGTTGTGCGGCGCGTTTCGGGCTGTCCCCGCGCCGTTTGTATCCTTCCTCGATATGCCTCGCTTGTCTGATCTGTTTCTGAGTGTACTTGGATTTATCGCCTCTGGGCATGATTATCGCTCCCTCGTGAATTTATGGCGCTCAAAATCTTGCGGTCGTCAACCAAATCATCACATAGCAGCGACCGACGAAACATTAAGCCGCCCGGTACCGCTCGACCTTCTGATGCACTTTGTGCAAGCGGTCTTCAATGACTTTCCAATCCACATTCGCGAAAAACGCGTCTATATATTTTGCCCGTTCGGCTGGCTTGTAATCGAGAAGGAACGCATGTTCCCAGACGTCCATCACAAGCACTGGATTGTAGCCGGCGACATTGCCGATCTCATGCAGCGAGATCCAGTGATTGGACAGCCGGTCGTTACTCGGGTCCTGATAGCAGATCGCCCAGCCGACACCGCGCATCTTGCCGATGCCGGCAAAGTCGGCTTTCCACACGTCGTAATTGCCGAAGCTGGAGGTAGCCGCCTTAGCAAATGATGATTTCGCTAGCGGTTGTCCGCCACCGTCTTTCTTAAGGTTTCCAAAATAGTACTCATGCAACACCATGCCGTTGTATTCAAAACCGAGGCGACGCTTGAGTTCCGAGTAAGCCGGCATATCCTCTTGGTCGACTTTACCGTCTTTCAAGATCGCGGCGATCTTTTCTTGGAGGTTATTGGTTTCCTTGACGTAGCCCTCATACAGTTTGAAGTGCATCTCCAAGGTTTGATCTGAAATCCCTTTGAGACCGCTCAGGTTGAATTATTTGGCTTTGTAGACCATCGTGTTATGCATGTATCGACTCCCGCCTTTGCCGATTTCCGTTTCAAATTTCTAGGACTTTGTCATAACCGAAGGCGATCAACCCTATGCCGGCGAGCAATGACAGACCACCACAGCGCGGACTTTCTCAGCTTCCCCACTTACATAGTCCAATCCATCGTTGGCGCCGCGGCGAAGCTCCTCCCGCGTCTGCTTTCCTGCTCGCGGTGCCCAAAGACCCCCAACAAGCCCAAGCGGGCGCCGATCATTAGGAGCGAAAGACCCGATTCATGACTCGTTCTCATGTTTTCTCGCTTTCTCTTGTACCTAATCCCGCTGCATCGCTCGATTCGAGCGATGCACGGTGACTGGATTTAGTTGCGCTATTAATTATTGGATCTGCAAATTGTTATCTACCCGCTGGACTCCGCCAACTTGCATTGCGAGCTGCTCTGCGCGTGTCTTTTGATCCGGCGACTCGACTACGCCATTCAGGGAAACCACCCGGTTGGTCGTATCGACGTCGACACGGGTAAAATTGGCGAGCTTCTCCGCAACCAATTTGGCCTTGACCGAAGCGGTGATCGTGGAATCGTCCACGTATTGTCCCGCGGTTTGGCCGGTCATCGCCGTGCAGCCGGCGACGGATAAAAGAAATGCAAGTGCCGTGGAAAGTAAGATGGATTTGAAAATCGTGGATTTCATAAGCTTCTCCTCATTCATCTTCGTTTTGATAACTAGATCATGGTGCCACCGAGCAGCTAATATATGATCGAGCCTCGCTCTATCTGAGCTTTGCGAGCCTCATACTCCCGGCGCGAAATTCTCTCGTGCTTACGGTCGTCTTCCAACCGGTCCATTTGCCGTTTGGCATTGATTTCGTAACCCGCGCCTGTAGCCAAACTACCGACCGCGGCACCGCCCAAGAACTCACATCCCCATTGGCTTAAACTCGCGAGTAACAATAGCACTAAATATTTCTTCATTGTTCATCCCTGCTTTCAAAGTAAAATTTATTTGTTAATCGTTTTGGATACTTTCAAACGCGCGCTGGCGGTTGGCATTATCAGATCCGCCCCATGAGCAACAGAATAACCAAGATCAGAACCACTAGCCCAACTCCGCCGCTCGGGTAGTAACCCCAGCCCGAGCTATAGGGCCAACTCGGTAAAGCGCCGATCAGTATAAGGATCAACAAGATGATCAATATGGTTTCCATCATGCTTCCTATCTTTTTATTCGATCTGCGCTTACATCACTCTGTGCCCGACGTGTCTGTTCAGGACGCTCACCAATCTACTTACTCGCGCTTCTGACCCGGTAGCGGTTTCGGCGCGTCAGGCATGGAGACTTTTTGGATCGCCACGCCGACCAGCTTGGTATCACCGGTGCCCAAAGCAATGTCGCCGATCGAAAGTATACCGACCAATTTCCGGTGCTGATTTATCACTGGTAGACGCCGCACCTTATTTTCTTGCATGATCCTACCGGCCTCATCGACGTCTTGATCTTCGAAGCAAGAGACAACGTTGCGAGTCATAACATCCTGGCTCCGAATCATTTGTGGGTGAAGTCCGTTCGCGGTTGCTCGCACGGTGATATCCCGATCTGTAATTGTGCCGACCAACGTATCGCCATCGTAGACCGGCAATATCCCGATATCATGGGATCTCATTTTCTCAGCAACGTTGGCCAGCGGTGTGTCGGCGTAAACGGTTTCCACTTTTCGAGTCATGATGTCCTTGACCTGCATACCTTATTATTCCCCCATTGCTTGGTTTCTGATTTGTAATCCACCGGAATCAATAATGTGTGAGTTTTCTGCATGTTGCTCTTTTAATGTTCCGCGTTCGCTCGCCCACTTATTTTGTGACCGCTTCAAAAGCCATGCCAATACAGGAAAGAAAAAAATGTTTGTTATTTCGAGGCATGGTCGCAAATAGAAGCCCGGCGGAAAATACATCCCGTAGGAGGTTTTCAACATCCCGAGTAGGAAAAACACTGAAATAGCGGATCACCGCGCGTCAAATCGCAAACTGCCGAAATCAAATAAAGCTCTTCTTAATGAAGCAGAATCGCCAATGCATCGAATCATGGCATGCCCGTTGCTCCACTGAATACTGCAGTAATTGAATTAAGCGGTACGAGGTGTCGACGGCAACAAAAAGATAGCGGGGAGGATAGCCAGCATGCGCGGGAAGAAACGGTTTAATTCGACGCTGGGGAAGCTGATAGAAGCGATCACTGATGAGGTAACGCCATTATCCGCTAACACCGCCACTATCAACGTACTGGTGTCTTACATCCTACAAGACCTGTTCATAAAACGACGTGTACGACTGAGAAAGAGTTCGGCGCTCATGATGTCATAATGTTGCACTTCAGCCGCTGGTGGCTTTGATAGCGGGAATACTGATCTTAATGATCCCAAGGTTATTGAATTACATTGCGGCACTTTACCTCATTATATAACGGAACGGGGATATTGGGGCTGGTGAGAATGTAGCAGGAGTTTACACGTAACGGCGCACAAAAGGTATAAAAGCGCTAAAACAATTTCACCGAAAGGAGGGCCTATATATGTTAAGTTGGGCGCTAACTTTTCTTGTGATCGCGCTGATTGCCGGTATCTTGGGCCTCAGCGGAGTTGCCGGCACAGCAACTCAGATCGCATGGGTTTTGTTCGTGGTTTTTTTGATCCTGTTCGTCGTGGGTATGGTTATGGGTCGAAGACCGCCGGTGTAGCACTGGGACGAATGCTTCGCGCATAGTCTTGATCGATCGACACCGCATTCCAGGCCTGGCTTTAGACCTTCTACCAAATCCATCACCGGTCTCGATCTCTTTGCCGTTCGCCCGTATTGAACGACAAGAGATCGAGACCGCGCCTTATGTACGCCCTTGAAATCGGCGGCTTAGTAATTAAGTAATTGATTCCGATCATCGATACTGTCAATTTTATTTTATCTCCGCTGTCGTTGAAACACTTCCTTGGTTGTAAGCTTTTTTCATATTCTTCTTCTTTATACGATTATCAGGAATAGGCGGTGCCTACGGGAATTCAGCTCAGAATCCAATAACATTCGTCTTGTTCACTACGCGCTGCTCTGCTGCCGTACTTGGCGCGATAGTTGCTAAACCTTCCAACTTGAACTGTCTTTCCACACTGCGATGTTCAAGAGGTATTTTTAATGGCCACACCAACCGCACTACATGAGCCGCCTGAACAGACAGAAGCTGACACGCGACTTTGTCCGTCGTATTGAAGCGAGGAAATAGGCGATGATTGACATTAAGAAAGCGCTGATCGATCCAAGCGCACTGTTCAAAAAACCGCGAGACGTAGTCGAAAGAAGCGATCTGTCACGCGAGCAAAAGATCGAAATTCTTCGCCGGTGGGAATACGACATGAGAGAGCTCCAAGTAGCTGATGAAGAAGGAATGAACCCAGCGGCTCCACAGTCTATTACCTTGGATACGGTTTTGAACGCGCTCCATTCATTAGATGCGACCGTCGACGTCGAGGGATCGGCTCCGACGAAGCAAGGGGGAAGTTGAAATCAGATCGCGCGTTGTTCGCTGAGATGGTGTGCCGCTCAACAACGAGCGGCGTCTCAGCGTCGAATCGAAACTACCTTTCGCCGGACAGGCGATTGGTGTCTGATAACGACGTTGGCTTAGCTCTGCAAATGTAGGAAATAATCCGGCGGTAGAAAGTATTTTCCTGACAGATAAGGTCTCTCAGATGACGAATAATTAATCGGAAGTTGCGACGTTGGCACCGTATATGCTGCCCTAATGTTTGGCAGCGAGAAACCGATCAAATCGAGCGGTCAACCGGATCGCTCCAATAGTTGCTTCGCGAGCCGTCGTCAACAAATTCCACGAAACAAAGGGAAAGGAGAATTTTCACCATGCTGCGTAGAATGAGAGATTTGAAGGGGCTCGCGATAGGCGCGCGGGACGGGTGGTGTTAAGAGGGAAGCAGGAGAAACCGAGTCATAAAGAAAGGAGGCATTTCTATGAATAAGGAGCAATTCGAAGGGAGCTGGCAACAATTCAAAGGCGAGCTGAAGAAAAAATGGGGTCAGTTTACAGACAACGATCTTCTGGAAGCGGAAGGTGACTACGATAAGTTTCTCGGCGTCATCGAAAAGAGGTACGGAGACAAAAAGGAAGAAGTGAAACGCTGGGCCGCAAAATGGTATGAGCGGAGGAACGTAGAGTCTCGGAAAGCAACGGAGTCTAGAAATCAATTGTAGACAGCTCCGTTGCGCGTTGATGCGCGCGAGTTGTTCGACTGCGGGCGGAGAGATTCACCGCCCGCGCACGCGAGACCGACGGGAGAGGAAGCCACATCCATGATTCGCAAGCTCTCCTCCGGCGCATACCGGCTCTATTCCCGTAAGAAGGACCGGAAAAGCGGGAGGCGAAAAAATCTGGGCACGTTCAAAACCCGCGCGGCGGCCGTAAAACACGAACGTGCCGTGCAGTTTTTCAAACGTCGCCGCTGAACGTTGCAGTTCATTCACGTCAGCACCGCGACGTAACCATCGCTATGGCTCGTAAGCGAGAAAGACAGAAAGGAGGCTCGCCGTCCCGTCGTAAGGAGACGGCGGGAGTCGGTGCCAAGTCGAAACCCAAAGCTTCCCGCATGTGCCGGACACGGAACGACAAAGCGCGCTCATAGTTCCCGACTCGCCTATGACGATGGATCGTCGCAAAACCAAGCCCCGAGCGACAAGAAGATCGAAGTTTTCTTGAGAACGCCCAAAACGGGATGACTCAATGGTGGGGCTTGATGGAAGAAATCGGCGCCAGAAGAGATAAATCCATGAAACCCCAGGTCGTAGCCTGGGAATTAGGGAAGCGCCTGTCGAGCGACGCCATCGTATCGGCGGATTCCAGGCTCGATCAAGCGCTCGCGGCGACCGGTCCGGTGATTGTCGAGGCCGTGGTGGATCCCTTCACGCCGCCCGCTCCGGCGAAGATTACCCGGGTTCTCCTGGCGGAGGTGATCGATATCGACGTTGGCGGGCGGCGCGCATTGCTACGCGATGGATCCATGGAGTACGACATCCTCATCGTCGCGACCGGCTCGCGTCATCACTATTTCGGCAATGATGACTGGGAGAAGATCGCTCCGGCGACGGGGTCAGCGACGGGGTCAGACACGACTTTCATGACAATCTTTCTTTAGTCCACTGCGCTCTAAACTCCGATTATCCCCGGGATCAGAAAACGTTTGTCGATGACGGAGCGGGTCGGTGTTTATTGAGGTGGCCTCTGAGTTAACGAAGAAAAGTACCTTCTTTATTGGAGAGAAAACGGGATACAAATCTTTTCTGTTGCGTCCCCCTCACTTGTGGACGTAGTGTTCCTGGCCGAAACAGGGAGTTGCGGCAGCAAATTGAGAAGAGATTGCGGGCTGTATTCTCAGGATGGGTTAACGCGTGGAATGAAATCGGCGGAGTGCGGCAACTGGTTTGGGACCAGCCGCTGCAAGTCTCTTCCTCCTGGCGTCAACGATTGCGCCAAAGCCTTTCAAGGTTCCGGTTCGGGATCCGAGCAATCGTTACTTGCCTTGCTGGGCGAAGACAAGCTCATCCACGGTCTCGAAGCCATTCACTTGTAAGATCCCGTAGCCGACATCGCGTGTGATGATTTGGCCGTTTGCCATGCGGAAAGAAACGTCCTTCTTGCGGACTGTAATACCAGATGCCTCGATCCTTTCGGCTGGAAGCCAAGTGAACTCTGAGCCTGTGTTCACCAACAAGCGCCTTAAGGAAACCTTCTTAGTCGGCGTCTTGGGGTTAACAATGACGCAGTCCACGTGAAATACACCCATAAAATTATCCGTAACAAGGTGGTCGGATTCGTGTCGAGAGTCACATAATAATAGATTTCCAGATTCGATGACAGGGGGCCCCGCCGGAGTTGGCTTTTTGTAGCGACTGTGATAGCGATTATAGGCAACCTCACGTCAGGTTTGCCCGCTTATGATGAGGCCAGTCCCACTATACCGCATCCTCTTTTCTCTTCTTCTCGCCAGCCTGCCGGCGCTGGTTTCAGCGGCGGTCATTGAAAAACTGATCGCGGTCATCGATGGCGAGCCCTACACGTTGACCAATATCAAAGTCTTTGCGATGACCAAGGGCAAAATTGAATTCCCGACGGGAGATCTAAACCGCATCAATGATGCGGACCGTGATGTCCTCGAACAGTTTGTTACCGAGAAGCTGCTGGAAACCGAAATCCGGGAAGCGGGCATCAAAGTCAGCGACGCGGAAGTGGACGACTACATCGAGCAGATCAAGACGCGCAACAAACTGAGCGACGACGACCTTCGGACCGCCCTGAGCCGCGAAGGACAGACCCTGGCAAGCTACCGGACATCGGTGAAACGCGAACTCGAGAAAAATGAAATGATCAACCGCCAGGTCCGCGCCAAGGTCAATATCTCCAACGAAGACGCCGAGCGCTATTACAAACTCAACATGAAGAAATATAGCTCGGGAGAGCGGGCTCGGTTGCGCCATATCCTGTTGCCCGTGCCGGAAAAGGCATCTGGGGACGAGCTCCGAGCGATCTTCGGCAAAGCCGGCGGGGTCTACGAACGGATAAAGGCCGGCGAGGATTTCGCCAAATTGGCGATTGAATATTCCGAAGGGGCGGGCCACGCGGACGGGGGCAACATCGGCTGGGTGCAGCGGGGAACGTTGGTCAAGGAGATCGAAGAGGTCGCCTTTGAAAAATTATCCGTGGGGCAAGTGAGCGAGCCGTTTCGTTCGAGCATGGGGGTCCATATCGTCAAATTGGAGGCTCGCGATCCGGGAAAGGTACTGCCGTTTGCCACCGTAGCCCCTAAGATCAAGGAGGAACTCTACGCCAAAGCGCTGGACGAGCGTTTCGGAAAGTGGGTCAAGAGCGACCTCAGAAAGAAGCATCACGTCGACGTCAAAATCCCGGGGGTCGTGTTCAAGGCTGAGGACGTGAATGCCGGCACGGTCGATTCCCTGGTGGCGAGATCGCCGAGCTTGAATAAGAGGACGGAGAGAAGTTGGGTTAGTTACCTCAACCCGCTTTCCTACGTCACGAAGGAGATAGATGCAGAAGAAAATGATCCTAAAAGCCCGATGTACGGGAAGAAAATTGTCAGTGTCTTGGGAGTGCCGCTTTTCACTTCCGAGGTCAATGACGATGTCCCCGATGTCTTGTCCCCTCCTCCCCCTGAAAAGCCTGCCGAGAAGCAAACGGGTGGTTTTTTCTCCTCCATCTTCGAATCGCTGAATCCTTTCTCTTCCAAAAAACCGTAATGCCTTGCCTCGGGGCTGGGAAGCGGGGATAATCGCGCCACCCCTCTTTGGCGGACCATCCGGGAGTCTATGCTGCGTAAACCCATCGTTGCCGTCACCATGGGCGATCCCGCCGGGATCGGTCCCGAGGTGATTCTCAAGGCTCTGGCCGATCCGGTAATCCAGAGAGTCTGCCACCCCTTGATCTTGGGCGATTGGGGAGTGCTTAATCGGACAAAGCTCGGCGGTAAAAATTTCCCGCAATTGATTCGCTGGCAAGCCGGGCAGCCGCTCTCGCCGATGTTGGAGCAAAGTAATCGCTTCGTCGTATGCGCTTTGTCGGAGCTGGGCCCAAAGCAATCACGTCCCGCGACGCACGTTAGAGCCTGCGGGCACGCCGCCTACCGTTACATCTGTGTAGCCGCCCATTTGGCGCTGTCCGGGTTTGCCGATGCCATCGCCACGGCGCCGATCAGCAAGAGCAGTCTTATCGACGCAGGTTACCATTACCCGGGACACACGGAGCTTCTCGCCGAAATCGGCCGCACGCCCGAGTGCCGTATGATGCTGATCGGCCACAAGCTGCGAGTCGTGCCGGTGACCGGCCACGTGGCGCTCATGAAAGTATCGCGCGGACTCACGCGGAACAGCATTCGCACGACGCTGGAATTGACGCAGCGCGGCCTGCGTGATTTTTTTGCCATCACGCGTCCGCACATCGCGGTTGCGGCCCTAAATCCTCACGGCGGTGAGCAAGGCATTTTCGGTGATGAGGAAAAAGAGATCATTGCTCCCGCGGTGCGGGCCGCCGCACGGATGGGCATCCGCGCGCAGGGACCCTTGCCGGCGGACAGTTTGTTTCATCACGCGGCGCGCGGCGACTATGATGCGGTGGTATGCATGTATCACGACCAGGGCTTGATTCCGCTCAAGCTGCATCATTTTTTCGGCGGCGTGGCGCTTACCTTGGGACCCCCGTTCATTCGCACGTCGGTGGACCACGGCACCGCCTACGACATCGCCGGCAAGGGCAAGGCGGATGCATCGAGCATGAAAGAGGCGATCCTCTTGGCGGCGCGGCTGGCGCGCAGAAACATGAAACGGAGGGGGGAGTGAATCCAGCGATTTTTCGAGAATACGACATTCGCGGGTTGGCGGAGCAGGATTTCGACAAAGAGTTCGCTCTACACTTAGGCAAAGTTCACGGCACCATGATCGCCGCAAAGGGCGGCAAGCGGGTAACCGTCGGCCGCGATTGCCGCGCGACTTCCGACCCCTACGCCGAAGCGGTGATCGAGGGTCTGGTTTCGACGGGGCTTCAAGTTTACGACATCGGCGTCTGTCCGACGCCGCTGCTTTACTTTTCTCTGTTTCATCTCGACGTTGACGGCGGCATTCAAGTGACCGCGAGCCACAACCCTTCCGAATACAACGGCTTCAAGCTGTGCGTTGGCATGGACACCCTATACGGTCAGCAGATCCAGGAGATTCGGGTCAAAATGGCAAGCGGGGTGATCGAGGAAAAACCCGGCGGCAAGGTTGAACGCTATGCGATTATTTCCCCCTACCATGACTATCTACTTCGCGATGTCCCGAAACTGGCGCGCCCGCTGAAAATCGTCGTCGATGCCGGCAGCGGCGTCGGCGGGCCGGTAGCGCCGCCGATTTTTCGTCAACTCGGCTGCGCGGTTTGGGAAATCGCCTGCACGCCCGATGGCCGTTTCCCGATCCACCATCCCGATCCGACGGTGCCCGAGAACTTAGAGATGCTCATCGAAAAGGTCAGAAAAGAAAAAGCCGATTTGGGAATCGCTTATGACGGCGACGCCGACCGAGTCGGCGCGGTGGATGAAAACGGCCATATCATGTGGGGCGATGAATTGCTGATCCTGTTTGCCCGCGACGTGCTTCAGCGCAATCCCGGAGCGGTGATCATCTCGGAAGTGAAATGTTCGCAGCGGCTCTATGACGACATCGCGAAGCATAACGGCAAGCCAATCATGTGGAAAGCTGGTCATTCGCTGCTCAAGGCGAAGATGAAAGAGACGGGGGCTCTGTTGGCGGGGGAAATGAGCGGCCATATGTTTTTCAAGGAGCGTTACTTCGGTTACGACGACGCGATTTACGCCTCGCTCAGGCTGTTAGAAATCCTCGCCAAAGCCGACCGGCCGTTGTCGGCTTTGTTGGCCGATCTGCCGAAAACCGTGTCGACTCCCGAGATCCGGGTGGATTGCCCGGACGACAAAAAGTTCGCGATCGCGGAGAAAGCCAAGGAATATTTCCGCCAGCACTACCAGATCATCGATGTGGACGGCGTAAGGGTGCAGTTTTCCGAGGGCTGGGGGCTGATCCGCGCCTCCAACACCCAGCCAGCGCTGGTGCTGCGCTTCGAAGCGCAGTCGGCCGAAAAGCTCAAAGAGTATCGCGCCATTGTCGAAGGAAAACTCAGGGAGCTCGAAAGCCAATAGGGTCGCAGATGGCGGGCAAAATCGTCATCAAAGGGGCGCGAGTCCATAATCTCAAGAACATCGATTTAGAAATTCCCCGCGATCGATTGGTCATTATCACAGGTGTTTCCGGGTCGGGTAAATCTTCTCTCGCTTTCGATACGCTTTACGCCGAAGGACGGCGGCGTTACCTGGAATCGCTCACCGCCGATGCGCGCCAGTTTTTGCGGCAGTTGGAAAAGCCGGATGTCGATTCCATCGACGGGCTTTCTCCCGCCATCGCCGTCCAGCAAAAGGCCGGCAGTTATACTCCCCGATCGTCCGTCGGCACGGTAACCGAAGTTTACGACTACTTGCGACTGCTCTTCGCGCGCGTCGGCGAACCGAGCTGCGTTCAATGCGGCCGGGCGATCCGGGCGCATACCGTGGAGCAAATCGTCGACCAATTGATTTACTTTCCAGCGCAGACGCGAGTCCTTGTGATGGCGCCCATCGTGTCGGATTCTAAGGGCGATCAGCGCGAGCGTCTCAGCGAGTTGGCGCGGGAAGGTTTTGCCAGGGTCAGAATCGATGGCACGGTTCGTGAACTGTCAGAGGAAATCCATCTTGAAAAAGATCAGCCGCACCAGATCGATTTGATCGTCGATCGCCTCGTACTGCGCCAGGGCGCAGAGAAACGTTTGGCGGATTCGCTTGAAATCGCCTCGCGCATGGGAGCGCAGGTGATTAAAGTCGCGATTCAAAGAGCCGAACCTTCGGCTCGAGCCCTCGACCTGGCCGGGGGCTCTGGGTCAGGATTCCGCCCCACGGGCTTAGCCGTGGGGCTCCACGGCGAGGAACCGTCAGAGGAACTGATCTTCAGTCAGAAATTCGCTTGCGTTCACTGCGGATTTTCTCTTCCCGAGATTACCCCGGCTCTTTTTTCCTTCAACACTCCTCAGGGGGCCTGCCCGGCTTGCGCCGGATTGGGAGTTGGCTCGAAACAACATGGAGGGCCGCGAGGTAACGAGCAAGAGACCAACGCCCGGCTCTGCGGACAATGCGGTGGCACGCGATTGAAAAAAGAAAGCCTCGCCGTCAAGCTCGGCGGCAAGAGTATCGCCGAAGTCGCTTCGCTGCCGGTCAATCAAGCGCTCGCGTATTTCACGTCGCTCGATTTGGACGAGAGGCGCAAGCGGATCGGCCAGCGAGCTTTGGGGGAGATCACCGACCGCCTTGGTTTTTTGCTCCAGGTTGGGCTCGGTTACCTGAGCCTCGATCGTCCGTCGCTTAGCCTTTCGGGCGGCGAAGCGCAGCGAGTCAGGCTCGCCACCCAGATCGGCTCGAGTTTGGCGGGAGTGCTTTATATTCTCGACGAACCGAGCATCGGACTGCATCAGATCGACAACGCGCGGCTGCTCGCGCTGCTCAAACAACTGCGTGATCAGGGCAACAGCGTGATCGTCGTCGAACATGACCTGGAAGCGATTCTGGCCGCCGATCACGTTATCGACATGGGACCGGGCGCCGGCGATCAAGGCGGAGAAATCATCGCCCAGGGGACGCCGCAGGAGCTGGCGCGTGACGGTCAATCGCTTACTGGCCAATATTTATCGGGCCGCCTGGAAGTCACCATGCCACTGCGACATAAAGGCAGCGGCGAGTTTCTCGTAATCAAGGGAGCCCGGCAGCACAATCTTAAAAACCTCACGGTGGAAATTCCGGTGGGCACGCTGACCTGCGTAACCGGAGTTTCAGGTGCCGGCAAGAGCAGTCTGGTCATGGACACTCTCTACAACGCCATGGCGGCAAGACTACACCGCGCCAAGGCGAAGGTCGGCGCGTTTGACGCGCTAATTGGATCGGAGCTGTTTGACCGGGTGGTCGGCATCGATCAGGCTCCCATCGGGCGCACGCCGCGCTCGACTCCGGCGACTTATACCGGTCTCTTCGATCCTATCCGGAAGCTCTTCGCGCAATTGCCCGAGGCGAGGGTTCGCGGTTTCAGAGCGGATCGTTTTTCGTTCAATGCGCGTGCTGGCCGCTGCGATGCCTGCGCCGGCGACGGCGTCGTCAGGGTCGATATGAATTTTCTCCCGGAAGTTGCAGTCACCTGTGATATCTGCAAAGGCTCTCGCTACAACCGCGAGACGTTGGCGGTGAAATACAAAGGCAGGAGCATCGCGGATGTGCTGGCCATGACGGTCAATCAGGCGCTGCAGTTGCTCAATACTATCCCGGCCGTCTACGCAAGATTGAGCACGCTGAGAGAAGTCGGTCTCGATTATCTTCGCCTCGATCAGGCCGCGTCGACGCTTTCCGGCGGTGAGGCGCAACGGGTCAAACTCGCCCGCGAGCTGGGGCGACGAACCACCGGCCGGACTCTCTATGTTCTGGACGAGCCGACGACCGGCCTCCATTTCGACGATGTGCGGAAACTCTTGGAACTGCTTCATCGTCTAATCGATGAAGGGAACTCAATGGTGGTGATCGAACATAACCTCGATATCATTAGATCGGCGGATTACGTCATCGATCTCGGGCCAGGAGGCGGTGCAGAAGGGGGCCAAGTGGTGGCCAAAGGAACTCCTGGAGATATCGCCGCCGTCGAGCAGTCCGCGACAGGTCAATACTTAACAAAGCTATTGAAACAGCGCAGAACCGTTTGATCTAGCCCGTGACCCCGGTCAATTCGATCAATAATTTATTGAAATTTCAACTAGTTGCCCAGTTGTGAAAGCAGTTGACTCGAAGGCTCGATTGAGTTAGTTTTATATCATACCTAATTAGTCTGGAATGTGACGCCGTTCGCACTGCATCGGCGTTGTCGGCTTGGCGGGAACATATGAAGGTTCAAACTCCGATCTATATGGATAATCACGCGACGACTCCCGGGGATCCGCGGGTGTTGGAGGCAATGCTTCCCTATTTTACGGAGAAGTTCGGCAACGCCGCGAGCCGGAGTCACGCCTTCGGTTGGGAAAGCGAAGCCGCCGTCGATACGGCACGGGTGCAGGTCGCAGAATTAATCGGCGCGTCATCGCCGCGCGAAATCGTCTTTACCAGCGGCGCGACGGAGTCGGACAATCTGGCCATCAAGGGTGTCGCCGAGGCCTACAAGGAAAAGGGCGATCATATCGTGACCTGCGTCACCGAGCACAAAGCGGTTTTGGACAGTTGCAAGGTTCTAGAGAAACATGGCTATCACGTGACCTATCTTCCAGTGGACCCGGACGGTCTGATCGATCTCCAACGGCTGGGCGAGGCGATTACGGCACAAACGATTCTTATCTCGATCATGCAGGCCAACAACGAGATCGGCACGATCCAGCCGATCAAAGAGATCGGCCGCTTGGCGAAGGAGAAGGGGATTCTTTTTCATACCGACGCGACCCAAGCAGTCGGCAGGATTCCCGTCGACGTTGACAAGCTCGGAGTCGACTTGCTCTCTCTGGCCGCGCACAAGATGTACGGTCCGAAAGGGATCGGCGCGCTCTATGTGCGGTCGAGCAAACCGCCCGTCAAGCTTGCGCCGATCATCGACGGCGGGGGGCACGAGCGCGGCATGCGCTCGGGAACGCTCAACGTTCCCGGCATCGTCGGTTTGGGGAAGGCTTGCGAGATCGCGCAATCGGAAATGGCTGCGGAGGCCGAGCGCCTCGTTGGGCTGCGTGAGCGACTTGAGCAAGGCATTTTCGGCGAGTTAGATGACGTTTATGTCAACGGTCACCTGAAAAAGCGGCTGCCGGGAAACCTGAATATGAGCTTCGCCTACGTGGAAGGCGAGTCACTTTTGATGGCGCTCAAAGAAATCGCGGTCTCCACCGGTTCGGCCTGCACTTCGGCCAGTTTGGAGCCTTCCTATGTGCTACGCGCGATCGGTGTGCCGGAAGAACTGGCCCACACCTCGATCCGTTTCGGTCTGGGCCGGTTCAATACCGAAGACGAAGTCGATTTCACGATTAAGCGCGT
>Ga0326597_10001960_pt1 | contig 31657 bp, 33 predicted proteins | sample RVTome_12_FD_203789 | JGI IMG/M metagenome (GOLD analysis project Ga0326597, IMG submission 203789) | Soil microbial communities from uranium-contaminated site in the Upper Colorado River Basin, Wyoming, United States - RVT100D185 | ecosystem: Environmental > Terrestrial > Soil > Contaminated >...
AACGTCGCATCCGTCAACGTTTCTGAAAATAAAAACTGGCCAACCCTTAAGGTCGGCCATACGAAGACATGAGCCCCTTATTCCACAAGTTCCGTGATGAAGTTGAGTGGAATAGGCTCACGAAGCCTCTTGGTCTGCAGCACGAGCTCTTTGACGATGGCCTCGACCTGGGGATCCCTGAACATACAAAGCGTGTAGACGCTTCCGTCCGCGTAGACGTAGATCGCCAGCTCTCCTCGCGCCGCTTCAGGATTGAGATCTTTGATCGACTCCCAACCTTGCATCGTCATGAGGAAGTCGTGGTTGTACTTTCCCGGATGAGTCTCCAACTTCCAGCCCATCTTCGCGGCCACCGCACGCTTGTCCTTCATCTGCTCGCGGTAGACGAGGAGGTCGCCCAACCCCATCTCCGCGCACACGAAGAGGACGAAGAGTAGGAAAAGAGGCCCGAACGTCAGAACAACACTAACCAGAACAACGAACGTCTGCATACTGTCTCCTTTGCGCCAGCGTTACGTCGACGGAGCTATAAATCTCACAAACAGCTCGGTCGACGCAACAATCGTTGATAAACAAAGATATCAAAAACCGCCCGTTTTGTCAACGGACGGCACACCCTCCTTCGCTAAAGCTTCGGAGGGTTGATTGTCCTCGATGAGGACAATCAAAAAGAGTCTCAAAGTCCTGGCGTCCACCTACTCTCGCGCAATCGCACTACCATCGGCCCCAAACGGCTTAACTTCCGTGTTCGGGATGGGAACGGGTGTGACCCGTTGGGAAATGACACCAAGACACTGAAACCCTTCAGTGACTGAAATATACGAGTGGTTAAGTAACTACACTTCGTTCGGATAGATTCTCAGAATTGGATGCAATTTTGGTGCAACGCGAGCACGGAAGGGAGCCGACCTTTCCGGTCGGTGACCGACGCGCGCAGCGTTAAGCCAAAAGTGCGCCAATTATGTGGATCTAAACTTACAGTGGTTGTAGAGCTCGCCTTATTAGTACTGCTCGGCTCAACGTGTTACCACGCTTACACCTACAGCCTATCAACCTGCTCATCTCGCAGGAGGCTCAAATGAAGATTAATCTTGGGATCGACTTCGTGCTTAGATGCTTTCAGCGCTTATCCGAACCAAACGTCGCTACCCGGCAATGCCCTTGGCAGAACAACCGGTTCACGAGAGGTTTGTTCACCCCGGTCCTCTCGTACTAGGGGGGAGTTCCCTCAATCTTCGACGCCCGTGGTAGATAGGAGACCGAACTGTCTCACGACGTTCTGAACCCAGCTCGCGTACCGCTTTAATTGGCGAACAGCCAAACCCTTGGGAGCTGCTTCACCCCCAGGATGCGATGAGCCGACATCGAGGTGCCGAACCTTGCCGTCGCTGTGGACGCTTGGGCAAGACTAGCCTGTTATCCCCGGAGTAGCTTTTATCCGATGAGCTTCCGCCGTCCTATTTCGTACGGTCGGATCACTAACTTCTGCTTTCGCAACTGCGCGACTTGTAGGTCTTGCAGTAAAGCTGGCTTTTGCGTTTGCACGTCCAGCGCGATTTCCATCCGCGCTAAGCCAACCTTTGTAAACGCCTCCGTTACCTTTTGGGAGGCGACCGCCCCAGTCAAACTACCCATCAGATCCTGTCCCTGACACCAGATTCATGGCGCCTGGTTAGAATTCACACAACACAAGGGTGGTATCTCACTGTTGCCTAGGCTCCCACCTATGCTGAACATGTGAAACATGAATTCAAGATCAAACTGTAGTAAAGCTTCACGGGGTCTTTTCGTCTAACCACGGGTAATGAGCATCTTCACTCATCTTGCAATTTCGCCGAGTCCATCGTTGAGACAGTCCGCAAGTCGTTATGCCATTCGTGCAGGTCGGAACTCCATATGTGTTACATCATGTTGCCATGATGGTCAGACTATACCTTCATCTTCCCACAATCCTTAGAAGATCCTCTTTTGAGTATCGCCGTGCGCCAAGATTATTCATCTGGTACGCCATTTTGATAATCGTCGTCATCCCGGATGGAGATAAGTGCGTTTTCTCGCTCATGTGGCGACAAATGTCGCGCAATGCTTCAAAGTCAGATTGCTTTGATGTCATGAGGGGATATTGTTCAAAGTGCGGAATGACTTTTTTTATCAAGTCATTAAGACTACGAACTTCGTACTTGTATGTCTGATCCGAATTGTTGAAGCGAATACTGCCGCAACCGAAGTATGATTGAAGGCTGTTCAAAACCTTCAAGCTTCTTTCGTGCTGACTAACAGTGAAGCTTGGCCTCACTTCGATGCCGAGAGACATTTTGTCTCTCACTGAAAATGAGACGAGGAAGCTTCCTTCTCCATCAACAAATCCTGATACAAACCAGGGATGCGTCTTCATAGATTGCGTGGTACAGGAAGAGCCGGCGTGTTACCTCTTCGCGCAGAAGAAGTCTCCCCTTTCGGGTCAGTCGTTACGGGGTCAACTCCGACGTTCGTCGGAGCGACTTCCCACGGTATTACCCCAGAGGGGCTTCACCGTTATGAGCCGGTTTACTGTCACTATGTTACCACAGTGTTCGGGCGAGTTCTGGTTCCGCTTTCGCGGTCCGACCATGGAACTATTGTTCACCCGACAAGGAATTTCGCTTATCGCTTCCTTTTGCGATGGACCATATCTTCACCCTGAAATTTTCAGGGGCACGGCGTGTGGTCTCTGAGGGGTCAATCCCATCTGAATTAGGACGACTTCCCTGCTGATTGCCCGATTTGGGTTCCCAGCATATAGCCATGTATTTTTGGACCGATTCTACGTTTCCATAGAACGAGGCAGCTACTTCTTTTTTGACATTTACTATCTACCTTTCAATTACTATAACAGTCCCAGTCCTTATCCACTCTTCCAGTGAAAAGTGGATAACCTTAGGACGGTTATAGTTACCGCCGGCGTTCATCCGCGCTTCAGTCGAAGGCTTTATTTCCGAAGAAACTAACCCCCTTCCTTAACGTTCGGACACTGGCCAGGCATCAGCCCCTATACATCACCTTACGGTTTAGCAGGGACCTGTGTTTTTGATAAACAGTCGCTTGCGGTCTTTCGCTGCGGGTCGTCCTCTCCCGAGGACAACCAGGCCTTATCCCGAAGTTACGGCCGCTGTATTGCCGAGTTCCTAAACGATGGTTCTCTCGTACGCCTTGGCACATTACGCGCCTACCTACCTGTGTCGGTTTTGGTACGGGTCAACTGTACATTAGCCATAGCGGCTTTTCTTGGCTCCATGTCCTTTCCTCTTGCCTGTCGTGAAGACAGACTCACGCTAACACCCGGGCTTAGTGAATGGCGGACTTGCCTACCATTCGCCAAGATGTCCCCGACGTCATAGCCATAGGACGCAGGAAATTTCATGAAGCGTCCCCGCATCTGTGTACTGCTGAGTGCAGGAATATTAACCTGCTGTGCATCGACTACGCCTTTCGGCCTCGCCTTAGCTCCCGACTAACCCTGAGACGATTCACGTTGCCCAGGAAACCTTAGGTTTACGGCGGACAGGACTCTCACCTGTCTTTTTGCTACTCATGCCAACATTCTCTCTTCGCATCACTCCACCAGGGGTCACCCCGCCAGCTTCAACGCAATACGAATGCTCCCCTACCGCCCAACATCAAAAAGATGTTAAACCCTCAACTTCGGTACACCATTTAGCCCCGGTACATTTTCGGCGCAGGAAAGCTTGACCAGTGAGCTGTTACGCTATCTTTAAAGGATGGCTGCTTCTAAGCCAACCTCCTGGTTGTATGGGCCTTCCCACCACCTTTTACACTTAATGGTGATTTAGGGACCTTAGTTTGAGATCTGGGCTGTTTCCCTTTCGACGAATGGAGCTTAGCCCCCATCGTCTGACTGCCGGGAACACACATTGGTATTCGGAGTTTGGTTAGGGTCGCTACCCGAAGGCGCAAACCCCATTCAGTGCTCTACCCCCAATATGTTATTAACCGACGCTAGCCCTAAAGCTATCTCGGGGAGAACCAGCTATTACCGAGTTCGATTGGAATTTCTCCGCTAGCCACAACTCATCCCGGCCTTTTGCACGAGGCGTGGGTTCGGGCCTCCACAGGTTATTACGCCTGCTTCACCCTGGTCATGGCTAGGTCACCCGGTTTCGGGTCGTGTGCACGCCACCTTCTACCTATATACTCGACATATCCGGAACTCCGGCATTTGCCGAGTATATAGGAAGATCACGCGGGTTAACGCTCGCTTTCACTATGGCTTCGTCCCGTAGGACTTAACCGAGCGACGTGCAGCACACTCGTTGGCTCATTCTTCAATAGGAACGCCATCACCCATCCGAAGACAGGCTCTGACTCCTTGTAAGCATACGGTTTCAGATACTATTTCATTCCCCTCACCGGGGTACTTTTCAGCTTTCCCTCACGGTACTTGTTCACTATCGATCAAAACGTGTATTTAGCCTTACCACATAGTCGCGGTAGATTCCCACAGGATTTCTCGAGTCCCGTGGTACTCAAGGATAACCATCGTGATGGCACGAATATGTTTTGCGTACAGGACTTTCACCTTCTTTGGTGTTGCTTTCCAGCAACTTCCACTACATATCGTACATGTATCATCACCCGCTATTAGAAGTTAGCGACATGATTACCTTACAACCCCTCTACGACAACGGCTTCCACCTTTCATTACTAAAGCCCATGAACTAGGTTCACGAACAGATCAGTAACTTCATCATTAGAGGTTTGGGCTGTTTCCCTTTCGCTCGCCGCTACTTAGGAAATGGGCTCATACTTCGTTCGTGCGAGACAGAATCTCGCTCGAACGTAGTATGAGTAAATCTTTTTCTTTTCCACTGGGTACTGAGATGTTTCACTTCCCCAGGTGCCCGCATGACAGCTATGAATTGACTGCCAAGCAATGCGGCATTCCCCGCATTAGGTTTCCCTATTCGGAAATCTCCGGATCAAAGGTTGCTTGCCACCTCCCCGAAGCTTATCGCAGGCTGCTACGTCCTTCATCGGCACGTTTTGTCAAGCCATCCTCCGTATGCCCTTATTAGATGCTCTACAACCACTGTAAGTTCAGATCTGCAGCAAATCGCAGATATTTCATGACGCGCTGTTCTAGGAACTCAAGTGAACAGTCGCATCTACAGTGGTGTATTACTCATTACTCGTATATTCAATTGTAAAGGTCAGTGTCTGATCCCTTTCGCTGATCTATCTTCGGACCAGAGTTTCATCTTCTAAAAGACGCTGCTCTGCTTCGAAGAACAAAAAATCGCCATTTTCGGCGGTCCATCACTACTTCATTGAAGCACGATTGGGAACGCGTTTCTAAAGGCGTTGATCGTTACATTTTGTCATAAGGCGTGCAAACTCCTTGAGCCATCTCCTTCCCTCCATCCCGTACCGCGTCCACATGGAGGAGGCGATAAAGCATTTGCGGGACAAAGAAGGGATGACGTTATCCACTTAATTTCAGGGGAATCTTAAACGAAACCAAAAAACCTGTCAAGAGATCTGTCCACGACCTCTCCACAGGCCCGATTTTGCTGAAAAAACACTGAAAACACGCGCCTTCACGATTCAAAAAGGCAAAACGTATCACTATTAAAAAACGGCCAGTTCGCTAGGAACCGGCCGGAGCTTCCTCTTCCTCCGGAGATTTCTTCCCCCGAGGGCGGGTGAGGAAGTCGCGCGTCATCTGCGCGCCGTTGATCGCGGCGTTATGATCCGGATCGTCCTCGTGCCCGCAGGCGGCGCAATGCATGAGCGCCGACGCGTAGTCGATCGTGATCGGCCGCTTGTCCTTCTCGCACCCCACATTCGTCGCTCCGCACGCGGCGCAGGTGAACGTGATCACGAACGAGTAGAACGTCGGGAGCTGCTTCTTCTTGCCGCGACCCGTCATGGGCGCGCCGGCCATCTGGGCCATGTAGGTGACCGTCGTCACTTGCCCACCGAAGTTCCAGTGACTGCGGAACTGGTTGACGCGCTTGTTCCAGGTCGACTTATCGACGCCCGAGACCTTCTCGACGCCGATCGCAGCCTGGTGGCGAAGCGCGATCTGAATCAGCTCGCGTGCCACCTTCTCGCGGGCGCTCTTGAGCACCCCGCGGTAGCGCGGATGCCGATCGCCTCGCGTATGCTCCTTGGCGTACGCCTTCTTCTGTGGTCAGCGGGAAGGTGAAGCTGATGTCCGCGATGTTCTCGAGCGCCCACTCGATCACGGCGCGATAGCCTTCCGAGAACTGGGTGACGATCTCAATCGCGTGCTTCTTCTTGCGGTTCGAGAACCGCCCAACACGCCGACGCTTTTCGCCTTTTCGCGAGTCTTCGCACTTGCCGTCCATGACGCGGCGAGAAAGAGTAAGGAACAAGTTTACCTCCTTGTTCCAGTCGTTAGTGGAACGCTATCTTTTATCAGTTCTCGCCCACTTTGTCAATGGCTTTTTCTAATGTTTGTTCAAAATCCGCTATCCGGCCATGGATCATTTGCTGAAGTGTTCGATCGTCCTTAGACCATGGTTGGGGACGATGTTCGTGATCAAAATAGAACTTCCGAAACCGGCGCAATACCGTAGGGCGTAAGGAACCGGCTGCGTCCTGCGGATCGCTGTGTTGCCTATGGAGAAATGTGAGGACAATGTGATCAACGATAGGCCTGAAGGGTTCCATCAAATCATAGACGAGCGGATAACTTGCCACTCGTCGGTGATGTAGCAAGCCGATCGACGGATTTAGATTGGAGAACAAAATTTCACGATGCACAGCCGATGATAAAATTGCATAACCGTAATTGGCTAGTTGATTGAATGGATCTTTGGCGTGGCGGTGAACACGACCGGCAAATCGAAACCGGAAGTCGAGCAACGATTCAATCCCTTTCCAATATTCATTCGCGGCTCTCGCCTCAACGAGAAAGATCTCTTCGCGACAATCGTCAAGCGATCGATCCGATTCGAAGACAGATTTCAATGTCGACAAATGGGGAGATATTTTGTATTCGAAATGCTTCCGAACTATTGGAGAAAGCCGAAGAGATCGAGCATGGTATTCGATGACGGAATGTTGGCCGCGAATCTTGTCTTCGATGAAGCCGCAAACAAATCGCGTTGCTTCCGGCAAGGATGAGAATCGACGCTGTGCCGAGGTTAAGTGATTTCGTTTCAGTAATCCCGGACTCATCAAAACGGCGATCGGCCGCTTGATTGAATCGAGACAGAAAATTGGAATATTCGATTTCGCGCATAACAATATCACTGCGTTTGAAATCGAAACGCCATGCCCAGCAAGAACGACTCGATCGATTTGGCTCACGGACATCGTTTCGATAACCTCTCCTCTTAACCGAACGACAAGATTATCGTGATCACGTGCGAGGAATGATCCAAATTGATCTAAGACGATAGCTCTCTTCATACAACACTACTTTCCCCAGAAAAGAAAAAACGGTCAACCTGCCTTGGTTGACCGAAGAAGAAAGGGTTGGACTCCTGGGTGCGCGGAGCTGGATCGCTTGCCACCCGAAAGATCGTCAACAAGTTCATCCCACCCCGTGGACTCCTGGGTGCGCGGAGCCTTGGAGGAATTTCGCTCATCCTGGCTCCGTTTTTAGCATTGGCCTCTGAAACGTGCTGAACATGGCTTTCAGGGTCGAAACCCCCACCTATGTTCGGCGCGCTCCGGATGGCTTAGCCAAATTTTGGGGCTGGATGGAGCTAATTTGCCGAACATGGCTTTCGAGGCTTGAACCCCGGTCTATGTTCGGCTTTTCCTCCGCGCGAGGAGCTTGGGTTCGGCCGCAAAGCGAGTAACCTTTCGGTTTTTGCCGATATTAAGTGGGCTGGGGTACCGCATGGGAGGTGTCCTCTCCCGATCTTTGGGTAAAACGCGAGATCATCCGAAGACAACCTGTGCACTATACGCCCAAAGCGCGAAACACCCATTCTCTGCCCGAAGGCAGGTGACACGAGGTCATGGAGCTACACCATGAGCCAGAAGGAGAGGATGGCATAGACCGGCGTGGGTGTCAAGAGGGAGTAAGGCGCATTTGACTCTCTGTAACAAAAGTGTTACACTTCTTATAACAATAACTTTTTCCTTATGGCCACAAAAAAAACACGCATCAACATCACTGTCCCGGCAGACATTGACCTCGCGGTTCAAAAACTTGCCAAGCGCGACAACACCTCTCTTTCCGCAAAAGCCCTTGAGCTTGTCCGACGTGCGATTGAAATCGAAGAGGATGCGGCACTTCTTAGGATTGCGACCCAAAGGGAGGCACGTGCAAAAAAGTCAGATTATGCCGGACATGAACAGGTATGGAGATAAGGTTCGCCATCCTTTACCACCCTTCCGTCCCGAACAAAGACCTCCCGGCTTTGAGTCAAAAAGACAAAATGCGCATCCGATCGGCGATCGAGCAGAAACTTATGACCGAGCCGGAAATCTTTGGCGTACCGCTTCGGCAGTCACTAAAGGGACATCGTAAACTCCGTGTCGGTGACTACCGGATTGTCTTTCGGATGGAGAAAAAGGTTGTTTATGTTATAGCAATTCTGCATCGATCAATCGTGTATGGAGAGATCGGGAAACGGATTTCATAAACGCTCGCTGATGGGCACTCCAGGATTATCGGTTGACAAAAAGTACGAATTGTTATAAAGTATGAATGTAAGAATTATCAATAATTATGCGTAAAATCGTGAAGGCCACGAGCCGGGGTCAAGTCACACTCCCAGCCAAGTGGAGAAAAAATTTCAAAACGAATCAATACCTTATTAAGGAACAAGGTCGCGCGCTTATCATTACACCGCTTGATGTAGATGAATTGGATGACAGTTCTTGGGACATCGTCTTCGACGCCAAACGAGACAACAAAGGAAAAGCTGTTCCAATCGATGATTTTTTGAAGATCCTGAAAAAGACGCTCTGACACGTATGGATGAAATTGAGAAGTTACTCCGCAAGGCGGCTAAAAAGGATCGCGAACGCCTTTTTGGAGCGATGGAGTCGTTACGGAATGGAAAAATCGACGGGTTACGGATGACAAAAATTTCCGGTTCTTCCCTGTTTCGAGTGAGGGTCGGTGATTTCCGTATCATTTTCTCCATCAACGACCGAAAAGGAATCGTGATCGAATCCGTTCGGCGAAGGAACGAGGAAACATACAAATAAAAATCCCGTGTCCGATGCGATCAGTCGCGTAAAACAGACACGGGATTTTTTTTAAATCTGTTCTTTTATTTCTTCGAGCGAAGCCACACACGTCCATAGATCGTCGTCGCCTTCGTGATCTTCGTCTGCGTGATGTTCGCCGTCGCGGACCATGCGGATGAGCGTCACCGGAAGGCCGGCCTCGTGTACGCTTGCGAGCTCGCGGGGATTGTCGTCGATGAACACAATCTGCTGGGAACTTTCTTCCACCATCTCCCGAAGATGGGCTGTCTTCACTTGCTCGGGTCGGGCGATCCGTACATTGTCAATGTAATCGAGAATTTGGGTTGCTTCGATTTTTGCATGCTGAAAATCAAAATCCCCAAACGTGAGAATGCTTTGTTTGTGGTCACCTGATTGCTCTTCCAAAAAAGCAAGTACGTCGTCGAACACAAGCGACGGAGCTGTGTCTTTTATCATTTTTTGAAAGGCTTTCACCGCCTTGTCAAACGCTTTTCCCTCAAGATTGAGTTTCGCCCCGTGACCGTACGGAGAGAAACCTTCCTTAATCGCCTCTTGAGCGGTTTGGAGAATTTCTTCATCTTCTTTTTCAAATCCATACAAAAGTGTCCGCCACGCATTCCACAGTGCCGATGTCTTGAAAAGAGTTGAATCAAAGTCGTAAACGAAATGCATAGGGAGAATCCGGAATCAAGAATCAGGAAGCAGGGGTTACGTCATCCATTCCGGGCGTTCTGTTTGTGGCTGGAATCGATCGGAAAGCGCCTTATCGGCATAATCATCTTCCAAACTTTGCCCGGGCTCATATTCAAACGGTGTCGCCGCACTTTTTTCAAGCACCTCAAGCAAATCTGGATATTCTCGGTTCATGTAATGATCATCTCCTTCTGTAGAAATGAGTTTTGCTTTGAGTGCTTTTGAAAGCTTTTCTGCGTGGTCAAAGGGAACAAGCTTGTCGTCTTTTTGATGTACGACAATGTAATCGCGCGACTTCCACATAAGCACGTCGGCATCAAACTCGTCGATGAAGAGGCGACGCATTTCCCAACTCTTCACTTTCCAGGGAGATCCAACAAGAATCACGCTATGTGGTGCGCCCGCCATTTCTACCGCTTCGAGGTATTGCAAAATGAGCAAGCCGCCAAGGGAATGGCCAAGAACGATGTCCTTATTGGTCAAAAGTCCAACCTGGGACTTCATCTCTTCAATCACAACAGAAAGATCGAGCTCCACGTCCTTATTTAAGGAAAGGGTCGGGGTCACCACTTCAAATCCTTTGGCACGAAGCTGATCGGCAAGCCAAGGATAAAAATGTGCCTGTGGATTTGCGTTGTAACCGTGGACAAGAATGACTCTCATAACGCGCCAACCATATACCGTATTTCGGTTCTTGTCGAGAACGAGCGGTTGACAACCTGAAAAAAACGCGCTAGGTTGACTTACTGTTCACTTTTGGGCAGAAAGGAGAAAAGTCGTGAGTCAGCTTAGTGGCTTCCTCGAAATTGACGATCTCCCGCGCGAGGACACTTCGGCGCCGGAAGGCATTGGAGAAGAGGCCTCGGTCGCGCTTCTGGCAGGAGAACGATACGCCGCACGTATTCTCTATCCACTGGAAGACCGAATGCCGCTTGAGATCCCCGAGACGGATATGGAAATTCTGCGGGGATTGGCAAGAGGCAAACTCGCCGCAATGCACCTCCTCTCCTCGGTCTTCTTTCTCGGCGTTTCGCAGGAACTTCGTGAGCGCGTCGATCCGAGCGGGTGGGCAAAGTACAACGGAGTCCGAGCGCGGATGCTTTCCAAGCGATATATGATGGACGCGGTGCTGCACATGCCGGCAGATATCCGGATCCAACTTCACTACCAGCATCAACAGCTTCCCAAGGACCAACTCCATTGGTGGCACAACTGGCTGAATGCGATGGGCACTGCCAGAATTGCCGAAGCGCTCATGAAAGAAGGCTTAACAATTTTCACACCCGAATCCGACAGCGTTGCGTTCGGAGAAGTGGACTTGCTCGCCAAGTTTCCAAATGGATCACGCGGCATCGTCCTCCAAGTACGAGCAGGCGCTCAGTACGACATCGACTTGATGCCCATCGTGGAGGAGAGTCGAATATCCAGAGGATTCGTCCGTCACCTCGTGGAGACGACGCAAAGGATCCGGACACAAAGCCATCGAGAATGGATCCCCGTCTCCGCTCGCATCGGATTCTCAGCCGGCGACCCGGGAGTCCTCTCAATTCAAGCGCACAGACGAGCCGAGCTCCATCGGCAGATCACCATCATCGACACGAAGTACGCCGTGTTTAACGATGCGTTCCAGCAGCTCCTGGAAACATGGGTCTGAACGTGCGAGCGCACTTGCCCGAATGGCTGACTCTAGCCTCGGGTTTTTTCTTACCTACGGTGCCGAACAACACGGATGAGGCTTGAAAAAAGTTTCAAATCATGCTAGAGTTTTGAAACATTTAGGAACACAAAGCGATCAGCATCGCTTCCCCGGGCGAGTGGTGGAATTGGTAGACACGCTAGCCTTAGGAGCTAGTGCCTTCGGGTGTGAGGGTTCGAGTCCCTCCTCGCCCACCAAAGATGTAGGACAAAAAATTATGGGAACGCAGAGGAAAAAACCAAGAGGAGTTGCCGCGTCGGTTATTGTCTTTGCAAAAAAGCCGAAATCTTTTTTGATGATTCAGCGAAAGTGGGAGCCCGACCGAGGAAAATGGGCGTTTCCGGGAGGATATTTGGAAGTCGACCGCGAGACCATCGAACAAGCGGCCGTGCGCGAGGTAAAAGAAGAAACAGGCGTTCAAATCACGCAGGCGGATCTTGTTCTCTTAGACGTCCTTTCTGATCCGGGGCGTGATCCGCGCGGACACGTCATCGATATCGCCTTTTTGGTGATCTTTGACGAGATGCGCAAACCTGCAGACTCGGATGAAACGAAAACAAAATGGCTAACGCTTGAAGAAGCCTCGAATCTTTCCTTCGCCCTTGGCCACGACCGATTATTTAAGCAAGCGCGCGCATACCTCAACCTTTCGTAAACGTATCTATGAAACATAACTCCCTTCTCATTATCATTCTCATAACCGTGACGGTTCTGGGAGCGGTGTATCTTTTGTTTATAAGCGGCGCCGTTCATGCACCATCCACCATCGAGGAAGTCTCTGACGAACCTCTTCCTGAACCGGAAGAACGTGCAGATACTCGAGAAAATGTCGGCACTATTTCGGAAAGCCAAGGCGACCTCAGCCTTTACACGAATACAAATTACGGATTCTCTTTTGCGTTTCAGAAGGACTGGAGCTTCACATCCTTTACGAATGAGGAGTTGGAGAGCGGCCTGCTTGTCGGCCTCCAAAGTCCCGACACAGCCGAACTCATCGCAAATTTACAAATTCCTCCGGACATGGAATACAGCGTGCTCATTTGGTACTGGCCGGATATAAATAACAAGCAGGCTCACGGTAGCTCTTGGAAGGACCAGCGCGAATACGAAAATTTGGAAGACTTTTTTACAGATGCTTTGTCGACGAAACAGAAAATTGGAGACGTGATGATCGGACTGGTGCCTGCGCACGAAGTCATTATCGGTGGAATGGGCTCCGCTTTCGGAGTGATGGCAGAACACAATGGAATCTATCAAATCGAATTCCCTCGCGCACACGAAAAAGCCGCTCTTGGAGAGGAAGAAAAAGCTATTTTGGACTCATTTACGTTCTTGGAATAGTCTATCCACAGACCGAACATTGACGAGGCGAAAAGAATGTGATGTCATAAAAGTACAAAGTAAAGAACTCCCCTTTCGACGCACGTAGGGGAGTTCTTTTCTTTGTTCCTGGCCGAGCTTCTACTGACGAGTAGACCAAAAGCTGGAGCCAGCATCTGCAGATGATCTTTCACAATTAATCAATATGTATGAAGCAAACAGGAAAATGGATTATCGCTTTCCTCGCAGCAGTTGTTGTACTGATTCCACCCGCGCAGGCGGCCGCAGAGGTTGAGCCTAGCGTCATCTTCTCTGAAGTGGCGTGGGCCGGTTCAGCACTCTCGAACGCCGACGAATGGCTGGAGATCACCAACCTTTCAGCAGAAAGCATCGACCTGTCCGGATGGATGATTTCCGGAGGAGGGGCGAGCGCAGGAGATCTTCTCCTTCCGGAAGGAAGCATGGTTCAACCTCATTCTACATTCCTTATCGCAAACTATGATGCATCCAATGAGAAATCCGTACTCAGCGTGGTTCCAGACTTTGTCACCACTTCCTTATCCCTCTCAAACAGCGGACTCAATCTTGTACTACTCAATGCTGATGGTACCCAAGTCGATCGCGCAGGAGATGGTGGAAATCCGTTCGCTGGAGGAGCTTCGGGAACTGGAGGAGATGATGATGGACGATTCGCCTCAATGGTACGACTAAACTTGCAAGACGGATCACTCTTTACCGCGTGGGGCGCAGCGGACGAATCGATCGGGTTCGATGAGGGTTCCCTCGCACTCGGAACGCCTGGAAGCGTGGAGACATGGTTCTCTGCAGACGAAGACGTCGAAGAGGATCAGATATTGTCTGAGCCTGTCGAGGACGTATCTGAACCAGAACCGGTCGAAGAAGCTGAACCGGAACCAGAACCTCAGCCTCCGGTTGAGGTCGAACAGACCGTTCCGGACGAGCCGACAACATTTCCCTGTTCTTCAGGAACGGAACAGGATACGGAACCAACGGTTGAACCTGACCTTGATTCGGAAACACTGCCGGAGCCGGAACAGCCAGGGGCTAATCAGCCCACGGTCGACGCCGAAGAAATCGATATACCGGGAGTGAGCGACACGTCCGTCGAGGAAGAACACGCGGAAGAGGAAGAAGAGGTGCCGACGTTCGATGAGAATCTCGAGGAGGAGATTATTGAACCCGAGGTGCCCGAAACTTCCTTATCGTACGAAGTTGGCACGCTGCGTATAAACGAATTCGTTTCCGATCCGGTCACAGGTGAAAACGAATGGGTGGAGATTTTCCATGCGGGCAACGAAACCATCGACCTGACAGGATGGATCCTTCGCGAAGGCTCCGGGAGCATCACTGTGCTTGAAGGCGTTATTGAGGCAGGAGGCTACCATGTCATTCATAGTCCCAAGGGAAATTTGAACAACGGAGGCGATTTGATTGAGGTTGTTGACCCTGCGGGCCGTGTGATTGATTCGCTTATCTACGGCACGGAAGAAATTCCCGCGCCAAGCGATCCGAATGCGATTGCGCGCACCGCCCATGGATCGTTCGCTCTTACTTCTCAACCGACACCGGGATCGGAAAACCTGTTTCCCGTCGACCAGGAAGTGATCGAGGAGATCCCTCTGGAGGCACCAACGGAAGTTCTCGTGCCCGTGGAACCTCCGGACGAAACACAAGCCACTCAGACAAACACCGAAGAAGAGACTCTCTCCGCAGAGGCAACGCTCATACTAACGGAACTCTATCCGAACTCGACAGGTGTCGACGCACAGGAAGAGTTCATCGAGCTTCACAACTACGGAACAAAACCTATCGACTTGCTTGGATGGATGATTAGCGATGAATCTGGAAAACAATTCATCCAAAAAGATTCGCTCATCATCGACTCGGGCGGCTATGTGGCTCTCTTCGCATCTTCAACGAAACTCGGTCTAAATAACTCAGGAGACTCCGTCGTCCTTCTTTCACCAGACGGATTTCCCATAGACGAAACGACGTATGAAAAAACAACGAAGGGCAGGAGTTGGGCTTGGGATGGGAATCATTGGACTTGGTCGTCCACGCCTACGCCAAATGAACCAAATACTTTTCCGGCAGGTGAGCTTGATGAGCATGGAAGCGCGGGACAACAAGTTGCCAGCGCCGTCAAAAACAAACCGGTCACTCCTGTTCACCAGGTAACGATCGCGCAAGCACTTACTCTCCCCGACACAGAACGCGTGCAAGTGAACGGCATCACGCTTGTAGCGCCGGGTGTGCTGGGCAAACAAATCATCTATCTCATGGGCGACGCTGCCGGCATTCAGGTCTACAAAAACAGTGGAGACTTTCCGACCCTTGCCGTTGGCGATGAAATCTCCCTTACCGGAACCCTCAGCACGACTCGCGGTGAGCGAAGAATCAAACTCATGGCCGACGACCAAATCACGGTTCTTGGTCCATCGGGAGAGCCCATACCGGAAGAAGTTCCTGCCGCATCACTTGACTTGGAATATGTAGGACGTCTCATTAAAACAACAGGGATCGTTGTTACACGAGGCGGCCCAAACATCGTCATTGAAGATGCAGGAAAACAATTGACCATCCGGATTAGCGAAGGCACGAACATTGCTCCAGAAATATTTGAGCGAGGAGAAACGGTAACCGTCACGGGAATCTTGTCCCAATACGACGGCAGTCTTCGCCTTCTTCCTCGGGACACGCGCGACATTGAACTGCCCAATTCGACCGAAGCTGCTGCCGCCCTTCTATCTGGGAAAGACGAGCAAATCATCTCCGATCAACGCAATGGATCTGCCTTGCTCCTCGCCACGGTCACGGCACTTGTGATCCTGGCCTGTGCATATTCTATCCAACGGTTCGTCAAAAAATATGACAAAAGTAACTCTTTCCGCTTCGGAACTCAAAAGGCACATTGAAATAAAAGCCTTCGCCTACGGCGTCTCAGAAACGGTTTCCACGCTCATTGGTGAATATGTTGTTGACCTTCTTCGAAGCCAGAAGCAAAAAGCCAGTAATACATAACTTTCATCTTATGTCAGAAGCACCAAAAGCCAAGTGGTATGACTCACTTATCACAAGAGTAAACACATTCTCCGAAGAACTCGGGCTCGATGATTTCTCTACAAGTAAATTCCGCGACTTCATGTTTGAAGTCGCAAAGGAGCAGTACAAACGGGGGAATAAAAGTGGGGTTGCATGGGCCTTTAAAAAGGCAGAAGAAAACGCAACCGCATCATCCTGATACAGAAGCCCGGCGTCCACATGGGTGCCGGGCAATCTGGTATAATGAAAATGATATGAAGAACCCTATGACAATTGAAGACCTTGCCTTGATGATGAAGCTGGGTTTTGACGGCATGGACCAGCAGTTTGAAGGTATTGACCAACGGTTTGAGGGAATAAACCAAAGGTTTGAAGGTATTGATTTCCAACTTGAGAATTTAAACCATCGCGTTGCCGGCAATGGCGACCATTTAGTGCGAATCGAAAATCGGCTTGAAGCAGAATTTGCGGCAATGCGGATGCGATTTGAACGACTCGAGTCGAGAGTCTAATCAAAAAAACCACCCCAACGAACGTCGGGGTGGTTTTTTGTTTCTACTTTTTACGCAGCCCAAAGACCCACAATGAGACTGATCACTAAAATACTTAGAAGCCAGTAAGAATTGTTTAAAACCCAAAGCATTGGTTTTTTCCCTTCCCAAAGCACACCGCTGAGAGTTGTGGTTGCGACAAATCCAAGCCACGTCCAAAAACCGAGCTGTAGTGCACTGGCAACATCGGTGACCGCAAACGCCTGGGCGATTTGCGACAGCACGAGAGCCATCACAAGTTGCGCAACCAGCGCTAAAACCATCATCTTGGCCATGCCTTTCTTCATTGCTTCTTCCTGTTGCTTCGCCGAGATACCGGACAGCTCTGCCCACTGCTTTCCAAATACGCTTGGCGCATACCAAATCATGCCAATAACGGTACTGGCCACGCCAGCAACAAGGACGGCGAGATAATTTACATCGAACTCCATAATGAAACGAAAAATGACTTATTACGTTATAGTGAGTATACCGGTTTATGACCCTTCGATCCATCGCAACAGAATTCTTCATCTTTGGCACGAAACAAGCTCGCGCCTGCATTTTCGCTGGATCTTTTTTCTTCCTTCTTTTTCTCTCCAACCAAATCCCTCTCTTCGGCCTGGCACGGTATGACTTTCTTTTTCTCGCCACCATCGCTCTCCAGATCATTTTAGTCGCGACGAAAATCGAAACAAAGGACGAAGTGAAAACTATTTTTCTGTTCCACATCATCGGTCTCGTTCTCGAAATCTTTAAAACACACCCGTCCATCGGGTCCTGGGCATATCCGGAAGACGCGTTCTTCAAAATTGGCGGCGTTCCTTTATATAGCGGATTCATGTACTCGGCCGTTGCGAGTTATATGATGCAGGCGTGGCGGCTTGAGGATCTTCGCCTCGTGCGTTATCCGCGTTACCGATACAGCATCCCGCTCAGCGCTGTGATTTATCTCAACTTTTTTACGCACCACTGGCTTCCGGACTTCCGTTGGATTCTGGCCAGTTTGGTTGTCGTTGTTTTCTGGAACACAAGAATTTATTTTACGGCACACAAAGTCGAGCGCTGGATGCCGCTCATTGCCTCGTTCGGACTCATCGGATTTTTCATCTGGATCGCGGAAAATATTTCGACCTATTGGGGCGCTTGGGAATACCCCGATCAAATCCACGAATGGCATGTCGTGTCATTTGGAAAAATTTCTTCGTGGATGTTACTTGTGATCATTAGCTTCATCATCGTGGCGAACTTGAAACATCTCAAAGAACAAAAAAACGCCTCTTTGTAGAGGTGTCTTTTTGGAGCGGCAGACCGGGGTCGAACCGGCGACCTCTTCCTTGGCAAGGAAGCGTTCTACCACTGAACTACTGCCGCGAGAGCTCAAATTCGCGTAGCGAAATACTAACATCGAGGCTCATTTTTGACAAGAGAACCAGGCGAACACCTTGACGCGCACGAGTTCGAGGGTGACGACCTAATCGTTCCTTGCTAGAGCGCACATGCGCTCTTTTTTCATTAGCAAAAGCGCCAGCGATTTTGCTATACTGATTGAGCGGGCAGGTCGCGACCTGCCCCTACACGAAATATGGCGAAGAAAAAACTCACTAACCAGCAGATTGCCGACGTTCTGCAAGAGGTTGCACTTTTTTTGGAAGCGGAGAATGTGCCGTTTAAGCCGCGTGCGTACGAAACGGCTGTGCAGACGATCCTTCAGCAAGCGGATGATTTGTCCGCGATGTACAAAGAATGCGGCACGAAGTGCATTGATGATCTGCCTGGCATTGGCGAGTCGATCGCGGAGAAAATCGAAGAGCTTGTAAAGACCGGCAAGCTCGCGTACTACGATCGGCTCAAGAAAAAGTACCCGGTCGACATGCTCACGCTCACGCGCATCCATGACGTTGGCCCAAAAACAGTCATCGAACTTTATAAGAAACTGAAAATCAAAACCGTCCGTGATCTGGAACGCGCGGCGAAAACGGGAAAGATTCACGAATTGCCAGGGTTTGGAAAAAAGTCGGAAGAAAACATCCTGCAAGGAATCGGTTTTTTGAAAGAGGACAAAGGCCGCAGGCTTTTGCATGAGGTGCTTCCGATCGCCGAGGCGTTTGCCGAGCGGTTGAAAAAAGTCTCGGGCGTAACACATTGCGATGTGACAGGATCGATCCGCCGCAGACAAGAAACCATCGGCGACCTCGATATGATTATTTCAACGAGCAAGCCTGCGCTCGCGAAAAAGGCGTTCAAAGAATTTCCGGAAGCGAAAAAGGTTTTGCAAGAAGGCGGGGATCTCGTCATGATCCAATTGCAAAACGGCATGCACGCAGACTTGCTCATTTTGCCTCCGAAAAATTACGGCGCCGGGCTTCACCACTTCACGGGCAACCGCGAGCACAACATCGAACTGCGCACGTGGGCGAAAAAGCGCGGCATCACGATTTCTGAAGAAGGTATCTACAAAGGAAAGAAGCGCATTGCCGGACAAACCGAGGAGAGTATTTTCAAAGTGCTCGACATGCAATTCATTCCGCCAGAACTACGCATTGGCGGAGACGAAATTGAGCTGGCGCGCAAGAAAAAAATTCCAAAGCTCATCGAATACGGATCGCTGAAAGGCGACTTGCAAGTCCAAACGAATTGGACGGACGGAAGCGCCTCGATCGAAGACATGGTAAAAGCCGCGCGGGAGCATGGCCTCGAATATATCGCGATCACAGACCACACCAAGTCGCTCGCAATGACGGGCGGCCTCGATGAAAAGAAGCTTTTGAAACAAGGAAAAGAGATCGACGCGCTCAACAAAAAACTTAAGGGCTTTCGCGTTCTGAAATCGACCGAATGCGATATCCTCAAGGACGGCCGGCTTGATCTCAAGGACGAAGCACTGAAAACGCTTGATGTCGTTTCCGCCTCGATCCACTCATTCTTCAACCTTCCGGAAAACGAACAAACAGAGCGACTTATTCGCGCGATGAAGCACCCGCTCGTGAATATTATCTTCCATCCAACCGGACGGAAGGTTCTCCGGCGCAAACCGTATGCGCTCGATATGTCCCGCATTCTGCGCGCGGCAAAGCAATATAAGGTCGCGATGGAAGTAAACGGCTCGGACCGCCTCGACCTGCGCGACATCCACATCCGCGAGGCCGTGAAGACCGGCGTGAAGCTCGTTATCAATTCCGACGCGCACGCACCGGGCGAATTCGACCGCCTCGACTACGGCATTTCACAGGCTCGCAGAGGCTGGGCCGAGGCGAAGGATGTTTTGAACACAAAAACCGTCAATGCTTTCTTGAAAGCGATTCAAAAATCGTAAATGCAAGCTACAGACAAACATTGATTTTGGATTTCATCTGCGCGCCGAGCGTGTATCCGCAACCGTGATCACGGATTCAGTACTCTACTCTCACATATCAGTATAAAGAAAATCACCCAGGTTCTCCAGACCTGAGTGAAAAGGATTGATGCTTGAGGAGGTCAGATGGTTTGAGGACTAAGTGTCCTCACTCCCCGCAGGACGCCGAGCCGAAGACCGGAGACGCCCCATCGTCCCAGTGCCAGCGGAGCTCCGGCCCAGCGCCCCAGACGCCGAGACACGCGCAGTACCCGCGACCGCCCGAGCCCACCGACCCGGTGCAGTCCATGAAGTGCTTCCACAGCACCAACTCGTCCTGGACGAAGCGGGCGATGCCGGTCATGGCATCGGCTCCGCGCTCAATGGGCACGAAGCTCCGACGACAGTCCGAGGGCGTGCGGCCATGATTGCGCCGACCGTCCTGGAAGCGCACCCAGCGCAGGCCGCGCATGACGCGCTTCGGGTCGAACGACACCAAGGTGTCGTCGCTGCCGCCGAAGACCAGCTTCGCGAGCCGGCAGGTTTCCACCATGCCGACGCTCTTCTCGTGGCCTTCGAGAATGCGCCCATCGACGAGAAGGGTCTCGTCGAAGTAGCTCATGAGCTCGGGCGAGAACGCCGGGATCTCGCGGATCCCCTCGAGCTTGTCCGTCCCGGAGAGGTACTCCTTGAACGAGCTCGCACCGAGCGCCGGGCCGAAGGCCTCGAAGCTGCGGCGAGCCTGGAGCTCGCGCATGTTCGTGAACTTCTGTTCGAGCGCGCCGACCATCCGACGCACCTCCTCGGCCGCACCCGGGTTACCGCGGTGCACTACGGCCAGCCGCGCGTGGAGCGGGAGCTGGTCCATGATGCCCTGCAGAGCCGCGCCGTGGGCGTGGCCGGCCGAAAGCCGCTGAAGCACGTCGATCGACGGACCGAGTCCGTCCACGTGACCGGTGAGCGACTCGAGAACCCCGAGCGCCTTCTTGTACTGTTCCATGTTCCCTCCGCAATTCGGTTTTTGTTTCCAGGCAACCCTTCGGCCGCAAGAAAACCCTCGAAAAGCAAGGTGTTGTGCCATCCAAAGCGAGCAAATTCCCACTTTCAAATGACGCTTTAAAATACACTATTTTGCCCAAAACGTCAAGAAAAGCTCGCCGAGTATTTCCGCCTTTTTGAACGCAATCAAGAAATAGGTTATCCTAAACCATAATTAACCAAACCTATATGACCGACGAAAAATTTACCTGCGAAAAGTGCGGAAAAGAGAAAGATAAAGAGGAGGGAAAGTATATCGAAATCAATGGAAAAGCGCTCTGCTGTGATGTGTGCTGCGGAAACGAAGATGAGAAGCCAAAAATCTGTGAATTTTGCTAGTTGGCAAATCCGAAGAGGCCGATCCTGGCTGATCGGTGCGATCGCCGTTCTTGGGATCGGTCTTTTTTATGGAGCCGCGCTTGCACATGGCGATGAAGAAGTCTTGGCTGCTACCCCAACGCTCGAAGAAACCATTCGGGCAAACACCTGGCTCGTCGTCGGCATCGGAAGCGGTCTCATTGGCCTTGTTTCCATCATCACTCTCGCGGCAAAACCAAAATCCTCGCGCGCGAAGTGGACATCGTTTTTGCTGATCGTCATCCCGTCGGTGGTTGTCACGTTCTACCTCGCCTCATCGACCATCTTCCTCAACATGATCTCGGTCACAAAAGGACCGGTTCATTGGCATGCGGAATTCCGCATCTTCGCCTGCGGGGAAGAACTCGATCTCGTTGATCCAAAAGGACTTTCCAATCGCATCGGCTCGCCGGTTCTGCACGAACATGGCGACAATTGGATCCACGTCGAGGGTGTGCCGGTAACCTTGGACGAAGTGAGGCTGGAACGATTTTTTGATGAGATCGGCGGAGAGCTGGAAACGGATCACATGCTTTATCCGACCGTGAACGGCGCGATCTACGTAGAAAATGGAAATACGTGCCCGGACGGAAGCGTTGGTGAGCTCCAAATGTTCTTGTACCGTACAGAAAACGGCGTCGTTACACAAACCAAAGTCGAAGACTTCCCGAATTATATCCTTGCCCCCTACGCGCAAGTTCCGCCTGGCGATTGCTTCATCCTTGAATTCGGCGAATCGAAAGAACGAACAGAGCACATCTGCACGCAGTACGAAGTCGCGATTGAAAAAGGCGAATTGAAACTCGAATAGTATGCTTGAAGCGCAACTCCCCGCCATCATTACCGTGGTCACAACGGCCGCCATCGACGCGATCAACCCCTGCGCCATCGGCGTCATGATTTTGATGATTTCTGTCATCATGGGCGGCGGCAAAAAAACCGGACGCCTGCTTCTTCTTGGCTCTGTCTACATTTTTGCCGTCTTCGCGACGTATCTCATCGCCGGACTCGGACTCACGTTCTTCTTGGCCGCCATTCCGCTCGCGGTTACGGAATACCTTTCGATCTTCGTTGCGGTCATCTTAATCGGCGCGGGAATTCTCGAAATCAAAGACTATTTCTGGTACGGACGCTGGGCCACGCTTGCGATTCCCGTGTACTTCAGCGAAAAGATCAAACATTTCTCCCAGCGCACAACCATCTTCGGCGTTGCGTTCCTTGGATTTTTCGTCGCGGCCGTCGAGCTCCCATGTACGGGCGCGCCTTACCTCGCCATCATCACCATTCTTTCGCAGTACTTTGACGCAACCGCATTCGCCCTGCTTGTTCTCTATAACGTGATCTTTGTTTCCCCGCTCATTGTGATTCTGCTCATGGTCGCGGGTGGAGCGGAAATTGTGGATATTCAAAAATGGAAGCAATCGAACCGCGGCGTCATGCGCCTGTTCATCGGCCTTCTCACCGTCGCGCTCGGCTGGCTCTTGATCCTCATCGCAAACGGCACCATCAACTTCGGCTAGTATGCGAAAGCATCTGGAAGAAGTTGAGCGCGCGCTTAAGCCCCATGGCAACAAGAAGCGCAAGGAAATGGACGAGTGGTATTTGAAATCGAAACTCGAAAATCTCGGAATCACGGTTCCTGAACAGCGGGCGATTCATAAAAAAGGATTCTCGTTCTCAAGCCGTGACGAAACCGTCGTCGATCGCATCTGGAATGACGTTTGGAAAAATGCAAAGTCGCACGAGGCCGCGAGCCAGGCGCTCTTACATTTTTCCGATCAAAAACACGTTCTCGCAAAATCCGATTGGACGATCCTAAAAACTTGGGCCACGCGCGTCGACAATTGGGCGCATTCAGATTATCTCTCAGAACTCTACTCTCGACTCCACGAGGCGTATCCAAAGCTCGTTTATCCGACGCTTCAAAAATGGAACGCATCGAAAAATACGTGGCTGCGCCGCATGTCGATCGTGTCTCTCATTTATTACGCAAGCCCCAAGCGCAAGGCCCCGCCGCTTTCCAAAGTCTTCCCGCTCGTCAAGAATCTGCTCCACGACGAAGATCCGTACGTGCGCAAAGGCGTCGGCTGGACCCTGCGCGAGTGCTACAACATCGATCCGAAAAAGACGTACACATTCCTCAGGAAACACATCCACGACCTTTCTGCGATCTCGTTCAGCTATGCAACAGAAAAGGTAACGAAGAAGGAAAAGGAGGAGTTGAAACGACTGCGCCGAGGTTGATCCATCAGGTAATTCCTGCTATCTTTTCCGCGCGGGCCGGTGGCGGAATGGTATACGCGCGACACTTAAAATGTCGTCCGGGCAACCGGATGTGGGTTCGACTCCCACTCGGCCCACCAAAAACATCCAGTGAAAACTGGATGTTTTTGTTTCCCTTGCCTCTATCTCCCGGCTCCCTCATAATGAAAGCACATGATTGAACGAGATGAAACAACAACAGAAGAGCTTGGCGTGCTTAACAAAAGTGCAGACGAAATCGAGCGTACTTTTGAAATTGGCCTGCGCCCGCAATCACTTACGGAATTCGTCGGTCAAGAACCTCTGAAAGAAAACCTGCGCGTGATGATCGAGGCGGCGAAGGGACGCGAGGAACCGATTGAGCATGTTCTTTTGTACGGAAACCCAGGACTCGGAAAAACCACGCTCGCGCACATTATTGCCCACGAACTCGGAAACCAGATCCGCATCACCTCCGGCCCGGCGCTCGAGCGCGTTGGGGATTTGGCGGCGATTCTCTCAAACCTACAGGAAGGCGACGTCCTGTTCATCGACGAAATCCACCGCATGAACAAAACGATCGAAGAAGTGCTTTATCCGGCCATGGAGGACTACGCGCTCGATCTCATCGTCGGCAAGGGTCCGACCGCGCGCACGCTTCGTCTGAATCTCGACAAATTCACCATTATTGGCGCCACGACCCGTCTTTCTCTTCTCTCCTCGCCACTGCGCGACAGATTCGGCGCGACGTTCCACCTCAACTTTTACGAAGAACGCGACATCTCGCGCATCCTGCATCGCAGCGCATCCTTGCTCGACATTCCGATTGACGATGCCTCCGGTCACTCGATTGCCTCACGGTCGCGTAAAACACCGCGCATCGCAAACCGCCTCTTGAAACGTGTACGAGACTTTGCTCAAGTACGTGCGGACGGTTCGGTTACAACTCAAGTGGTTGACGGCACAATGAATATGCTCGGCGTGGACGCGCTCGGCCTTGACGCTGTTGACCGCACCATTTTGCGGACGATGATCGAATCCTACGGCGGAGGACCCGTCGGAATCGACGCGCTCGCGGCCGCGACTCAGGAAGAAATCGCAACCATCGAAGAAGTGCACGAGCCGTTCTTGCTCCAAACCGGCATGATCGTTCGCACGCCGCGCGGACGCATGGCCACAATAAAAGCCTACGAACATCTTGGCACAAGGCCGCCAATCCTGTGATACAATTATTGCATGCCTCTTGAAACCGGATTTGTTATTCCCATCAGCGTTCTCCTGATTCCTCTCGGGATCTTTTTGCTCTTCTACATTTTCTACAGCACATTCAACATCTACCATCTCCTCAGGTTCGGTGTCTACAACTTCAGTCTGTATGTCATTGCGACCGTTTTCGCGCTGGGAAGCATCTTCCTCATCGGCCTCTCTCTCTTTTTTCTTCTTAAATTTGACTGGAATGCGCCTATTTCATTCAATGATTTTGTTGGTACGGATACGGAACTTATCGGCCTATGATGCGACTTGACCATCTTCCAAACCAAAGAAAAGATGAAAAGATCGAATTATTTTTGCGACGGCACTGGCTTGCTGTGGTGAGTATTCTTATTGGCTTCACCGCACTTGTCGGTCTTCCACTGACTGTAGGATACTTGTTTTCGCCTCAACTCGACCTCGTCATGTCGCATCCAATTTTTGGTCCCGTCTTGGTTGTCGTCGGATCTATGTACTTCATGGCGGCCTGGCTTTTCGCCTTCATCGAATTCACGGACTATTACTTGGACGTCTGGATCGTGACCAACGAGAGAATCATCAACATTGAGCAGGAAGGACTTTTCCATCGCACCGCTTCCGAGCTTCACCTAACGGCCGTTCAAGATGCAACCTCAGATGTGCGCGGAATTATCCGCACTCTCCTCGACTACGGAAATGTTCAAATTCAAACTGCTGGAGAAAAGGGTCGTTTCGTCTTTAAAAATATTTCCCGACCGGAGCGAATTAAAGAAAAAATCTTACTCCTCGTCGAGGAAGATAAGAAAAAACATGGCGGCCATGCAGGGCTTACCGAAAATCATCCAGCGGGTCCTCTAAAAAAAGCAAAATCAAAAAACGCGGAGTAACTCTCCGCATTTTTATTTCCAGGTATGGTTTTGCCACGCCCAGCTGGCAAGTGCCTTGGTATTCTCAAAACTTTCCGTGCGCGAGTCAGATCCAAACGTCACAATCATGAGCTCTCGATCCACGTCGGAAACCTCCGACCGAATCGATACCAGGAGATTCCATTTCGACTCAATCAAGTATCCTGTCTTTCCGGACATGATAAAAACGTCTTCGTATTCTGGATAGTACAGCATCCAATTTGTATTTTTCATGCGCTTCGCCGTGCCGTCAGGAAACGAATAAATATCGCGAATCGCGGTCGAGGTGTAGCGACGCATTTCCGGTCGTTTAAACACTTCGTTCGCAATCGCGGCAATTTCGCGCGGAGTAGAAACATTCCCGAGTTCAATCCCGGATGGATCAACAAAAACAGTGTGGTTCAAATTCATGCTTTTGGCCTTAGCGTTCATGCGAGCAATAAAGGCATCAAATGCCATCCCGGACGAGCGAGAAATCGCATACGCTGCGTTATTGGCCGAGCCGACAAGCGTTGCGTACATAAGGTCGTCGAGAGTATACGTTGTACCTTCTTCCACCCAAAGTTTCGCTCCTCCCACGTCATCGATACTTCGAATATCATGGACAGAACTGAGCGGTTCCCCCGAATCAAGCACAACCTCGGCTGTAACAAGTTTTGTAAGGCTGGCGATCGGCCACTCAATCCCGCCTTTTTTTGCTGCCATGATTTGACCGGTCTGACGATCAAGAATCATGTACGCCTCTGCCGCTATTTCCGGCTCACTCTTTGCGCCGGGTTTGCGTGTTGGAACCGCGCCGGTTGGCGAGTAACTTGCAAGCTCTTCGTGCTCCCGCCAGCCGTACTGATGCGCCCAGTCTTCTAAGTTGATCAAAAAACCCGCCCCGCTTCCGGGAATCGCCTGATACGTAACCGGATCGAATGACTGATGCAGATCCGAACGATTCTCGTAAACAGATTTCAAATACACATTCGGTGCAGCCAAAATCACCGCAGGTTGTGCGGTGAAAATCAGAGCTGCAATGAGAAGAGCGAACCGCTTCATCTAATTCCAATGACGATTTAGTTCAATTCCTGTGTAGAAATAATTCAGAATGTCGTTCCACTTTTCGCCGTTGTTTGCCATGCAAAGCGCTCCGGAGGCGGAAAGCCCGACGCCATGTCCCCAAAGCGTTTTGCCTTCGTCACATGGAACCGGAACGGATTTTGCCCATTCAACTTCGCCAAACCAGACTTCCGACCAGTCGCGTGTCCGTCCGTCCGATCGGGAGAAGTAAGGTGTGATTGCGGTTTTTCCGTCGTAGGTTACAACGCGCCCGCGTGTTTCTTCTACTGCCTTCACAATATTCGGCGACCGAGCCTCACGTCCATAACCGCCGTAAACCTGGTCGTCTGAATATGCGGTGATGGTGAAATGTTCCGGCCCGCGCTTGGTACCGCGTTCCCAGTGATACAGTGCATACGTTCGAGCCACCGTGATCAGCGTCTTTTGAAATTCATAGTGGGAAATATTGGATGTTTCGGCGAGACCTCGCAAGTAGTACTCGATCGGGATTTCGTTGATCATCCACGTTCGATCCTTCGCCGTATTGTATCGAAGCTCGAGAACATTCCGGAACGTGTTGTCCGCATGGCTAAAGTTGCGCGTAACTCGTCGGTCAAAGTTCTCAATCGTACAAACACTGTTTGGCACACTTGGTACGAACCGTAAAAAGTCCGAAGTTTTCTCCAGCCCTTTCCCGCGGTTAAAGTAATACTTGAGTTCGTCTTTCTGGAAGTACGCAAGAGCACTCTCGTTCGCCTTCATCTGAGCGAGCAAGCCGCCCGAACCGCTTCGAAGTTCCCAATCCTCTGCACAACTCACTTCAACTTCCCAGTCTGTTTCCTCATCGACGATAAGGGCACCGACGCGAATCGTTGGCTCTTCAATCATGTCGGAAGTTTCTCGAATAACGGGATCGTTAATGACTTCCGGAGCATTTGATGTAACTTCCACGGGAATGTCGATGTAAAAGTCGGGGATTTCTGTCCCATTTGCCGAGAACGTATAGCGGAGATCGTATGATCCTTTTTGTCGCGGTGCCGTAAACGTAAACTCGAAAAATTCGAGTGCGCCCGGTTCGACCGCTGTGTCATTCAGCGCGAGCAGGGTCGACGTATTTACCCAAGAAGCATGCGACGTGTTTGGGCTCGTTGAAGCAATCTGGACGGAAGGTGTCTTCACTTCCATTTTCTTCCAGGTAACGTTGCCGCTGTTCTTTATTCCCACCTTGTACGTTACGGCCTGGCCTGCGCGCGCAACAACGCTCTTTTCACTTCGCAAAAGAAGCAGGGCGGAAAGGCCGTCTGCTTGAGGCGCTTGCGTGGAGCTTGAAGCTTGCTCGGCCGGCAAAGGATTGTCAGCACTTACGGGAATATTCAGCGCAAGCACGCCGCCTTCGATCCAAGCGGCATCTTCCGCTGCTAAATGAAACGTCTCGTAGTATTGTCCGGGAACGGCAGGAGCTTTTAAGACAAATTCAAAATGTCCGACTCCTCCCGGCCTCACTTCAGACTCCATGAGCCGCACGGGCTGCAGCGAATTTTCCCAACTTGCATCTTCAAAAACGCTTCGATGGTATTTTGGATCGTATGTGTAGAGCGAAACCCATTGACCTCCACCTTGTCGCCACGTTTGCGTCCCTGTATTTTTAAATCCAAAGGTAACGGTGCGACGCTCTCCGGGTCGCATGGCCACGTGACTCGATCCCATCACTTTTTCCGCTACGTACGCACCCGCTGGTACGCTCGCGGCGTGGGCAGGCTGAATTCCTAAAAGACTAAGAGCAATAGCTGCGATAAAAAATACCACGAAAGCATCCGTAAGCAGGTTTTTTATCCCTCGCTTCTGGAGCAGACGTGGCGACGTTGTTTGATTCATGTTGGTAACCTCCATGTAATTTTTTCATTCAATTTCTAGATCAATTTTACCAAAATTTTATCCTTCTGTCAATCGAGTCTACGTGATAAACTATGGCCGCTATGGCACTTGGAAGAAAATTCGCAGGAAACTTTTTTGTCCAGATCGCTGGGAGGGTGCTGGCTGTTTTTATTGGCCTTGTTTCGATTGGAATTTTGACGCGCACACTCGGAACAGAGAGCTATGGAGAGTACACAACCGCAATGACGTTCTTGCAGATGTTTGGCGTGGTTGTGGATTTCGGTTTAACGTTGACGCTCGTCGTGATGATTTCGGAAAAAGGCGCAGACGAGAAAAAAATCGTGGGAAACTTCTTGTCTCTACGTCTCATCTCCGGCGCAATTCTCTTCACCCTCGCTCCTCTTACGGTTCTTGCGTTTCCTTGGTCAGAGGCGGTGAAGACGGGTGTCGCCGTTGGAGCTCTTTCCTATCTCCTCATGGCCGGCGCAACCATGTTGATCGGTATTTTTCAAAAGCACCAAAGCATGTGGCGCGCCGCCCTGGCTGAACTGATCAATCGAGCCGTCCTTCTCGCCGTCATTGTGTGGTTTGCTTCGATGAACCTCGGTGTGGTCGCCATGATTGGCGCCGGCATTGTTTCAAACTTCGCCTGGCTGGTCGTCATGATCCATTTTGCCAAACCGTTTGTTTCCGTTGTTCCGCAATTTGATTTCAAAGTCTGGAAACAGGCGCTGTCTAAAAGCTGGCCGATTGCTATTTCCATTATTTTCAACCTACTCTATCTCAAGGGCGATATTTTATTCCTCGCCTACTTCCGTGAACAATCTGAGGTCGGATTGTATGGCTTCGCGTACAAACTTATCGATGTCCTGACGGCTTTGCCGGTCATGTTCATGGGTCTTCTTCTCCCAGCCTTGGTCGCCGACTTTAGTCTCCGAAATCTCCAGGCTTTCCGAGAACACATGGCAACCTCTTTCGACTTGTTCATGCTCGGGACGATTCCCGTGATCGTCGGCGCACAAGTCGTTGCCGAGCCGCTCATGGTTCTCATTGCCGGACCAGACTTTGAAACGTCCGGCACCATGCTGAAACTTCTCATCCTTGCCATGCTCGGCGTTTTCCTTGGCGCACTTTGGGGACATGCCGTCGTTGCGATTAATAAGCAAAAAGAAATGATTTGGGGATACGCCTTTGTCGCTATTGTCGCCGTTGTCGGGTATCTTTTGTACATTCCAGCCTACGGAGCCTGGGGTGCCATCTGGGTCACACTTGTTTCCGAAGCGCTTATCGCCTTTTTGACGTTCGCCATGGTCTACAAAAACACAAAGGCTTTACCGAACCTCACCGTTACCGTGAAGGCACTACTCTCTTCCGCGGCCATGTACCTCGTTCTTGTTCTCTTGCCAGACATCCATGTTCTGATTGAAGTCTCCATCGGCGCCGTGGTTTATGTCGTTCTTATTTTTGCGCTGGGCGGCGTAAAAGTCTCAAGCATTCGAGGCATGCTTGCAAAACCAGAACATCCTGCGCATTCTTAACGTATGTACCAAGCTATCCTTCTCCTTTTAAGCGCCCTTTTTGTTGTGATCGCATGGCGTGACCCGCGCCACGGAATTTTTCTGATTGTCGCACTGCTTCCCGCCTACCTTTTGCGGTTCGACGTCTTTGGCATCCCCATGACGTTTCTTGAAGTCATGATTTTGCTTCTTACAATCGTCTGGCTCATCAAAAAGAAAGGCGTGCCAAAAATTTCCGTACCGAAAAGCTGGCGCATTCCCATTGCGCTTCTCTTTCTCTCCGCCTTAATGAGCACAGTTGTTTCACCGAATACAGCCGCAGCGTTTGGAGTTTTAAAAGCGTACTTCATTGAACCTTTTCTCTTGCTTGTCATTATGATGGACGTCCTCAAAAAAACAGACGTCTTCCCTGTGCTTTCGAGCCTTGGTATTGGTGCCCTTTTTGTAAGCCTGGTTGCGATCGGCCAGTTCCTGATCGGCTCGGGAATTCCCGCGCCGTGGGACATAGAAAAAAGAACGACGAGTGTGTTCCCCTACCCGAATGCCGTTGGGTTATACCTCGGACCAATGATTGTGATCGGTGGGTTTGCTCTGCAGGCGGCCCTTCGTATGAAAAGTACGAAAGGCCTTCTCTTTTGGGGAACCATTACCCTAACCTCCATTCTCGCCATCCTCACTTCCGTAACCGAAGCCGCATGGATCGCCGTCCCCACCACCCTTTTTTTCTTCTCCCTGTTCTCACCAAAAACGCGCCGATTCACCGTGCCGATTGTTTTCCTGCTTACCATTTTTATTTTCACCATCCCGCAAGTGCGCGAGCCGGTTCTCCAAAAAGTTCTGCTACAAGATTATTCCGGCCAGGTAAGAATCTCTCAGTGGAAGGACGCGTCTTCTTTTCTGCAAGACCATCTTATCCTTGGTGCCGGCCTTTCCGGATACCCAACCTTGATTGAGCCCTACCACAGCCGTCCGGAGAATGAGATTTTCCAATATCCCCACAATGTCCTTCTGAATACTTGGGTGGAACTTGGCCTGCTCGGCATTATCGCTTTCCTCTGGATCGGCATTCTCGCTGCACAAACCGTGATACGATCGGCTCGAGGTAAAGAACATCTTGCTATAATTGGTGTGGCCTCACTTGCAGCGTTGTCGGAAATGTTCATCCACGGACTTGTCGATGTTCCCTATTTCAAAAATGACCTCTCCGTTATGACGTGGATCTTCCTCGGCATTATTCTTCTCTCTTGCACACATGTTGCTAAACCGTCTCATACGTCGTAAACAATCTTCTTCAAAGCCCACCGTAGGCTGGGCGGCTTTTCTTGTCCTGCTTATCATTTGTGCGGCAGTGGCTCTTAAAGTTTACGGATGGTTTGCTCCGCCAGAAAGAGTACCCATTCTTCCGGACGCTCCGGGCCTCGAGGTCTTCTTCAGCGAGGAAGCGCTCGCCGAGGAGTCAATCGTGCCTGCATTTGATCTCGCGCGTGCATTCGATGCAAATGTGCACACAGCCGGGCAATACACCCTCGCATCGGAGGTCATCCAAAAAGGAACCGTCATCGTCGTACTGGAAAAAAACGAGTGGCGATTTGTGGAAATTTTTGATCGCAAAGAGG
>Ga0326597_10001961_pt1 | contig 31651 bp, 26 predicted proteins | sample RVTome_12_FD_203789 | JGI IMG/M metagenome (GOLD analysis project Ga0326597, IMG submission 203789) | Soil microbial communities from uranium-contaminated site in the Upper Colorado River Basin, Wyoming, United States - RVT100D185 | ecosystem: Environmental > Terrestrial > Soil > Contaminated >...
ATCTACGGTCGCAGCCCGGTCACCATGGGGATTCAGTGCGCGACGTTGCAGGACCTGTCCGGGGGCCGACTGCTGCTCGGCTTGGGCGTGGCCAACAAGACCATCGCTGGCTGGCACGGCGGCGTCTTCGACCGCCCGCTGCGGCGTATCCGGGAGTACGTTGAGATCGTGCGCATGACCGCTGCCCGAGAGCGTGTCGAGTATGCCGGCGAAATGTATGCAACGGGCAAGCGCTTCCAGCTCTCGTGGCAACCGAGCCATCCGCGATTCCCCATCTTTCTCGCGGGCCTTGGTCCGAAGATGACAAAGCTGGCCGGCAGCATCTCCGATGGGGTGTTCATCAACATGGCGGTCCCAAACACGGTGCGGGATATTGCCGCACGCACGCGTACCGGCGCCGAAGAGGCCGGCCGTGATCCACGCGCTATCGAGATCGTCACAAAGGTACGGGTGTCGGTGAACAAGGACAGGGCGGTTGCCCGCTCCAAGCTGAAGCAGGTGCTGACGTTCTACAACATCGCCGATCACTACAAGGACATGCTGACGGCGTCGGGGTTCGAGCCGGAAGTAACGGCCGTACAGGAAGCCTTCAGACAGGGAGGATTCAAGGCCGCCCAGGAGCAGATCACCGACGCCTACATGGACAAGCTGCCGGTGATCGCGGCCACTTCCATTCCGGAAGTCAAGGAACGGCTGGAGCCGTTCAAGGAAGCCGGCGCCACGCGCCTGGTTATTCCGTATGTGCCGGTAACGGAACCGGCCATCGAGGATGCACGCCAATTCGTGGAGGCGTGGGAACAGAATTCGTGACGAGGGACACCGACCATGTGTGATTTTGCCGACGGCGATGCTGCCGAACAACTACTGGTAGGACGCGTGCTGACCGTCAAGCGGGTCAAGGAGCTGAACGCGAAGGATTACTTCTACCAGATGCTCAAGGACAACCCGGAGATCCTCAAAATCTATCCCGGCATTGAAGATGAGTACCTGGTCGGAGCGATCGATTCTCATATTCACGCCTATCCTGATTTCGTGCACCGTTCACAGGACATGATCCAGATCGCCATCGATGCCTCGAAGGCTGGTATGCGTGCGCTGGCGTTCAAGGACCACTGGAACATCAGCGCCAACGCTGCACACCTGGTGCAGCGACATGTGGATGACCTCATCAAGAGAGGAGAGCTGACGCATAGGGTCGAGGTCTACGGTGGAACCGGCACCTGCTTCGGGATGAACCCAGATGCGGTTCGGGTAGCGCTGCAGTACCCGAATATGAAGATGATCTGGTTCCCCACATTCACGTCGTACGGATTCTGGCGGGGTGTCGGGCGGCCTGAAGAGGGCAAGGTGCGTTTGTGCAGCGAGCGTCGCGAGGTGCTGCCAGAGGTGCGACAGATCATGGAGATGGCCGCGGCAAAGCGGGTGGGTATCGGTTTCGGACACACCGACTTTGAGGAACTGCTCCCGTTGGCCAAGCTGGCGCGGGAGCTCGGGGTTCGGGCCACACTGGATCATCCGCTCCTCGAGCTCAACAAGCTCCTGCTCGACGAGATGAAGGAACTCGCAGATTTGGGCGTGTACGTGGGAACCTATTGTCAGCCCATGATTCCAAGTCTGTACCAGCCGGTGGCCGACCCGATGGAGACCGTGGCCGCGATCAAGGCGATCGGGCCCAAGCGCTGCATCATCGGCAGCGATTTTGGACAGGTCCTGCACATAGACAGCATCGACGGCATGCGAGTGTTCATTCGCGCGTTGCTGGCCTTCGGGATAAAAGGCGAAGATATCAATATGATGCTGAAGGAGAATCCTGCCAAGCTGATGTGGCTGGATGACTGAACGCTAACCGACATTTGCGTCCCGGCGGGCGCTGGAATGAGCGACGCAGTCGCAGCACGCCCTGGACGAAGGAAAGCCTCTGATGGAAGTCAAAGACGTCACAGGGCCGGGCACTGACGAGCGGCAGGCCATCCGAACCGCGGTGCGCGAGGTGTGCGCCGGTTTTCCGGATGCCTATTGGCGTGAAGTCGACAAACAGGGCGCCTACCCGCAGGAGTTCGTGAGTCAGCTCACCGCCTGTGGGTACCTGGCGGCCCTGATTCCAGAGCCGTACGGCGGCGCGGGACTGGGCGCCACCGAAGCGAGCATCATCCTGGAGGAAATCAATCGCTCCGGCGGCAACTCCGGTGCCTGTCATGCCCAGATGTACACCATGGGCACCTTGCTTCGACACGGAAGCGAGGAGCAGAAGCAACGCTACCTCCCCGCCATCGCCGCTGGTGAGCTGCGGCTCCAGGCCTTTGCGGTGACCGAGCCCGACGCGGGTTCAGAGACGACCCGTATTTCGACCCGCGCGGTTCGCAAGGGAGATCACTACGTCGTCAACGGACAGAAGATCTTCATCTCCCGGGCGCAGCATTCGGACTTGATGCTCCTGTTGGCGCGGACCACACCATACGAAGAGCTGGACGACAAGACGCGCGGACTGTCCGTGTTTGTGCTCGACATGCGGGACATTCGCGGTCGTCTCGAGATTCAACCGCTCGAGATGATGGTCAACCACCATACCTGTGCGTTGTTCTTCGATGACGTGGAGATTCCGGCTGAGAATCTGATCGGACGCGAAGGCATGGGGTTCCGCTACATCATCGATGGCTGGAACATCGAGCGAATCCTGATAGCGGCCGAGGCCATCGGAGATGGCCGCTGGTTCACCGACAGGAGCACTCGCTATTCCCGCGAACGGGAGGTCTTCGGCCGGCCGATCGGGACGAATCAGGGCATTCAGTTTCCCGTAGCTGCTGCGTACGCGAGAATCGAGGCTGCGGACCTGATGAGGTTTCATGCTGCCGCGAAATTCGACCGCAACGAAAGCTGCGGGGCCGAAGCGAATATGGCCAAGTACCTGGCCTCAGAAGCGGCCTGGGAAGCGGCCAACGCCTGCATGACGACCTACGGGGGTTATGCGTTTGCGACGGACTACGACGTGGAGAGAAAGTTCCGCGAGACCCGCCTGCTTTCCGTCGCACCAGTGAGCAACAACATGGTGCTGGCCTTCCTGGGCCAGAAAGTCCTCGGCATGCCGAGGTCGTACTAATCTAGTCTGATGCAGAAGGGGTTGCAGGATGAACGGCACCGTGAAACTGCTGCGCTCCTGGATGTTCGTGCCCGGACATCGCCAGCGCATGATCGACAAAGCGCTCGCACTACCCGTCGACGCGATCATGCTTGATGTCGAGGACGGGGTCGCGGAATCCGAGAAGGAAACGGCACGCAAGACCATCGCGGCGTCACTGGACCAGGCGGCTCAGCAGCCATCAGGGGGACTCACCCCCGCCAGGTACGTGCGGGTCAACGCCGTGGGACACGAGCGCATGCACGCCGACCTAGACGCCGTGGTCAGGCTGGGCCTCGAGGGATTGGTCGTTCCAAAGGTTGAAACCCCGGAACAGATCAAGATAGTCGAGCGGATCCTGGACGAGCGCGAGGCAGCGACCGGCATGAGCCAGGGCAGCGTGCGTGTACTTGTGGCGATAGAAAGCCCGTTGGGTCTGCTGCACGCATACAGCATTGCGTGCTCTTCTCCGCGCATCACGGGACTGATGTTCGGCGCCGAAGATTACGGCAAAGAAATGGGCCTTCCCTTTCAACGCGAGCACGAGGCTCGCGACTTACTGTATGCCCGTTCCGCTATAGCCGTGGCGGCCGCGGCGGCCCGAGTCCAGGCGGTCGATGGCGTGTGGCCAGATTTTCGCGACATCGACGGTCTGAGCGCGTTCGCCCAGCAAGCCCGTCGATTGGGGTTTACCGGCATGTCGCTGATTCACCCGGGCCAGATCGATGCGATCAACGCGGCGTTCAGCCCAACGCTCGAGGAGGTGAACTACTGCCGTCAGGTGGTCAAGGCATTTGAGGAGGCGACTGCGCGTGGCGACGGATCGATCGCGTTTGGCGGACAGCTGATTGACCCGCCGATCGTGGAGAGGGCCCAGCGAACCCTGGCCTTGAACGAATCACTTGCGGTCCGACCCGCACCCTCCACGGGTTCGCAGGCCTGAACTAGAACCTAGACGCGAGGAGGAGGTCGTATGGCCATCAAGATCGGCTGGGAAGGGCGATATTTCGAGGATTTCGATGTCGGCGACGTGTATCGATGTCGTCTTGGCAGGACGGTCACCGAAGCGGACAACATCTGGTTCACGTTGCTCACCAACAACACCAACCAGATTCATTTCAACAACGAGTATGGAAAGCAGACGGAGTTCGGCCGTTGCCTGATCAACAGCGCACTGACTCTCGCCATTGTCGCCGGCCTGGGCGTGGCCGATGTCAGCGAGAACGGCTTTGCCCTGGGTTGGGATCAGATCGCCTTGCCGAATCCGTTGTTTGCGGGTGACACGCTCTACTCGGAATCGGAGGTACTGGAGAAGCGGGAATCACGATCGAAGCCCCAGTGGGGCATCATCAAGGTCCGGACCCGTGGCATCCAGCAGGAGGGCAAGGTCGTGATCGACTACGCCCGCAGCGTGATGGTCTGGAAGAAAGCCCACGCGCCCAAGAAGGAGCTCTTCCCCACTGTCCAGACCGATGCCTGATCGCCCCGCGGAACCATCCCTGACTCTGTCTGGCGTTCGCGTTCTGGCGCTGGAAGCGTCGGTCACTGGACCGCACGCCAGCCGGAATCTGGGTGGATGGCCGTTGCCGGCGATGTCGAACCGCTCGGGACACGAGAACGTGGAAACGAAGACGGCATGAATGAGCATCTCCCATCAATCGCCATCATTGGCGGTACCGGCAAGCTCGGCGGCGGACTGGCCTTGCGCTGGACGCGTGCCGGATACCAGGTCGTCATCGGTTCACGATCTCCTGACAGAGCCAAGCACGCCGCAGAAATGATCGGAATGGAGGTTGGTGGGAGTCGCATTTCGGGGATGAGCAACGAATCGGCCGCGGCGGCGGGAGACATCGCGGTCTTGACGGTGCCGTACGCGCACCACCGCGACACACTGGAAAGCATCCGGTCAGCCGTGCAGGGAAAGATCTTCGTGGACACGACCGTTCCGCTGGTTCCACCCAGGGTCTCGGTTGTTCAGCTGCCGAAGAACGGGTCTGTGGCCAGGGAGGCACAGAGCTTTCTGGGAGACACGGTGAGAGTGGTTTCCGCGTTTCAGACGATTGCGGCTGCCCAGCTGCGTGAAGACCCCGACGATGAACACGGCCACGTCCTCGTCTGCGGCAATGACCCGGACGCCCGGGAAACAGTGTTAGGCCTGGTCGAGGCAGCCGGTTTACGAGGGTGGCACGCGGGTGTCATCGATAATTCTGTCGTGAGCGAGGCACTGACGTCGGTACTCATTTACGTCAACCGGACCTACAAGATGGGTCACGCGGGAATCCATATCGTGGGGCGCAAGAAATAGTCTCGGACAGCCTGGCCGGTCAGGTTGGTCCGTGGGCCAGGCTCATTCGAGACACGCAGTCCGCTAGACTAAGTCGATGTGGGCCGTCCTCCCGATCAAGGATGTATCCGCGGCAAAACAGCGGCTGCAGACCATTCTGACGCCGGAGGAGCGGGAATCCCTGTTCAGGGCCATGCTGCAGGACGTCGTGGCGGCGGTCGCCTCTGCCCGGGGCCTCGATGGGTTGGCAATTGTCTCCAGCGACCCGTTGGGCGTCGCGCTGGCCCGCAGGCAGGGGGCCCTGCTGATCGCCGAAGACACCAACCGGGGACAGTCCAGCGCGATCTCGTCCGCGGTCGACGCGCTGATGGCCAAGGGAGTTAAGCGCATCCTCACCATTCCCGGTGATGTTCCGTTGGTGACGCCTGGCGAGATTGATGCGGTGTGCGCCAGCCTTGGAAAGGAACCCGCGATGACCATTGTTCCCGACAGAGGAGACACAGGCTCGAATTGCATCGCCATCTCTCCGCCCGATGCCATCGTCTTCAGGTTTGGCACGCACTCTCTCAAGGCTCACCTACAGTCCGCCCGCGAGCGGAACCTGACGGTCAACATCATGAGGCTGACGGGACTCGGACTGGATATCGACAGCCCCGATGATCTGATCAGCCTGATGGACAGCGACGCCGATACGAAGGCCCGATCGTTTCTCCGTACAAGCGGCATCACCGATCGGCTTCGACAGGCTGGTGGGGTAGCGGGTGGCGCAGACCATGGGTAAAACCCACGATGGACCTGGTGCACCAGCGACGGCACGGGAAACGGACACATGCAATATCGGCTACAACCCGCAGCGCGATGAGCTGTTCATGTTGGCGCGTGAGGTCGATGAGCAGGCCCTTTCGCACATGGCTGCCCGCATTCGCGACCGTGGACATGGTCGGCTGATCAGTTACTCCCGGAAGGTCTTCATCCCCCTCACGCGCCTCTGCCGCGATGTGTGCCACTACTGCACGTATGCAACAGCTCCACGCTTCCTGGAACGCGCGTACATGAACCCCGAAGAAGTCCTGGATGTTGCGCGGAAAGGTAAAGCGGCGGGCTGCAAAGAGGCGCTGTTCACTCTCGGCGACAAGCCGGAGCTTCGGTATCCGATTGCGCGCGAGGCCCTCGAACGCCTGGGTTATCAGTCCACGCTTGAATATCTAGCGAGCATGGCCAGGATGGTGGTGGATGAAACCGGTTTGTTTCCGCACATCAATGCGGGTGTCATGGAGGCCGATGAGATCTCCATGTTGAAACGGGTGTCAGCATCACAGGGCCTGATGCTCGAATGCGCGTCCGACCGTCTCTGTCAGGAAGGAGGGCCACATTTCGGATCGCCCGACAAGCAACCGCGAGCGCGGCTGGATTCGATCAGGCGCGCGGGCGAGCTAAAGGTACCCTTTACGTCGGGACTCCTGATTGGTATCGGCGAAACACGCGAGGAACGCCTCGACTCGCTGCTACGGCTGCGCGAGCTGCATCAGGAATACGGGCACATTCAGGAGATCATCGTCCAGAACTTCCGCGCCAAGGCAGACACGCCGATGGCGAATGCACCTGAACCAGGGCTCAGCGACCTGCAATGGACCATCGCGATGGCGCGCATCGTTTTTGGACCGTCGATGAGCATTCAGGCCCCGCCCAACCTGAGCCCTGGCCAGGCGAGCCGATTAATCGCGGCTGGCCTCAACGACTGGGGTGGAGTCTCTCCGGTGACGCGGGATCATGTGAATCCGGAAGCGCCCTGGCCGCATCTCGATGCGCTTGCGGCGGACACCGAAGCCGCGGGCAAGGTCTTGGTTGAGCGGCTGTCGGTTTATCCACGCTACATATTCGACGACTCGGGATGGCTGAGCCCCCAACTTCGCCGCAAGGTCATCGCATGTGTGGACAGCGATGGTCTGGCACGCACCGATCACTGGTACGCCGGAGCCCCCGAACAACCACCGCTCATCACCTCGCTCGGGAGTGTCGGGGCACGCCAGCATGGCCTTCTCCATTCAGACCATGTGCAGCGGATCCTTGCCCGAGCAACCGAAGGCCGGGACCTGGCCGAAGGCGAGATCGTACGGTTGTTTCAGGCTCGTGGCGATGATGCGGAGGTGGTATGCAGAGCGGCCGATCGCCTGCGGGCAGACGTCTGTGGCGATGTCGTGAGCTACGTCGTCAATCGGAATATCAACTATTCGAACATCTGTTCTTTTCACTGCAGCTTCTGTGCCTTTTCCAAGGGCAAGCTGAGCGAACACCTGCGGGGAGCGCCTTACGATCTCGAGCTACGCGAGATTGTCCGCCGAGCCGGGGAAGCCGTTAGCCGGGGCGCAACGGAGGTGTGCATGCAAGGCGGGATACATCCCGACTACACCGGCGAGACCTATCTGGAGATCTGTCGCGCGGTGAAGCAGGCCTGGCCCGATCTGCATATTCACGCCTTTTCTCCCCTCGAAATCTGGCAGGGCGCCCAATCGTTGGGCCTCCCGGTCAGCGTCTTCCTGCAGCAGCTCAAAGAGGCAGGACTGGGCACGTTGCCGGGCACCGCCGCCGAGATTCTCGACGATGACGTTCGGACGGTCATCTGTCCGGACAAGCTATCGACACAGCAGTGGCTGGATGTCGTCGAATCCGCTCACCGGTCGGCGTTGCCGACGACGGCCACTATCATGTTCGGCCATGTTGACAGACCGGTGCACTGGGCTCGACATCTCATCCTGATACGCGCGCTTCAGGAACGAACCGGCGGATTCACCGAATTTGTACCCTTGCCTTTCGTTCACATGGAAGCCCCAATCTTTCTCAACGGAACCGCGCGGAAGGGACCCTCGTTTCGGGAGGTCATTCTGATGCACGCCGTCGCACGACTGGCTCTTCATCCGCATATCACGAACATCCAGACATCGTGGACAAAGCTGGGCTCGTCGGGTGCGCAAGCCTGCCTGTCGGCTGGCGCGAATGATCTCGGTGGCACGCTGATGAACGAGAGTATCAGTCGTGCTGCGGGCGCCAGGCACGGAGAGGAAATGCCCCCGGAGCGTATGGAGTCGCTCATCCGGGCTCTGGGCCGCAGACCCCATCAGCGCACGACGCTCTACGAACCGGCGCCGGATCACCGCATGCGCGCTTCCTTCGGGGCTCCACCCGTTTCACAGCCCGTCGCCATGCTGGTCCGTCGGGGCAAGAGGGGATTCGGGCACGCATGAACGCGAGCTATGCGCCGGATCGCCTTGAATTGATGGCCGTCCCGGGCATTCCGATGGTCGAGACCGGTGACAACCTGGCCGACTTGATAGGTCAGGCGCTCGAATCCAACGGCCTCGTGCTGCAAGACGACGATGTGCTTGTCGTGGCACAGAAGATCGTTTCCAAGACAGAAGGGAGGCTTGTACGGCTGAGTGACGTCACGCCGTCGGAAGAAGCGTGCGTGCGAGCCAACGATACCGGAAAAGATCCGCGCCTCGTGGAGCTGATGCTCGGTGAATCGCGACAAGTCCTGCGAGAGCGTCAAGGCCTCCTGATCGTCGAACATCGGCTCGGCCTGGTGATGGCCAATGCAGGGGTCGACCAGTCCAATGTCGACACCGGGTGCGCTCTACTGCTTCCGGAAGATCCGGATCGTTCGGCTCGTGTCCTCCGTCGCGCACTACGGGATCTGACGGGAGCCGATGTCGGTATCATTATCAGCGACAGCATCGGACGAGCGTGGCGCAACGGCACGATTGGCCACTCGATCGGCAGCGCGGGCATCCTGCCGTTGGCCGACTTGCGGGGTGCGATCGACGTGTTCGATAGGCCCCTGCAGTCCACCGAGGTAGCCATCGCTGATGAAATCGCGGCAGCGGCTTCATTGATCATGGGACAAGCGTCTGAAGCGAAACCGGTTGTGCTGGTTCGCGGGTTTGGGCCTCTCCACAGCACACTCGATTCCAGAGCACTCCTGCGTCCGCGGGAACAGGACATGTTCCGATGAATGCCCGGTCGCGCATCCTGGCGTTTTCCGGGGGTGTCGGTGGGGCCAAGCTCGCCTTGGGGCTGGATCGGATTCTGCCGTCAGGCCGCCTGACTGTCGTCGCCAACACCGGCGACGATTTCGTCCACCTCGGCCTGGACATCTCGCCAGATGTCGACACGTTGCTGTACACGCTGGGAGGAATAGCGAACCCGCAAACCGGGTGGGGACGCAGCGATGAAACCTGGTCGTTCCTCTCGACGCTGGAAGCTCTGGGAGGTGAATCCTGGTTCAGGCTGGGCGACAAGGATCTCGCCGTGCACGTCTTTCGCACGACTCGTCGTGCCGCGGGTATGACTCTCAGCGCGATCACCTCCGAGCTTGGCGCCCGGCTGGGTATCGCGACCTCCATCGTGCCGATGAGCGACGATCCGGTTCGAACTGAGGTGAGGACGGCCGAGGGTTGGCTGTCTTTTCAGCACTACTTCGTCAGGAAGCGGTGTGAACCGGAGGTTCAAGAAATCAGATTCGAGGGCGCGAGTCAGGCTCTTCCATCGAAGGGCGTGATCGATGCCCTGAATGATCCTGACTTGTCAGCCATCGTGATTTGCCCGTCGAATCCGTTCCTAAGCATCGACCCCATCATGGCGATTCCTGGACTTCGACGGCAACTGGCTGAAGCTCAGGCGCCCGTAGTCGCCGTGTCCCCGGTCATAGCCGGGCAGTCCGTCAAGGGCCCGACGGCGAAGATCATGAAAGAGTTGGGGCTGGAGTGCTCGACAACCGTCATCGCGCGGCTTTACCAGGACATCATTGATGGGATAGTGATCGATGATGCCGACGCGGCCCAGACTGGGGCGATTACCGCGCTGGGAATCCAAGTCAGCGTGACGAACACATTGATGCAGACACTCGATGATCGCATTCGCCTGGCCGAAAACACCCTACGTCTGGCGGACCGTTTGGCTGTAACTCTCGAGACGACGGAGGGCGTTCCCGGGTCTGCCGAAGTCTGACGGCGAACCGCGCCTCAGCCGCGGCATGCCGCCCATACGAACGGGATTCGGGATACGACCTGTTACTGCAATACCATGGTCACCAGGCTGGGCTGCCAGCTCAGCAGCACGAGAATAGCGATTGTGACAAGCAGAAACGGCGTCACCGCGATGAAGATCTTCCCCGCTGGAACTCGAGCGAGCGTCGCCGAAATGAAGAGGCCGGCGCCGACGGGCGGCGTCAGGATTCCCATCACAAGATTGATACACACGACGACACCAAAGTGGTACGGGTCGATCCCGTAGCTGGCTTGTGCAATTGGAAGGAGCAGCGGCACCATGATGATCAGCGCGGCGATCGTGTCGATAAACGCGCCGATCGCCAAGAGGCCGACGTTCACCAAGAGCATGAACACGAACGGATCGTCTGATAGCCCTGTCAGCCAGAGCGTCAATCGTTGGGGCACTTCCTCGAAGATGATCACCCAGCCAAAGACATTGGCCGTCGCGATGAGAAACAGCACGATGGTCGAGTTGATAGCCGTGCGCTGAAGGATGTCCGGCAGTTCACGAAGGTCAAGCTCCTTGTGAACGAATCTGCCGATGACAAGCGCCGCGAGCGCCGCGGCTGCCGCCGATTCCGTCGGCGAGAACACGCCCAGGAGAATCCCGCCGATGATGATGACCGGAACCGCAGCTGAGGGCAGCCCACGAATCACGGCTCGGCCGGCCTCTTGCCTGGAAAGCCATTGCCCTTTGGGGAAACCGTGCACGATGCCCATGACGGCAACGATCAGAATGAACCCCACACCCATCAACAGCCCTGGCACGATGCCAGCGACAAAGAGATCGCCGATACCGATCTGACCCAACACCCCGAAGATCACGAACAGCATCGACGGCGGAATAATCGGAGAGAGCAGCCCCCCCGCCGCAGTCGTTGCGGCTGCGAAATCGCGCCGATACCCGGCGCGCTCCATCTCTGGCACCATCGCCGGGGTCATCACCGAGATCTGGGCCGTCGCCGATCCGATGATGGACGCCATCATCATGTTCGCGATCAGATTCACGTAGGCCAGTCCGCCACGAAGCCCCGCCACGAAAATGCCCGCGAACCGGATGAGCCGACTGATGAGTCCTCCCCGGTTCATGATTTCTCCGGCCAGCATGAAGAGGGGAATGGCCATCAATCCGTAGTTCTCGATGCCACTGAAGAGTTGCTGCGTAAACGACTGGTAGAGCACGGCGTTTCCGGAGAGCTGGATATAGACCAGGGAGGCTCCGAGCAGGACGTAGGCGATCGGCACACCCAGGATCAGCAGGATGACGAAGACGACCGCGGTCATAACGTCCCGCCCAGCGCCTCTTCGTTGCCGGCCGCGAGATCCGCGTCGCCTCGAGGTCCTTCGAGTAGGTTTGCCAAGGCATGCAACGACATGTCGACCGCCATCAGCGGAACAGCCAGCCAGATCCAGAACTTCCTGATCCCGACCGTGTTGGTCGGCTCGCTATAGATGAACTTGAATGTATCCTGCGCGAATACGTCGAGATCGAAGCCGCTCCGGATCAGCGCGACGGGATCGTACCACTGCCAGCAGAGAACCACGAGGATGAGGGCGAACAGCAGGGCGATGCTGTCCACGAGTCGTGCGATGATCCTCCTGGAGGTGGGTGGCAGGAAGTCGGTCACCACGGTGACGGCGACGCCGAGGCGCATACGAGCCATGACCGACGCTGTGATCAACACCATCCAGATCATGGTGTAGATCGCGAGTTCGTCGATCCAGAATATCGCCGCGCCGGCCGAGCGGGTGACAATGTTGAGAAGAACAAGCAGGGCGAGCAGGGCAGTGAGAGCCGTCGCGATCGTCTTCTCGAGACTTAGTACCGCGTTGGAAAGCAGGGAAACCCAGCGCACCACCAGCATCTACCGCCGACGCGAGCTGGGCTTGCTGGTCCGTGGTGGTCCGTCGGGAGTCATTCGGCCGCGGCCTTGCCCGCCAGGCGCCGCAGCTCTCGGAGAACGGGAGCTCGTTTTAGCCACTTTTCCTCCCACGCTGCGACGGCCGCCCCAAAGAAGTCCGCCCCGACTTTGCGTACCTCGATGCCCGTTTCCCGGAGCCCCGCTTCATACTCGACCTCCGCTTCGACATACGTACTCGCGATGATCTCCAGGTGCTGCTGCATCTGCTCGGAGATCATCTCCCGCAATTCCGGGTTCATCGATCTCCATCGCGGCCCGGAAATCAACCCCACCATCGGGAACATCATGTGATTGGAGAGAATCAGGGTCTCGCCCAGCGCGTAGTAGCTCTGCTTGAGGGCATTCTCCATATCGATGTCGATCGCATCGATCTGGCCGTTGGCCAACGCGTCGTAGACTGAGCCGATGGGCAAGGGGATAGGTGCGACGCCGAGCAGCGTATAGAAATCCTGAATGGGCTCCAACGGCGTGATGCGAAGCTTGAGCCCTCGCAGCCCTTCCGCGGAGCGTACCGACCGCCGCGCCACAATCTGCCGCATGCCCCCTAGGGCGTAGCCGACTCCGACGATCCCCAATCTGGCCGGCAACTGGTCGAGCAAGGAGCGCGCTTCCTGGCTCCTCAGAATCCGAGCGGCACCTTCAACGTCGTCGGCAAGGTATGGGGCGTACAGCGCGCCAAACTCCGGCACCCGGTTGGCAAGTTCGGCGAGCGGCATGAAGGCTATGTCCAATGCACCAGTCTGCAGCTGCTGCAGCATCTGCGCATCGTTGCCGAGCTGACCTGCAGGGAATACGGCGATGCTGTGCTCTCCCTGGGCCAGTCGTTCGAAATCGCTTGCGAAGGCGTTGGCTTCGATGGTCCAGACGTGGCTTGGCGGCGTCGGCAGGCCCATTCGAAATCGCTCGGCTCTGGCTACCGTCGGCGACAGCGCCGAGACAGCGAGCACGAGCGCCAGGGCGAGCGCTCGCACGTGCGTTTCACGAGGTGTGTTCATGTGTGTCGCTCTGGAGCGCATCGAGAATTTAGTACTCAGGTCGACTCCGCCAAGACACGTGCATTCTACCAGTCTGGACGATGTGTCTCACACGTGACACCTTGACCTGGCTGAAGTCGTCCTCGCGAAGAAAGCGCTCGGCCAGCGACGCAACCTGCCACCCTCTTGGGTGACCGCAGCACATGCGTCCGACCGCGTGCATCGGCCACTCCAGTCATCAAGCCAGGCGAGGGAACAGGCGCAGCGCGTTTCCACGGAAAATCGCCTCTCGGTCCTCAGCATTCAAGTCTGTGTAAGCGTCAAACACCGTGTCGTACTCCTCAACCAGTTCGGGCGGGGATACCGGCAGGTCGGTGCCGAACAGGACGCGGGACGAGTCCACCAGCTCGAACAGCGATTTGAACGCGTATCTCGACGTGGCCTGGGCTGTGCTGAAATAGAACGTCTTCAGATAATGCAGCACGCCCTTCGGCGCCTGCTCTGCCAACTCTGGATGCCAGCGCGTCGCATTCTCGTCAAGACGGGCCGCGATGTACGGTGCCGTACCGCCGCCGTGGGGCGCAATAAGGCGAACCTCCGGATATCGTTCGATACTGCCAGACACGATGAGGTTGGCGATCGCCCGAGTCGTCTCGAACACGTACTCGATGAGCGAGCTCCGCAACTCCAGGCCGAGCTCCGAAAAATAGGCCGGCGCGGTAGGATGCATCAGCACGACTGCCCTGCGCTGATTGAGCTCCGTCATCAAGGGCTCGTACTCGGCCGCGCCCAGATAGTGATTGTCCACACTCGCGTTGAGCAAAACACCGTCGAGTTTCAGCGTATCCAGCGCGTAAACGGCCTCGGCCGCCGCGTCGTCGAAATCGACCTGCGGCAGAAGCGCAAAAGCCCCGAAACGCCTCGGATACTTGCTGACGATGGTCGCTGCCAATTCGTTGACCTCACGGCAATCGTCTGGAGACACCCGGCGTCTGGGGTTGCGGATCGACAGAATCGCGGTCTGGATCGCAAAGCGATCCAGCAGGTTGAGCGCCTGCTGCAAACTCCACTCGTCGCCTGGCCACGCGGGACCGATTGCCAGGCCGTCGAACGCCCAGGCTATCGGCGGCGGGTGCCAGTGGTGGTGGATGTCGATACGCGGGCTCTGCTGCGCGAGGGCCATACGTTCGAGGTTCCCGGCCGCGAGCGCCGCCATGCCGATGCTACCGAGGCGCAAGACCTCCCGCCTGGTAAGCGCATTCGGGTCGGGCTTCTTCATGGAACCATCCTCTATTGTTTCATCGCCTGTCGTTTCCACATCTCCCAAGGGCGCTCGTATCGCCGATTCTCTCCGGCGTCCAGCACAGCCTGAGCTTCCCTGGGATCCAGATACGTGACGCTCCCACCCAAGGCGATCGCCTGCGCCTGGACTCTCGCGTTCAGCTCGAGGTAGACGCTCCGACCCACCGCGAACGGCAGGCTTCGCCCCACAACCGCCACACCATGACCTCGAATGAGCACGGCCGGCCTGTCCCCGAGGACCTTCGCCAGTGCCCGGCCTCGGTCGGGATTGTTCACCAACATTTCGGTGATTCCGGCCGCATCACGTAAGTCGAACAGCGGAATGCCCTCACCAATGAATGCCGCCATGTGGTAGACGGGCCGCAGAGGCACCGGGCTCACGGTGAACGGCACGATACCGGGCGAATGGTTGTGGACCACGGCATGAACGTCAGGCCGAGCCCTGTAAATCTCAGCGTGGATGAAGCGCTCAGAATACTGGCCTCTCCCTCCGAGATTTACCCCGACTCCGTCCAGATCGTATTCGATGAGGTCGTCTGCCGTCACCAGCTCTGGAGCCAATGACCGCGACATCAGGAACCGATTTGGGTTCTGATCGTGCCGGACGCTCACATGCCCAAAGCCGTCGACGATTCCCTGCTGATACAGGATTCGGTTTGCCGCGATCAGATCCTCTATCAGTGCCGGATCCGCGGGCCCGACCGACACGGGATCCTGTTGCGCCCCGACGGGTGGCGTGAAGTGCATCAGGGCAACAGCCAGCACAAGAGCGACTCCTGTGAGGGCACGATGTACAGTGAAGTCACTCTTGATCGAACGTTCGCGTTTCATTCTTTCCTCTCTTCCATGACCGATGACCCATACGTGTCTCGGTCAACGTCTCCCCGCCCGCCGGGCGGAGCGACCGTGTATGTCCATACGGTGCATTCTCTCGTTCGAATTGACTCATCGTACTCGAACCCTCCGGTCACATCTCAAGAAAGGCCCGCCCCCGCCTCCGGCGCCAGGCCTCGAACATGAGCCACGCACTCGCCCAGGAGCGTTGACGCGCGCGTGCCGGTATCCATCTTGAAATCTGGCAACAAGCCAACTAGTATCGCCGCTATGCAAACCATCACTCGCCCACTGACTTTGTGTTCGCTCGCCGTTGCGCTGATTGTCGCCGTGTCCTTCGTTGTGCCCGTCAGGGGCCAGCAGTCGCCGGAAGGACCTCGAAAGAAGGTGCTTTTCCTGACCTATCCCGGCGTTGGCGGACCCGATACTCGGGGTCACGAGAGTCTGCCCTACGCCGAGGAGCAGACGATCGAATTCGGTAAGACCGGCGGTTTCGATGTGACCACGCACGGAGACTACACGCGAGCCGGCGAACAAGATTTGTCGTTCTTCACGCCCGACTACCTGAACCAGTTTGACGGGCTCATGCTCATGGCCAACGGCGTCATCGGCCTTTCGACTGACCAGAAGAAGATGATTGTGGACTTCGTCAGGAACGGAAAGGGGTTCATCGGCGTCCATTGTGCGGCCCTGCTGATGTACGACTATCCAGAATTCGGAGAGATGCTTGGCGCGTACTACGTGCGGTCCATCACACCGGGTATAGGCGGAGGCAGCGGTTCAACATCCGCCGAGGGCCGCGCTGCGCCGCGGATCCCACCGAACCAGAAGCGGTTTGGCGTCCTCAAGGTCGAAGACAACACCCACCCGGCAACGCGGATGTTGGGCCCAAGCTGGCCGATCGTGGAGGAGTTCTACCTCTACGGGATGAGGGCCTGGAGCGAGGAAGACCCGACGTTCAACGTGTCGTCGCCCGGAGGCTTCAAGCCGCCCATAGCGTTTTCGCGCGACCGCGTGAACGTGCTGCTCAGCCTCGACACCGAGCGTACCAATGTCGAGGGCCTGCGGCGAGTCGTGAAGGGTGGCGACTACCCGCAGTCCTGGTGGCGGAATTACGGTCAGGGCCGCTCGTTCTACACGTCGCTGGGACACGTCACGGAAAGCTGGACCCACGACGCGGTGTTCCGCGCGCACCTCACTGGCGGCATTCGCTGGGCGCTCGGTTTGGAGAACTAAGACCAGCAGAAACGTAGCGCAAGACTGCAGGTCTGCCGGACTCGGCGGACCTGCCTCTTCCCTCCGCGTATCACCTCAGGTCGGACGGTGGGGCTGGTGCGCCTGGACCCGCCGGAGGCTGCACCTCGATGGTCACTCCGACGACGTCCCTCATGTCCACGTACGCCATGTTCTCTCCCCCGGAGCCCATCACCCACTTCCCCCCCTGCTTCAGGAGGGCGAGGCGCGCCTGCTCGACTCCCTTTGGTCGCCATGCAATGTGGTGGACGCTCATGCCGTACTTTTCGAGATGATCCGCCCACGGGCTCGGTCCATCGATCGGCTCGAGGAGCTCGATAAACGTGCCGGCGACTGCAAACCGCGTGGTTCTCGCTCTTGCCGCCTTGTTCCAGTTGGCGCCGGCCGGAACCGCGAGCCCCTCGCCGCGGTTGTCGTAGATTCCAGGCTCCGGCACGGTGACGCCGTACAGGTCGGCAAACACCTGCGCCGTCTTCATGATGTCGGGGGTGACGATGCCGATATGACTGAAGGTCGCCCCCTCGAATGGCACGGCCCCCTGCCCTCGAAGCTGCTGAATGGTCGCGATGATGCCGATGAGCGCAAACATCACCACAAAACCCTTACCCAGTGCGCGCATACTCTCCTCCTTCACTACGGTGTCTGCAGATTCTACCGTTTCTCTGTGCCAACGCCCTTCATTTCATCTGTTGGCGCCCAGCGAGGAAGAGCTGCTGTCGTTACCCCCTGCGCCCCCCCGACGCGAGTCATAATGCACTCAGCACCCCAGCGTGGGGTGCAACATCAAGTGGAAACCGGGCAGCGCGCCCTTAGCATGACGTATCAAACGAACCTCAGTAATGAAGTGGCGTTGGTCACCGGTGGAAGCCGAAACATCGGTCTTGCAATCGCTCGGTCTCTGCGCGCTTGTGGTGCGCGTGTCTGTATCTGGGGTGGCTCCGATTCCCAGGCGTTGGACAGCGCGTTGAGCTTGCTCGATGGAGACGAGTCAGCTCGGATGGGCTTGCTTGTGAAAGTCGAGGACGAAGTTGCTGTTGCCGCTGCTTTCGATCGGATCGAAGCGCACCTAGGCCCGGTGTCGATCCTCGTCAATAACGCCGCTCTGCGTCCGTACGAACCGCTGCATTCAATGAGCAAGGCCGCCTGGACGTCGGTGCTGGACGTTATCCTGACCGGCGCGTTTCTCACCTCGCGTGAATTGTTCCGCAGGTTGCCCCAACAACGACGCGGAGCCATCGTCAACATCGGGGGTATCAGCGCGCACCGTCCGGCAAGCAACCGTGCTCATGTGATTACGGCGAAAGCAGGGTTGATCGGCCTGACGCGAGCGCTGGCCGCGGAGGGCCTCGGCCGCATCCGGGCCAACTGCGTCGTCCCGGGCGCGATCGATACGGACACCGAGCCCGGGAAACGGCGACCGCGCTTCCTAGACGACAAAGATCACGCTGTCGGTTACCCCGACGACGTGGCTCGCGCCGTTCTGCCGTTGGCAGACCCGAACGAACAGTACGTGACAGGCCAGACTGTACACGTCAGCGGCGGTCGATTCATGCCGTGAGTCCGTCCCGCTGAAGGGCGACCGTGGGACTGTACTCAGGGCGAACATTGGGGACACGATCGAAGACCTCAGTCATGAAGAACATGATCCGGTTATTGCTTGTTCCTGTCATGCTCGCGGCCTGTGGCTCCGGCTGCAGCAGCGAAGATGGGCACTCAGATGCTGCGCTTTCCTCATCCGAGCGGAACGAGTCCGGAAACCGATATCCGCACGATGTGGTCAGGCTGATTACGCACTCCAGCCCCGGCGGAGGAAGCGATGTGTTCCTGCGGGAACTCGCTCGGCACCTGGGTCCGAGCATGGGCGTGGATTTCGTCGTCGAGAATGTCCCGGGCGGTGGTGGTGCTCGGGCAATGAACCGGCTTGCCAACTCACCGGCAGACGGCAGTGTCTTTTATGCTGCAACGCCAAGTTTCATCTTCACGTCGTTGATAAGCCACCCGGCGAGTACGTATGAGGACCTGGATCCGATCGTCAACATTTTCTTCGACCAGGAAGTCATCTACACCCGAGCCGAGGGGCCCTTCGGAGCATTGACCGATGTCATTCAAGCGGCGCGTTCGGGAAGAGGCCGCTGGGGCGCCTCCACACCAGGCTCCCTCGAGCGACAAACTCTGGAGCGCCTCAAGCAAGCAGCCGATGTGGACGCGGCGATCGTGAGCCATGATGGTGGTGGGGATCTCATTCTCAATGTCCTGAACGGTACGCTCGACGTCGGAGTCGGCGAGGCCCAGGAACTTCGGGCCCAGCTCGCCAGCGGCCAGCTGCGTTTGCTCGCCGTATTCAGTCAAGAACGGTTGCCGGAGTTGCCGGATGTACCCACCGTCAAGGAGTCGGGCTACGACATCGTCGTCACAAAGTTTCGAGGACTCATGGGGCCCAGGGATACGCCACCGGAAATTGTGGAAGCCTGGGAAAACGAAATACAGGAAGTGCTGGAGGATCCCGATTATCGCCGGATATATTCGCGCGAAATGCTCTCGCCAGCATATATGCCGCAAGCCGAGTACGCGCGCTTCATCGACTCCTTCGCGACCGACACGGCAACATTCCTGCGTGAATCCGGGATCATCGACTAGTCTAGTGGCTTGTATCGACTGAATCAGGACCACTCTGGTCCGACCGCTCGTGTAACCCCGGACGTCAGTCCGGCTTCTGCGGCGGGCCGAGGCTGGTCTGGAGACCTGCGCTGCACGCGGTGGTAACCGAGCGAAGACGGGCCACTCGTCGATCGACAGCCTTGGTCCTGTCATGTTGAAGGATCTGATTGGCGCGACGTTCTTGCTGCTGATCGCTCTCAGCTACTACTACCTCGCGACCGGCATCAATCAGAGTGCCCTGGCCGACGAAATCGGAGCGGCTGGACTTCCCGTCGTCTATGCCACGCTATTGGCTGGGATCGGGTTCGTTCTTGGAGCCAAGGCGCTGATCGCCTGGCGCTTCACGCCCAGTAACGGCAAGCACCGGGCACACGGTGGTCCTCAGAGAAGACGCCGCACATTACTACGCGCGTCAGGAATGCTGGCGATCGGCATTGCCTATGTGGTTGCCGTGAACTTTGTCGGCTACTTGATGGCCCTGACTGCCGTCATCGCCCTGGTCGCCCTGTATCAAGGCGAACGAATGGGCTGGCGTCTGGGCGGAATTGCGATCGGTGGCGGCGTGGCGTTTTGGATACTCTTCGATCGCGTGCTGGGGATCGACATGCCGTCCGGATTCTGGCCGGCACTATACGGGGGATGATGGGGGCAATCCTTCAAGGCCTCCACATGCTGGTCACCACACCCCTGGCGCTGGCAGCAGTCGCTGGGGTCGCCTGGGGCATTCTGGGTGGGGCACTGCCCGGGATTTCGCCCTCGATCAGCATGGCCCTATTGCTCCCGTTCACCTACGGATTGGAACCCACGTCGGCAATCGTGTTGCTGGCATCGACGTATATCGGGGCTGAATATGGAGGCTCGATACCTGCCATCTTGATCAACACCCCGGGCACCAACGCCGCAGCCGCCACGGTACTGGACGGGTATCCGATGAAGCTGCAGGGCCGCAGCGGAGAGGCGCTGGGTATCTCTCTCTACTCCGGCGTCGTGGGCGGTTTCGTTGGGCTGTTGATGTTGGTCCTCTTGACGAGACCGCTGGCGAGCCTCGCTCTAGTGTTCACCCCAATGTCGTATTTCGCGCTTGGTGTTCTTGGTCTGAGCGTGATCGCGTCGCTGGCGGGCGCATCCATATTGAAGGGACTCGCCGCAGGACTGCTGGGATTGATGGTCGCCACCGTGGGGACCGACCCGATCTCAGGCGTATCTCGCTTCAGCTTCGGACAACCAGAGCTGCTCGACGGCATCGCCCCCATCCTTGTGATGGTGGGCCTCTTTGCCGTCAGCGAACTCCTTCTTCAGTCGAGCCAGCCCGCCTGGGACAAAGTGGCACAGGAGTCCACAACGATCCGTTTCCCGGGCGCACCGTTGCGGCGGCGCCTGCTCAAACCTCAGCTGATCGGATCGGTGATCGGCACGTTTGAGGGCGTCATCCCTGGCGCGGGGGGGACAATCGCCTCGTTTCTGTCCTACAACGAAGCACACCGCTGGTCGAACGCCAGGGAAGAATTCGGGCGAGGCTCACCAGAAGGAATCGCGGCACCGGAAACGGCCAACAACACGGTCGCCGCAACCGCACTGGTACCTTTGCTGAGTTTCGGAATCCCCGGATCGAATTCTGCGGCTATTCTGCTGGGCGGGCTGATGGTGCACGGCCTGCTACCTGGTCCGCGCCTGTTCGAGGAAAACGCCGATGCGGTGATCGGCCTCTACACCGGCTTGTTCGTCGCAAACCTCTCGTTACTCTTCATCGGCAGCGCTATCCTGCCGGCCTGCCTGTGGTTGGTCAACAGGTCAAAAGGGATACTGATGGCTTTCATCTACGCGCTGGTCCTGTCCGGTGTGTACACGATCAATTACAGTCTCTTCGATGTGGGCCTCGTGCTCGCCGCGGGCGCGGCCGGTCTCGTGATGCGGGTCTTGGAGCTTCCATTGCTCCCAGCCGTGCTCGGTGTCGTGCTCGGCTTCATGGTCGAATCGAACTATCGTCGCTCCCTACTTCTGTCGGGCGGTGAGCATTCGATTTTCATCGAGGATCGCGTCTCCGCGGGTCTCCTAGTGGTCGCAGCGCTCTTTATCATTGGCTCCGTCGGTAGCAGAATCTGGACCGGGCTTCGGGTCAAGGCATGAGCAACGATCGACGACCAGAGCCGATCGCCACGACGTTAGCCCATTGGATTGACGGTCTCTCTTCGAGAGAATTGCCGGAGGCCGTCAGGAAGGCCTCTGCGGACACTGTCATCGACACCGTGGGGCTCGCGTTTGCCGCGCGTCATACCGACTACGTGACGGCTCTGAGGCAGTCATGGAATGAGCCGGGACCCTGTACGGTAATCGGTGTTCCAGACCGTCTGACGCCTGAAGCCGCAGCTATGATCAACGGCACCGCCGCGCACGGAGAGGACTTCGACAACACGTTTGAAGGCTGTCCAGTGCACCCGGGCGCCGTTGTCGTACCGGCGGTGCTGTCGGCCGCGGAAGCCAGCGAGATCAGCGGAGCCGACGCCCTGCGAGGGATCGCCGTCGGACAGGAAATCATGTGCCGCATGGGGTTGGTGGCGGGAAAGGGACCCCATGCCGCGGGCTTCCACCCCACCGCTGTGATTGGCGCCATGGGCGCGACAGCTGCTGTCGCGGCTGCTACCCGCACATCTCCGCCAGCAACGGCCAACGCTCTCGGGATTGCCGGGAGCATGGCATCCGGCATCATCGAGTACCTTGCTGACGGATCCTGGACCAAGAGAATGCATGCCGGCTGGGCCGCGCACTCGGGACTGCGTGCCGTCGCGATGGGCAGGGCGGGATTCAAGGGTCCGGCCACGGTGTTCGAAGGAAAACACGGATTCTTCCGCGCCTTCGCGCCCTCTGTTTCTCCTGACTTCACCCTCTTGACTGATGGGCTCGGAGAACAGTGGAACGTGACGGGACTGGCGTTCAAGCCGTTCGCGTGCGGAACAATGGCGCAGCCTTTCGTCGACTGTGCAATCCGGCTGGCACGACGTGGAGTCCGTCCTGAAGAGATCGCACGACTGGAATGCTCCGTCGGAGAAGGCACCGTGCATCGCTTGTGGGAACCTCTGAACCTGAAGCGCAACCCGCCAACCGCGTACGCCGCCAAGTTCAGCACGCCATACTGCATAGCTGTCGCGTTTCTTCGAGGCGATGCAGGATTGGCTGAGTTCACTGACACATGGACTCGAGATTCCAGCGTTCTTGCGCTCGCGCGCCGGGTCGATTACACCATCGACCCCGATGATGAATACCCGCTGAACTACACCGGCCACATCCGCGCGACGCTCACGACCGGGGCCGTGTTGGAAGAACGCCAGCCCTATCTTCGTGGCGGCACCCGGCAACCTCTAGAACGGCGAGAGCTCATCAAGAAATGTGCTGCTAACATCAGTTACGGTGGCGCCGACCCCGGTCTGGCGATGGCTATCGCGACGTGGGCCGACGAATTCGGTGACAACACCGGAAAGATTGAACCGCCGGCGCTGCTGGACATCTCCGCGACCAGTGGCGGTCAATAGGAAGTGGCGCCTTTGGGCGAGCCAGCGTCTGAACCGGCCTTGATTCCCCAGCCATGGGGTCCGCTCAGGTATGTACTTAAGAGTCGATAGTTCTCTCTTTATCCGATCGTTTGGATCGGTCAAGAAGATACAGCAAAAATCCAATATCTACTCACCCATAGCCATTGACATACACGACAGTACGATCTAGCTTACGGGCGTGGCTGGGCTCAGCGATCGAGTACCCGCACCGACCAGCCCCATCGTTCGGAGGTCGTACCGTCTTGAAGGAGGACTGTATGGTAGCAAGTCTGGCGAAGCGACGGCTGGCCATCTGGTGCTTGCCGTTGGTCGCGCTCCTCGCGATTCCCGTCACTGGGTACGCCCAGGAAGCCACAATCACCGGCACGGTCACGGATTCGACGGGTCTCGTACTGCCCGGCGTCACGGTGGTCGCGTTACATGAAGACACCGGCAACGTGCTTGAAACGGTTACCGATGGGCGCGGGGCGTTCCGCATGCCGGCTCGTATCGGAAGCTACTCGGTAACCGCCACCTTGGACGGTTTTGGGACGATCACGCGGACCGGCGTGTCGGTCCAGGTGGGCCAGGTTGCCACGATCGACATCGAGTTGGCGCCATCGGCTCTGCAAGAGTCGGTGACGGTTACCGGCATCGCGCCCCTGCTCGAGACTTCCACCTCAAGCCTTGGCAGCAACATCAGCCGGACCCAGATGGAGGAACTGCCCATCAACGGCCGAAACTGGCAGGACCTGGCGATGCTGGCGGTCGGGAACAAGGTCAACGAGGTGGGGACCAACGAGGTCGCCTCTGACAGGGCTGGTGGCAGCGGGGACGCCCAAGGCAACTACCAAGTCAACGTCGACGGCCAGCAGGTCACCTACATGGGCGGCGGGCTCGGGAACGTCAACCCCCGCTGGAGCCGGGACTCGATCGCGGAGTTCGAGTACATCTCGAACCGGTTCGACGCCAGCCAGGGTCGCTCTGCAGGCATCCAGATCAACGCCGTGACCAAGAGCGGCACGAATGCATATCGGGGCACCTTCGGCACCTACATCCGGGACGACAGCCTCAACGCCGCGGACCACATCAGCAACGAAGTGCTGCCATTCAACGACAAGCAGTACAGTTTCACGCACGGGGGTCCGATCGTCAGGGACCGGCTGCACTACTTCGCCAACTACGAGCTCGAGAAACAGGCGTGGAGCACGATATACACGACGCCGTTCGACTCGTTCAACCTCACGTTCACCGAGCCGCGCAAGGAGCAAAAAGTGGGCGGGCGGGTCGACTATCAGATCAACCCCAGCTTCCGGGCTTCCGTGACCGGGGCCTTCTGGAAGAATGACCAGGCGCTCGATCAGGGATTCCAGGGCAGCTCAACCCGCCACCCCTCCTTCACCGTGCATACCATTCGTCAAAGCGAGCAAACCCAGCTCACGCTGACGAAAGTCATCGGCAACCGCGCCGTGAACGAGTTCAGAGCCGGGTACCTCCACATGGGGAACCATGAGGAGTCAGTCGTTCCCTGGCCCAACCATCCGGCCGCCAAGAGCGACGACATCACAACCGGGGCTCCGATCATAACGTTCCGGGGCATCAGCTTCGGGCCGCCCGGAAGCGTTCCCCAGAACATCCGGCAGGGGAACATCTCGATGCGGAACGACTTCACGCTCTCGTTCGACAAGGCGGGCCGCCACGACCTGAAGCTCGGAGGGGACTACATCAGAAACAAATACGACCTTCTGATCTGCCGCGAGTGTACGGGCATCATCGACGCGCGCGGCGGACCGCGTCCCAGCAACATCGAGGAAATTTTCCCAGTCTGGAATAACCCTGACTCGTGGGACCTGGACGCGTTCAACGACATTGCCCGCTATTACCGCATAGGTATCGGGGATTTCACGTTTGACGTCACCCGGCATCAGATCGCCGGCTGGGTCCAGGACGACTGGCAGGTCGGCTCGAACCTTACGCTGAACCTTGGCCTGCGCTACGACGTCACCCTCAACGGCTATGGCGAAGACTTCGACTTCGAGCCGTGGGTGAAGGCCGGCCGTCCTTACGACAAGAACAACATCGGCCCGCGCGTCGGGTTTGCGTACCAAGCCACCGACAGGACCGTGATTCGTGGCGGCTGGGGCAAGTACTTCGGCTGGGTCACAGACCAGTCGGCACACGGTACGGTGTCGTGGGTCAACATCATCGGCGTGGAGCTGCTGAATGACGGCCGGGACGACTTCCTCAGCAACCCGTTCAACGGGCCGCAGCCGACCTTCGAGCAAGTCGAGCCGCAGACCTGCTGGCGTCAGTTGCAGAACACGGGCGCCTCCCAGCCTGGCTGCATCCGGCGGTACATCGGCAACAACCTGGCGAGCCCGGACTCGCAGGACCCCTACTCCTACCAGGCCTCAATCGGCTTCCAGCAGCAGCTCGGGGAGACGATGTCGTTCGAGATCGACTACGTCTGGTGGAAGAACTACTACCGGATGGGCCTCAGCCCGGAGGTCAACCAGGCGTTCGACCCTGCAACAGGCATCCCGTACGACTTCAATGACATCTCCAAACGGCCGTTCCCCGAGTGGGGCGAAATCGACATGCGCCAGAACACGCTAGGCGACGACGGGAAGCAACACACGATTCAGGCGGGGTTCACCAAGCGCTTTAGCGACAACTGGGAGGCGTCGGCCACCTACTCGGCGACGTTCGACTACGCAAAGGACTACCCGCCGGTGCCGCCCCAGGTAGGCCCTGATACAGACTATCTGTATGACCAGTACCCGCAGATGCGCAATTGCACGCATCCCATTTCGTGGAACGCGGACTTCACGGAATGGAACTGCCAGACGCCCATCAACTTCGCGGCCTTCGGAGAAGGCCTCATTTTCTCCGAGGAGTGGTACAAGACGGACCACCAGGTACACCGGTTCGTCTTCAACACCGTCTACGAGTTCCCGCATCAGATCATGTTGGGGGGGGTCTTCTTCTACGGCGATCAGGGCTTTGAGACCCCCGTGTCCGGCGTGGACCTCTTTGGGGTTGACCAACCCCAGATCTCCAACCGCGTCCGCCTCGACGGCTCGGTCATCGAGCGCAACAGCTTCAACAGGGGTGACCTGGTTCGGGTGGACCTACGCCTCACGAAGCGGTTCGGGTCCGGCAACCTCTCCGTCGAGCCGATGCTGGAGGTGTACAACCTGTTCGACCGGGCGAACTACTCAGGCTATAACACCAACGAATCGAGTTCGAGGTTCGGGGAACCGGACCAAGCCGATGGGGTCGCCTTCCAGCCGCGTGTCGTCCAGCTCGGCGTCAGGGTGCGGTTCTAGCGAGGCAAGATTCTAGACTCTCTCGATCAACGACGGGGCCGGGCCGGACACGATCCGGTCCGGTCCCCGTCGATTCGGTAAATACCGAAGTCATGGTGCGTGGGAAGACAGGCGACCGAGGTCGCTGGAGGTTCCGATGCGATCAAGATGTTTCTTGCCGATGGCGGCCGCGTGCCTCGCGGTCATGTTCCTTCAGACCGCGCCCGGCTGCAGCCCGGCTCCGACCGGGACCCCGGAGGCGTTGATCGGGCAGGTCACCTCCGCGGAGGAGGGCCCCATGGAGGGGGTGCTGGTCAGCGCAAAGAAGACCGGTTCCACGATCACGGTCACCGTGGTGAGCGATGCGCAAGGTCAGTATCGCTTTCCACAGGCGAAATTGGAACCGGGTCAGTATGCCCTCAGTACCCGGGCAGTCGAATACGAGCTGCAGGGTCCCGTCACGGTGGACGTGATCCCTGAGGAGACTGCCACGGCGGATCTCACTCTCCTCAGGGTACCCGGAAGCGGCCTTACGAATACGGAATGGATCCTGAGCGTGACGAAGGAGGAAGAAAAGGAAGTCCTCCGGAATCAACAGTGTGTGCGGTGCCACACCCTCGAAAGAACTGTTCGGTCTCAGTACACCGAGGACGAGTGGGTGGAAGTCATCACGCGGATGGCGAGTTACACGACGAATTCCGGCGCGAACGCGCCACCCCAGGATAGCCCGAATGCCGAGGAGATCCTTGCGGCGCCGTCCACCGAGCAGCGGCTCCGGCAGGCCAAGATACTGGCTGGCGTCAACCTGAGTTCGGGTCCCCAGCACTCTTATGAGCTCAAGACCCTCCCCCGCCCGAACGGACGCGCCACGCAGGTCGTCTACACCGAATACGATCTGCCGGAGTTCACCAGACAGCCGCACGACGTGATCGTGGATTCGGAAGGGGTCGTCTGGTACAACGACTTCAGCGATCAGCTCTTCGGCAGGCTCGATCCGGCGACCGGCGAAGTGAAGGAATTTCCGTTACCCCTGCTCGATCCTGAGGAGACGAGAGGCTCGCTGTGCATACGGTTCGACAGGGACGAAAACATCTGGATCGGGATGTTCTACCAGTCAGCCATCGCGAAGTTCGACCGGAAGACCGAGCAACTCGAGGTCTTTCGTATTCCGCCGGACCTCCGCGCTCAGGGAAGAGGCGGTCGGGCACGGCTCACGGAGGTGAGCCCAGGGTCCTCCCACGTGGATGGGAAGGTCTGGCTGATCAACAGCGAGATGTCGGGGATGCACCGACTTGAGCTAGCAACCGAAACGTGGGAGACCTTCCAACCGTTCCCGGACGACCCCGTCAACATCTACGATGTGCTCGCCGACTCTCAGAACAACGCGTACTTCCTCGCGTTCGGTGCCGAGCACATCGGGACGGTCAACGCGAAGACCGGTGAGATCACGGTCTATCCGACGCCAACGCGCAACTCACGGCCGCGCCGAGGCTCGGTCGACGAGCAGGACCGGTTGTGGTTCGGCGAGCACAACGGGGATCGGATCGGGATGTTCGACCCTCGGACCGAGCAGATCCAGGAGTGGAAACTGCCAACGTCGGACAGCTTCCCCTACGATGCCGTGGCGGACAAGAACGGCCACGCGTGGACCGGCGGGATGTACAGCGACCGCGTGGCGCGCCTCAATCCCGAGACGGGCGAGTTCATCGAGTATCTCCTTCCCAGGTCGACCAACATTCGACGGGTCTGGGTGGACAACGCGACGACGCTGCCCACCTTCTGGGTGGGCAGCAACCACGGTGCCTCCATCATCAAGCTGGAGCCGTTGGATGCGGTTGCCCCTGGCGCCGAGACGAATTAGCGGATTGGTCACGATCGGCGTTTTCGCAGGGTGCAGCGGCCCTTCCGCACTTGCAGGGTGGGTCATGACCTCACCACCAGAACGCAACCGCGACGGCGTGATGCAAACCGCAGTAGCGGATTGGTTACGCGCTGCGCGTTCGATCAAGACACTACCAGGTAGTGGCACGAGCGGGCCCCGACGCGAGGAGCCCCTTCCGCCCCGGCAGCAGGGCTTCTCACGTTCGTAGCGGCGATTAGGACGTGGCGCGTGGTGGCGTGATCGGGACGATTCGTGACGGCCCCTTACCGATCATCAGGATGACGGCGTCTTCCGTCGCGTCGGGGGAAACGTACATGAAATGCCCGATGCCGGCAGGCTGCGTGAAGAAGGTCCCTTGGGGCATTTTCCGGGCCTGCGCGGGATCGGACGTGTTGCCGTAGCTCATAGAGATCGTCCCCGAGACCACGACTCCGTATCTGTCGTCGGAATGAGCGTGTGCCTGTATGCTGCTGCCGGGGCTCCACTTGTTGAACTCGTTATACCAATCCGCCTGGCTCGCGTCTCCGAGCAGACGAGAGGTCATCGGTCCGGTTCCCTTCGCGGGCTCCCACTGAATGCTCGCGACGTTCCCGAACTCCACGTGGCTCTCAGACGAGTCCCTCGGTTTCGGTTCGTCCACCAGTGGCTCGGTTCCGAAGAAGAACATCACGTTGTACGACGGGTCGTTCGGGTCCGACCAACCGAAATGCCAGCCGCCCGGCTGCTCGGTGAAAAAATCCCCGGCAGGTGAATGCCGACGATGCTCGAAATCGACGACCGAGCCGTGGCCCATCCAGTAGCCGCTGCCGAAGACCATCACCTCGGTCCGACGCTCCCGATGCCAATGCGCCTCGGTCATGGCCGTGTTGCCAGGCGGCCAGATGCGCCACTGCAAGTACATCTGGCCTCTGCCCGGGCTCCCAACGAGATAGGTCGTGTATTGTTCGTTCCCGCTGGGACCCACGTTCGTGGCCCACCTGACCTTGTCAAACGGCAGGATCATGCCGGTATAGGTTGGAATATTGGTGAGCACGAGCGTCGAGCGGCTACCGGGGACCGGATCGAAGTTCGGCTCCCACGCAATTGGCCATCCTTGCGCGGTGTCCTGAGCTGAGAGAGAGGCCGTGGCAGCGCCGATGCACACGGCCAGACTGAGCACGACGGCGGTAAGCAGCTTGTTACGGCGTGCGACGAGCATCATGAGTTCTCCTCCCCCGAACAACCCAACGTCTACCGAGCATGCAACGGCGATCTCGTCGGGCGTGGGTTACTGCTCAACCAGCGTGATCTTCTCGGGCCCCCTGCCGTACATGACCACGACCGTATCTTCCGGTTCGTTCGCCGGCACATACATGTACACACTCATGCCCGCCGGTTGCGAGAAGAAGGTCCCCGTGGTCATCAGGCGCCCCTTCGTGGGATCCATCTTGTCGCCCCAGCCGATGTAGATCCGGCCCGAGACCACTATGCCGTACCGGTCGCCGGAATACTTGCGCGCCTTGATGGCGTTGCCAGGCCTCCACTTGTTGACCTCGTTGTACCAGCCCGCGGTTGCTGGGTCAGCCTTCGTCGCGTCGCCGATCATGTTGAAGATCATCGGCCCGGTGCCCTGCCCCGGCTGCCACGAAATCTCCGCCTGGCTGTAGAAGGTGTTGTGCTTTTCGGCGGGAACCTCCGGTCCGAAGGGGCCATCCGTGATCGCCTCGGATCCGAAGATGAAAAACGCCGTATTGTCGGCGGCGTCCGGGTCGGTCCAGCCGAAGTGGTAGCCGCCGGCCCACTCGACCAAGAAGTCGCCTGGATACTGGTGGGTCCGATGCTTCTGATCTACGACCGGCCCGGTGCCATGCCAGTAGCCGTCGCCGAAGACAAACGCCTCTGTCCGCAGCTGCCGATGCCAATGCGCCGCTGACATCGTCGTGTTGTTCGGTGGCCAGATGCGCCACTCCAGGTACATCTGGTCTCTACCCGGCTCCCCCACCATATAGGTCGTGTATTGCTCGTTGCCCAGGGGCCCCACGTTCGCGGGCCACCTGACCCTGTCAAACGGGATGATCATGCCGCTTTCCGACGGTGCATTGGTGAGTACAAGGACCGACCGTCTACCGGGGGGATACTCGAAGTTCGGCTCCCACGCGTGTGGCCATAGTTGTGCTATGACTTGAGTGTCCTGCGCTGAGAGAGAAGCCGCGGCACCGGCGATGCACACGGCGAGACTGAGCACGACGGCGGCAAGCACTTTGTTACGGCGTGTCACTCGCATCATGAGTTTCTCCTCTTCCGAACAACACAACGACGACCGAGCATGCAACCGCTGGCCGGCCGCGGCTGCTGCAGTGTCACGACCCGACGCCACGACCGCTCAGTGCACGTCCACTTGCCGCGGCTCGAGCATCGTAATAGTCGACGGTCCGCGGCCGAGCAGATACACGATCGCCTCCTCGGTTCCACCCGCCGGCATGGACATGGAGTGCGCGATGCCCGCTGGCACAAAGAAAAAGGTTCCCGGGGTCATCTTCCGGTACGGCAGACCGGTGTGGGGATCGGGATTGTCGCCGAAGCTCATATAGACCGAGCCAGAGACCACGATGCCGTTAAGGTCAGAGGCATGGGTGTGCGCCGCCAGGCCGTGACCCGGCAGCCACTTGTTGAACTCAGCGAAGAACTCGCCTGGCTTCCTCGAGTCTCCGACAAAACGCCAGAGCATGGGCCCGGCTCCCACGGGGGGCTCATACTCAACCTGCTCCTGGACGTAGACCCACCCGTGGTCCCTTGGGTTCGCCGAGTCACTCGGGTTGTCGACGATGGGCAGCGTGCCGGCCACGAACATGACATTGCGCGCCGGGTTGCGCCCGACGTCCGGATAGTCCGAGAACCCGTAATGCCGGCCGCCCGGCATTTCGACGAAGCCGTCGCCGGGCCCCACACTCTGGCGCAGGCTGGGATCGAACGTGCGGTTGAAGCCGATCGAGTACCCGTGGCCGAAGATCATGACCTCGGGCCGCATCTCCCGATGCCAATGCTGCGCGTCTTCGCCCATGCGGCGACGCGGACCCCAGACCCGGAACACGATATAGTCCTCGGGCGGGTCTGCCTTCGGGTGGCTGAGGAGATAGGTCGTCAGGCTCCCGTCTCCCTTGGGCCCCAAGTCCGACTCCGCCGGCCACTGCACCCTGTCAAACGGGAGGATCATCCCGTCTACGGGCCTATTGGCGAGAACGTTCGTCGTCCCGCTGACGTCCTCGAAGACTGGCGTCCATGCCATGGGCCAGATTTCTCCGCCCTCCTGGGCCGAGACAGACACGGCGGCACCCGCGATGCCCAGGGCTAGGCTGAGCAGGCCGGCCGCAAGGAGCTTCTTGGGGTTTGCCAGCTGCATGATTCGTTCTCCTTCTGAGAGAGTGACTAAGCTGAACTCGCCACCGCGGAACGGCCGCGGCAGGACACGTGGGGCGCCGTCGTTGGTCACGTCACCGACTCTGGGCACCAACGTCAACAGCGGGCGCTCGCGTCGGCTTCCTGGAGGCATTCTCGTCTTTTTCGTGG
>Ga0326597_10001962_pt1 | contig 31638 bp, 25 predicted proteins | sample RVTome_12_FD_203789 | JGI IMG/M metagenome (GOLD analysis project Ga0326597, IMG submission 203789) | Soil microbial communities from uranium-contaminated site in the Upper Colorado River Basin, Wyoming, United States - RVT100D185 | ecosystem: Environmental > Terrestrial > Soil > Contaminated >...
CACCCTTGCTCCATCGACTCCCCGCGGGTTAAGATTCATTTACGGGCGCGACATTGTCGTCTCCTGCGTACCTCTGTACCCTGTTTGGTATTTCGTGCAATGTCAAAATAATCGGTCACCAGACTTCTATTCAAATTCTCTAATGATACCCCAACCCATGCGCGTCCTCGCGATCATGCCGCCGATGACGCAGCTCAACACACCCTATCCGTCGACGGCATATCTCACCGGTTTTTTGCGTTCGCGGAACGTCGAGGCGGCGCAAGAAGACCTCGCGCTGGCACTGGTGCTAAAACTCTTTTCCGCTGCGGGACTGTTATCGATTCGCGAGTGCATTGAGGCTATCCCGAAGCGCAAACACTCGTCGATCGTCAAAGCGTTTCAGCGCCAGTTTGATCGCTATCGCTCGACTATCACACCTACCATAGCGTTCTTGCAGGGGCGCGACCCAACGATGGCGCACCGCATCTGCGGTCGACAGTTTCTTCCCGAAGGGCCGCGCTTCAAGCCCATCGACTTCGATCTCGAACCAGATGGCGACGACCCTTTGGCCTGGGCTTTCGGCACGCTCGGCGCACAAGATCGCGCCCGGCACTTGGCCACGCTCTATCTCGACGACATCGCCGACGTGCTGCGTGACGCGGTCGATCCGCGTTTCGAGTTTGTCCGCTACGCCGAATCACTCGCCCAAAGCCAGCCGACTTTCGATCCGCTTGCCGAGGCGCTCGCGGCGCCGGTCAACTTGGTCGACATAACCTTACGAGAATTGACGTTGGAGGCCGTGGCGCGCCACGCGCCAAACCTCGTCTTGCTCTCGATTCCCTTCCCAGGTTCGGTGTACGCGGCGTTTCGCATCGCGCAGGCGATCAAGGTGCACAACCCGTCCATCATCAGCGCCCTCGGCGGCGGATTCGTAAACACCGAGTTGCGCGAGCTCAGCGAGCCACGGGTATTCGACTATTTCGACTACGTCACCTTAGACGACGGCGAGCGGCCGCTCTTGGCATTACTGGAACACCTGCGCGGCGAGCGGCGCGAGAGCCGTCTGGTACGCACCTTCGTGCGCACTGCCGATAAATCAGCGGTCCGCTACGTCGACAGCAATGCGCCCGACGTGCCGTTCGCCGAAGTCGGCACGCCGACGTGGCAAGGACTTCCGCTGGACCGCTATTTGTCGCTGCTCGACATGCTCAACCCCATGCATCGCCTGTGGTCCGACGGGCGCTGGAACAAGCTCACGGTCGCCCATGGTTGTTACTGGAAGAAGTGCAGCTTTTGCGACGTGAGTCTCGATTATATTTCACGCTTCGACAGCGTCGCCGCTTCAACGTTGGTCGATCGCATCGAGATGGTCATCGCTGAAACCAAGCAGACGGGATTTCATTTTGTCGACGAGGCCGCGCCGCCCAAGGCTCTAAAGGCGCTCGCCGCGGAGCTTAAAAAACGCCAACTCGCGATCTCATGGTGGGGAAATATTCGCTTTGAAAAATCTTTTTCGCCGGAGCTATGCCATGAGCTCGCTGGCAGCGGCTGCATTGCAATCTCCGGTGGGCTCGAGGTCGCTTCCGATCGCCTGCTGAACCTGATGAAAAAGGGCGTCTCGGTCGAACAAGTTGCCAGAGTAGCGCGGGCGTTTTCCGATGCCGGCATCTTGGTCCACGCCTACTTGATGTACGGCTTCCCAACCCAAACCGTGCAAGACACGGTCGACGCCCTCGAATATGTCCGGCAGCTGTTCGTAGCCGGCAGCATTCAGTCAGGCTTCTTTCACCGCTTCACCTGCACGGTGCACTCGCCGGTCGGAAGGAATCCGCAACAATACGGCGTCACGCTCATGCCCTTACCGAGAATTTCTTTCGCGAAAAACGACGTCGGCTTCATCGATCCCACCAGCGTCGACCACGATGCCCTCGGCGTCGCGCTCAACAAAGCGCTCTACAACTACATGCACGGCATCGGCCTGGACGCCGACGTGCGAAGCTGGTTTACCGGCCGCGTCCCGCGCACCAAGGTAGCGCGCGATTATATCGCGCGGGCGATAGCCAAAGGCCATTCGACTCAGTGACTCGCTTGTTTAACAATAAGACGGCGATGACAGAGGTTTTTGAAGGTCCCGACAATGGCTACTGGACATCGAATGCGAGCCGGTGGAGAGTACACCACCGATCGAAGCAGTGCTAAAATGACCCGATGCTAGGGAAGAACCGAATGATGGTGGATCCAGCCTGGTACGAGTTGCGCGATTCCGTGCACGCAAAACAATTCCAACAGGCCGCGGCGCTCCTGGTGGCAAATCCGAGCCTGGTCTCACTCAAGAACGGCCTAGGCGAAACCGTCCTCCACGACCTGGCAGTTGAGAACGACCTTGAAGCTGTCGCGTGGTTGCATGAACATGGTTTTAGTCTCGATTCACACAACGATTTTGGCATTCCTGTGGTATTCGAAGTCGCCCAGTTGGGCTACAAAGAACTTTTGCTGTGGCTCAACCAGGCAGGCGCCAACTTTCGCGTCGTTGACGGCGATGGGAGGAGCATCGTGATTTATCTTCGCCAGTTCAAGACCGACAAAATCATTGACATGATCGACTTTGTAAGCGGGCTATTGTTGCCCGACAGTTGATTAGACTTGCCCCTAGCAAATGCTAATCGCGATCCTATCTCCGCATGAGTCGCAATCACATCAGTTCGCCCAGCCGGTCTGCGAAACCATCACCCGGTTCCCTTCCGGATCGTCAAACTGAATCTGTCCCAGCGCTGCTTCTGAAATCCTGACGCCGTCGTCTTGCAAACGCTTCTTGACTGCCGGCAGATCGCCAACTTGAATGCCGAAATATTGCACGCCTTGCTTCGGCCGCACTTGGGACTTGGTCAGCAGCAGCGCCACCGTGCCGTCGCTGAGACGGATATTGCCGTCTTTATCCCTCTCGACGAGGTCGAGTTCGAATTGCTTCTGGTAAAAGTCGCCGGCTTCTTCCGGATTGGCTACCTGGACAGCGAGCAGTCTCACTCCGGGTAGCTTATCTTCTTCGCGCCCGAGAAAACCTCGCGAGGAAAGATCGACGTTGTTGCCCCAGGGATCGACGAAGCGAACCTCAGCCGGCCGCGCGCCCTCGGCGCCGCCCACCCCCGCCGACACCTGAGGACTGGCGCCGCGGGTCAGTGAGGCAGGCAGCTTCGAAACGGCTTTATTCAAATCATCAACTAAAAAACCATAATGATGGATTCCCGGCTCCCGTTGCAGCTCCGCGCCATCAGCGCGGTGAGTGCCGACCACCGCCCCTGCTTCGTCGCCCCGGCTCTGCAGAAAAGCCAGATTAAAGCGCGGATCGATCACCATGCGCGAGCCGCTGGGAAAAACCTTGCACTCTTCGAAACCGAAATACTTTTGATAAAAATCGCTGAGCTTCTTCGGCTCTTTGGATATGAATGCAATATGTCTCAGCTTGCCCATGGGTCACCTCCTCACGCCATGGCCGGTTATAAAACTTGGCTAGTGGGTCTGTCAATGTATACCCTGGTAATAGTGATCCGATAAAGCTTAGTAACGCTATATCCAATTTCTGTCTTCCGTTTCGAATTCCATGTAGCCGAGGACGGGACAAAACATGGAGCGCTACGAGACGATCACGGACGGCTTATGGAAGCATCAGCTAGCGCAATCAGTCAATGAGAAGTAGAAGCAAAGACTACGAATTAAGGAACTGCTTTACGACTCCGGATGAAACCAGCAAAATTCGCTAAACAATTTCATGAAATCCACGGTAGTTGAATGCCAAGTATTTGGAAAATAAGGGGTTCATTCCACTGCAGACCAACGATAGTGTCATAGAGACCAATCAAGAGAGCTTCGTAAATAGCCGCAGCCATTAACGTCCCTGACCAACCGGTTCCAGCATACCGGCGAAGGTAAAAGGCAACGCCAAGGGGTATCGTGACGTGAAAACCCAAAAGCCAAATTCCTACCATCATCCCCACCACCCAACAATTAAAACTTATGAGGCGAACTGCCACGTCCCTGGGGGATTCCGCATTGGCTTCGAAGAAACCTATATCCATGATGCGTGATTTTGACCTGCTTCGCTCGCCCCTGATGAGGGTGATGACCCTCGCAACCCAAAAGGGCGTGCCCAAGGCTATGGCTATGCGTGGTAGCAAAGCGGTACCTGCACCCCATCTGCGCGACTCCCAGGCAAAGTAAGCGAAGGTTGCTGCTACTGCCGTGAGAAGTACCAACTCTCCAACCATTTCTATAGTTATAATTCGCCTTTGCCAGGTGCGATTCCCGAAGTCGTTCTCTAGGACCACTGGTTGATCATTCGGGCCGCCATCTTCCAACCCTCGCCTCTGAGTCCTGTAGCCTATTGCTAAGACCGCTACGACGACGAACAGGATTCCCAAAAACTGTGGACGCGCCAGCATGCTCACGCCGTACGCCTGAACTGATATCCACAAATATTTCTCAATGATCTCCGAGAGCACAATAGCCACAATGATAGGGGGTCTTGGCCAGCCATACGCCTTCATGAAAAGGCCAAGCACCCCAAAGGCAGCGAAGACAACCAAGTCTCCCAGGCTCTGGGCATTTTGGAAGACGCCAATAAGGACTAGTCCCATAACCAGCGGTGCGAGAATGTTGGGAGGAAAAAGAGTAAGCCGTACCAGCAGCGGTGCGAACCATAGCACGATCGGTACGACGACCAGATTGGCGAGAATGATGATCCACGCTAGCGCAATGATGAGGTCCAAATGCTCGGTTAGCATCGCGGGACCAGGCTGCACCCCTTTCAGGATAAGGAAACTCAAAAAAATTGCCATGGGGGCACTTCCGGGAATCGAAAAGATCAGGGTAGGGATGAGCACACCGCCATCAATCGCATTGTTAGCGGCCTCGGGGGCAATTACTCCCCGGATATCTCCTGTACCGAACGACTTTCTGGCGCCCCGTTCCGTCTGACAGGCATGAGCGTAGGCGATCCAGTGGGCAGGTGTTGCGCCCAGACCGGGCATCATGCCAACAAATGTCCCGATGATAGAGGACCTAAAGATGAGAAACTTGTGCCGGAGCGCCTCGCGGATGCCCTTCCACACATCTTTCTGCGATTCAATTAGGAGCCTGTCTAAGCGCGCCGTCGCTACTGTCGTGTTAAACATTACCAAGCTTGCCATCTCTGGAAACGCAAAAAGCCCCATCAGCGCAGGAATCAGCGGAAACCCATCCCATAAGTACGCTATCCCAAGCGTTGCACGCACATCGGTCGTGATAGGTGAAAACCCTACCAAGGAAATGGTTAGACCAAAAAATGCTGTAAGGAGGCCCTTTACCATGGCTCCAGAGCTAAGAATTCCCACGGTAGCAATTCCAAGCATGCTTAACAGAAAGAACTCGGCGGACCCGAAAAACTCGAGGATCTCACGGGCAATGGGTATTGCTAGTAGGAGAGTAAATCCTCCTATCCAGCCACCGATCATTGAAGAAATATAAGCGGCGCCAAGTGCCTCGCCCGCCCGTCCTTGTCGTGCCATAGCATGCCCATCAATAATCGTCGCCTGAGACGACTTGGAGCCTGGTACACCGAGGAGGATGGAAGGGATAGGCTCGGTAGCGTCATTGGCGGCTGCGTATGCAATGGCAATGGGTATAGCAATCCACAGGTCGAGGTGGGTTATAAGCCCAAGTAAAAGCACATAGACCGGTATCCCCCCGCTTACGAGAAGCCCATTCAGTAAGGCAATAGGGACGATCAGGGCGATGGCAATCAGCGGGCCTGGACTAAAAAGGTGTTGTGCTGCGCTGACCATTGCTTCCCACACGATTGTCTCCGTTTCTTGAGCAAGGATAGTTCACCCGAACGAGCGAATCATCCTACTTTTCGAGTAGGCCTTGGAATTCGTGGGGACGCCCTGATTAAAGAGAATGCTCCGGCAGAAATTCCAGGATAATTTTGGCAACCATCTCTGGTTGGTCACTTTGCACTTGATGTCCCGCATTTGGGATCCAATGGAAGCGCACATTAGGCAACAACTTCTCCAATTGCTTCCCATACTCTGGCGACGCGAAGTGGTCTTGCTCGCCCCATATGAAAATTGTCGGAATAAATTTGGTAAGCCAAGGGAGAGTATGGCTCATGTCGTAGGTAATTCTTAATAGTGGATCATTCTGAAACCGATGCGTGGCTTCTTGGAAGGCTCTATTTGCTTCCGGTACTCCCGGTCGTTGCGCAACGCCCAACCGCATATCTACAACCTCGTCGGTGATCGCTTCATCACGGTGTATGATAGCTTTTATACGCAGCCGCATGTCTTCGCGAGTACCCCCGTGCCCATGGGACTCAGCCAGGCCGGTGCCCGCCATGCGAATTCGTTCAAGCCCCATCGCCACTGCGATTGATCCACTTCCCAGAAGAATTAATCGGTCAATTCGTTCGGGGTGGAGAATTGCATAGCGCGCTGCAGACCATGCACCCTGTGAATTACCCATGATAGAGAATTTATCTAGACAAAGCATGTCGACGAAAACCGAGATTTGATCGACTCGGCTTTGCAAGCCACGCGGGGTTGGTTCGAGATCGGTCTCCCCGTATCCGCCAACGGCATCGGGAGCGATGAGGCGGAAATTCTGTCCCAAAGTTTCGAGAATCGTGTGATTTGCGGAAAGGCCGGACTGTCCGTACCCGCCGCCGTGGAGCATCAATAGCACAGGACCGTCTCCACCGGCCTCAATGTAATGTGTACGAAAGCTCCCCGTTCTTACCCACCTGGACCGCCATAATTTCTCTTTCATCTTTCAGTCTCCTAAGGCTAGCTCGCAAGTTCTCCCCTAAGTCGGGGCCTTAGCCCCTGTCCGCTCGCCACGCTCAACGTCTCCTGTGGCGACATGTAATCCTAGCCACGATCTCACGGCCAGGCTGGAATCATCCACTCACCAGCGCTGTAGCAGACCCAGGCAGATCTTCAGCGAGAGATGGCCAGCGAATTGCCCAAGGTCTCGACGCTTCAATTTCACCTGCCATTCGAAGCACGCCAACATCGTCTCCTTTGCTACCTACTAGTTGCACGGAAAGGGGCATTCCGTTGGAATGAAAACCAAAAGGGACCACACACGCTGGTGTATGGGCATGGTTGAACTGGAAGGTGAAAAACCTGTCCCTCGCCGGAGGATCACTTACCCGGGGGGCGGGCCCTACCGACGGGCACAAGATGAAATCGTAAGATCGGAAGAACAGTTGCAACTGCCGCTCGTATGCCCGGTTCCGACGAAGTATTAACCGATAACGCCAAGCCTGCGCATGGCGACCTGGCTCCATAAGGTGTCGCTCCCGCGGGCCAAGTTGCTCTGCGTGCTTTTCCCAAAATCCAGGTATAAGGCTCTCAGCCGCAGCATAGTGGTCCCCGCTATAACCCCAAACTCCCGGTTCCATTTCCTCATTAGAATCATCGAGAACTGGAGGGTTCGCCTCCATAACTTCACACCCAAGTTCTTCCAACAGACTCGCCGCCACCCTCACGAGAGCCCGGGCTTCGTCATCGATGTATGCGTTGCTGCCGAAGTCGTAGCTTACTGCCACGCGAAGCCCTCGTATATTTCCCCGCGAGAAAGCAAAGAAATCTTCAACAGTCGGAATATCGGAATCCGGGTCAAGAGGGTGTGGGCCCGCCAAGGCCTGGAAGAGTAGCGCGGTGTCTCTCACCGTCCGGGTGATAAGGCCGTTGTGAGAACGCCCCGGTGCCGCACGCCACCTCTGGACTGAAGGGATACGTTGGTATGTATTGATCATCCCAAATACGCCATTGTACGAAGCAGGGCGACGAATTGACCCCCCCGAATCGGTACCCAATGCCAGGGGACCGAGACCCGCAGCGACCGACGACGCTGCTCCAGCACTTGATCCGCCCGGGATATGGTCGACATTCCACGGGTTGCGGGGTGATTTAGCAATCATGTAGTCACCGCGAGCAAACTCCGAAGTATTGGTCTTACCTAAAATAACCGCACCCGCGCGCCGGAGGCGTTTGGCAATCTCCGAGTCACCCTGATAGTTGCCCTTGAAGGGGACCGATCCGTAGGTGGTAGGAAGGCCCGCCACCTCAATGGTGTCCTTCACAGAAACGGGAACTCCGCAAAGGAGGGGCTTCTCGCCAGGCGATAACCACAGTTCCTCCGCCCGTCTCGCGGCGTTCATCGCATCGGGCAGGTTCAAGGAAATATAGGAACTGAGGATCGGATTGAACCGTTCGATGCGATCAGCAAGCTCCTTTAGCACTTCGACCGGAGAGAACTTATGCCGAGTAAATCCCTCCAGGAGCTGCATTCCAGATAACCTCCAAAGACCTGTATCCGCCATCTGTTTTCCTCCCCAAACACTTGCCCATTTCCCGAGGTAAATCCTCCCTGGCCATTCAGAAAAATGTTGAGCCCAAGGTACGATTACTGCTTGGGACCCAGTTTTTGCAAAAGTTTGAGCTGCGGTTGATTCAAACCATACGCCTGCTTTATTGCAGCCTGGATATCGTCGCCGCTCCCGTAGGACAAAACGTCTCCGTAACCGGCCGCCGTAGCGGCTTTGATGAACGCCGGATCCTTCAGTAGCTTCCGGAAAAGGCTGACCCAGAACTGCTTGATGTGAGAAGGCGTACCATTAGGCAACATGTAGGTCCGGGTGGACGCCGTGATCTGGACCATTACGTCAAAGGCCGCTTTGTCATCTTCTGATATCTTGACACCTGGCAGATCGAACAAATTAGGGACCTCTCCCTTGAAACCGAGTTTCTTTAGCCACTCGGGATCAGGAGGAGCTGCCCACCAGAACAAGGGGACAAGGCGCTTCGCCTTCATCCAATCAGGAAATAGGCGTGGGACTAGGGTCTCATTGCAATAGGCGATTGCCATGACTTCGCGCCGGTTGAATGCAGCCATGACCTCGGCGCTTCCGCCGTACCCATAGACCATTTTAATCGGACCACCCAGGAGTTCGAGTAATGCCGCACCTGCGCTGGTTCCATCCCCCGGAGCCAACTCTCCGACAGTCAAGGGCTGTCCGGTCGCAAGAACGTCGCTCCAAGAGCGGATCCTACTTGCATCAGCACAGATATAGTTTCCAGTTCTTGAAATCCCGAAAGTTGGGGATCCGACGAAAACCGCAGAGTTCAGGTCGAAATTCGGCACCTCCTGCTTAATAGCCGCCGCAAAAAACCACCGTGGGTGGACGGGGCCTATGCTTAACCCATCAGGCTTGGCGGTCCATAGGACACGATGCCCCCGAAGCTGTCCCCCACCGGGATAGTTTTTGACCAGGAACTTTGTGCTAGGAGGAAAGTACTTTGCGCCATGTTGAGCCAAAAGCCGCGAGAAGATATCGTACCCTCCTCCCGGGCTCACACCCACGATTAGCTCGATCGTTTTGTCAGCGAAGTAGTTCTGCGGGTCGAACCCGTCTGGCGTGATCGGAGTCGGCTGGTCTACTTGACTGGTCCGCACTGGCGATGAAAGACCTGTCTGAGCACCACCTGACGTATGAACGGGGGTATGCGCGGATACTGCGGTCCCCTGGGGTGCGGTCGCCAGTGGCAATAGCAACGCAACGAGCCAGACCAGAAATCGAATCTTCTTTTTCCAACGACTAAATTGTCCGCTCACGGATACCTCCTTAATGGTTTTTTGGTAACACCACGTTATTCTGAGAAAACTCGACATTACTTATATGGCGGCACAAGGGTTTTCCTCAACGCTTGGATCTGCGAAGACATGGGAACGCCTGGAAATTGCGGGCGCCATTCCTCAATGTCGATGGCAAGAGAGATAAGCACCGGCCCAGCTATGTTAAAAATTCGGGGAAGCTCTTTCTTTAATTGCTCTTTCGTCTCTATCCTCACGGCGTCAGGGTAACCCGCGGCGAGAGCGAGGGAGCAGAAGTCGAACTTCCCCCATCCAGGCAATGGTTGGTTACCGGTGCTTTCATGAACCCCATTTCCGAAAATGAAGTGATAAAAGTTCTTCGGACTGGCATGCGCCACGGTTACTAATGACCCCAATTGCATCAACAAACTGCCGTCGCCATCAAGAACCATTACCTTTCGGCCTGGGTTAGCGAGCGCAAGACCAAGGCCCAATGAAGAAGCACTTCCCATGCACCTGGCAGCGTCTAGATGATCTTTCTCCGCCTGACCAGCCTCATGCCAAGGGGAACTCGACTGCATCGTTGCCACGCTAATCGCATCGCTGCGGGCTGCTGCCAGTGCCTCTATAGCTTCTTTCCTAAGCATAGATCTGTCATCTCCTATGTAGCTTCAATTACTTTTTGCGTTAGGCTTTCCCCTAACCCCGTCCATCGATATTTGGACTCTAGCTGGTTCGAGCGCCAATGATGACGACCGATGGCCCCTTATCTTGATGAGCACGCTCAAATGCCTTGGCAATGTTGCAAAGATCACGAGGTCCTTCCAGCGGATAATGGGGGACACCCCACGTATCGAGGGTCGGCCCGAGCATCCGGACGGCTCGATTGCGGCTCTCGGAGGGGGGCTTGGTAACGTCCCTTCCAAACTGGCCCACGAACATCGGGGTGGGCACCCGCGCATCTAGGGCGATGGCCTTGATCGTATTAAGACATGCGAAGAGACCGTTGTTTTGAATACAGAGAATGGAATTCATGCCGCCAGCATACAAACCGGCATTGATTCCCATGGCTTCGTCTTCAGTGCACACTGTAAGGTATTTAAGCTTTTCTTGCCGTGAAAGCAGCTCTAGCAGCGTCCGCTGAATCGAATCGGGGACGTTGACGATATAGTCCACGTTCAAGCGAAGTATCTCATCCACGACGGCCTGCGCAGGCACTGAGTGGGCCACGGGTTCACCTTTAGTTTGCATTGATCAGGTCTCCTGTAAGAGTAATTTCAGCATCGTCGGAACAACATGATGTTAAGAAGCGCCAGCGACTCCCACCACCTGGACCTCTATACCTTCCTCCAATTCGGCGCCGGCAACACAGATTGCCGGCGGGTTGTCATCGAAAATCTCCATAGCTATTCGCACAAATTCATCCTCAAAATAAATATCGCGAAGGTAAACTTCCAAAGAGAGCATCTTGCCCAGCGTCGTTCCGGCTCGCTTTAGCACAGCCTCAAGAGAACGGAGTACTTGCCGCGCCTGCCCGCGCTTATCCGCACAGAGATCACGGATCAAACGACCAGACTCGGGGTCGCGGTTGCCGGCTAGGCTGCTGACGAAGACCAATTCGCCTGCCCTAACGGTCTCAGCGACATCGGGGTCTTCGACGGACCACCGGATTTCCTTTTGCACACCAGGAGCTACAGCGATGCCCCCTAGCTGCATCAGCCGGTTGGCAAGTTCTCCAAGTGGAAGCGCAAAATGCGCGAAGGGAATTTTGCCCCCGAACAATTTCTTCGTGCATGCACGGTAAGACCGTGCATCTTCGACGTTGCGTCGGAATCCAGCGTCGAGGCGGATGAAATCTTCCAGGCTTGCTGGGACTTTCTCGAGGAAGGATCTGAGAACCTCGAAATTGTTAAAATGTTGCCGTTCAAAGGCATTCGGAGCGTTGAACGCTACCTCCTCTCCGGTGTAGGGATTGCTCGACCCACCAACGCCGAACGCGTAGAGAAAGTCGCCCGCACGGGTAAGCCTGCCTGACCGACCGCGTTTGGGTTGCGGTACAATCACATGCCGTTTCAGCTCCGGGGTGAGGGCCGAAGCAAATGCGGTAATCGCGTTGAAGTCGGCCATCTTCGCCTGTGTGCCCCAAGCAACCGCCTGGGAATGTCCTACTTCCCCGAAGTGATCGGGCCAAGTTGCCATCCTTTGAAGGCTCCATTCCTGGCCACTCGTAAAATGGAGAATACGTATTACGCATTCACCGCTATAACCTACCTTTTCCAGCCGCCGTTGAATCCGACCAAAAGCGTTGTGGCACTGCTCAATCGGTTTATGAACCAGACTGAGGTCCAATTCCTCGGACTCAGGATCTCGGTAGCCATCAGAGCCGGAGAGAAACAAGTAGGCTCCATACTTGACCAGAGCTGCGAAGCCGCGGCCGCGCTCGTCATATAAAAGAATTTCTTTTTGAGACATATAAAACTTCCGCGACTCTTCAGCCTGGACGCCCTTACCGTTCTTGACGGCTTGCTGAAGGATTTATTAGCACAAGGCTAATTTCAATTTGGAGGCGGCGCTTATTCCTGGTGTCTGTGCAAAAATCATAAAGCGCAAAACTCACGTGCGCTACTCTGTCGTTTTCGACACCGCCCAATTTGGGCCATACCGCGCGTCAAAGTTACTCCGTGAATTCCGTTTCAAATTAATAGCCATCCTGTCGTGTACACGGAGTTCCCCCTAGCTGGTCAATCGCAGCCCTTCAACGCTCGCCAGACTCGGACTCGACCACGTATGTTTCTTGAATAATCTCCCTATACGGGCTCTCGCCCTCGAAGTCGGGTCCTTTGTTCGTACCCCTTGCTGCCTTCCGATACGCTAAATATGCACTCTCATCGGTCCACGCAGTGATGCTGACAAGTTTCAACGGGTCATCCTTGGCCATCATCCGGTACCGGAACGAAAACCCAGGGGATTGCCGCATCCCCTCTCCGTTGGCATCGATTCGACGCTTAGCCTTGTCCACCATTCCTGGTTTGATGAAATGAGTGCTGATAATAAGATGCATTAATCCTGAGCCTCCCGTCTTTCTCGTTATCAATTAAGCCACTATTCGCGCGCTTCCGGTCCCTTAATTTTGAAGAATGAGGCTGTCCTTTCCCACACCACGGTCCGGCGGATGTTCGCGTCTATCCCTTTGAAGATCTCGTCCAACTTTTCCTCAGAGTTCGGCCAGGTTCCCTGGTCGTGCGGGTAGTCGCTACCCCAAACCGCAGAGTCCTGGATGTAAAACTCGGGGTCGGCAAGCATTTTGGCGCCTAGATAGTCCTCTTCAAAGGTGAAGATAACCTGCCTCTTGATGTATTCGCTAGGCAGAAGGCTCAGTTTGACGTCACTCTGCGGCTCCTCGGCATCCGAGTACCGCTGCTCGAAGGTGCGGTCCATCCACTGGATGTCGAAGGGGATCCATCCGAGGCGGGTTTCAGCGAAACAGTAGCGAAGTCGCGGGTGCCGGTCAAACACACCACTAAAAATCAGCTGCGCCAAATGCGGTCCGATAGACTTGGGGGCTTGCGGGTAATGGGCTAGACGCGCTCCTCGGCGAAAGGGCGGACGGAGCACGCCTTTCTTGTCGCCAACGTGCGAGCAGATGACAGTGTCGGTTTCTTCTGCCGCAGCCCATACAGGCTCCCATATCTCTTCGTAGATGGGTTCAGCCACATCAAACACCGGAAACTCCACCGCCTTGGCTCCCTTCTTAGCCATGCGATTAAGCTCCTGTACACAAAACGCTGGATAACTCGTGGGCAGAGTAGGAAGTACAATGAGACGGTCCGGAGCTGCTGCAGAGATTTCCATAACCCAGTCGTTGTGAGCCTGCCAGAACGCTTTCTCCAGTTCCGGCTCCTTGAAACTCGCCTTTCGTGTCTCATAAGTGAAGAAAACGCCTGCGTAAGTACCATCCATATCCAAATGACTCAGCATGATATCCGGATGTGACGGAAGCTTCCCTTCCGAAATTTCCACTATCTGAGCATTCTTGCTCCGGCTAGAGCGGAAGGATGACTTAGCATACTTCGTAAAATCTTTCCCATCCGCCGCTGGACACTGCAACGTTCCCTCCCATTCCCACATCGTGCCCTTGTCGGTTTCGACCACCTTGGGTCCTATGTCTCGCAACTTCGCCGGCAGTCGACTTTGAAATAGATCTTTCGGGAACCACAACCTGCTCAAGTGACAATCGGCGGACATGTTCGTATATCTCATCGTCTGAGCCCTCCTCGAAATTATATCTCTGTCAACACCGGCTTTAGTCGATTTACCGGGGCAATCGTGGCTCTGCTGTTACGTAGGCTGACGGCATTCCGGCTTACTATTTTAATGTTTCGTCGAAAAACTTTAACAACTTCGGCCATGCGTCGATGGCGGCATGTTGCCTGTAGCTATCCGCCAAGAAATTCATAAACGCGTGCCCTGACCCTGGATATGAATGGAACGTGTGCTTCTTGCCCAATCGAGTAAGCTCCGCACTGATGGCCGCGGCGTCCTCAGGCGAAGGGTTTTTATCATCTTGGCCGAAGAAACCGATCATCGGACAGGAAATGCCACTGCTCTGCTCTAAAGGTGATGGGTTGCCAGCCTTGCTTTGGCGTATGTTTCCCCCATAGAAGACCGCCGAAGCCGCAATTTCTGGAATGCGGGCCGTCATCAGATAGGAGACACGACCGCCCATGCAGAAACCGACTATTCCCGCGCGGGAGCAGGCTAGACCTGACCGATCGCGTAGGTAATCGAAGGTTGCCCGCACATCCCGCTCGACTTCTTGATCCTTGAGAGCGGATGGGCTCCATTTTTCGGCCTCCAGGCGGTGGAAGAGGTTTGGGGCTGCAGCAACGTAACCGGCTTCCGCAAGCCTGTCGCAAACATGCCGCGTGAACTCGTCAACCCCGGACCGGGCATGAATCACGATCGCCCCAGGCAAATCCCTGCGACCGCTGTCCGCCCCCGTTGGGGTTGACAGGTACGTCTGCATTGAGGACGAGTCAACAGTGAGCGTCATCATTGTCGCACTCATGACTTCCCTCCGAAGCTGTTTGTTGATACCTTCATGAGACCATTTCCCTATGCAAATAAGTGATATTACGATCATGGTTCCATGTCCAACACTTATTTTATGATAATGTGGTATAAGATTTCCATGATGACCTGGGGCGGCTGCAAGCCATTAATGATGGGGTAACGCGGTCTACAAAAGCGAGTGTTTTCGCTCAAGTCGGCTAGACGACCTTTGGATTCAGGGCGCTAGCAGAAAACAGACATATGCACCCCTCTTAGACAAGCTTTAACAAAAGTAAGTAAACTAACATGATCACCCTTCATCAGTTTCAGACTTTTGCCACGGTTGCAAAACACCTTAACGTTAGCAATGCCGCAGCGGAACTTCATGTAACCCAGGCTGCTATCTCCAATAGTCTCAATGCATTACAAAAAGAGTATAAAACGAGACTATACAAAAAACATAGCCATGGGATTGAGCTGACGGCGGCAGGTAACATCTTTCAAAGCCACATCAAGGGGATATTGAGTAGAGTCCAAAAACTTAACAATGACTTTAATGTTAAATTTTCAAAACATGAAACCCAATCGTTGACGGTTGGCGGAAATTTTTCCTCATCCGCATCCATTCTTCCCCGCCTCCTTACAGTTTTCAAAAAAACCCATCCTCAGGTCCGGTTAAGTCTGCGCACCAGCAACAGAGTGGATATAGAACGAATGGTTTTGAAGTCCGATGTGGAAATAGCTGTGATCAATTCCCTACCTCAATCCCCACACCTTGTCTCAGAGCCTTACCGTAAGGAAAGTCTCGTAGTTTTTGCGTCTCGAAAGTATCCCTTAGCCAGGAAACGGTTCCTAACTGTACATGACTTTACGCATACCTCTGTCATTGTCAGACAGGTTGAGGGCGGTCGCGGTCAGAAATATACCCCTGTCATTGTCAGACGCATTAAAGACGCTTGCAGTCAGACTGCAGGAATCCCTAGTCAGATTGCACCGAGATCGAAATCGAATATTGTTCTTCAATGTGGAACACCAGATGCGGTGAAAGTAGCTGTAAAAAATAAACTGGGGATCGGAGTCTTGTTTGAGGCCAATGTGAAAGCGGAGATTAGGAATGGTGACTTTAAGAGGCTCGAGTTGCGGGGCGTCAATCTTGAAGGTCAAAGTCATATCATTTATCTCAAAGATCGACCGCTGTCTGACAACGCCCAAGCTTTTCTTGCATTACTGCGTCGAAACCGGTAAAAACCTCCAATATTAATAAAACAACTTGCTAAACTGCACCGAGTACAACCAGATGTGATAGACATGACATTGTCCTCGCAGTCCCAAAGGCAGCTGGCGCTGCGGAAAGGAAGCGAGGCGAATTGACGACAGCAGATAAGGTCATCAAGACAAAGTAGGGGTACTGGAGCTCGACAAGCAGTGGGGCAACGGGTCCAAGGCCGCCGGATTATCGACTATAATCAGGACAGTTTTTATCGGTTCAAAAATTGTACCTCATCGTCGGCGAAACCGCCCTGGCTGAGATCTCAGCGTGCGCGAGCCGTGGATCACCGTGGCTGAGAAGCATGGCTGCCGTCTGATTCTCCAAGGGTTTTATCACGGCACCGACAGCGCAACGCCAGATATCAGCGCGGAAGCCTACGCCGCGCTCAATCGCGCGCTCACCGAAGCGGTGCGCCGGATCAACACCAACAAGCGCGGCTATCTGCACTACTTCATCGATAACGAAAAGGGCGCGGAAGTGCAGGCTTTAAGCCTCGACGATTTCAATCTCAATCGGATCGTCTTCGTCGCGCCGGGAAGACCGATCCCTCAAGAGCAACTCATGCGCACTTATGATTGGATGGTGAGCTGGAACCTGATCGACGCCGGCCATGAAGTTCAAGACCTGGTCAATACCCAGGTGATGACGCCGGCCTAGTGTCTGAACATTTCCGCGAAGTGTGTATTACTTTAGAAGACAGGGATCCCCTCGCGCCAAGGCGCAAAGTACGCCAAGTTCGGAAGAGAAAGTTAAATAATTTTACAAACGATCTTCACCGTTTTTCTCCGACCTTTGCGGCCTTGGCGCCTTTGCGGGAATAAGTCCGAGTATCGGTTGCCGCTCAACCCCTCTAAGTCACCGCGATGAATGAATCTTGTCAGTAAAACCAATAACTCTATTCGACAATCCCGACCGCGTGCAATTGTATCTGGTTCGAGCCGGGCAACCCGAGAGCCATCTGATGCAGCGCCGGGCGCTTGTCTTTGTCGGGGAAGGTTTCCAGTAAATTCTTCATGACGATGCTGTGCGCGCGATAATCCCGTAGCATGATGGTGAGATGCGCCACGCTATCTAGGCTGCCTCCTGCTTGGCTCATCAAAGCGCGTAGATTTTGAAACGCCAGCGCCGCCTGGCGCTCCAGCGTTTCGGCCTGCTTGCCGGTGCTTGGATCGACGCCGCCGATGCCGGAAGAAAAAAAGTTTTTGCCGAGTGTCGCGCCCATGGGAATGGGGTCGTGATGGCCAACGCCCTGGATTTCATAATTCTTACGCATGCCGCCCAATACCGCGGCAAACTGCAGCTGCACTAAGGTCTCGCGTCCTTTTAATTCGTCGTACATGATGGTTTTCCGCGCCGGCCGGTCGCCGTCGCGGGGAAACATCTTGAGCCATGCATCGATCAGCGCCGGCTGGTCGGCTTTGTCGCGCAAGAACACCCAAACCAGACCAATGTCATCCGTCGTCCCGCCGGCCTGTTCGACCAACGCGCGCATGTTTTGAAACGCTTGCTCCATCTGCTCTACGGTGCCGGCCACTTGCTTGTTGCTCTTGGGGTCCTGGCCGCCGAGCACCGACGAATATACTATATGGCCGCTCTTGTTCCCCATCGGCAGAGGGTCGCGATGCCCCAAACCGGCGATCTCCAACGGCTGGCGCTTCGATCCCGCCACGCCGAACGCCTGAAGTTGAACCAAGACTTTGTCAGGCAGCGGATAGGTTGTGGTCTTTCGCGCCGGCCGGTTGTGCTCATCGGGAAAGATCTTCAACCAGGGCTGATTAATCAATTGTCGCCCGCTCGCATCGCCGATGAACACCGTCACGTGCGCGATGTCATCGGTGCTAAGCCCCGCCTGTTCGACCAATGTCTTCATGTTGTGGAACGCGAGATCGAACTGTTTTTCCGCGCTATCCCCAAACGATCCGGTGGCCGCATTTCGTCCTTCGATGGATGATGAGAAAAAGCGGTCGCCGATGCGCACGGCCATCGGTAGAGTGGGTTCGGAACCCAATTTTGCTACGTAGATCGCTTGCTTATTCATCGCATGCTCCTTGTCAAATCGTTTGCTCCGACAGTCCCATTGCTGCCAAGCCAATCTTTGCCATATCGACATCGCGCAGACGCGGGCTGCCACCTGAGGCAATAGCGCCAACGACTTGCTTGTCCAGCCGCACCACTAAGCCTCCCTGCAGAGTCGTCAACGCAGAGTCGCCGTAGTCGCTGAGCGTGCGCCCCGCGTCCTGCATGTCTTTTTTGAGCGCAAGCGTATCTCGTCCCATGGTCGCGGCCGTGTAGGCTTTGCGAATCGCATGACGCAGCACCCGCGCATGCGCCCCATTCATGCGCGCGCAGGCGATCAGTTCGCCGTGATTGTCAACCACCGCGACTGCGACGGCCCGCCCGTCTTTCGTCGCCTGTTCAAACACCGCGGCGATCGCCCGTTGCGCTTCTTCCAGCCCTAATGAAATTTGTGGCACCATATTTTCCTCCAACCTGCGCCGAAACCGGCAGTCTCATTTCTAAGCCGCGCCAACGGCAACTGTCCGCGCGGTCGATGGCGAACTGCGCAATGCCTAGCCGGACCTATACTGCAAGGTCGGACAAATGACAAGGTTTTCGCGTTTACCGGAATCCGTTCCATGCCGGAGACGGCTGCGCTTAACTTAATCAGAGCCGTGAGCGAACGAAGAGTCTTCCGTTGCTGAGACTTGTCATGACCGCCCTAGCCGGTCCACGTCGCTGGCTCCCAAACTCGTGACCTAGCGGCGCGTCAATCCTCCCGTGCCGGCTCCGCCGGGTTTTTCGGTCGCCTGTCGAAAATTTTTTTGTAATACGGGCTCAGCAAGCTAATCAGTCCGAAGCAAGCCGATCCGGTCGCGATCGCCACGGGAACCCCAGCGATGCTACCGAGTGAACCGAGAAACAATGCGCCCAGTGAACGAAATCCCAGTTCCATATTATACAATCCCATCGCCCGGCCGCGGAATTCGTTAGGCACGTTGAGATGAATCACCGATAGCCCGGTGGCGCGAAAAACCATCGTGGCGATCCCGGTCAAAACCAACGCAACGATGGAAAGCGGCAACCAGTACGAATGAGCGAACACGATCAAGCAGACAGTCAATGCGAGCGACGCCCAGCGCAATAATCGCAGCTGTCTTCTTACTCCACCGAATAAGATAAGTCCCAGGCCGCCGATAACATTACCAGCGGCAAAACTTGCCCGTAATATCCCCAACCCCGTTGGGCCGATCTTTAATATATTTTTCGCGTATACCGGAAAAAAACGATTGAACGGCAGCGCCAAAAAGAACGAGAACAGCTGAATCGACATCACTTCCAGAATCCGCGGCTGATTCCACATGAAGCGAGCGCCCTCTACCATGTCATTGCGAATGTTGAGAGCTAGCCGTTCGCCGCTTCTCTGCGGCAACTTGATCGACAGCAGGCTAAAAATGATGGCGCAAAATCCCACCGCATTGATAAAAAACACCGCTTCGATGCCCAACCAAACGATCAGCAGGCCACCGAGCACCGGACCGATGACCTGACAGGAGTTATTACCGACGCTGTTCATGGAAATCGCGCTCACCAGACTCTCTTGTGGAACCAGTTCAGGGATAACCGTTTGCCGAGTGACCCGGCTAAGTGGCGCGATTAAGCCGTCAAGGGTCGCAAGAATAATGATTTGCCAAAAAGCTATGACGTTGGTCGCAACCAGGCAGCCATAAATAGCCGCCAACGTCATTTGGAATATGTACACACCGATCAAAACCTTTCGCCGGTCGACACGATCCACCACGGCGCCAAAGATCGGCGCCAGGAGAACCCGCGACGGTCCTTTGCAAAAGGCCACCAAGCCCAACAAAAATGGCGACCCCGTCATGACAAAGACGAGCCAGTCCTCGGCGACTTCTTGCATATCTTCACCCATGCGGGTGACGATCGAGCCGGACAGAAAGACCCGGAAGTCTCGATATCTAAGGGCGTTGATCATTATTTATCTACTAAGTAGCCATTACCCTCGCCCAAATGCAATCACAGTACGGCGCGGGTTCAGAAATGGCTAATTCCAATCTGGCGGTAGCTCTGGCGGTAGCCGAAAAAAACTTACAAAAAAAGGGCGACCGTGTTGCGCGGTCGCCCCTTTTAGCTATCCAATTGCGAATTAAAAACTACCCTTCGATAACGTGCTTCCACTTGTTGTAGATCTTCTCACGCAGCTCGAGCGAAGACTCGGCCACCGGCGGGAAGTCTTTCATCCACTCGAACGGACGGCAGGCGTCGATTACGGCGCGGGAGTTAAAGCCCTTCTTGCCCGGTTGGATGCGCGGATCGAGCGGGCCGCTCCAGCAGCGGCGCAGAATCTCGATGGACTCGACCGGGTCTGAGCGAGTGGACAAGGCCCAGAGCACATCGAAAGTATTGGTCGGGTCGATGTCTTCGTCGACCACGATCACATAGCGTCCGAGGTACGCGCCCGCATGGACCTGAGAAGCGACCAACATGGCTTGACGTGCATGACCTGGATAGCGCTGCTTGATTGAAATGATGTTTAGCAAGCGGCCACCGCCGGCTTCGTGACACCACACACCCCTCACATCAGGAACACCGGCTTTTTCGACCTGTTCCCAGATCAATGACGCCTTCACCATGCATTTGGCGATGGAGTAGTCTGACGGCGGACGACCGGGACGGGCGCAGCAGAGAATCGGATCGTTACGATAATAAACGTTCTCGACGCGGATCACCGGTTCCGGACGGCTGGAGCTGGCGTAGTAGCCGGTCCATTCACCGAACGGCCCTTCGGTCTTTCTATCGGTCGGGTCCATCCAACCTTCGATGACGATCTCCGCGTTGGCGGCGAAGGGCAATCCGGTGGACTTCCCTTCGATGACCTCAATGGGCGCGCCTTTTAGACCGCCGGCATAGTCGAACTCGGAAACGCCATAGTCGATCTCATTACCCGAAACCATGAACAGCACCGGATCTTGACCGACTGAGACAACGACCGGGCAAGGCTTACCACGCTCAAAATACTTGTTGCGCTGAATGCTGCCATGTTTGCCTGGTGAGATGTACAGACCCATGCTTTTCGCGTCATGCACCATGCCGCGGTAGGCGCCGAAGTTGACCCAACCTTCGTCGGGATCGCGCGTCGTGACCAGGCACGCGGTGCCGATATAACGGCCGCCGTCGAGCTCATGCATAAACGGCACCGGGAACTTGAGCAAATCGACTTTGTCGCCCGAGTCGACGTTTTCGAGGATCGGTCCTTTGGTGACGACCTTATGCTTTATCGGCTCATGGTTGACCAGTTTCTGGCGGAAGGCACGAACCAGATCCAAGTTGGAAAGGTTCATGTCCAAGCCCAAGTTAAGCGCCATTCTTTTAAACGACGCATTCTGGGCAAACAGAGTGCGAAAACCCTTCGGATAACCAGGTACATTGTCGAATAGAACCGCTGGCGTGCCGGTCTTGGATTCACGGGCGAAAATCTCCGCCAAAGTGCCCATCTCGAGATTCCAATCGACGCCGTCGACTTTTTTAAGTTCGCCGAAGCCGTCGACGATTTCGAGCCAATCGCGTAGATCGTTGTACTTGGGCGTTTTACCGGCTTTTATATCGTCTTCGGCTAGCTTTCTAGCCTCTAGTGCTGTCATTTAAATAAATCTCCTTTCAAATTCAGCTTGGTGGGTATTCTAGTCCCCCAAACTCGATTCATCAATACCTTCCTTGTCGTCGGCCGGCAAACCGTTGCAGCTTGCCGGGTCTAAGTGCAGGTAGACCTTATCACCTGGGCTGACGGAATTAAACGGATGGGTATGCACGGCGAGCAGATCGTCGCCAACCGCGACCTTGCACTGGTAGGCGTCACCCATGAAAATGGCTTCTCTGACAATCCCCTCCAAAACGTTCTCCAAGCCCTGGGGCTTGTCTTTGTGCAGTGGAATATTTTCCGGGCGAATCGAGATCACCGCGGCTTGGTTTTTCTGCAATCCGGGCGCCGGGATAAAACTGAGAATCCCCTTGTTCGTCTGCATCTTGCCCGGCCGCGAATCGCCATCGACGTCGACCACCTTGCCGTCGATCAGATTGGTGAGGCCGAGAAATGTCGCCGTAAATCTGCGCTTGGGCCGGGTGTATAGTTGGTGCGGCGCGCCGACTTCGATCAGCACGCCGCCGTGCATGACTGCGATCTGATCGGAGATCGCCAAGGCTTCCGCCTGATCATGGGTGACGAAGATCGTCGTGATGCTTGTACGCCGTTGCAGCGCCTTGATCTCGGAACGCATCTGCACGCGCAGCTTGGCGTCGAGGTTACTCAGCGGCTCGTCCAAGAGCATAACCTTTGGCTCGTTGATCAGCGCCCGGGCAAAGGCAACGCGCTGCTGCTGGCCACCGGAAAGTTTTGGCGCGGGGCGGTCTTCCAAACCGTCTAGGCCGACGACCTTGAGCACATCACCGACTCTTTTCTTGATCTCAGCCTTGGATTTACGCTGAATGGTCAAAGGGTAAGCGACATTTTCGGCGACGGTCATATGCGGCCAAATCGCATAGGACTGAAAAACCATGCCGATGGGCCGCTTGTTGGTCGGCACGTATACTCGCTCGCCGGAGGCATAGACGGTTTGACCGCCAATTGTGATCTTGCCGCCGTCAGGCCGCTCCAACCCCGCCACGCAGCGTAGCGTCGTTGTCTTGCCGCATCCGCTGGGGCCTAGGAACGTGTAGAGCGAGCCTTCCGGAATGTCGAGCGACACCCCCTTCAAAACATGCACTCGATCCTTGTCCTCGCCAAAATATTTTTCCAGCGAGCTAATTTGGACCATATCATCTGCTTTGTCTGCCATTTTTCTTCTCCCTCCGGAGCTGACGCCCGGAACTAAGCGCTTCGCCCATCGAAACCTTAAATCATTGAATAAACTATTCGGCGATGCCGATCTTGGCACCCAGTTTGCGCGCCACCGCCGCCATGCTGACGAGCAACAAAACCATCAAAACGCCTAATGCGCAAACATAAGTGTACTGTCCGCCCTCCCACAGGTCGAAGGCCATGATCGACAGCACCGTGCTGTTGTACGAGTAGAGCAAAATCGACGTCGACAACTCGCGCAATGCGATGATGCTGATATAAATCCAGCCGGCGGTGAAGCCCGGCATCAACAGCGGCAGAATAATTTTGCGAAAGGTTTGAAACCAGGTGCCACCCGCGGTCAGCGACGCTTCTTCCAATTCCTTATTGATCTGGATCATCGACGCCGACGCGGCGCGAATGCCGTAGGGAATATACTTGGTCATGTAGGCCAGCAGTAAGACCCAGATCGTGCCATAGATGGGAATCGGTATGGTGAGGTATACCCAGATCAGGCTCACGCCCAAGACAATGCCCGGCATGGCGATGGGGATAAAACACATGGTATCGAGGAACGCCCGTCCCGGCAGTTTGGTCTTGACCGTGACCCAAGAAATCACTGAGGTCAGCAGCATGACCAAGGTCGCCGTGCCCACCGACAAGTAAAAGCTGTTTTTGAACGCGGTGGCGGCTAGCGGATAATGAAGAATGTATTCATAGTTGCTCCAGGTCATCTTGCTGACCAACTCCCATGATGGCACGCCATAATAGGGTATGAAGGAGGACCAGATTAGGACGAAAACCGGCAAGATAACCGCCAATAAGAATATCACGAAGGAAATGCCCATGGTGACCCATTTCCATCCGCCCAAGTCGATGACCCGCGGGCGATAGCCTTTGCCAGTCACGGTCGCGTAACGCTCTTCGCGCCGGGTGATCTTACTGTAGATCAACACTCCGGTGGTACTGATCGCCAGAAGCGTCACCGCGTAGGCCCCTGCAAGACCAAAGTCAGATGGAAATTGGTGAATCGCGAGAAATATTTTGGTTGTAAAAACCGAAATTTTCGCCGGCACGCCGATCAGCGCTGGCACCTCGAAGGCCTCAATGCCGCGAATAAAGTTGATCAGGAGGACACTGACCATCGCCGGCCGCATCAACGGCAAGGTCACCTTGCGGAAGGTTTGAAAGGTGCTCGATCCGGCGGTCAGCGCCGCCTCCTCCAACGAGGTATCCATGTTGCGGAACGACGCGGACATCAGCAGAAAAACCAGAGGATAAAGATGGATGGATTCGGCCCAAATCATACCCCACATGGAGTAAACGTTAAACGGCGCCGACTCCAAGCCCAAGGCGCCCTTGACGACGATGTTGATCAAGCCGATTTTAGGGCTCAGCAGCAGAATCCAGGAGATGGTGCTGAGAATTCCGGGGATGATGAACGGAATCAGGGACATGACGATGAACAGCTTCTTAAATGGCGTGTTCGTCCGTTCGCTAACCCAGGCAAGAAATGTCCCGATTAGAAAAGTCAGTGAGCAGACACCGATGGCAAAATAGACCGAATTTAATAGCAGTCGGTAGAATTCCTTGTCGACATAAGCCGTGACGTAGTTCTGAAACGTATACGTCGCTCCGGGCTCTCCGATCGGTGCGCTGCGGATACTGCCGTAGAGCAACATTACCAACGGCACCCCCGCCAGGTAGAGAACGAAGAGTATTGCGCCAATCAGAATGAGGAATTCAGCGTTTAATCTGCGCACCCCGATCCTCCCCGAAACCGACTAATTTCTTGGAGCTTCGTTAATATTATGAACGACCTGATCCTGAATCATGGTCTTTTTGACTTCTTCCTCAATTAGGTTCCAGACCTCATCCTCATATTTTAGGAAGCGCGGATCGCGCTTCATCGACAGTGCGCGCGGCCGCGGAATGTCGATGTTGATCGTCGCCTTGACTCTGCCCGGACGTGCGGCAAACACGATGACCCGATCGGCCAAAAAGATCGCTTCATTGATTTGATGGGTGATAAAAAGCACGGTCTTGCGGGATTCGCGCCAGATACGCAGTAATTCCGCCTGCATGATTTCACGGGTCTGGGCATCGAGCGCAGCGAACGGTTCGTCCATGATCAGAATCTTAGGATCCACGGTGAGCGCGCGAGCAAGATTGCAGCGCTGCTGCATACCACCGGAAAGTTCGTGCGGATAGTGTTCTTCGAAACCGCCTAAGCCGACCAATTTGATAAACTTTCTGGCGCGCTCCTGGCCCTCCGGGCCATCGAGGCCTTGGCATTCGAGCCCAAACAGGACGTTTTTCATCACGGTCCGCCAGGGCATTAGACAAGAATCTTGGAACACCATGCCACGGTCCGTGCCCGGTCCCGTCACTGCCTTGCCATCGATATCGATCCTGCCGGCGGTGGGTTTGAGCAGACCGTCACAGAGGTTGATGAAAGTGGTCTTGCCGCAGCCGCTCGGTCCGACGATGGTCACAAACTCCCCTTCTTCCACCTGCAGATTAATGTTTTCCAACGCCAGCAACCTGCCCCCTGTGCGCGGCTGATAGTACTCGTGCCGTAATCCGGTCGCCTGTAATTTGGTCTGCGCCACAATGCCTCCTTAGGAAGGCTTAATAATAACTCTCTGACTGAGACCTAATCGTTGAAAATCTCATCGGCGACCATCGCCACAACGCTCGGTCGCAAGCTTCCATATCATCTTCCAAGGTTTTTTCAAGCGAAATTTTAGCTTTATTAGGCTGTTGACCGGTCTGTTTGGAGCGTCAAATTGTTTTATATAGGGTTTTTAATCGGCGGCTGCGTAGCCTTTGCGACATTACATATGTACTGCGGGGTCGATGGCCCACCCGCGAATGGCCGGGTTGATTGACAACCCCAAATGGATCGGATAGTTTCCGCGACGCGGAAGAGCTCTACGAAATGCGCGAAGCGCTAGAGGCGTTCGCCGTCGAAAAAGCGATCGAAAATCTAACCAGCGATGCAGCCGATCACCTGCGGGACAAGATAAATCTCTACGGTCAGGACGTGCAAAATCGCTTTTCCCGTGAACATCTAGTTTTTGATCAGGAGGTGCACCTGGCAGTTGCGCAGATTGCCGGTAACGAGACCCTGAAAAACCTATTAAATCATTTGTTCGAGCGCATCGTCTTGAAGCGCCGCACCGACGGCCTCTACGACCCGTCCCGGGGCACCGCTGCACACCAGGAACATTTGCAGCTATTGGCAGCGATCGAGCGGCGCGACACCGCTGAAGCGGTGACCCTCGTGCGCAGCCACATTCAGGCTGGCGAGCGGAACGTCATGACCGATCTCAAACAGCGCCAGGCGATTCGCGATTTCAGGCCCGTCGAGTTAACAAACTTGCAGCAGAAAAACATAAAAGAAAGGGAGAATTATGGCAGCAGATCTAGTTATTAAAGGAGGCTGGGTGGTCACGCCCGAGGCAACTTTTAAAGGCGGCGTGGCGATCAGCAACGAGGTCATCGTCGCTATCGGCTCTGACGAGGCGCTTCCGTCGGGCAAACAAGAGATCGACGTCAAAGGCAAACATATCCTGCCGGGCCTGTTCGACGGTCACGTGCACTTTCGTGAACCTGGCATGACCCACAAAGAAGATTTCAACAGCGGTTCCACTGCGGCGGTCTGTGGCGGCATCACCACGGTGGTCGACATGCCGAACACGGTTCCACCCACTGCGGACGCAGAGCAGGTAAAGGTCAAAAAAGAGCTGGGCGAAGCAAAATCTTTAGTCGACTTCGGCATCACCGGCGTGGTCGTGCAAACCAACACCAAAGACATTCTACCGATGGCCGCTGGCGGCGCCATCGGCTACAAAATCTTCTTCGGCGAGACCATCGGCAACCTGCCCTTCCCCGACGACGGCATGTGCATGGAAGCCTTCGACTACATCGCCCAATCCAAATTGCCTTTAGGCATCCACGCCGAAAATCGCCAGATCATGGCTTACTGCACTAATAAACTAAAAACCGAAAACAAAAACGAAGCGCGCTACTGGGAAGCGTCTCGCCCGGACATCTGCGAGGCGGAGTCGGTGCACCATGCGTTGTTTTTCGCGGAAACTTTCGGCACCAAGCTCCATGTGTTCCATATGAGCTCTAAGCAAGCCGCCTATATGGTCCGCGACGCCAAGGCGCGCGGCCTGCGCGTCACCGCGGAAACCGGCCCGCATTACTTACTGCGCGAACCGAACGACATGGACAAAGTCGGCTCGCTACTCAAGATGAACCCGCCGGTTCGCACCAAGGATCATGGCGAAGTGCTCTGGCAGGGCCTGCGCGACGGTTTCGTCGACACCATCGCCACCGATCACTCACCGCACACATTGGATGAAAAAGGTTCCGACATCTACGGCAAGCTTACCAAGCCGGCGATTTGGGACTGCATATCCGGGTTCTGCGGCGTCGAAACCGGCGTGCCGCTGATCTTGACCGAAGTGAATAAGGGCCGTCTGACCCTCAATCAGTACGTCAAGTGCGCCTCGGAAAACCCGGCCAAAGTTTGGCAGGTCTATCCAAAGAAAGGCGCCATCCGGCTTGGCTCCGACGGCGACATCACGGTCGTCGACATGGACAAAGAAGGCACCATCGACGTCAACAAGCTGCACAGCAAGAACAAACCATCGCCCTGGCATGGTTGGAAAGTCAAAGGCATGCCCGTGCTCACCGTCGTGCGCGGTCACGTCCAAATGAAAGACGGCGAGCCATGCGGCAAAGCGATCGGCAAGGCTCTCAAGCCGATCATCTGAAGAATGGGGGAAAATGGAGTACTGGAGTGTTGGAGTACTGGGTTTTCGGATTTTCCGAACCAACACTCCACTACTCCATCACTCCAGTACTCCAAACCGCTTCTAGGTAGTACGGCGCGCCTGCGCAGCTAAATTTGCTCCCAGCAAGGAACGGTTCCATGAAACGCACCGAAGCATTTGATTTCTACCAGCCTGCTTCACTCCCAGAAGCCAGCCGGTTGCTCAAAGACCACGGGCCGGGGGGCCGTTTTCTTGCCGGCGGGACCGATTTAGTCATCGCCATGAAGGAAAAAGGATTGCTGCCGAAATATATCGTCGATTTGAAGCGCCTGCCCGGGCTCTCCGGCATCCGCGAGAATAGTGACGGCAGCATCACCCTGGGCGCGCTGACGACCATGTATGCCATCGAAACATCGGCGCTGATCAAGCGAAACTTTCCCTTTCTCGCCCAAAGCGCTGCCGAAGTGGGCTCCATCCAGATTCGTCACCGCGCCACCATCGGCGGCAACATGGCCAATGCGACGCCATCCGCCGACACCGCACCGGCCTTAATCGCGCTCAATGGCAGCGCAACAATAGCCAGCACAAGCGGCGAACGAACGATTAATTTAGCAGACTTTTTCAAAGGCCCTGGTCAGAATGCAATGAGCGCAGAGGAGATCCTGACCGAAGTGACAATCCCGAAGAGCGCCGCCAACCTGGTCGGCGAGTATATTAAATTTTCACCGCGCGAAATGATGGACCTCGCCTATGTCGGCGTCGCCGTGGCTTACAATCTTGGCGCCAACGACAAAAAATGCGCCGGCGTCCGCATCGTTCTGGGCGCCGTGGCACCGACACCGATCAGAGCCAAGCGCGCCGAAGCGGCGCTCGAAGGGCAGTTTCTCAGTGAAACCTTAGCCGAGAAAGTCGGCCAGATCGCCGCCGAAGAAGCCAAGCCGATCAGCGACGTGCGCTCAAGCGCGGATTACCGCCGCGCCATGGTCGGCACCATGACCAAACGCGCGCTGTTAAACGCGGCCGTCGGGCCGGCCAGCTCCTGGTACGATCGGCGCGACCGAAGATATTAGAAGAATGGAATGATGGAGTGCTGGAGTGCTGGAGTGTTGGAGTGTTGGAGTGTTGGAGTGTTGGGTTTTAAATTCGAGAACCCATTACTCCAATACTCCAGTACTCCAATTTCAATTCGAGGCGATTATGAACACGAAGATTCAATTTACTCTTAACGGCAAGTCGGTCAGCCGCGAAGTCCCAACCCATCGTCTGCTGCTCGACTTACTGCGTGATGAAATCGGCATGACCGGCACCAAAGAAGGCTGCGGCACGGGCGATTGCGGCGCCTGCACGGTTTTGCTCAACGACAAGCCGGTCAATTCCTGTTTAGTGCTCTCCGCTGAGCTCGACGGCGCCGACATTGTGACCATCGAGGGATTGAAAATCGGCCCCGAACTTCATCCCGTGCAAAAGGCCTTCGTTCAGGACGGCGGCGCGCAATGCGGCTACTGCACGCCGGGAATGTTGATGATGTCCAAGGCTCTGCTCGATGAAAATCCCAACCCTACGGAAGAAGAGATTCGCTACGCGCTATCCGGCAACCTATGCCGCTGCACCGGATACGCGAAAATCGTCCAGGCGGTCAAAGATGCCGCAGCCATGTTGCAAAAATGAACATGTTCAAACCGTTCAAATCGTTCAACCGCTTCGCTCCGTTTAAATCGTTTGAACGCATCGAGCGGTTGTGAACGAATGAAACCTCCGAAAACAGTTGGAAGGTTTTGAACGACTGGAACAGCTTGAACAAGTTTTGAGGAGTTAAAGATGTCCGAGTTAACCGTCATCGGCAAACCAGTGCATCGAGTCGACGCGATTGAGAAAGTCACCGGAGAAATTGTCTACGGCTACGACCTGGTGCTGCCCAACATGCTTTATGGCAAGACGCTGTTCAGCACCAAGGCCCACGCCAAGATAAAAAAGATCGACACCTCGAAAGCCAAAGCGCTGCCCGGCGTCGTTGCCGTTGTCACTGGTGCAGATGCGCCCTGGACCCACGGCGAAGCCGTCAAAGACAAGCCGTTCCTAGCCCAGGGCAAAGTGCGTTATATCGGCGAGCCGGTGGCGGCGCTAGCCGCCGAGGACGAAGACATCGCGCAAGCGGCGGTGAAGCTCATCGAAGTCGAGTATGAAGAGCTGCCGGTTTACACCGATCCCGAAGAGGCCTGTAAACCCGGCTGCATGGAGATTCACGAAGACTACGACAAATATCGCAAGGCCAACTTTATGGTTCGGGGCGCGGCACCCAACGTCGCCGAGCATTTCAAACTGCGCACCGGCGATGTCACCCAAGGCTTCAAAGAATCAGACCTTGTCCTCGAAGAAAGATATTTCGTGCCGATGATCCAGCATGCCGCCATGGAGCCTCATTCGGCGCATGCACAGTGGGACAAGGAATCCGGCCGTCTGACCATTTGGGTCGCCAACGATGCGCCCTTCCGCGCCCTGCACGAGATCACCGAAGCACTAGGCATGGCCAAGGAAAAAATCCGCTTCATCAATCCGGCCCAAGGCGGCGGCTTCGGCTCCAAGGGCGGGCTCAAAGTCGAACCGATCGCCGTAGCGCTCGCCTTTCACACCAACGGGCGGCCCGTGCGGGTTAAATTTAACCGCGAAGAAACTTTCATTTCGACGCTGACGCGCCACGAAGCGGTGGTTTACTGCAAGACCGGCGTCAAAAACGACGGCACCTTGATGGCGCGCGAGATGACAATTTTTTGGGGCGCCGGCGCCTACGCCGAGAAAAGTCCGACGGTTTGCATCCGCGGCAGCCTGCCCGCACCGGGTCCCTATCGAATTCCCCATGTCAAAGTCGACGGCTACGCGGTCTACACCAACAAGCCCGTCGCCGGTTCTTATCGCGGCTACGGCATTCCCCAGGGCGCTTGGGCCGGCGAACAGCAAATGGATGAGCTCGCCAAGCGGCTCAGCATGAGCGCCATGGATATCCGCATGAAAAATATTTTCGTCGAAGGGGATACATCGTACTGGGGCGAGCAGTTGCACGCCGTCGGCTTAAAAGAAACCTTAGTCAAAGCGGCTGAGGCGATCGACTACGGCAAGAAGTCGACGACCAACAAGCCGGGGCTCAAGATCGGCAAAGGCTTCGCCTGCATCCAAAAACCAACCCGCTCGCCAACGACATCGAACGCGGGCGTCACGGTCAACGCCCAAGGCGAAGTGATCGTGTTCGCCGGCACCGTCGAAATCGGCCAAGGCTGCAATACGATTCTCTCGCAAGTTGCCGCCGAAGAGCTGAAAGTTCCCATGGGCAAAGTGCACATGCACCCGCTCGACACCGACGTGATCCCCTACGACGCTTCGACCACCTCGAGCCGCAGCACCTATCATATGGGTAATGCGGTACGCAGCGCATCGATCCACGCCCGCGAGCAGATCATGGAAGCCGCGAGCCCGATGCTCGAAGTCGGCGTCAAAGATTTGGAATTGGCCGACGGCAAAGTTTTTTCCAAGGATCAGCCCCAACAAGCGTTGCCCATCGGCGAAGTCGTCAAGCGCAAGCTCGGCATCAACGGCATCGTCCGCGGCGATGCCTCGTACACCTATGAAATTGGCAAGGACTTGGATTTAGCAACCGGCCATAGCGATCATGCATCGGCGTTTTACATGTACGCCACCCAAGCCGCCGAAGTTTCCGTCGACGAAGAGAGCGGCCGGGTGCGCGTGCTCCGCATGTCGGCCGCCCATGACGTCGGCAAAGCGATCAATCCACTCAATTGCGCCGCACAAATCGAAGGCGGTGTGGTCATGGGCATCGGTTCGGCGCTTCATGAAGAGATGGTGATCGACAACACCGGCAAGGTGCGCAATCCGTCATTCCTCGACTATCATCTGGTGACTTCGCTCGACTGCCCCGAACTCCTGCCGATTATCGTCGAATGCGCCGAGCCCGAAGGCCCCTACGGCGCCAAAGGATTGGGCGAGCCTGGCCTCGCGCCGACACCCGCCGCCATCGGCAACGCGGTCGCCGATGCCACTGGCGTACGCGTCTA
>Ga0326597_10001963_pt1 | contig 31637 bp, 32 predicted proteins | sample RVTome_12_FD_203789 | JGI IMG/M metagenome (GOLD analysis project Ga0326597, IMG submission 203789) | Soil microbial communities from uranium-contaminated site in the Upper Colorado River Basin, Wyoming, United States - RVT100D185 | ecosystem: Environmental > Terrestrial > Soil > Contaminated >...
GCCATGCGCCCGCATGACCCGCGCCATTTCGTCCACGCCAAACCCCTTGGCGATGCCGCAAAGATCGAACCGCACCGCAGCCAGCCGCCGTGCCCGCCCCGGTGCAAGCTGCAACACCTCGGCGCAGGGCTGGCGCGGCTTGCCGGTCAGGGCGCGAATGGCGGCCTCGTCGGGCTGGCGCACGGGCGGGCCGAAACCCCAGGCCGAGACCAGATCGCCAAGCGCCATGTCGAAAGCCCCGCCCGAGGCGGCCCCGACCTGCAGCCCCGCAGCCAGAACCACCAGCAGATTGTCGGGCAGCGCCAGCCATTGCCCCGGCGCTGCGGCGTTCAGCCGGTTCAGGTCGGAATCGGGCCGCCAGCCCGACATCTGTTGTTCAACCGCCTCAAGCGCCGCCGCCAGATCGGCCTGAAGGGCTGCAGCATCGACCTGCCCGGCCGCAGGGTAGGCCAGCGCCTCATATCGCGCCGCCATCGTCGGCCCGCGCAGCACCAGCCGTCCGTCGCGGTCAGTAGATGTCTTCGACATAACGCCCCTCGGCCCGCAGCTTGACGACCGAAAGACCTGTCGGCGCCACCAGATCGTCGATCACCGCGCGCACTTCGGCGGCCATCTCGCGCCCGCCAACGACCATCACCTGCGCCCCCGCAGCCAGCATGCGGCGCAGGATTTCGGCGTCGTCGCGGATGCGGTCGGGCAGGCGCGCGCGATCGCCCGCCCGCGAAAAGGCGGTGATCAGCGCGCCAAGCCTGCCCTCGGCAAGCCATTCCATCATTTCGCGCCGATAGAGAAAATCCGATTCCGGGTCGCGCGCACCGAAGTAAAGCCGCATCGGGCGGCGCGCCTTGTTGGCGCGGATAAAGCCTGCCAGCGGCCCGACGCCGCAGCCTGCGCCGACCATGATCACCGGGTTGCGCCCGGCATCAAGCCGGAACTCGGGGTTCGGGCGCAGGAAGGCCGAAATCCTGTCGCCCGGTTGCAGCCCGTGCAGATAGCGCGAACAGACGCCGTTTGCGTGTTCGCGCACCGAAAACTCGATGAACCCGTCTTCGATCGCCGAACCGATCGAGTAATAGCGCGGCATCGTTGAGCCCGGCGGCACGATGCCGATCAGATCGCCCGCCTCGAAATAGGGCAGGCTGGCGCGACCGGTCAGGCGCTGCCACCACCCGCGCCGGGCGTCGGTCGGCGGCCCGAACCGCATGATCGACGAAGGCGCGCCCACCTCGGCACCGTAATCTTCGCGCGAGATCAGCACGAACGGGCTGCGCCGGGGGGTTTCCGCGATATGCACCAGCCGCAGTTCGTGGCCCAGGAGCGGCGCGATCTCATCGCCCCAGCGGGCAAATTCCTGCGCGGATTCGCGGTTGATGGTTTCCAGCGGCGAAAAGATCGGCCAGCCCTTGGCAATCAGCGCCGCTTCGACCTCGACCGCGAAATAGCAAAAATGCCCGAATTCGCGGTCGCCAAAGCCCAGAACCGTAACACCGCGTTCAGGCCGGGCCTGCAGCTTCGGCAGCAGGTCCAGAAAGCGCCGGGCAGTGGCCGGGGCGGCGCCGTCGCCATAGGTTGCGGTCAGGATGAACATGTGCCGGTCACCGCAATGCGCCGCCGACAGCTTGTTCATTTCGGCCACATGCACGAAATGGCCCGCCGCGCTTAGCGCGTTTTGCAAGGAATAGGCAAAGCCCCAGGTCGAATTGCCTTCGGAACCGACCAGGATCACCGTGTCGGCATCGGCCAGCGTCACGTTTCGCCGGATCCGCGGGCGCGCGCGTCGCCTGCGCCACCACAGCACGACGCCGGAAAACGCCAACAGCGGCACGCCCGCCGCCGCCGCCCCGGTCAACAGCGCCAGCCACCACAGCCCCTGCCCGGTGTGCAGCATGACCACCGTCTCGAATACCCGGCGCGTGGCGGAATGCGGCAGCCACGAAACCACCGCGCCGCTGGCCTGGTCCAGATAGCCCGCACCAAGGCGGGTGCGCAGCTCATAAGGTTCGTTGGGATCGCCCTCGAACGGAAAGACCAGCTTGCGCAGATCGCGCAGATCGACCGATTGCAGCGCCGCCAGATCGCCAAGGGGTGCCGGCGGGCCGCCGTTCAGCGCATCGGGGTAATCAGGCTGCGCCTCCATGCCAGAGGGAAGAAGGCCGAAAAACGCGCCCGACATATAGGCGCCGGTCAGCGCCAGCAGCAGCAGTGCGGCGAATGTCGCGCGGCTGAGCAGCACGTGCAGCCGTTGCAGCATTGTGCCCCGCACCGGCGCGCGCAGCATGCGCAGCCCGCCCATGCGGATCACCAGAACCCAAAATCCGGTCAGCGCGACCCAGCCCAGCAGCAGCGCGCCGAACCCGGCAAGACCGCGGCCAAGCGCGGCATCGCCCATCAGGAAGGCACGGTGAAAATCGCCCAGACGGGTGGCCAGTTCAGAGGGCCGGTAGCGTGCCAGCGGTTCCGCGGTAAGCGGGTCGATGCTGACGCTGGCCGGGTCGCCATCGACGGCATAATCCACCACCACGCGCCCCGACGGCTTGCGGGTGATCTGCTCGGCGCCGGGGTAGCGCGCGGCCACCTGCTCTGCCAATTGCGCCACGTTCACCGCGCCGCGTGCCGGCACGCTGACCTGCGCCCGGTCATGGGCGGGCAGAACCGCCAGCAGCGCGCCCGAAACCGCCAGCGCCACCAGCAGCAGCGAAGCGGCGACACCGGGGCCGGAATGAAGCCTGCGCTGCATCTTTGTCTTACCCGCGGCCCGTCACAGGTCGATTTTCAGGCTTTTCACATAGCCCCGACCGTCGAACACGACCCCGGCAGAGCCGTTTAAAAGCGGCACCGCGACATCGGTGGCATAGTCGCGCCCCTCGTAAAGCGTGCTGTCGATGCGCACCACGTTGCCGGAGTCGAAAAGCTCATCCGCCAGATCCAGGCTCAGTTCAATGATATCGCCGCGGCGCACGCTGGCGGCGGTCTTGCCATCGGCTTCGGCTGCGCGGTCGGCGCCGGCCACATCGGTCGCGCGATACCAGTGCCGCAGTTGCGAATAGTAGCGCGGCGTCGTGCCGCGCATCTGCAGCGTGGATTTGTAGCGCCCCTCGGCATCGACAAGATAGATCACGATATAGGCGCCGCCGATGAAATTGCGCGCCATGGTGGTGGTCAATCGCAATTCGCGCGCCGCTGCAGGTGCGCACAGCGCGGCAGCCAGCGCCAGCGTGACCAGGCCAAGCGGCTTGGATGTGGGGTGCATTTGGATCTCCGGCTTGCCACAAAGCGGCTGTCATGCGCGAGAATACGCGATTGCCGGCATCAGGTGAACGGCTGATTTCGGGCGGCCCCGCGGCCCGCCCACCCCGGCGATGCCGGCATCAGTAAAGTCCGACCACCCATTTCAGATAGGCCGAGACCTGCGCGAATTCGGCGTCGTCAAGCAAGATGAACGTCATGCTCTCGTTGGCTTCAAGCTGGATTCGAATGTTCTCGACGCTTTGCCCGGTGATGTTGGGGCCGCCGCCACGCCCCAAGGGGGCGGCGGCCGCATTCGCAACATGCCCTGAAAGGGCGGCCGATCGCTTAGCGGGCGAGAACCGCCAGATAGGCCACAACCTGCGCCAGCTCTTCATCGGTCAGTTCGATGAAGCCCATGTCTTCATTGACCTCGAACTGGATCTTGATGACATCTGCCGACGCGCCCTGAATCCCCGGCCCGACGTCGCCGGTGCCATCCATCGCATGGCACATGGCGCAGCCCACGTCACCGGCGGTTACTTCAAAAATAACCTTGCCCGCAGCCTCGTCCGCGGTCAGATCCTGCGCAAACGCGGGCACGGCCAGCGCGACCATGCCGAGCAGAGCCGCGGCAAGTTTTGCATTCGATTTCATCGTCTGTCCTACCTTCTTGTGGCCCGCCTCCGCGCTGGATAGCGGGTCGTTGCTGATCCTCTTGCGCCGCGCCAAAGGGCCTGCGCCCGCGCCGCGACCGTCCGGCCAGAACCCCCTGCGATATTGCTCTTGCGCATATTGGGCCATGGCCGACACTTCCGGGATAATGCAATTTTCCGGCGCCGAAGCCAACGCGCGGGAATGTCGCAGCCAGCATTTATGTTTGTGGGCCTTGGCTAGTTATATGAATATCTTCAATATGTTACGACGTTTGGGTCGATATTCACATTGCTGTGTTTGAATGTTTCTGGCGCGCGACCCTTCCGCAGGGGATTCGCGCGCCCGAAATTTCTGCCGTGCCTGCGGTCAGTGCGCCTCGGCCTCGTGCAGCTGGCGCAGGTAGGCCGCGACCTGATCGACCTCTTCGGTCGTCAATTCGATGATGCCCATGTCGGGCACCGTTTTCAGCGCGTCGAGTATGGCGACCGGATCCTTGCCGCGGATATCGGGGCCGATGACGCCAGCGGCATCCATGCCGTGGCACGCCTGGCAGCCGACGCCGCCTGCGAGTTCCTCGTAAATCTTCTTGCCGGCCTCTTCCAAGGGCCCGAACTCCGGCCGCGTGACGTATCTCAGCACCTGAAGGAACGAAAAGACGTCGTCACGCTCTTTCGGCTTCAGATCCATGAACGTCATCAGTTCCGCGCCGCCGTCCATCATCGTGTCGAACGTCGAACGGATCGCGCCCGAGGCCGCCGGGGCGCCCATGTCCATCGAACCTTGACCAATGTCGCCGTGGCAATCGACGCAGCCAATGCCCGACCCGACGCCCCCCGCGTCGTAGTAGTAAATCTGCATGCCGCGCTTTTCCTGTTCGGTCATCTCGTCAAAGGGCAGGAACCACGGCGGGTCGGCATCGGCCAATGCGGCGGTGCCGCCGCCGATCATCGCCAGCCCCAGCCCAAACGAGACCAAAGCCGATTTGTGGAAGGGGGTGCGCCATTCGTATTTCTTGTGCTGCTGCATCAGTATCCTCGTCTGGTGATGTCCCGGTCCTTCGTCAGGGCGGCACTTTAGCAGCCACTTCGAAGAATGAAAGTAGGCCAGTCGGCTATCGGGCAAAAGTGAAGCGGTCCCCGTGCCGGGTCACTTGCGTAATCCCCCAATGCCCTGACCCTGAGAAACATGCCCGCAGCACCTTGCGATGCTGCGGGCACATCCTTTTTCAGATGCTCAGGCGCGGCTTACTTTGCAGCGGCTTTCGCGGCGCGAACCAGTTCGCGCATTTCTTCGGCTTTCACGCCGCCCATGTCCGACATGACCTTGCCGTTCCAGCCGTCATACTTGTAGAAACCGCCCGAGTGGGTGTCGCCACCATGCGGGGTCGGGATCCAGGCTTTCGGCGTGTTGGTGTTCAGATCAAGAACGATGGTTTCCCAGCCGTTCATGTTCGAAACCCAGATCTCGTTCACGGCCGGATCGGGATGCAGGATGCAGTGGTCAACCGAGTTGGCCGAACCGCCCAGGAAGATCGGCTGCTGGAAGAAGCCAGCGCGCGCCGGACGGAAGGTCTTGAGGTCGATCACGCCCAGCACCGAACCGATATTGTGCGAGCCTTCGCCCTTGCCGTCAACAAAGGCCAGCGATTCATCCCAGTTCATGCAGATGCCATAGGGGCCTGCAACACCGGCCGAGGCCGAGCCGACAACTTCGTTGGTTTCGTTGTCAAGCTTGTAGACGTGCGAGCCATGGCCGTCGACGACGTAGGAAAATTTGCCGTCTTCAGTATGGGTGATGCCGATCGGGTGGTTGCCGGTGCCCATGACGTTGGTCACGGCGCCGGTGTCAAGGTTCACCTTCGCGACGCCAGAGGCGTGGTGCGAGTCGGAGTCACGGATTTCAGGCGAGCCGATCGAGACATAGACCGTCTTGCCATCGGGCGTGGGCGTGGTGAACGGGTGGCCCATCACCTGCACGTCATCGTAGGTGATCGAACGCACGACCTGGTTGTCGTTTTTCGGATCGAGGATGTGGTGCGGGCCGCCGTTGGCGCCGAAGCCCCACTGCAGGATCACGCGATCGTTGCCGTCAACGTCGGTCCACGACTGAACGTGGTGCAGGCGCTGGGCGCGCGGGGCGCCGCGGAAGCGCGACTCTTGCTTCAGCAGCTTGTCGAGCTTCATCGTGCGAACGTTGACGACCGCGACGTAGGAGATGTAACCGTTGACCGAGTCATCAACTTCCGACCAGCCGAGGTAGGCCCAAAGCCCGTCGGGCGACAACGCAACACCGTGCGGCGCGCCGCGCATTTCCGAGGTTTTCTCGGTCTGGGTAGCGACGAAGCCGTAGACGTTTTCCTTGGTGTAGGCATCAACCAGCTGGAAGCCGGCCCAGCCGCCCGCAATGGCCTTGTTCGGGTTCGGGTTGGCGTGGCTTTCCGAGGTCGCGTATACCAGCGGGTGGGCAACCGGATCCCAGGCATCAGGGCCCGAGGAGTCGAACTGCGCGACGAGGTAAAGGCCGCCACGTTCGGATTCGTCAGTGGCCCAGGCAGCAGCTGCGCCGCTTTGCGCGGCGGCAATGGCGTCGGCATAGCCGGCAACGTCCGCAACGCCAGCGGTCGCCACAGAGGCCATCGCAAACATCGAGGCGCCCGCAAGCAGGGCAAGGGTGGAAGAGCGAAGTTTCATGAGTTGATCCTCTCTACAAGGCGCCAGACACGCCAGCTGTGCGTCAACTGTCCGCGATGGCGACTGAGCGGAACCTAGGCGCATGGGGGGTCGCCCTACATGACATAGATCAATTCGGCGTGATTCAGACGGCTCGTTCTGTTGGCCATTTTGACGCAGGCGGCGCCTCTGGCCGGCTGCGCCGAAGGTGCCGGGCGGGCCTTGCGCAACACGCTGCGGCGCGCGGTCGCAGCATGCGAACGGGGCGCCGGCAAACCACCGACGCCCCGCGCACTGCCCTCGGTCTTCTGCCTCAGTGGCAGTAGTTGTTGGTGGTCGCCATGGCGACGCTCCATGGTGCGTCGGTCACGTTCTTGATGATCTTGTGCACCTTTTGGTTGTAGATGTCGATCACCGCCACATCGCCCGTATCATGCAGCGTGACGTAAAGCTTTTTGCCGTCGGCATCGGCCACGCCCTCGCCCGGCCCGCCGGGCAGATCGAGGAATTTCGCTGTTTCCATTTTTTCCAGATCGACCACCGCGACCTTGTTCTCGGCGTTCGAGACAACATAGGCCAGCCGCTCGAAAAAGCCGGTCGAGATCGAGGTGACGCCGCTGACGCCGGGCAGCGTGGCCACCGATTCCCACGGTTCGGTGGAAAGCACGGTGACAGTGCGGTCGATGTCGTTGCCGACCATCATGTAGATGCCGTCGGCAGTGCCATAGGCGCGCGAGGCACCCTTGCCAACGCGCAACACCTTGTTTTCCGCCCATTGCCGCATGTTGATCACCGAAACGAAACCGTCGGCATTCAGCGTGACCAGCCCGAACAGCCCGTTCGGCGTGCGGGTCAGCGCGCTCAGCTCATCGCCCTCGGGGTCATGCACTTCGTCCATGTGCACCGAAAGCTGGATCGGGTCGAGCACCGCGCCCGAAAGCGTGTCGATGGTGTTCACCTGGCCCAGCAGCGCATCGGAAATGAAGACGAACACCGAATCATCCGAAAACACCACTTTGCTGGGCCGGTAGAAGGTTTGCTCCAGCACGAATTTCACCTGCTGCGCATCGACGTCGATCGCGGCAAACTGGCCGGTTTCGGTGTTGGTGGCCGCCAGCGTGAAACTGTCGGGACTGATCACCAGATTGTCGGGGCTGAACGGCAGCGTTATCGCCGCCTCGTCAGCCTGCGTCGCGATATCGTAGATATACACGGTCTTGTTGGCGCGGTTGGAATAGATGACGCGCTTGGCTTCCTTCGCCACCAGCAGCTCATCGGGCACCGCCGACAGCTGCAACCGGGTCACCAGCACGTCATCGACCAGATCGATCAGCGCGATTTCGGGCTTGGTGGTGCTTTGCACGAAGGCATATTTCTCGATGTCGCCAAGTGTCACCGCCTTCGGCGCGGCGAAGAAATAATACCCCGTCGCCACTGCTGCGGCCACGACCACCGCCGCCAGCCCCAGAACAACCTTGCTATTCATTTGCGTTTCCTTTGCAGCCGGCTTGGGATGATCGGGCGTCGCGGCGCCTCAGCTCAGCCCCAGCCATGGGTAGATGATATCGCTTACGGTGTGGAAATTGTCGGTCAGCAGCACCAGCCCGAAGGCGATGATCACGATCATGCTGACAAACCCGATCTGCGGCGAGTAGCGCGAAACCCACTGCATCGTGCTCATCGTGCGCGACAAAAAGAACGCCGCCGCAAGGAATGGGATCGCCACCCCCATCGAGAACACGAACAGGATGATCGCACCGATCGAGGCGCTGCCGATCATGCCGACATACACCAGCAGCGTCGCGACGATGGCCCCCGAAAAGCACACCATGCAGCCCAGCGAAAAGCCGACCGACAGCAGGAACGAGCGCATATAGCCGCCGCGGTCGCCGCTGTTCACGCGCTTCGGCATCGGCATCCGGCACACCAGCGGCGCGCGCGACTTGATGCCCATCCACAGGCCCATGATGATCACCAGAATCCCGGTGGCAATCGCCATTTCGCGGCTGGCGGAATCGAAGATGATCTGCGCCGAGCGCCCGGCATAGCCGATGACCGCCCCGGCGAAGGTATAAAAGGCGGTGAACCCGGCCACGAACACCAGCGCGATAAGCACCATGCGCCGCCGCGTCACGGTGGGGATCGAATCGCCGCGCGACATCTGTTCGGCGCTGAGCCCGGTCAGCGTGGCCATATAGACGACCAGCAATTGCAGCAGGCAGGGGGTCAGCGTGGCCGACAGCAGCCCCGCCGAAAGCGCCGCGATCAGGGTGGGCGAGGACAGCACGTTTTCGGCCGCCGGGTAATTGATCGGCAGATCCCAGACCAGTTCGCGCGGCGCGTCTTCGGCGTCGAACTTGTTCCACACCAGCAGCTTGATCTGCCTGGTCTGCTCGGTGATCACCTCGTTTCCGGTCGCGTCAAAGCGGGCAAAGCGCACGTCAGAGGTGCGGTGGTGATCAGTGAACACCGGGCCGTCCAGATAGGTCGGGTCATATTCCACGCCGTCAACCAGCAGTTTCAGCCGCGGCAATTCCTGGTTCAGCAGGTCGATATGGGTGGCCTCGTTGACGAAGAACACGATGCTGTTGTCAAGATCATAGCGGGCGCGCACTTTCGGGCCGGTGGTGCGCTCGAAATAGGTGGGCGAGCCATAGATCGCATCGACGTCAAACCCGGCACCGCCATCGGCGCTGATGCCGTTATGGGCACGGGTCATGATCTGGCCAAGCGTGTATTGCTGGCTGGTGCGGTCCGAGGCGACCTGTTCGGAAATGTCTTCCAAAATGTCCTTGCCCTCGAAAAGATAGGGCATGATCAGCCAGCCCGACGCCAGGAACAGCGTCACCAGCAGCGTCAACACCAGCGCGATGGCCCGGCCGCCGCGCGAGCCCTGATCCGTTTGCGCCGCGATCGTGTCGTTCGGCACCAGCGTTTCGTTTCCGGTCGTCATGTTCCCGTATCCCCTGGTCGCAGCGAACCGGCCCGCCATGCGGCAAAAACGGATCGCGATCTCCCTTCAGAACCCGCGCGTGGGCGCGTTGGTCGTGACCTAGGCGAAGCCGGAACCGTTAAACATGACTCAGATCAAGATCTATTCCGGCGGCGCTGCGGCGCAGGCGACGGGCCACCGGTTGCAGGCAGCAGCGCGCGGGCGCAGGGCGGCACTTAATTATATATCCAAGTCATGATGTTAACGAAATATCACAGGCCATGGCGGGGCAGGTGCACTACCTGCGACCACTGCCCTGCAGCACGATCATGGGGAATTTCGCAGCAATCACAATCCCGTGCGCGCGTCTGCCGCGGGCGGTTTCACGCCGGCGTCAGGCGTGCTGCGCCCCCGTCGCCTCCAGCGCGTCTTCAAAGGTGCGCAGCCCCGGGCGCGGCGCCTGCACCAGCACCGCCATGTTGCCGGGCTTATGCTGGTTGCGATACATCTTCATATGCGCCGCAGGGATCTCGGCCCAGGGGAAGACCTCGCTCATTGCCGGGTCAAGCCGGCGTTCCAGCATCAGCCGGTTGGCGGCGCTGGCCTGTTTGAGGTTGGCGAAATGGCTGCCCTGCACGCGTTTCTGGTGCATCCACAGATAGCGCACGTCGAAGGTGAGGTTGTAGCCCGTGGTGCCGGCGCAGATCACCACCATGCCGCCGCGCTTGACCACGAAAACCGAAACGGGAAAGGTCGCCTCGCCGGGGTGTTCAAAGACGATATCGACGTTGTTGCCCTTGCCGGTGATGCCCCAGATCGCCGCGCCGAACTTGCGCGTTTCCTTGAACCATGCCGCATATTCGGGGGTGCCGACCTTGGGCATCTGCCCCCAGCAGGTAAATTCCTTGCGGTTGATCACGCCCTTGGCGCCCATGTCCATGACGAACTGGCGTTTGTCCTCTTCGGAAATCACGCCGATCGCATTGGCCCCCGCCGCGTTGATCAGCTGAATCGCGAATGACCCCAGCCCCCCCGAGGCGCCCCAGACCAGCACATTGTCGCCGGGTTTGAGGATGTGCGGGCGGTGGCCGAACAGCATGCGGTAGGCGGTGGCCAGCGTCAGCGTGTAGCAGGCCGATTCTTCCCAGGTCAGATGCCGCGGGCGCGGCATCAGCTGCTGCGCCTGCACCCGGGTGAACTGCGCGAAACTGCCGTCGGGCGTCTCGTAGCCCCAGATCCGCTGGCTGGGCGAAAACATCGGGTCGCCGCCGTTGCATTCCTCATCGTCGCCGTCGTCCTGGTTGCAGTGCACCACGACCTCGTCGCCGACTTTCCAGCGCTTGACCTTGTCGCCCAGCGCCCAGACGATGCCCGCCGCATCGGAACCGGCGATGTGATAGGGCTGCTTGTGGCCATCAAACGGGCTGACCGGGGTGCCGAGTCCGGCCCACACGCCGTTGTAGTTGACCCCCGCCGCCATCACCAACACCAGCACATCGTGGCTGTCGATCTTCCAGGTATCGACCACCTCGACCTGCATCGCCTTGTCAGGTTCGCCATGGCGCTCGCGCCGGATCGCCCAGGCATACATGCGGGCGGGCACATGCCCCAGGGGCGGCATTTCGCCGATCTCGTAAAGATCTTTCAGCGGCGCGGTGTAGGGCGCGATCTCAGGCTTCGGGTCAAGGGCCATGCGTCACTCCTGCGGCAGGTGCGTGCGGGCTATGCCGCAGCGCAGAATCGGGGCGTTCAACGACCAGATACCGACGCCCGCGCAACAAAGCAATATATGCTGGCGCGCTTTTGTAATTTTATGACCTTGCGGCCGGACGAAGGGCCGGGCGCCAGCACCCGGCCCGCGCCGCGCCAGACCCGTCAGTTATACGTGAACGTGCCGATTTCGCAAACGTTCACGCCGAATTTTTTCAGCTCGTCACCGTCGCTGAAGACCGCCTTGAAGTCGAAGATACAATAGCCGGTGCCATCGTCGAAGTTGATCGAGACCGAGCTTCCCGAGGGCAGCACGTCCAAATCCAGGATGTCTTCCTGCCAGCTACGCGCGTCGCGATGCGAACCATAGAACTCGACGATCGTGTAGCCGGTGTTGTTGACAATCCTCACCCGCCGGTCCAGCGCCGCAGCAGGAAGCGCCGTCGCGGCAACCAAAAGTGCGGTAGCCGCGAGCCGCGCAACATAACGACAATACATGATATTTCCCTCAATCCAAAGTTTGGGCACGCGCGCAGCGGCACCCGGGTTCGGACGTCCTTTCCCGCACGCCCTTATCACAAGAATTTGTTCCGCCGCGACATTTTGCAACAAAAAACTTCCACAAAGGCGACGAATCTTCTTGCCGCAGCGCAGCGAATTGACAGGATCATATTGTTTCGCCTAAACGGGTATCTGCCGCAATTATCTTGCGACACGCCACGGAGAACGCCATGACGACCCATTCAACCGATCGCGACAAGCCATGGCTGTTTCGCACCTACGCGGGGCATTCCACAGCCGAGGCGTCGAACGCGCTTTACCGCGCCAACCTGGCCAAAGGACAGACCGGGCTTTCGGTGGCCTTCGATCTGCCAACCCAGACGGGCTATGACAGCGACCATGTGCTGGCGCGCGGCGAGGTCGGCAAGGTCGGTGTGCCGGTGTGCCATCTGGGCGACATGCGGGCGCTGTTTCAGGGCATCCCGCTGGATCAGATGAACACCTCGATGACGATCAACGCCACCGCGCCCTGGCTGCTGGCGCTTTACATCGCCGTGGCCGAGGAGCAGGGCGCCGATGTTGCTGCGCTGCAGGGCACCGTGCAGAACGATCTGGTCAAGGAGTATCTTTCGCGCGGCACCTACATCTGCCCGCCCGCGCCAAGCCTGCGGCTGATCACCGATGTCGCGGCCTATACCGCGGAACACCTGCCGAAATGGAACCCGATGAACGTGTGTTCCTATCATCTGCAAGAGGCAGGCGCGACGCCGGAACAGGAACTGGCCTATGCGCTGGCCACGGCGATTGCGGTGCTTGACGATCTGCGCGGCAAGGTGCCCGGTGCCGAGTTCCCGGCAATGGTCGGGCGCATCTCGTTCTTCGTCAACGCCGGCATCCGCTTTGTCACCGAGCTATGCAAGATGCGCGCCTTCACCGAGTTGTGGGACGAGATCTGCCGCGACCGTTACGGGATCGAGGACGAAAAATTCCGCCGCTTCCGCTATGGCGTGCAGGTCAACAGCCTCGGGCTGACCGAACAGCAGCCGGAAAACAACGTCTATCGCATCCTGCTGGAAATGCTGGCCGTGACGCTGTCGAAAAACGCCCGCGCCCGCGCCGTGCAGCTGCCTGCATGGAACGAAGCGCTTGGTCTGCCGCGGCCGTGGGATCAGCAATGGTCGTTGCGCATGCAGCAGATACTGGCCTATGAAACCGACCTGCTGGAATACGGCGACCTGTTCGACGGCAACCCGGTGATCGCCGCGAAGGTCGAGGCGCTGAAAATTGGCGCGCGCGAGGAACTTGCGACGCTCGATGCGATGGGCGGGGCGATCGCGGCGATCGACTACATGAAAGGCCGGCTGGTCGAAGCGAACGCCGCGCGGCTGGCGCGGATCGAGCGCAACGAAACCGTGGTGGTCGGGGTGAACCGCTGGCAGACCGGCGAAGCCTCACCGCTGATCGCGGGTGACGGCGGCATCATGACCGTCGATCCGGGCGTCGAGGCCGATCAGGTGGCGCGGCTGAATGCCTGGCGCGGCGCGCGCGACGCGACCGCGGTGGCCGCGGCGCTGGCCGCGCTGCGCGCCGCTGCCGCAGCAGGACAGAACGTCATGCCCGCTTCGGTGGCGGCGGCAAAGGCCGGGGTGACCACCGGCGAATGGGCCGGGGTGCTGCGCGCGGTGCATGGCGAATACCGCGGCCCCACCGGGGTGTCTGCGGCCCCGTCGAACCGCACCGAGGGGCTGGAACCCTTGCGCGAAGCGGTCGCCGCAGCCTCGGCCCGGCTGGGGCGGCGGCTGAAGTTCGTGGTCGGCAAACCGGGGCTTGACGGGCATTCCAACGGCGCCGAGCAGATTGCCTTTCGCGCCCGCGATTGCGGCATGGACATCACCTATGACGGCATCCGCCTGACCCCCGAACAGATCGTCGCGAAAGCCGCTGACGAGCGCGCGCATGTGCTGGGCCTGTCGATCCTTTCGGGCAGCCATCTGCCGCTGATCGCCGAGGTGATGCAGCACATGCGCGCGGCAGGGCTTGGCGATGTGCCGGTGGTGGTCGGCGGCATCATCCCCGATGACGATGCCGTAGCGCTGCGCGCCATGGGCGTGGCGCGGGTCTATACGCCCAAGGATTTTGAACTGAACCGCATCATGGCCGACATCGTGGCGCTTGCCGCGCCCACCCCTGCCGCGGCCTGAGCCGCGCCGCTGCGGGCTTGATCTGCGCCCGTCGCCGGTCGAATATGGGTGCGGCACGAAGCAACCCCGGGGGCATCATGCGCCGCTACCTGTCAACCGCCGCCGCCGCGCTGGCAGCCTTGGCCGCAGCGCTGATGGTGCGCGAAAGCCCGATGAACGATGTTGCCAAGACCTTCGCGGTCGGCGTCGCCGCGCTGGTCGCGATGTATCTGGCGGAATACTGGCTGAAGCGCCGCGGCTAGCGCGCGCGTTCCGGGTCGCGCAGCAGCAACAGCAGCGCCAGCACGGTGACGCCGATCCCCGGCAGCACGATCCAGCCCGGCCCACCCTGCCCCAGCGCCAGTTGCCAGCCGATCACCCAGGACGGCGTCAGGTAGGTATAGGCCATGACCTTGGACGAAGGCAGCCGCAGCGTCGCGTATTGCAGCAACACGAAGGTGGCGGCACTGGCGAACACCGCGGTATAGACGATGGTCACCCAGACCACGGCAGGCAAGCCCGCCCAATCCATCGCCGCCAGATCGCGCGCACCCGCGGCGCTGAGCACGATGAAGCCAGCGACCAGCACCCCAAGGCTGAACAGCAGCGCCGGCTCGCCGCGGTTCAGTTTGCGCACCAGCGGCGTGTAGATGGCATGCGCGACGCAACCGCCGAAATAGATTGCCTCGCCGCGCCCCACCTCAAGGCGCAAAAGTGCCGCCGGATCGCCGCGAAAGATCACCCAAAGCGCGCCGCCCGCCCCCAGCAGCAGCGCCAGCCCGATCTGCCGCGTCAGGCGCTGACGCAGCAGCAGCCAGCCGAAGCCGGCCGACAGCACCGGCGTCAGCGTGAACACCGCCGCCGCCGAAACCGGGGTGGCGGTTTTCAGCCCCTCGAACATCAGCACGAAATAGACCGCGAACACCGCGCCCAACAGCGCATAGCGCCACGGCGCCCGGAACGCCGCGCGCGGCAGCCCGGTGCTGGCCAGCGCCGCAGCCCCAAGGATCGCACCCGCCAGCGCGAAACGCAGCGCGTTCAGCGCGGCGGGCGAAATCTGGTTGGCAGCCAGCGATCCCAGCGAAAACGACCCCGCCACCAGCGCCGCAAAGATCAGCATCGCCAGATGCCCGCGCGCCTGTCCGCTCATGCGCGGAACCAGCCGTCGCGGCGCCGGTCGCAGGCGCATGGCAGCAGTCGGCACCTGGCCCCCAGACCCGTCACGCCGGACACCCCGCGTCAGCCCAGGGTCGGGCAACTGGCCGCCGCCGCTTTCAGGGCCATCACGGCCGCTTGCACCTTTGGCGTGCGATGCAGATCGACATGCGTCACCAGCCACAGCGGCGCAGCCCATTCCGGGCGCGGCCCCATCACCTCGACCAGATCGGTGTGCGCGCGCGCGTGCAGCACTGGCAGGAAACCCAGCCCGAGCCCCGCCACGATCGCCGCTTCCTGCGCGGCATTTTCATTTGAAGCGAAGGCAAAGGTATCATGCGGCACCCGCTCCAGCAGCCAAAGCCAGAATGGCGCCCGCGCCTGCGGGTTTTCAGGGCCGACAAAGCGGTGCCGGGGCAGATCGGCCTCGTCCCGCGGCGTGCCATGGGTCGCCAGATAGGCGGGCGACGCGTAAAGCGCGGTTTGCTGCTCGATCAGCGGTTGCACGACGTTGTCGGGCTCGGTCGGGCGCGCGCCGGCACGGATCGCCACATGCGCCTCGCCATATTCCAGCCGGAATACCCGCAGATCGGTAATGTAGCGCAACCGGATCTCGGGGTGCTGCGCGTGAAGCTGCGCCATCGCCGGCATCACAAGCGGTGAAAGATTGGGCAGCGATGTCACGATCAACTCGCCCGAGACCTCTTCGCCCGCGCCCGCAATGCGCGCGCCAAGCTGCGCGAACTGGTCTTCGGTGGCCTTGCCCACGGCCAGCAACTGCTGTCCCGCCTCGGTTGGCGTGTAGCCGCGCGGGTGGCGCTGAAACAGCCGCGCCCCCAGCCGCGCCTCCAGCGCGTCGATATGGCGGATGACAGTCGCGTGGTGCACCCCCAGCACCTCGGCAGCGCCGCTGACCGTGCCAACCCGCGCCACCTGATAGGCGGTGCGGATTTCATCCCAGTTCTCAAAGCCCATATGTGCACCCGCAAACAGTATCAGTGCATTTTGCTACATTGCGTTCGCCAGCGCAATGACGATCTCTGTGCTGCAAGTGCAAACAAGGAGTTCCCGCATGACCACCATTCTTCGCGTCGAAGGTTCCATCAAGGGCGATGCCTCGGTGTCGCGTCAGTTGACCGACCGTATCCTGGCGCGCCTGACCGCCGCGCACCCCGGCGCCGATGTCATCACCCGCGACCTGTCGCAGGGCGTGCGGCCGATCGACGGCGCCTGGCTGGGCGCGGTGTTCACGCCCGCCGAGGCGCGCAACGCCGAACAGGCGGCAACCGCCGCCTATGCCGATGCGCTTTTGGCCGAAGTCAAGGCCGCCGACATCCTGCTGATCGGCATGCCGGTCTATAATTTCGCGATCTCGTCGCAGATGAAAAGCTGGATCGACCAGCTGGCGCGGCGCGGCGAGACCTTTACCTATGGCGAAACCGGCCCGGTCGGCCTGCTGACGGGCAAACGCGCCATCGTTGCCATGGCCTCTGACGGCACCGGCATCGGCGCCCCGATCGACTTTGCCTCGGGCTACGTGCGCCACATGCTGGGCTTTTTCGGCATCACCGATGTGCAGTTTGTCGCCGCCGACAAGATGGCATTCGGCGCCGAGGAAACGCTGGCCCGTGCCCATGCCGCGGTGGATGCGCTGGCCGCCTGAACCCGGCTGGCGCCGGCTCTCGGCCCGCCACGCCCCCGGCAGGGGCGACCGCCACAAGCGCCCCGGTTGACTCCGGGGCGTTTTGTCTTTAGGTCAGCCGCAATTCCCGGAAGTGGTCGTGCTTCCGGTCCCGTTGCCAATGGCAGGGATCGCCGTCAGTCAGCGCGTTGCGCCCACTGGCGCCCCCGGTCATTGGCGCTGCCTGTGGAGTGCGCGCGATGTTCGAGAACCTTTCCGAACGCCTTGGCGGGGTGTTCGAGCGCCTGACCCGGCAAGGGGCGCTTTCCGAGGCCGACGTAAGCGCCGCGCTGCGGGAAGTGCGGGTGGCGCTGCTGGAGGCAGACGTATCCTTGCCGGTGGCGCGCGATTTCATCAAAGCGGTCGAGGCCAAGGCCAAGGGGCAGGCCGTGACCAAATCGGTCACCCCCGGCCAGCAGGTCGTGAAGATCGTGCATGACGAGCTGATCCGCGTGCTGGCGGGCGAAGGCGACCCCGGCGCGCTGAAGATCGACAACCCGCCCGCGGCGATGCTGATGGTCGGGCTGCAGGGGTCCGGCAAGACCACCACCACCGCCAAGCTTGCCCGCCGCCTGACCGAAAAGAACGGCAAGCGCGTGCTGATGGCCTCGCTTGACGTGAACCGCCCGGCTGCGATGGAGCAGCTAGCCATTCTCGGCCAGCAGATCGGCGTCGATACGCTGCCGATCGTGCCGGGGCAAAAGCCGGTGGACATTGCCCGGCGTGCGAAACAGCAGGCCAGCCTTGGCGGCTACGACGTCTATATGCTCGACACCGCCGGTCGTCTGCACATCGACGAGACGCTGATGGCCGAAGTGCAGGCGGTGCGCGACGCCACCAGCCCGCGCGAAACGCTGCTGGTGGTCGATGGCCTGACCGGGCAGGACGCGGTGAATGTCGCGGCCGAGTTTGACGGCAAGGTCGGCATTACCGGCGTCGTTCTGACCCGTATGGACGGTGACGGTCGCGGCGGGGCGGCGCTTTCGATGCGCGCCGTCACCGGCAAGCCGATCCGCTTTGTCGGCCTTGGCGAAAAGCTGGACGCGCTTGAGACCTTCGAGGCGGATCGCATCGCCGGCCGCATCCTGGGCATGGGCGACATCGTCGCGCTGGTGGAAAAGGCGCAGGAAACCTTCGAGGCCGAACAGGCCGAGCGCATGATGAAGCGCTTCCAGAAGGGCCTGTTCAACATGAACGACCTGCGCGGCCAGCTTGACCAGATGCTGAAGATGGGCGGCATGCAGGGCGTCATGGGCATGCTGCCGGGCATGGGCAAGATGGCCAAGGCTGCCGAATCCGCGGGCCTGGATGACCGCATGCTGCGCCGCCAGATCGCGCTGATCGGCTCGATGACCAAAAAGGAACGCGCCAACCCCGACCTGCTGCAGGCCAGCCGTAAAAAGCGCATCGCCGCCGGGGCAGGGCTGGAAGTGTCGGAACTGAACCGCCTCATGAAGATGCACCGGCAGATGGCCGACACCATGAAAAAGATGGGCAAGGGTGGCATGCTCAAACAGGCGATGAAAGGCATGATGGGCGGCAAGGGTCCGGGCGGCAGCTTGCCCGACCTGAAGAACATGGACCCCGCAGCGCTGGAAGATGCCGCCCGCGCGATGAAATCTGCAGGCGGCTTTGGCGGCGGCTTTCCGGGCGCCCCTGGCGGGCTGAAACTGCCGGGCGGGCTGTCGGGGCTGGGGCGCAAGAAATGATCGCGCTCACCAACACACCGGTGCTGGACACCGAAAGGCTGGTGCTGCGCGCGCCCGAGGGCGGCGACTGGCCCGCCTTCGATGCCTTTCTGGCCAGCGACCGCGCCGCCTTTGTGCGCGCCGCCGACTACAGCGAAATGGTCTCGTGGCGCGCCTGGGGCCATGTCATCGGCCATTGGGCGATGCGCGGCTTTGGCTCCTTCGTGATCACCTTGCGCGGCACTGGCCGCGCGATCGGCATGTGCGGGCCCTGGATGCCCGCCACCTGGCCCGAGCCCGAAATCGGCTGGACCCTGTGGGACGCCGCAGCCGAAGGCAGGGGCTATGCCTTCGAGGCCGCGCAACGGGCGCGCGCGCATGCCTTTGCCGATTTGCGCTGGCCGACCGCAGTCAGCTATATCGACCCCGTCAACACCCGCTCGGTCGCACTGGCCCGCCGGCTTGGCGCCGCCCAGGACCCCGCCGCGGCCCACCCCGGCGATGCGCCCTGCCTGGTGTTCCGTCACCCCGCCCCGCGTGTGTCGAATTGACCCGTCTTGTTTCTTCTTTGCCCAAATATCCCGGGGTCCAGGGCAGCACCCCGGCCAGCCACCCTGCGCCGGAGGCCGCCGCATGACCGATGTCACCACCCGCGCCGCCGAGCTGTTGAAAGAGCACCGCGCCAGCATCGACCGGCTGGATGCGATCCTGCTTTACACGTTGGCCGAGCGGTTCAAACGCACCCAGGCGGTGGGCAAGCTGAAGGCCGAGCACAATCTGCCGCCTTCAGACCCGGCCCGCGAGGCCGCGCAGATCGCGCGGCTGGAAGAATTGGCACGCCAGGCCGACCTCGACCCCGTCTTCGCCAAGAAGTTCCTGACTTTCGTGATTGCCGAAGTGATCCGGCACCACGAGCAATACCTCAGATAGCGGCGCTGCCGCCCCTGCAAAACCCAAGGAGAGTTTGAAATGTCGATGAAAATCCGCCTCGCCCGTGGTGGCTCGAACAAGCGCCCGTTCTACGCCATCGTGGCCACCGATTCGCGCATGCCGCGCGATGGCCGCTTTCTGGAAAAGCTGGGCACCTACAACCCGCTGCTGGCCAAGGACAGCGAAGACCGGGTGAAAATGGACATCGCGCGCGTGCAGCACTGGCTGGGCCAGGGCGCGCAGCCGACCGACCGCGTGGCGCGTTTTCTTGAAGCCGCCGGTGTGATCGCCAAGACCCAGCGCAACAACCCCAAGGCCGCCGTGCCGGGTGAAAAGGCCAAGAAGCGCGCCGAGGAAAAGGCCGCCAAAGCCGCTACGGCCGAGTAAGCCGCCGCAGCCAAGCCAGTCCGGCCGGGCAAGCCTGCCCGGTCGTCCCCTTTGGGAGCATGGCCGATGGGCAAGCCCGAGCTGATCTGTGTCGGCGCCATTGCTGGCGCCTTCGGCGTGCAAGGCGAGGTGCGGCTGAAAAGCTTTTGCGCCAACCCCGGAGACATCGCCCGCTATGCGCCGCTTTGCACCGAAGACGGCGCGCGACACTTCACCGTCAGGCTGACCCGCCCGGTGGCGGGCGGCTTTGGCGGGCGGCTTGGCGGCATTGCCACCAAGGAACAGGCCGACGCGCTGAAGGGCGTGACCCTTTGGGCCGAGAAATCGCGCCTTCCCTCGCTGCCTGATGACGAATTCTACCATGCCGATCTGATCGGGCTGGAGGTGGTCGATACCGGCGGGGTGCGGCTGGGACAGGTGCGTGCCGTGCACAACCACGGCGCCGGCGACATTCTCGAAGTGTTCGTGCCCGGCGCGCGTTCGGCGCTGCTGCTGCCGTTCACCCGCGCAGTGGTGCCCACAGTCGATCTGGCCGCCGGGCGCATCGTCGCCGACCCGCCCGAGGAGGTCGAATGACCGATCAGGGCCCCGCCAAACCCAAATCGCATGGCCGCGTTGCAATTTCCGCTTCGGCGCGGCCGCGCGAGCTGATGGCCGACGCGGCGCGGCTGCAGGGTGCCTGGACGGCGCGGGTCGTGACGCTTTTCCCCGAGGCATTCCCCGGCACGCTCGGCCTCAGCCTGACCGGCAAGGCCTTGGCCGAGGGACTTTGGGCGCTGCAAACCATCGACCTGCGCCCGTTCGGCATCGGCAAGCATCGCAACGTCGATGACAATCCGGCAGGCGGCGGCGCCGGCATGGTGCTGCGCGCCGATGTTGTTGGCGCCGCCCTGGCCGAGGCCGCAATCGGAACCCCGCCCGACCGCGCCCGCTGGCCGGTCATTTACCTTTCCCCGCGCGGCAAGCCTTTCACGCAAGCCATGGCGCACAGCTTCGCGCAGGCCGAAGGAACGACCCTGCTGTGCGGTCGTTTCGAGGGCGTTGACCAGCGCGTATTGGACCATTTCGGCGTGGAAGAGGTCAGCATCGGCGATTTCGTCCTGACCGGCGGCGAGATCGCCGCTCAGGTCTTGATTGACGCGACGGTCCGCCTTATACCCCGCGTGCTTGGGAATCAGGCATCCACCGAAGAGGAATCCTTTTCGCACGGGTTGCTTGAACACCCGCAATATACTCGACCCACCGTCTGGGAAGGCCGCGTGATACCCGAAGTGCTTCAATCCGGGCACCACGCGAAAATCACCGACTGGCGGCGGCAGATGGCCGAAAGGCTGACCAAGGAACGACGACCTGATCTCTGGCGGGCTTATTGTGCGGCGCACATGCGGGACCCGAATGAAGACCGGAAGCTCTGAGGGCGCGCACATCTTCACGGGAAAAACCGTGAGCATTGGAAAGGACTTGCGATGGACATTATCGCACAACTCGAAGCCGAGCAGATCGCGACGCTCGGCAAGACGATCCCCGATTTCAAGGCCGGTGATACCGTCCGCGTCGGCTACAAGGTGACCGAAGGCTCGCGTTCGCGGGTGCAGAACTATGAGGGCGTTTGCATTGCCCGCAAGGGCGGCAGCACGCTGGCCGCCAGCTTCACGGTGCGCAAGATCTCGTTCGGCGAGGGTGTCGAGCGGGTGTTTCCGCTCTATTCCACCAATATCGATTCGATCGAGGTGGTGCGTCGTGGTCGGGTGCGCCGCGCCAAGCTTTACTATCTGCGCGACCGCCGCGGCAAATCCGCCCGTATCGCCGAGGTCACCAACTACAAACCCAAAGCCGAAGCCTGAGGAGTGGGATCATGAGAAAAGACATTCACCCCGGTTACCACTTCATCGACGTGAAAATGACCGACGGCACGGTGTTCCGCACCCGCTCCACCTGGGGCAAAGAGGGCGAGCAGATGTCGCTGGAAATCGATTCGCTGTCGCACCCCGCATGGACCGGCGGATCGGCCAAGCTGATGGACACCGGCGGCCGCGTTTCGAAGTTCAAGAACAAGTACGCCGGCCTCGGATTCTGAGCCACTAGCGCTTTCGAAAAGCAAGCGCACAATATATAGTGCAGGCGCGCCCGAAACGGCGCGCCTTTTTGACTCGGGGCGGGGGCAGGATCCGTGGCGCATATCATCGTGATGGGCAATGAAAAGGGCGGCACCGGCAAATCGACCACGTGCATGCATGTTGCGACTGCGCTGGCACGCATGGGGCACCGGGTCGGCGCGCTTGATCTGGACCTGCGCCAGCGCAGTTTTGCGCGCTACATCGAAAACCGCCGCGCCTTCGTTGCGCGCGAGGCGCGGGCGCTGCCCTGTCCCGATTATCGCGACCTGCCCGAGGTGGACGCCGCCAGCCTTGATCCTGGCGAAAACCCCTATGACCACAGGCTTTCCGTCGCCGTCGCGGCGCTGGAAACCGAGGTCGATTTCATCGTCATCGACTGCCCAGGCAGCCACACGCGGTTAAGCCAGGTGGCGCATTCGCTGGCCGATACGCTGGTGACGCCGCTCAACGACAGCTTCATCGACTTTGATTTGCTGGCCCGTATCGACCCGGTCAGCAACCGCGTCGTCGGCCCATCGATCTATTCCGAAATGGTCTGGAACGCGCGCCAGCTTCGCGCCCGCGCCGGGCTGAAACCGATCGACTGGGTGGTGCTGCGCAACCGGCTTGGCGCGCAGCAGATGCACAACAAGAAAAAGGTCGGCTCCGCGCTGGACCAGCTTTCGCGCCGAATCGGCTTTCGCGTCGCACCCGGGTTTTCCGAACGGGTGATCTTTCGCGAGCTGTTCCCGCGCGGCCTGACGCTGCTTGACCTGCGCGAAGTGGGGGTCGAGCATCTGAACATCTCGAACGTCGCGGCGCGGCAGGAACTGCGCGACCTGATGCAGGAACTGCGTCTGCCGGGGGTGGCAGTGGGTTTCTGAGGCCGACCCGGGCTGCGCCGATTGTGGCCGCGCGGAGCACTGATCGCCTGGTGCGTGGACTGCGCGGCAGCGTCTGCTAAATTCGTGCTATGTCAGATTCGGATTCGCGCAGCCACATGCTTCCCGGGGTGCCGCTGGCGCTTGGCTCGGCGGCCCTGTTCGGCGCGACGCCACCACTATCCAAACTGCTGCTCGATTCGATTGGCCCGGTGTTGCTGGCCGGGCTGCTTTACCTGGGCGCAGGGATCGGGCTTGCCGTGCTGCGGGCACTGCGCGGTGGTGCGCTGCCGGCGCAAGCTCGGCTGCACCGCGCCGATCTGCGCTGGCTGGCCGCGGCGATATTCCTGGGCGGCGTCATCGGTCCGGTGCTGCTGATGCTGGGCCTTGCCCGGACGTCCGCATCGGGCGCCGCACTCCTGCTCAATCTGGAAGGTCTGGCGACCATGGCCATCGCCTGGTTGGCATTTCGCGAAAACGTTGACCGCCGCCTGTTACTTGGCGCCGCCGCTATTCTGGCCGGGGCGGCGCTGCTGTCCTGGCAGGGCGGCGGTGTGGCAATCGACCGGGGCGCGGTTCTGGTGGCGGGGGCCTGTCTGGCATGGGGCATCGACAACAACTTGACGCGCAAGATTTCGGCGGCGGACCCGGTGACGATCGCCATGTGGAAGGGCCTTGTGGCAGGCGCGGTCAATGTGGCGCTCGCGCTTGCATATGGCGCATCTCTGCCGGCGCCTTCGCTGGCGCTTGCGTCCGCGCTCGTCGGCTTTTTCGGGGTGGGCGTCAGCCTGGTGATGTTCGTTCTGGCGCTGCGCCATCTGGGCACCGCGCGCACCGGGGCGTATTTTTCACTGGCGCCTTTCATCGGCGCGGTGCTGGCAATTGCGATGTTCGCAGAACCGGTGACCGCCCGGCTGCTTGCTGCCGCGGCGCTGATGGGTCTGGGGCTTTGGCTGCATCTGGCCGAGCGCCACGAGCACGAACATTTCCATGAAGCGCTGGAGCACGACCACAGCCACGTGCATGATGCGCATCATCAGCATACCCACGACGGGCCGGTGACCGAGCCGCACAGCCACCCGCACCGCCACGTGCCGCTACGCCATCGACACGCCCATTTCCCCGACCTGCACCACCGCCACCGCCACTGAATCGGCCCGCGTCTGCGGGCAATCCGCGCCGCAGCACGAAACGACCGCCGCGACGGGCAGCGCTGGTGCGACCCAGCTGGATTTGTGAAAATGGCGCACCCGGAGCGATTCGAACGCCCGGCCCTCAGATTCGTAGTCTTGGGGTTGCACTATTTCCTGCTGTTGCGCCAACTTGCACAGTGCCACATTCACCCTTGTTTCACAGCGCTTTAACGCCTATCTCTCTTGCATGGGGTTGCGCCAAGTTTCGGTTTCGGTGGTAGCCCGGTGGTAGCCCGGTGGGGTCGATATGTCGGAAAGCGTCAAGCTCACAAAGCGCACAGTTGATGCTCTCAAGGCTACGGGCACCCGCTATGTCGCCTGGGATACCGAGGTGCCGGGCTTTGGCGTTCGCGTCGGGCCGAGTGGCAGCCGGACCTATGTTCTGAAATATCGCGTTGGCGGCGGCCGCGCGGGCCGCGTGCGCTGGGGCGTGATCGGCACCCACGGCGCGGTGACGCCAGATCAGGCGCGCGAAACCGCCCAGCGCTGGGCTGCAGAAGTGGCCTCGGGCGGTGATCCGGCGGGCGACAAGATCGACAAGCGCAAGGCGCCTACTGTGGCCGAGCTCATGGCGCAATATCTCGAAAGCCATGTGAAGGTGCGGAACAAGGCCAGCACCGCCGCCTTTGTCACCGACCTTGTGAATCGAGTGATCTGCAGGGATGCGCTGGCAAAGCTGAAAGTGTCGGACGTGACTTCGGCGGATTTGGCCCGCTTCCATTCGCGGCTTTCCAAGACTCCTACCACGGCAAACCGGGCGCGTTCGGCGCTTTCCAAGGCGTTTGCCCTGGCCGAAACGTGGGGCTATCGGGCACGGCATTCAAACCCATGTGCAGAGGTGGAGAAATACCGCGAAACCTCGCGTGAGCGGTTCCTGTCGCCTGCCGAGTTTGCCGCCCTTGGCGATGTTCTGGCGAAGGCGGAGCGGGGCGAGCTGGTGATTGAAGAGGGCGGCAAGCCCAAGGCCGTGCGGGTGAACAAGTCGGCTGTGGCGGCAACCCGCCTCCTGATCCTCACGGGCGCGCGGCGCGGCGAAATTCTCGGGTTGCGCTGGGAATGGATTGACTGGCAGGCGGGCCGCGCCAACCTGCCCGATAGCAAGACAGGCCGAAAGCCTCTGATGCTGCCCCCGGCCGCGCTCGAGGTGCTGCGCGGGCTCGATATGCCCGAGGATGGCAAAGGCTACGTGATCCGGGGCGGTGATTACAGCGACCCCGAGGTGCCGCTGGTGAACCTGAAAAGCCCTTGGGGCATCATTCGCGCGGCGGCGGGCCTGCCAGAAGTGCGCCCCCATGATCTTCGGCATTCCTTCGCCTCTGTCATGGTTGCGGGCGGCGCTTCGCTTCCGGTGATTGGTGCGCTCTTGGGGCACGCCGATGTCAAGACAACTGCCCGCTATGCGCACCTCGCCACCGATCCGCTTAAGGCCGCTGCTGACCATGTGGGCGGGGTTCTGGCCGGGCACCTGAAAGGCCCGGAAGGGGGCGCCGAAGTCGTGAAGCTGCATCGCAAGACGTGAGCGGCCGGGCGCTGGGCGGAAACTACATGTTGTGGTGCCCTCGCCAGTTTTTGCGCTCTGCGCTTTCTCTCTATACCCCAAATCTCTGTTACTTCTGTTACCTTGTTACCGAAGCTGGTAACTATCTGACAGAACAGGATTTTTCCGGTAACAAACCGCCTGCAAGCTGGTAACAGAAAGTGCGGGCTTGTTACCATTTTGCGGCGGCAATGCAATCGAGTGGCGCCCAGCGCAAGGCGGTGCAAGTCGGCGTCCGGGCGCGGCATCGTTCAAAGCGCCCCAAATGGAGCCTATTCAGGCAGACGCCGAAAACAACATATAGCGTTTTCCTTGCTTTTTCATGGTGCCAAGGTCTATCCTTGGGCCGCGCGGCTAGGCTGATCCCCGAACGCGGGCGAACTCGCGCCCCGCTGCCGCGCGTCTATCCTGCGCGAGTGCCTTGCGAGGGGCGCAGAATGAGTGCGAAGAAATGGGCGGATCGGCTGCCTTTAGATGACATTCGGGGCATCATTGCGTGGGGAAGCGCGCTCTTTCATGCCTATACGAGGCTCGCCAGCGGTGCTGGTCCGTATTCAGATCATGTTGCGGCGCGGATAGCTGACCTCTTTGAGCGCGCGCCGGATTTGAAGCCAAGCGCATTCAGTGTAAATGCGGCTGCGGCCGCACGGAATCTGGCGAGCCAGCTTGACGTGTTGGGGGCCTCGGAAAGTGCCATTGAAGCGGCGAGGAACGCGCGATTCGGAGATTTCCAATACTTTGCGGAAGATCTTCACCCTCGCCCCAATTTGACTTGGCATGTGGTCCCGATCGTGGCCCAGTTTTCCCCACCCATAGACCAAGAGTGCCCCATAGCGCTCAACCAAGGTGTGGATTTGGAGGAATGCAGAAGCCTCTTTGAGCGCTGGTATGCTTGGTGCACTGCCCCGACTGAGCAGCTTCGGAACCAAGCTTGGCCTCTTTCCTATCACTGGCCGACGCGCCCTGAGCACTACCATTTCGTGAATTATGTGGCACCTGCCTGCGAAGGTCCGCGACCTGCCCAGCGCCCTGCAGGATCAGGGTATTCGGATGCTGCCCACGACGCGGCAACTCATGCCTGGTGTTTGCTCCGCGATGCTCACTTGAACGGCGAGACGCTTTCCACACCTGAGGCGATAAGACAATCCCTTCGCAACTTCAGGGTCATAACCCCAAACGAAAGCGAGTGGTATTTGCCAGCTTGGCAGCGGGACAAGCGTCTAATCCGCCAATCTCATGAGGGGCGAGCAGAAAAGCGCGTTCGCAGACTACTGGATGCGCTGATAGAGAGCGAGCCCACAGAGGCCGAAGCCGACACCCAAGCAGACAGCGGATTCTACTTTGCCAGCATAGAGGATCAGGCAGAAACGCGAGACCTGGCATTGCCCGATGTGGTGGTTGAAGCCGAGCCCCCGTGAGCGCCTGCCTATCGCTGAGCCTGTTAAACTAGCTTAACAAAACTTCCCCGAAAGTAGCCCAGTTAAAGGGAAATGACGCCCGGCGAAAGTTGCGGCATGCCGTAGGTGCAGAAGCACAAACGGAGCTTGCAACATGCAACAAACACTAACAGGCGAACGCCTCATGACTCGCGCCGAGGTGCAAACCCACTTCGGCCTGACCCAGCGCTTTCTCGAGGTTTCGGCCGTTCGCGGCGATGGCCCGCCGATGGTGAAGATCGGCCGATCGGTTCGCTATCGCGTGGCCGATCTGCGCGACTGGATTGCAGCCCGGCGCGTCAACTCCACCTCGGAAGAGGTGCGGCAATGACGGCAGAGGGGTGGGAAGGCAAGAGCCTTCGGCATCACGTCGAGGCGGCGCATGGGCTGGCGCAGGACGCCCATACAATTGCGCAAGGCATCGAGGAAAAGCTTGATGCCTTGCTTGGCGCAATCGAGCGCGTTGGCGCTGGGCAGGCCGATATTCTGGCTGTGCTTGATCTGGTGCAGCGGCGGCTGCGACTGCCGATCGACCCCAAATCAGCGCTGCCCGAACAGGCTGCGACAACAGCCGATCCCAAGCGAAGCGATGCTCAAGAAATTGAACGCGGCTCGCTCTTTGCCAAGGTGAAGCGGATCAAGTCCGAGAGTAAGCGCGACGCCTTTCCCCTATGCTGCGAGACTTGACGGCTGATTGAAGCGCCATGGCATGAGGTCTTCGATGCCGCTTTGTGGGTGACCGCCGAGGATGGCGCGCAGGGTAGCGGCGATGTAGTCGACCGGGTTCACGTCGGACATCTTGCAGGTTGCGACCAGCGAGGCGAGCATGGCCCAGTTCTCGGCGCCGATCTCGTTGCCTGCGAAGAGCGCGTTTTTCCGCGTCAGGGCAATCGGTCTGATCTGATTTTCTACGGGGTTGGTGTCCAGCTCGAGGGTACCGTCGTCCAGAAAGCGGATCAGGCCGGGCCAGTGCGCCAGGGTGTAGCGGATGTCCTCGGCCAGCTGGGATTTCTGCGGGATGTGCGACAGCTGCGTTTCCAGCCAGGGTTTGAGCGCAGCGATGATCGGAGCCGAATGTTCGCGTCGGGCGGCCAGCCGGACGTCCGCCTCCTTGCCCCGCACGGTCTTCTCCACCTGGTAAAGCAATGCGATCTGGCGCAGCATCTCTTCGGCGATCGGTGAGCCGTCACTCTCGAAGCGTTTCACAAAGCGGCGGCGCACATGCGTCCAGCAATAGACCAGTTGCCACGGACCATTGTCGCGCATGATCTCGGTCAGCGCGTTGTAGGACTGATAAGCATCGCATTGCAGGAAGCGACCCTGATACCCGGCGAGGAATTTCAGCGGATGTTCTTTTCCCCGGCCGGGGGCATAGTGGAACAGCACGATGGGCGGGCCGACACCGCCATGGCCGCGATCGTCGGACACGACGGCCCAGAAATAACCGCTCTTGGTGCGTTTCAGGCCCGGCTCCAGCACCGGCGCGCGGGTTTCATCCACGAAGATGCGATGGGCGCCGCGCAGATGGGCACGCATGTGGTTGATGACCGGCATGAGGTGGAAACAGGCGCGGCCCACCCAGTTGCCGAGCGTGCCGCGATCGAGATGGATCCCTTGCCGCTTGAAGATCTCGGCCTGGCGATAGAACGGAAGGTGGTCGCCGAATTTCGAGACGATAATCCAGGCGATGAAGAGTTCTGTGGGCAGCCCGCCGGGCACGACATGCTCGGGCGCATGCGCCTGCGCCACGGCCTGCGAGCAGCGGCGGCAGGCATATTTGGGCCGCCGCGTGACCAACACGCGGAACTGCGCCGGGATCACGTCCAGCCGCTCGGATACGTCTTCGCCGATCCTGGCCATCTCGCCGCAACCACAGGGACACTGGGTGCTGGCAGGCTCGATCACCCGCTCGACCCGGGGCAGATGTGACGGCAGATGGCCGCGGTTGCGCTTCGGCTTGCGGGGCATCTCCCCGCGCGCCCTTTCCATAGCCGCTTCGGCCTTTTCCTGCGCGGCTTCGAGCACGCCTTGGGCAAATTCGGCATCTTCCAGGGGAAGGTTGAACTGGTCGGGCGAGAGCTTCTCGGAGCGCTTGCCGAACTTCTCGCGCTGCGCCGCGCGCAGGATATCCTGCAGCCGCCGGTTGGCCTCCTGCGTCTCGGCCAGTGTCGCCTCGACCTCGGCGAGGCGGGCTTTCAGCAGGGCATTTTCGCGTGCAAGATCAGCGGCATCCATGGCAGGAAGTGAATCACGGAACGGGCATTTTTTCCAGTAAAAATGGGGATTTCAGCCTCTTTCTCATCATCCCGCCACCAGCGGACGCCGCGCCCGCTCCGGCCGCACAAGTCGCCAATCCACGCCTTCAAAAAGGGCCGCGAACTGCGCGCCGGACATGCGCATGACCCCGTCGCGCACCTGCGGCCAGACGAATTTCCCGCCTTCCAGCCGCTTGTGAACCAGAACCATTCCGGTCTGATCCCAGATCAGTAGCTTGATCCGATCCGCCCGCTTCGCGCGGAATACAAAGGCTGCGCCGGAGAAGGGGTCCATCCCGAACATCTCTTGCACCGCCAATGCCAGGCCATCGATACCTTTGCGGAAGTCTACCGGCCGGGTCGCCACAAAGACCTTCACCGGCCCGCCCTGACCGAACATCACGATGCTGCAGCCCGTGCCGCGCGGATCGCCCGTGTCAGCTGGCCCTCATCGGCGCCAGCGCCAGCTCGGATCACGATATCGCCGACAACAATCTCCACCTCGGACGCGCCACGAGCCGCCGGCGCCTCAGCCAAACTATCATCGACCACCAGTTCCGCGAAGATCGGCAGCCCCGCCACGCTCTCGGGAACAACCAGATTGCCTTTGCGTATCTGCTTGCGCCAATCGTAAATCTGCCAACGCGTTGTGCCGTGCCTGCGCGCAACATCGGCGACCGTCACCCCCGGCATCATGCTCTCCGCCGCGATCCGTGCCCGCTCTGCCTTGGCGCGCCGCAGCCTGCCGCTCGGCCCCTCAATCACTTCCAGCCGGGAAACCCCAACACCCCTTGAGCCGTCCAAATGGACGCCCATTTTGCCGTCTCTCTCCATATCCAACACCTCCGCCGCACATCTGCGCGAAGAATGCAGGCATCAGGTCAGAAATGGCAGGAGGGGGACGGCGTCGCGCTTACGATTTAAAGGCAAGATACCATATTTAATGGCAAAGCAGCGCCATTGATTTTGTTGACTTTCGTATGCCGCATTTAAGGGCTACGCGACAGCTGGAAAAGCGGCTTGAGCATGTGCGAGGCGCGGGATGGCCGTTTGGCGGGACGGCGATCCGATCTGATTTCGTCAATTGCCTATGAGGCCGGATTCATGGACCTGTCTTATTTTCACCGCTGCTTCCGTCGCGCCTTTGGATCCAGCCCGAAATGCGCCGGACAGTGAGGACCTCAAACGCCTAACGAGGCAATGTCAGAGCAAAATCCTTGTGTGAAGCACGGTGGCGGCATTTTTTAGAGGAAAATTGCGAGATAGACTTGTCTCGGCTCGGCGGTTCGGTCTATCTGCACGATTTCACGGCACTTTCTTTGAAATACAATTACTTACTCCCTCCGCGAAGAGCGAGACGCGAGGAAGCCGACAGCGCCGAGATTCCTCTGACAGTGCCCAACAGGTCATTAAAGTCGCGAAAGTGCGCCTTATGGCAGTTCAACCCTTCAGGACCCTTGGCTGCAACGATTCCAAATTCCGCCAGTTGTGCCCTAAGCGAATTTGTCTGCTAACAACAACCGAAGTTTGACCCCCCTCGGACCTGTCGATCTTATTGGTGTACCAAGGTGGGGAGTGGGCAAATCTTGGGGGTGATCGGCTACGATGGTGGTTTCATTGTTAGGGAAACGGCCATGGATGTACGGATAATCGTCGAGACGACGTTTGAAAACGGAACCACGAGAACGCATCATCTCGGCCGCTTGTCCCGCCCGCTTCGGCAAGCCCAGCCCGAGGAAATCGGTCTCCTGCTGGAGGATGCGAGGACCATGCTTGCGCAGTTGCAGAACGCCATACTCCTCGATCAGATCGAGGAGATGTCAGAGACGAGCCGGATCTGCCCCGACTGCGCCAGGATCAGAGCCATCGATGATTATCGGCCCAGGGTTCTCGACACGCTGTTCGGCCGGTTCCGCGTCATGGCGCCGCGCATTCGCCGATGTGCCTGCAACGCCAAATCGGAGGCTATTCCGGGTGGACCGCTCTCGTCGCTCGCAAACCTGTTTCCGCATCGATCGACCCCGGAATTGCAGCGCCTTCAGGCGGAACTCGGGGCCCGCCATTCGTTCCGGGAAGCCACGCGAATCCCGGAGACGTTTCTGCCATGCGCGAGGCAGATGAACACCACGGTGCGCAACCGCCTTGGCAAGATCGCCCAAGACATCAGTGGTTGCGATCGAGCCGTCCCCGCCCTTGATCAAGATGCCACGTCGCCTCCGCTGACTGTGTTTCTGGACGGCGCCCATATCCGGTGCCGACCGGAAAATCAGAGGCGACACCTCGATGTTGTGGTTGGCAAGATCGAGAGCCCGAATATGTGCCGTCGTTTCGGGCTCGTGCGGCAAGCGGCAGATTCACCAGCCAAGCAGCTTCGCCAGGACCTCCACGCCCTTGGATGGGACGGCAAGCGCTCGGTCACCGTCATCTGGGACGGGGAACCGACGCTGCCAAAACTTGTTCTCGGTGCGGTTCGGCAGCCGGTACGACATACTCTCGACTGGTGGCACATCTCGATGCGCGTCCA
>Ga0326597_10001964_pt1 | contig 31617 bp, 31 predicted proteins | sample RVTome_12_FD_203789 | JGI IMG/M metagenome (GOLD analysis project Ga0326597, IMG submission 203789) | Soil microbial communities from uranium-contaminated site in the Upper Colorado River Basin, Wyoming, United States - RVT100D185 | ecosystem: Environmental > Terrestrial > Soil > Contaminated >...
CTCGCCGAACGGAGACCGAACGTCCTCGACTTCCTCCCAGTTCTTCCACCAGGCGCGCTGCTCGTCGCTCCAGAACTTCGACCGGGCGTTCAGCGTCGGCCAGTCCACGAGCGTCTCCGTGAAGCCCCGTGCCTGCCAGTCCTTCGCACGGCGCTCGAGGTACTGTGCGACGTGGAATCGGAACTGCCGATCCTGCGGGATGTTCTGGATCGTGCGGATGTTGAGCGCCGCCGGCGGCGGCACGCGCCCCTCGGCAAGCGCGAGCATGTAGTCCACGGGCGTCATCGTGCCGGAGCCGAACGTCAGCCCCGGAGCGAACTCCGTCGGGCGGATTGCGGCCGCGAACTCCGGAAAAAGCGGCTCGTCCCGGTTGTCCAGCCGGAAGAGCAGCTCAGGGAAAAACACCGGCACGAGCTCCGCGAGCGCCCGGGTGTAGCTCGTCGTCATGTTCTCGATGTCGGGGTCGTCCGGCCAGAGCGGATCCACCGACTCCACGAGTGTCGCGCCGAGCCGGTCGCCGAGGACCTCTTTGACCTCGCGAGCTGCCGCGCGGGCGATCGGCTCGTCCGCCTTGACGTCTGGAAAGATCAACATCGATTCGCGGATCACGCCGATGCGCACGCCCCGCAGCGACCCCGGCGTACCCGGGCTTGCGGCGTGCGACGCGTAGGGCGTATCGAGCACGCTCGCGCGCGGCACGGTCGTGAACACGTCGCGCGGATCGTAGTAGCCGTTGGCCTCGTCCTGCAGCGCGTCGAGCACTTTGGCCGAGTCGGTGATGCTGCGGCAGTGGATGCCGGTCCGGTCGTTGTGGATGTCGGCACCGATCGCGCCCCCTTGGAACGAGATCATCGCCTTGTGCGGGAGAAGTAGCGCAACCGCGTTGTGATTGGCCGGCCCGCGGCACGACATGCTCGTCTCCTCACAGATGCTGCACATCACGAGGTTGGTGCTGACCGAGGCGCCCGAGCCCGAGCTCGAGCCGAGTGAGGCCGCGCGCGTCGTGTCGTAAGGGTTGGCCACGTTCCCGCTCCAGCTGCTGCGCTGGTAGCCGAAGTCCGTCAGGAGCACGCTCATCTCCTCGTGCCGCCCGTCGGGGGCGCCCGGAATGCCGTTGTACTCGGTGTTGACCGCTTTTGCGTAGATAATCGCGCCCTTCTCGCGGAGCTGGGCAACGACCGTATGATCGCGGGCGGGAAAGTCGATGTCGTAGCGCGCGTCCGCGGCCGAGGTGCTCCGCATGTCCATCGTGTCGAACGGATCCTTGAACGAGAACGGGATGCAGTAGAGCGGCAGCGCGGCGAGATCGGGCGTCGACCCATACTGTTCGTCGAGCTCTGCGGCGCGCTCGAGCGCGTCCGGTTGCTGGCGAAACGCCTCACAGACTGGCGGAGCGTCGTCGGCGAGCGGCCCCGCCGAAGGATGCCGGTCGAAGTCCCCCTTGCACGTCACCGACCGCTCGCCGCGCAGGTTCAGCGTCCCGAGCGCGTTGACCTGGCCGGAGCTCGGCGTCCCGATCGTCATCCCGTACTGCTGCCGCACCGTCGGATCCGATGCCGTCGGCTCCATGCGGCCGAACTCGAGCGGCGGCCCGGCGTACTGGTCGTAGTCCGGAATCAGCGCCGAGACGGCCACGGTTTCCGTAGGGAAACCCAGCGGCGCCCCGGCCCGCAACGTGCCCGGCGCGGACGGGATGTCGCGGCCGTCCTCGGTGACGAGGCGGTCGCTCGTGCCGCTGTACGCCCCGGCACGAGCAATGTATGCCTGGACCAAGCCCTGGCACGTGAGCTCGTCCTGCCCGATTGCGCGATGCACATCCGCGATCGTGGCTTCGATGAGCCGGAAACCGGATTCCGACGCCTGCCTTTCCTGGGACTGCGACACCTGCGGGAAACCGACGAGCGTCCCCGCGATGAGCGCGAGTGATACGGTGAGAGGAGGGGCCTTGCGGATGGACATGGGGTTCTCCCGTGCGTGGGGTTGCGTTGCTGTCGAGAATAGTACGTTCAAAGGCCCAGCTACGGTAGCGCGCGGGCTTGTCGCTGGCGTGTCTAGGATAGGATATATCTCGGTCTCGCTGTCGCTGGACTTTCCCGAGATGCCATATTGGGTAAGTCCGAGCTGCTGATTCGATGGAAGCCCGGATGCAGTCGCTCTATTCGAGCCCTACAAGGGAATGTTGTGCGGTAGTAAAATTCACTGTCTAAGAGCACGAAGTTCAAGATATGGGTGCCGCCAGATATCGCGACTCACAAGGGTACAGCAGAGGTACAGTGCCAAGTCGCCGCTAACTTCACGAAACTGTCTCAACCTACTGATCCAGAATCGATTTCCCTTCTCTTGCCTAATCTGCGCAAACCTATATTAATCAATACGTTACGTGATCGTGCCCAACTGAAAATCCGCGTGTCGGTGGTTCGATTCCGCCCCTGGCCACCATCTAACGCTTTGTTATCGCTGCTGTTGCTCGCCGCCGTCTCTCGGAGATGGATTCGCGAGCACGGCCACAGCACCGTTTCGTGGCCAGCCGCTACTCGCCCAAGAGCCACGTCTTGAGGGCGCCGTATACCTTCTTCTCGATCGAGGCTTCCAGTGCACGAAGAACGCCCAAGACCGACGTGCCGGAGAACCCACTGAGAATCGCCCAGGCAACCCCGAGAAGGACGACGCCGTTGACGACGGTCGTCCAAAGATCATTCTCTGCAATCCAGGGCGTCGTCAGAATCACTGACGCGAACGACGCGATCGTCAACACTCCGAGCGATAGGATCGACATCAGGAGCAAGCCTACGCGGGCGATACTCCTGCTGACCCAGTAGATTCGGGACTGGGCCGTGGAAGTCTGCCGCTCCAGCGTCGCTTTGACCTTCTTGGTAGATCGATGTGAAACTCTCTCTGCTTGCAGGATGTCCAGCTGTTTCGCGACGAGGTTGGTTCGCACACGCTCCAGGATCTGCGGGACGCTCGAAGAGCCGAAGGCATCCTCGTCACCCAGCGTAAGGTTCATGAGTTCGTCGGTAGCGATTCCTGACACTCTCAAGAGGGCGTGGTCATCAGCCGTCAGCGTGCCCTTCTTTCTTAGTCGATCGATCTCCTGAAGGTACTTGGTCAGCAAGCCAGCGCTGGGTTCCATGGCCGCATAACATGCAGCTAAAGTCTCTTTCTCCGGCAAGTTGGGAGCGCCCAACGGAGCCTTTAGCCACGCGACGTTCGACAGGCTGTAATTTGTGATGACGCTCGATACCTCTCGCGCAGAGTTCTGTTCTTTCCCTTTCTCGAACGCGATGCGAGCAAGCCCGGCGTTACTCGTGACGAATACTGCTTTGCAGTCCTCCAGCCGCCTCGGCACCGTTCCCTCACGAAGCACAAATATGCTGCGAATAGAATTGACGTCGTACGCTGCCGCTCGCGCGCTGCGGTAGGTCAGTTCGTCTTTGAGTGCAGCTTCGAATCCAGCCTCGTCGATGTTATAGGTCTCGACATACTTCGGCGTGCTTACCACGCGGAGCCCGGCATTCTGCAGATGTTCCTCTAGGTGCCCCCTCATAAGTGCGAGCTCACCTCGCTTTACTCCTTGCGATCTCAGGTGCTGGAGGACTCTGTTGTTCGAGACCTCCGGCCGATCAATGTTCTGCTCGACAAACTCTAGAATGGCGTCCAACTCGTCCATCGTGTGGCGAAAGACTGCGAACTTTCCTTTGAGCTTGGACACCAGGGTGATTAGCTCTGCCGCTGCATCCTGACGGATGGCACCCTGAAGTCCGATCGCATCCAACACGAGAGGCGTGTCCACATAGAAGGTGACTCGGCGAAAATCCTTTTCGATGCTTTCTAAGTCGGGGCAAATGAGGGCGTTCGCGTACAATTGCCCTTTGACCAAGATCATGATCTTGTCGAAAAGCTGCGGCTCGCTCTGGTGAACAAGCCCAATGAACTTTCCGACGATGAACTGAACCTTGGGGAGTGTCTCCTCGATCCGCGGAGTTGCGGTACGAAACACGTACGCTCTGATGTAGTCGACGCCAAAGATGTTCAGGAATCCGAGCAGCGCACGGCTCGCGTCAGATACGGACCACTCAGCGCCGAAAGTCTCTGATGCAAATTGCCTCAGGCGCGAGAAGACCTCATCGATGGCAGCTTCAGCCTCTGCTCGTCGAGGCTGCATGTCGCTCGCCGGCAGTTCCTTTACGATGTGATAAAGGTTGTCTTTTCTTTCGAGATATTTGCGCTTGGCGAGCCGGCGGAGTACGAGCTGTATTCCTTGGTCGGGCAACCTCAGCCCATACTCGGCCTGGAACATCTGCGCGATTACCGCCGCTACGGCCGGATCGGGTTTGTGCCTGCTCAAGAGATCTAGAACGAGAGTCTCGAGATACCCGATGTAGTCTCGGACACCTTCGTCGAGATCGACTTTTAGGATTGCGAGACTTGCAAGGACAGTCTCATCGGACGGGCGTGACATGGCATCGATCCGCTAGACCCCAGACGATGCCGTCATTCTGCCAGAGAACCGCTGAGCTCTCGATGTTGGAACAGTGTTTTGATCGCCGATAAAAGCTCGGGGAAAGCCAGCTACGCGCCCTTCGGCGAGTTTGCTCCGACAGAAATCGAGACGCCCTCGACGATCCCGTAGGGCGTCGACTGCTTGGCGGCGACGCGCACACGCGCGACGAGCTCTGACTTCCTGCGCTTCCAGCTCCGCAGCCGCCGCGCCGGCCCGTAGGAGTTGTACAGTTCGACTAGCTGCCTGACCGTCAAATCGTCTAGTCTCTTCCTCGCCTTCATTTGGTGACCTTTCGAGAGCCTACTTAAGGCCACAATATGCCGTGTTCACGCCGGTGTTAACGCGCCTCAAGGGTGCTTTGCGTGTCTCCGAACGAGCTGAGCTACTTCAGTGACGCATCGGCTCAGCTCTTTCTCGATTTCGACGTCCCAATATCTCAATACTCGCCAGCCCATATCTGCAAGCTCAGAATTTATGCGCTCGTCACGCGCCATGTTCTTTTCAATTTTTCTTACCCAGTAACTTCGGTTGGTTTGCATTTTGGGTTTTCGAGTGTCCCAATCGCGGCCATGCCAAAAAGTGCTGTCACAGAAGACTGCGACTTTCGCAGATGGAAAGGCTATATCTGGCGAGCCAGGCAGACGGGTATAGTGTTTGCGGTAGCGAAGCCCTCTCGCCCACAATGCCTTCCTTAGATGAATCTCGATGGAAGTATCTTTGGATCGGATTCGCGACATCGTGTAGCTGATGACCGCTGCGTCGCGTTTCTTTCTCTTCTTAGTCACCGTCTGCAGGTAAACCAATCATCTCTCGCAGCTTCGCGCGCACTCGATTAGGAGTTCTCTTTTCGTTGACAGGATCACAAATATAGCGGCGCACGGCATCCGCCAAATTGCCGCCTGCTATGTCGGCTGCAAGTTGGTTAAAAGTGCGTAGACGAAACCGGACTGTGGTCCCGTCAATCTGCATGGGTTCAGGAGTTTCAGCGAGGATTTCATGGGCGATAAATTCGATATCAACTGCCCATTCCTCGGGAGAGGAGAAACCAAACCACTCTTCTTGGCGGGGCGCTAGTGCTTTGGGAAGAGTGCTGAGGTGGCCATGCAAATAGATTTGCGTCAATGCCCCTCCATGAGCCTCGAAGGCGACTACTCGTCGCTCCGTGAGTTTCTGGTAGTCGCAGTCGCCTACCTTTTTTCTGCTGGTATTCGTAGCCGTGACCGAATCGCCGAGGCCACGTGAGATCCATCCGTCTTCACGCGTGTACATTGTACTAGTCAGCGCATCGACGATGCGCTGCTCGAGGATGCCGGCCGTTCTGGATTCCTCGGCAACGATGAATTCGAGCAATGCGTCTATCTGGGGTTGCGTTAGTTGTTCTGGGACTTGCGAGGTGATCGGCCGTGCGAATCTCATTACGCGATGTATCCAAAACCTTATCCACGCGGCGAGTTCCTGCCGAGAGGAAAACCCAAGGTTCTCCAACTCAACGAGTATCTCAACTAGGCACAGGGCTCCGGCATACTGCGCCGCCTTGCTGCGGGCCCATGCTAGGTTAACGCTTTCAACGGATTTCGCGTTGTTAAGGAACGGGTTCCCAGCGGCTACGAGCGCATCAGGATATTGCTCTACAAGCCAGTTGACTCTTTGGGAGCGCGGGCTGAACTCATAGATATCTGACACACGATGGTCGAAGAACTCAGCTATCGTGCACTGGTAGTGCAACATTTGTACGTACGGAGAGTAACGTTGGAGATCGCCTGGATCCGCGAGAGTTTGGAGCCGTTCTGATAGATTGATCGGTACGCCTACGCCCTTTCCTATTTGTGCTACAGCATCAGCTGCTGCGGGCAAATCTGAGTCAGCGAGTAGGAGTTCCTCGAGTTCGGCGTCATCGGAAAAGACTTTCTGTACGTCCTCGAGCGTAAAATTCCGTTTCGTTCTTAACTTGGTGACTACCTTGTCCACAGACTGTCGACTGAAACCCACGCGTGTGTCCCGATCGCTCAGCAAGCTGGCGATCTGCGCAGAGGACATTCGTTCTTCGCCTGAAAGGCGACTAATCAATAGCGAATGGCTCAGGAACGTTCTTGCGGCATCGAATGAGAGCAGGAAGTCGTTTTTCAAGACAGAATGCAGTGAAAAGTACTCGGTAGCGACGGCGTCCCCGTACTTGAGATCGCCAGCCCTTATGGCCGAGTGCAGCGCGCTGCGCCAATCATGTTCAAGTGCGCCATCTCGCCATGATTCAAGTCCTGCTCTAATCCATTGGGCACGATCTGATTCTGCGATGCCAATTTCTTCCATCCTGGCTTCGGTGGCATCTATGGCCTCTGTTTCTCTATTTACAGAGACAGGCAGCCATAGCGAGCGAAATGCTTCCCTGAACTCAATGGTCATTGTGAATCGGGGTTCCTGCGGGGTGGCTTTTTGGGATTGCCAAATAGCTCCGTAGGCGAGATGCCTAACGCGTCACTGATTTTGTAGATATTGACCAAGCTAATGTTTCGTTGCCCCCGCTCGCAGCCACTAATATAGGTTCGATCTAGGCCCGCCTTGGCTGCTAGGGTTTCTTGCGAGATGCCCCGCTCAGTTCTGAGCCTTCGAAGCTGATCGCCAAATTGAGTCCGAACATCCACTTTATTGGGTTGCGGCATAGGCGCAGTCTGAATAAGATGTGGACTTGGAGTCTACGGACGATAAGTCACAATGTGGTTCGTTTGTGCTGCCGGCAGATCCTCATTGCTCGAGCATGACGCTGCCTCTACCATTGCGTACAAGTTTTAGGCGACGGATCTGAATGCCGGCAATGCTTCCAGCAATTTCCTTGTTCTCGGGCGCCGGAGGAATGGACGTCGGATTCCATATGGCTGGATTCAATGTTCAATGGGCCAACGATATCGACCCGATAGCGTGTGAGACGTTCGCCTTGAATGGTCTTGGCAGAATTCGGTGCGGTGACCTACAAGAACTCTGGGCTGAGTTGGACGAGATTGGAGACCCAGCGATAGTATTCGGCGGCCCTCCGTGCCAAGGGTTCTCGGTGGCCGGGAAGATGGATCCTAGCGATAGCCGTAGTAGCCAGATGGCTAGGTTTTTCGATGTGGTTGAAAAGAAGCAGCCTCTTGCCTTCGTTTGTGAAAACGTCAAGGGGCTAGCAGTTCTGTCCAGATGGGCATTATTTCGGCACCGACTTTTTGAGCGAATTGGAAGGATGGGGTACCAGCACGCATTGGTCGTTCTGAACGCTGCGGATTTCGGTGTTCCGCAGGCGCGAGAGAGGATGTTTCTAATAGGGTTTCGGGCAGATATTTTTGATTTTTCCGGCCTTAACTTGCGTGACGCACTTATTTCGGCCTTAGGAGGATTGAAAACCGGCGCGCCGCCAATGAGCGAACTCATTAAGCAAGTGGGTCGCGCCGGGAACCCTAAGAATGCGCAAATCTGTAATGCGAAAGTCACGTTCGCAAGAAACCCTGTTCTGAGGAAATCTCCCTATGCCGGTATGCTGTTCAATGGCGCCGGTCGCCCGGTAAAGCCGTTCGGCGCCTCATCGACACTGCCTGCGTCCATGGGCGGGAACAAGACTCCAATAGTGGATGAGGACGAAATCTTCGAAGGGAAGAAAAGCTACGTTGAGCAGTATCATCGTCATCTAAGACGAGGCGGCGCGCCGCGGTCTGGGAACGCGCCAAAGAGACTTAGGCGGCTCACAGTTGATGAATGCCTAGCGATTCAGACGTTTCCCTCGGACTTCAAGATGGCGGGCCGCCAGAGTTCCATGTACCGCCAAATCGGGAACGCGGTTCCTTGCAAGCTTGCTGAGGCAGTTGCCAGAACCGTGCGGCTGTTCATCGAAGAAGGTCGCCACGCCGCAGAAGAGTTACTGGCCGGTCAGGACGAAATTCGTCTGGCAAGCTAGCAGCGAGATTTAGAGGGTTACGCGCCGAGCCGCCCAGGTCAGAATCGTGCGATCAGATGCGAGCCCCCATCCCCGCTTGGCGTGTCTGTCGCTTGCGGGGGCAGGGCCGAACCATCGAAGGAGATGGCTATGGCCCGTGCCCCGAAAGAAGATCAGACCCCCCGTTTCGTTAAGTTCCCGCTGAAGCACCGCTCGAAGGAGCCGGCGTGCCGGTTCACGTCGCGCGACCGCTTCGAGCTGCCCGACGACCTCGAGAACGCGGGCATCAGGCTCGACGGGATAGTCGTGCTCGACACCGACCCGAAGAACATGCCCGAGGGCATGACGCTCGACGCGAGCAACGCGCTGCTGCGGGCCTACGGCGTCGACCTCGACAGGCACCCGCGCGTGCGCACGGGCTCTCGGGTGGCGAGCACCTCCACGCGCGCAACGACGACCCGTCGGTCAGGCTCGTTGCGAGGCTGCTGCCGTGGATCGACGTGAAGGCCGGACGCGGCGCGTACGTCGTCGCTCCGGGCTCCGTGCACCCGAACGGCGGGAGGTACGAGGCGCTCAACAGGGTGCAGCTGCGCGACGCGCCCCCGCTGCCCGCCAAGCTCATGCGGACGCTCGAGCGCCCCGCCGCGAGCTCCGACGGGAGCGCGCCCGGGATGCTCGAGCCCGGGCAGCTCGCCGTCGTCCTGCAGGGGCTCGACGTGCTCGAGTTCGCCGAGCACGACCGCTGGCTCGAGCTCATGATGGCCTGCCGCCACGCGTGCCCGGACGGCGAACGGGAGTTCGTCGGGTGGAGCACGGGCTACCCGGTCTACTCGGACCACGGCCACGAGATCGCCGGCCGCTGGCACAGCGTCGACCCGTTCGCCGAGGGCGGCGTCACGAGCGCGACGCTCGTAAAGCGGCTCATCGAGGCGAAGAACGAGAGGCCCGACGACCTCGCGCCGCGCCGCGCGCTCGCGGTGCTCTACGGGCCGCCGAAGTCGGCCAAGACGTTCCTGGCGCTCGAGATCCCGCTCGCCGTCGCGAGCGGCCGCGGCGACGTCCACGGGCTCGCGTGCAAGACCGGCAGAGTCCTGTACGTGCTCGCCGAGGGCGGCGCGCCGATGATGCGCGACCGCGTGTGGGCCTGGCTCGACCACCACGGCTCGAAGACCGGCGACCGCTTCGTCGTGCACGCCCGCTCGGTCACGCTGTCCGAGCCGAAGGCCGTAGAGCGCCTGCTCGAGGGCGCGGGTACTCAGTGGGATTTCATGATCTTCGACACGCTCGCGCGCTGCATGGACGGCGACGAAAACTCGGTCAAGGACATGAACGCGGCGATCAGGGGCTGCGCTGATCGTCGATCAGGAGCGTGCCGCCGTAGTCGGCTATTACGCGTTCGGCATCGGCAGCGCATCCGCGTGGTAAGGCCAGGAAGGGCGGCAGGTCTTCGACGCAGGCAATGACGCGCGGCGTCAGTGCCGTCGACAATCGCATCTTCTGCTTCTTGTAGAACTCGGGATTCTGAAATGCACCGAGCCGCTTCAATTCGCTGAGAACGCTTGACGGCAGTCCCTTCTTTTCGACGAAAAGGCGCTGGGACAGTACGGCGCGGACTTTTTGTGCGATCGGTTCCGCTATGCGCATCGGTCGTCGGCGTCCCGAGGGTGGGCGAGCCCAGGGCTCGGCGAACTCGTCCGACTCGATGGCGTCGGCGAATCGTACGCCGGTAACCTTACCGGTCCGCGTGGCTTCCCTCGCAATTTCTTCAGCGACGCTCGCCTCGATTCTCGGCACGGCGGCAAGGAATGCCCACTGGTCCTCGTAGGGCTCGAGGCGCGCATCGACAAAGACGCTGTTCCCCTCCTGCCTCGGCTCATATTGCAGGGGTAGGGCGATGAGATTACCGAACCCGCCGCGCGGCATCGTGTCCTGATTCGGGAACAGACGATCATAAGAGTCCATGCTGAGCTCGTGCCGTCGGCTCATCGTCTCGGTGATGAGGCAGCAGCCGAGGCGCCTGGCGGTATTGGCGCTGACAGGCGACTCGAAGAAGAACCATGCGTGCGCGCCGTTGCCCGAGCGGGAACGTTCGATCACCGCAGGAACGCCGAGACTGTCGCACGTTTCTCTAAACGCAGCGATGTCGTCTTTCCAGGAGCTCTTGTCGAAATCGGCGGCCACGAACCAACAAGTTTCGTCGCTGAGAAGAGGATAGACACCCATGACATGCCGGCCTTGAAGATGATCGAGAATCTCTCGGTCGCCGACAGGGACAAAGGCCTGGTTCGGGCACTCGCCGCACTTTCCGCCAGTCCTGAGCACGCAAAGCCCTGCCTCCCATTTGTTCGAACACGCGGGCGAGTAGCCCGACTTTCCGGTCCTCTTGCTTACGAATCGCGTGGGGAAAATGTCCGTTCGGCCTCGGAAAAGAGACCGGAAAAGGCCCACTTTCTCGGCCGGCGTCTGTGGAACTTTGGCACTGGCGTGCGGCGGATGCAGATGCAGCGACTCCGAGCCCGGCGCGGTGTCGAGGTCCGACTTGAGCGATGCAATTCGGGCTCGCGCCTCGTCTCGCCTCCGGTCAAGCTCGGAAAGCCGGGTCTCCTCGCGAGCAATTTCCTGAAGGATATCGTCTCTTGTGCGCCTCATTGTTTTCTCGGGATGGCCCCTCCAGCGCGGTGAGCAAGTAGCGCATGGAAGAGGCGAATGTCATCCTTGCTGCGGGGCATGGTTTTTCGGGGTCGGATTGCCGAGTTCCTGCGCAAATTTGCGCGCGCGAAAAACGTCGGATCCTTGTCGTTTCCGGGAGAAAATTTCGGCGCGCAGGAAGACCAGTCAGCAGGCTGAGCTATGCAATTGTTTGCAAACGGACACTAATGTGCTCTAACGCCAGCCGTCCATCAAATCGACAACTCTCTTATATAGCAAGCCGGTCCAAGAAAAGCAGCGGAAAAACGCCATACAACTCGTACTGATCTTCCGTAGACACGCAAGGCCAGTTTTGTTTCTGATCCGTCCAACGAGAATCGCCAAGGAGGTGGTAGGTGAACAGAGATCAGTACAGTGAAACGGTGAGGCGGCTCAAATCATCGCGGCAGCGATCTCCCGCGATTAGCGGTTTTTCGAAGTTTCTTGCGGAGTGGCGGCCTGTTGTTTAGACTTTGATGCCGAAGTATTAATAACATCTGCCGCTATTCAATCTTGCTTTAGTTAAGGAGATTGCCCGTGAAGCGCGGCCCAACCGACCAGTATGAAACCTCCGCGACTGGTGGAGAGACCTTCCGAGCATTCATTCCGAACGGCCTTCCCCCGGTACCTCCCCTGGAAATGGAGGGTGGTCTGCAGCCACTGCTCGAATCGGCGCTGCTGGCTCTCGGCCGGCTCGACGGTGTCTCGACGCTCCTGCCGGACAAGGCCCTCTTTCTCTATACCTACGTCCGCAAGGAGGCCGTGCTCTCATCGCAAATCGAGGGGACACCGTCTTCGCTGTCCGACCTCCTGCTTTTCGAGCTGGACGAGGTCCCCGGCGTGCCCCTGGATGACGTAGTCGAGGTTTCGAACTACGTTGCCGCGCTGGATCATGGCTTGGCCCGTCTGCGCGAGGGTTTCCCGCTCTCGAACCGGCTGATTCGAGAGATTCATGGCACATTGCTTTCGAGGGGTCGCGGTAGCGGCAAGGAGCCGGGTGAGTTCCGCCGCTCGCAGAACTGGATCGGTGGTACGCGGCCGGGCAACGCGATTTTGGTCCCGCCGCCACACACGGCTGTGCCCGACTGCATGGGCGCACTGGAGCTTTTCTTGCACGCAGATGGCGACGGTCTGCCCGTGCTCATCCGTGCGGGACTCGCCCACGTACAGTTCGAGACGATTCACCCGTTTCTCGATGGCAACGGCCGTGTTGGCCGGCTCTTGATTACCTTCTTGTTGTGCCAGAGCGGTGTCCTCCGCGATCCTCTCCTCTATCTCAGCTTGTATTTCAAGCAGCATCGCCCGACCTATTACGAGCTGCTGGACCGCGTGCGCCGCGATGGGGATTGGGAGGAGTGGCTGGCGTTCTTTCTTGAAGGCGTAAAGCAGGTCGCCGAAGGCGCAGTCACGACAGCCGATCGCCTGGGAGAAATGTTTCAGCAGGATCGCTCTCGCATCGAGGCAGCCGGCCGTCGCGCAGGGTCGGCGCTGCGCGTTCACGAAACGCTCAAGGCTCGTCCCATTCAGTCCGTGTCGAGCATTTGCGCTAGTACGGGACTCTCTTTTCCGGCCGCGTCGTCGGCGATGAATCTGCTCGTCGAAATTGGGATTGCGAGGGAGCTGACCGGGAAGCGCCGGAATCGGGTCTTTCTCTACGATCGCTACATCGCGATATTGAACGAGGGAACGGAGCCGCCTTGACGCCTCGCGGCCGCTCGTCAACGGCCACTGGCTCCCGTGCTTCTCAGAATTCGCGATACCTTATCCTAGAAAGAGCGCTACGTCGGTCGTGAGCAACGGCGCGCCGGGAACATTGAAGGGACCACGAATCTCCCCCGACCGAGGTGCCCGATCCGCGCCGCGCGAGAGCCGCTTGAGGAATGCGTCGAGATCACCCGCGTTGCGGGCATGCTTCTCATCCGGCGTCTTGTCGGTGACGAACTCGTGGACCAGCATCAGGGTTCGCGGTGAGCCAAGGCGCTCGGCTTCACAGAGCGCGCCGGCACAGGCAGTGAGCAATTGATAACGCAAGCCCTCGATCGGCGGATCCCCCCGTGCGGGTACAGCAAGATCGCTGTTGCGAGGCTCTCCCCTGAACGTGTCGAACCGGAGCCTCTCTTCCGGCTCCGCGTGCCATGACAGGACCTGGCCGAAATCGCCGTGAGCGGCAAGAGCCGAAGACACTTCTGCGGGAAGTCTCGAGCCTTTTCCCTCGAGCCAGGCACGGGCGACCTTTTTGGCACGTCTCCCGTCAATTCAATGAGTGGCGGAGTGTAGAGCGCCGTCCCGCCGCGAAACGCGAGCCAGTCTTGCAGCAACGGATGCGAGTAGATGTGCCAGGAGTTCGCTCGCGTTCGAAGGGGACTATCCGTTGGTCGGATCTTGCCCCTTAGCTGGCGCTCTCCGACCTCGCGCTCGTGCGGATGATGCTGTACGACGAGCCGGGTCTCGCGGTCAGCGTCGGCATATTGCTCGTGTCCGGTAGGTTGCCGGACTTTGACCACTCATGACATGCCACCGTTCACGCCGATGACCTGGCCGCTGATATAGCTGGCGTCCTCTGATGCGAGAAAGGCGATCAAGGCTGCGACCTCTTCAGGTTTTCCGGCGCGCTTTGCCGGAACGGTCCGGTCGATGAAGTCTTGGTCGAACACGCCGTCGGTCATGTCTCCCGCCACAATGCCGGGCGCAATGACATTTGCAGTGATGCCTCTGGAAGCGACCTCACGGGCCAGCGACTTGATGGCGCCGTGCAGACCCGCCTTAGCCGCAGCATAGTTTGCTTGTCCCGGATTGCCGACCTGGCCGGCAATGGAGGACACGGCGACTACTCGACCCCAGCGAGTCCCGATCATGGGCAGAAGTAACGGTCGGCAGACGTTGTAGAACCCATGAAGTGAAACGTCGATGACTCGATGCCATTGCTCGGGACTCATGCCGGCTAGCGGAGAGTCGTCGTGAACGCCCGCGTTGCTGACGAGGATCTGGATCGGTCCCGCCTCCAACACGTCGCCCAACGCCCGCTCGACGGCGATGCGATCCGCGACGTCGAAACAGATCGGCTCTGCCGAGCCTCCTTTCTCAATGATCTCGGCAGTGATACTTTTGGCCCGGGCGAAGTTGCGCGACGCATGCACGAGCACGTGGTAGCCGGCGGCCGCGAGACGGCGGCAGGTTTCGGAGCCGATGCTTCCACTGCCGCCTGTTACGAGCGCGCGCATGGTCATTGGTTTCCCGCGACGAACGCACAGGTCAAGCGGCCGCGCACGGCAACGCTGCCCTGCGCCTCGACGGAGAACGCGTACGTTGCCGCGGTGTCGTGCCGGGCCAGCAAGCTCACATCAATTCGCAGAGGCCCGACGACGTCATGTAGCCAATCGCGCAACAGCTCGACATCGCGAACAGCCGCGAGGTACGACGTGGGCCTCGAGGCACCACTCAAAGCGCCATGCAATGCCATCGCCTGAGCCGCGTACTCGATGCCGTGAATCGCCGATAACCCACGCGGTTTGCGCAACGGGTTGTCGACGTCCAGATGCGAGCTGCTCGTACATACCATGCTTTGCGCATCGTAGCTCAAGACAAGATCGAGCAGGGACATCTTGCCGCTATGCGGTATCAGCTCGGCGATCGCATTATGATCAATCATCGGCACAGGCTGCTATGTCGATGGCGACAGCAAGGTTGGCGTGATAAGGCAGCTTGACCGAGCCGGCGCGTTTGTTAGCCAGGCGCTCGAGCAACGGCAGGGATCGCGCCGCGGGGTTGCCGAGGCGCATCGCCTCGAGACCAGGATCGCGCATCGAGTCGAATGCGTCGGTTTCCTCCAACGTGACCTCGACCCGCCAGCGCCCCGGCGTGTCGCCGAGTATCAATCCAACCGCGAATGGCGCCGCCAGTGGTCGGAATGCCCGCAGAGGCGGCGGCGGCGGATAGTCGTATGCGACGAGAAGAGTCCGCCCGCCGTGCTGCTTGACGCTGCCGACGGCTTCCAGAAATCCGGCGCTGAAGCTCGAATCGTACGCCGCCATGCTGGTCGAAGCAGAGTTGTCGCCACAGGCAATCGACCAGTAGGCCGCCGGGGCGTTGTGCACGGAATTGTGGAAGTCGGTCGGCGACAATGGCCTTCCGGGCAGCGTAAGGTCGCTGAGAATCCTGTCGACGATCAGAAGGTCGCCGCACGAGCTAGCGAATACGGATCGCATTGACGTGCCGCCGTTCCTGTTTCTGGAAAGCGTATCTTCACAGCACTGCATCACCATGCTGATCAGCGGCGTGACGCGTCGACGCTCGTTGGCTCGGAGGCGCGCCGGTGTCCTGCGGGGATGCTCCGCCCCGATGTCGAAGCCTTCCGGGCTCATCAGCATTGCCTCGGCATCGCGCCAGCCGCCGATACCCGGTCCGATCACTCCAACCGACTCTATGCCGACCTCGATCATGGCGGCCTACCGAGAGCCAGCGACGTGTTGCTGCCACCGAAGCCGAAGGAGTTGCTCATGACGTTCGTGATCGGCTTGGATTGCGTCTCGAGCAGGATCGGCGATCGGATGGCTGCGTCAACGTCAACTGTGTTTAGGCTCCTGAAGGCCACCTGATTCTCAATTGCTAGGCAGCAAAACAACGCCTCGACGATTCCAGCGGCGCCGAGTGCATGGCCGGTAAAGCCTTTCGTAGACGAGCACGGTGCGCAACCCTCGAAAATACCGTGCACGGCCTTGTCCTCGGTGACATCGTTGGCTCGTGTGGCCGTGCCATGCAGATTGATGTAGTCGATCTGGTCGGGCCCGAGGTTCGCGCAATCGAGAGCCGCACGAATCGCTCGCGCCATGCCGGCGCCGTCGGGGCTCGGCGTGGACATGTGCCAGGCGTCGGAGCTCTCGCCGTAGCCCAACAGGCAAATTTCCGTGTCGGCGCTCCGCGGCTCCAGGAGCACGAATCCCGCCGCCTCGCCGATCGTAAGGCCGTTGCGTGAGCGGTCGGCCGGCCGGCACGGTCGGTCGGATACGAGCTGCAGCGAGTTGAACCCATATAGAGTCATCAGACACAAGCTGTCGACGCCGCCGACGACGGCGGCATCGCAGAAGCCGGCGTGAATGAACCGCCGGGCTGCACCGAAGACCTTCGCGCTGGAGGAGCATGCCGTCGAGACGATGTGGGCGGGACCGCGAAGGCCCAGCACGTTGCGGGCGAAGCCCGCGACCGAGAACAGGTCGTGCGTCGTGGCGTACCGAAAGTCGCCCGGGAGCGCACTCTCCCCTGGATTTCGCGCCGCGTAGGCGAGCTCGGACTGTTGTATGCCGGAGGTTGAGGTGCCGATGAACAGCCCAATGCGAGTCGCGCCGTAGTTCAGAACTGCACGGCGAACGGCTGCGGCGAATCCGTCCGTCTCGATCGCCAGCAACGCCAGGCGATTGTTGCGGCACTCATAGTCCCGCAAGCTCGTTGGAAGTCGTACGTCCTCCACGCCGGAGACACGGCCCACCCAGGTATTCGGCCCGACGCCGTCGAAATCCATCGGTCGCAGACCGGTGCGCTCCGCCAGCAGTGCATCTCTCTGCGCAGCCATTCCCCGGCCTAGGCAGGTGCAGAGGGTTCGTGCGCCGATCTTAAGCTCGTTCATGAGGCGAGGATTGACCAAGAAATGCGGACAGAACAAATGCGGTCACGGTACCGACCGCCACCGTGCTGCCGATGGAGTACAACACGGGTATCGTCGATAGGGCGAGCACCGTGAACACCGTCGTCGTCGACAGTGCGCAGATCAATAGCGACTGTCGGGTCGAGGCGTAGTCTTCGGGATCGGTGTGTGGGAGAGAGCGAAATAACGCGTAGTCGAGGCCGATCCCGGCCACCAGCAGCAATGAAACCAGATGGAACAGATTCAGCGCATGCCCGAGCAGGATAGGAACCGCCGCGGCCGTCAGTACGGCGCCTACCGCCGGAGAGATGACGCGCACGACCCGGCCTGGGCTGCGCAGGGCGACGGCCAGTACCGCCACGATGAACGCTAATGCGAGCAGGGAACGCACGACAATGTCGTCCCGGTACCTGTTGACGAGCTCATTCGCGGAGTCGTTGACCTGGATCAGGAAGACGTTATCCGGTTCGGCATTCTCAATCAGGGCCTCGAAGGCATCAGGATTGATCAACCCGTCAAGCACAACGATCCCGTGGACGGTTTCCGCCTGCTGCCGAACGAGGCTGTCGAACCGGGACTCCAGCAGCGTGCCGGACAACGCGGTATCGTCGAGGACCGGGAGCGCCCGAGAGGCCTCGACGTCGTCAACGAACTGCTGAAAAGCGTCGGGGCGAAACGGCAGCCCGCGTCGCGCCTCGGCTATGCGCGCGAGCAGCGCGCTTCCGTCCGGCAGCTCAGCTTGCCGAGATCGTTGTGCCGCCCGGCTCGGCAGGAAACTGGCTGCCATCGTAAAGCCTCGCAGATAGTTGGATGCTACGGCACGGTTGAGCGTAGGCAGCAGCGCTTCTTGCGCCTGCAGCAAGGATTCCAGGTTGTCGCTGCGGATGAGCAGCACGTTGCCGGGATCGGCGATACCCATGGCGGCGCGGATTTCGGTATCCTGGTCCACGATCTCCCGCGGCACGGGGCTCAATTCGCCGATGTCCGCGTGGAACGCCGTGCCGGGCTCGTTCCATAGCCGAAACGACGCGGCTGCCCACACCAGCGGGACGATCCACAACATGGCGCGTGCGCTGCGGTCCATCACGGCGGCCGATCGGCCGAGCCAAGGCTTCTCGCCGGCCGGACGAAGATCGAGAGGCGCCAGCAGGTAACGTGTCAGCAATGCCGCGCAAATCAGCCCGGTGATGGAGAACACGGCGATCTGCTCGATACCCGGAAAATCCGCAGTCAGCATTGCGGCGAACCCCAGGACCGTCGTCGCCACCCCGAGCCGCAGCGTGGGCCACATCCGCGGGAGAGACCTCGTCAGGCCCTCGCCGGAACGCGCGTGGCTGAGCAAGTGAATCGGATAATCAAGGGCAACACCGAGGAGCGTTGCGCCGAAGGCGAGGCTGATCCCGTGTACGGAGCCATACAAAGCCGAGCAGACGGCGGTAGCTCCGAGGATACCGCCCCAGATCGGCATGTATATCAGGAGAACGAGCGACACGCGCCGATAGACGGCAAACAGAATCACGGTTACGAGTGAGAATGACACGACAGACAGGAGCACAGCCTCGCGCTCAATGCGCGCTTTTGCTGCTAGCGCGAATGCGGGAGGGCCGCTGGACACAAGAGTGTCGCCCGGCTCCACCCGGGCCTTCTCGAATGCCGCGGTGATCGCCGTTGCCGCGTCCTCCTGCGCCTCGAGATCCGTGCCGGGAGCAATCGTCTCGGCAATCACGAAGGCTCGGGAGCCATCCTGGGATAGCCAGACGCCGTCGCGGGTGCGCGCACGGGGCGCTGCGGCCTCGAGGTTCTCGACAACGCGGCGCAGGGCCCCGCCGGGGTCCGAGCTGACGAGCGCCTTCTCGAACGGTGAAACCGGCGACCGTAGCCGCGCAAGCCCCGCCTCGAAGCTTTGCCGCAACGCAGAAGCAGTGAATCGCCGTGCGCCGCCTCCCGGGTCGAGCAGATAGCGATGCTCGAAAAGCAGCTGCTGCAGGCGGGGATCTGCTCGGGCCGCTCCCGTGTGCACAGTGCGAAAGCGGCCGCTGGACTCGAGCTCCTGAGCAAGACGGCCGGCCAGCAGCAACGGTGGCTCGGCCGAAGCGGCGGTTGCTGCAAGCAACCACGTGCGCGCCGCCGTCCCTTCTCGGAGCTCCGCTAGCAGTAAGCTCTGTTCCTCAGATCTTGCGCGCGGCATGAAGGCCGTCAGATCAGAGTCGATTCGTAGAGAGAAGCTCGTATACACGGCGGCCGAGATTGCCGCGGCGAGCCAGGCTACGATCAACCAGCGGCGTCGGTTAAGGGGCATCTCCGGCCTCGGTCAAAGGAGTCAAGGTCATCTGCGACCAGTCACCGTTCGCCTCATCAATTCGTATTGCCTCGATGAACGTGCCCCGCCCGAGAAAGCTGATCGACTCGATGGCATTCGCGAGCTGTCGGTTCCGGGGGAGCAGGCTCAGGTGCCAGACCGGCTCGCTACTCGTGAAATCGATCTCGTAGTGCTCGCCAAGTAGATTTGGGTCACCCGACAGAGTAGCGCGAAAAGCTTCCACGAAGGCTCTCAGCGGCAACAGCATGTCGAGGTTGATTGTCTCCTCGGCGTCTGCCGTGGTCAGAAGCATGATGTCACCGACGATCTCGTAGGTTTCCGCGCTCGGCTCACGTACCTCGCGTGTGATCGTCGCCGGCGCGGAATATGTGAGTATGCCGGACTGCAGGATCGTCGAATCGAGAATGCCGAGCGATTTCACTTCGGTATAGGAAACCCGGCTCGTTCGCACGAGCGCAAAATCCCGCATCAGTGCCAGAAAAGCCCCTTCGTCGTGAGCACCTGCGAATGCGGGGGCGCATCCGAGCAGGGCGGCACAGATCGCTCTAGCTGCCTTGCCAGAAGTCATAGAAATTGAACCAGTTGTAAGGAAATTGCCGCGCATAGTGCTCCAACCTCTGGGCAAAGCGCTGGACGAGCTCCGAGGGCGGCGTTTCAATGGAATCTGACAACAGCTCGAAGTGTATCGAGTAGCGATTGCGCCCTTCATAAATGCCAAAGCCAAGGTAGATTGGGATGTTCAGCAGCATGGCGAGCTTGGCTGGTCCCGTTGGAAACGCCGCGGGCCTGCCCAGGAAGCTGCATTGCTGAGTCTTCTCGTTGCTCACTGCGCGATCTCCCAGCAGGCCTATCAGATGTCCCGCGGCGACGGCGTCCCTGGCAAGCAGCATCGAGTCCGGGCGGCCGATCGGTATCACGACGTCGGCCATGCAGGGATTTAAGGAGTCGAGGAACTCGGTAATGACCGGATTCTGCTCTTGTCGCATGAGAACGCGAATGGAGAAGGCTTCGTCGCGGGCGCCCAGTGTGCGCAGCACTTCGAAGCTACCGAGATGAGAGCCAAGGATCATGCAACTGGAGCCGTCGGCTATTCGCTCCCTTATCGGCTCGGCACCTCGAACCCTTACATTTAGATAGGAGTGGTTGCCGCTTAGGAGATAGACCCTATCCAAGATAGTGCAGGCGAAGCACCGATGGTGGCGATAACTATCCAACACCGTCGCGGGGCGGCCGAGCGCGAGGCTCAAGAACTCCCGGGAGCTGCGCCTCGTTGCCGGCGACGTCAGGAAAAAATAGAGCGTGATCGGGTACTGCAGAAGCCATGTAACCGGGCGGCCGATATGCAGCGCAATCCAGGTGATGACACGCAGCCAGAAGCGAGTGCCTCGCTCGCCTTGCGCTTGCCATGCCAGGTGGGCCGTTGAGTCAATCTCCGACAACGAGCCTCCCCGAGACTTTCACGTCGTCATTGTCCAGGCACTTGAATCGAATATAGCTTCCGCGACGCTCGAGTACGATCTCGAGAGTGCGTCCGGGCCGCAATGGCGAGACGAATTTCGCGAGCTCCAAGACGGCACACTTGCCGGCACCGCTCGCATCCACAGCAGCCTGAACGGCTTCCAGAATCATGCTGCCCGGAACGACCGGGTTGCCGGGGAAATGACCCGTGAGCGCTGAGTGGTCGAGCGGGACCCTGAAAGTCAACCGGTTTGCTCCAGCAGTTGCTCGAGCAGCGCTTCCACCGCCTCGAGCGACAGCTTTCCCGTTGCATTGCGAGGCAGCTCTCGGACATGGAATACGTGGCGTGGCAGAAAAACGGGATCGACCTGTATTGCAAGCGCGGCTCGAATCTGCGAACTCTCCAAACCCGGGGCCACGACCAATGCGAGTAGCCGCTCGGTTCCGCTGACGCCGCCAGGACGGGAGACGAGAACGCCATCGATGACGCCGTCGATGGAATTAAGTCGAAGATTCAGATCGCTCAACGAGGCGCGTTTGCCGGCAACCTTGAGCATGTCCGATGGGCGTCCGCAGAACTCGAATGTCTTGTTGTCGACGATGCGAAACTGATCCGTGAGCGGGAGCTTGGCGCCGCTCGCGGACTCTCGGATGTAGATAAGGCCCTCCTGCTCGTCGATCTCCAGTCCGTCCAGGCAAGACCAGTATTCGGTCTCGGTCGTGCGACGGGCAGCGATCGCGCCCGTTTCCGTCGATCCGTATATCTCCGTTATGGTCGCCCGCAGGCGAGACTCGCCCGCTCCCGCAAGCGCCGTGTCCAGACTGGCGGTGGATGAGATGATTTGCCTGATAGGCGGCCACCGGATCGCGGCACGCTCGCAGACGCGCAGGTGCGTCGGCGTGGTCATCAGTGTTGCCCGGCCGTCGCCGTGCTCGAGGGCTGCCGCCAGATCGACGGGGAACACGGGCCGCCCGCTGAAGACGGCGGCGCCCGTTTGCAGCGGCAGGATTACGGAGGATTCAAATCCGTACATGTGTTGCGGGGGCACCGTAGCCACGATGTAGTCCGAGGAGTCGATCGCAAAACGTGCGCTCCAGCGGCGAGCGCCGACAACCATCTGGCCCCAGGTTTTCTCGTGCAATATCGGCGTGCCTGTGCTTCCGGACGTTTGTATGACGGCGACCACGTGATCCGATGCCACCAGAGGCACGTCTTGCGAGCGGCCCGTTTCACCCGCGAGGAGATCGCTCACCTTGACGCCGGCGATCGAGAGCGAACGCGGCGTGTCCCACATGACGTAGCAGTCCGGGTAGAGCTCCGCAAGCTCGGTGATCGACGCGTCGGTCTCATTGGCGGGAAGTAGCGCCGTCTGGCCGCGGGCCACAGCGGCGCAAAACCCCATCAGGAACTCCTCTCTCGCATGGGACAACATGATCGTGTAGCGACAATCCGGAAGGCGGTGAGCGAGAAGCCCAACGCGATGGAGAAACTCGGAGTGGTTGACGGCGCTGCGTGTACCCACTACCCAGGGCTTGTCCTTGCATCCGAGCAACAGCGGCAGCCGCTCCATCCGCTACCTCTACCAGAATAAGCCGCGCGGGTCGATCCGCTTCAGGCGCAACCGGAACCCGAGGAAGCCGTAGTCAACTCGCTTCCCGAGGACACGATGCCGTATGGTGAACTCGAAGAGAAAGAACATCGCTACGAGAGCGCAGCTGATGACGTTCACGAACCAGGACCATGCGATGTCGCCGGAGTACAAGCCAAGATACGCCGACACGGCCGCCATCACCAGAAAAAAGCTGCTCCACGCGACCGTCACGGCGTACGTATAGCTCGCCTCGTCGGCGTCCAGCTCCCGATTCATCGCCGTTGCGATTCTCGTGACGATGGGCGTCGCACCGGGCCCCAGTGAGCCGGCGAACAGGCTGAAGAAAGCCAGATGCATGGTGACAGGAAGCAGCTTGACGAGCAGCATCTCATAGCCGCCCAGCGTCGCGAGCACTGCGGCCGACAGCCCTGCGCAAGCGACGCCATAGTCAGAGGCGCGCCGCTTGTAAACGTCATGGGCTAGCGGAAAGAGCAACAAGGCAGCCAGATAGCACACCGCCACGGCAAGGTGCTGGGTCGAGACGCATATGTGGAGCAGCAGTGGGTACACGAGGACTAGCCCACTGAATGCCCGCGGCACGGAATTCAGCGTTGTCTATTCGTTGCTATGAATTCGGTAAGCGCTCGCAGCGAAGAGAAGATGTTGCCTACGTCGGTGTGCTCGGCACTGATTTGAATGCCGTATCGCTTTGATATCTCCAACGAGAGCTCGAGTCCGTCTATCGAGTCGAGACCCAGGCCGTCATTGAACAGAGGTTGGTTCGAATCGATGTCTTTTGGTGAGATCATTTCGAGCTTCAGTGTCTCGATTATCATAGCACCGAGTTCCTGTTCCAGTTGCTCCACGCCCTCTCCTCCAAGGTGTCTCGGGGCAAGTATGACCGCTATGATACGGTCATGGCAAAGATCTTCAGAGCAAGGGCGAGCTCCGCTTACGAAGCGATCACTGAAGCGCAGCGGATCGCGTTCGCCCCCGTTGTCTTTCAGGTAGTCCGTGCGTTACGAGACCTCGGGATCCTCACGACGCTCGACGAGGCGGGGAGCGAGGGCCTTAGCGCCGCTTCCATCGCGGAGATGCTCGCACTATCCGAGTACGGAGTTGGGGTTCTGCTCGAGAGCGGACTGAGTGCCGGCGTGGTGGAATTGCTCGATCAAGAGGACCGTTTTGCACTCAGCAAGATAGGGCATTTCTTGCTGCACGATCGGATGACTCGCGTAAATATGGATTTCAATCATTTCGTTTGCTATCTGGGTCTGTACGATCTTGACAAGGCGGTAGTGGACCGCCGACCGGCCGGCCTGCGAGCCATCGATAAAGGTCATTCGACCTTCTACGAAGCTCTGCCACATCTCCCGGAGAGAATCAGATCCGCCTGGTACGCCTTCGATCATTTCTATTCGGACTCTGCCTATCCTGCGGCGCTCGACATTGTTTTGTCACAACACCCAAAGACGCTCTTGGACGTTGGCGCCAATCTCGGTAAATTTTCTCTTCTGGCTGCCCGGACGGATGAGGCTTTGAAGGTGACGATGATGGATCTCCCCGACCAGCTCAGCGCTGCGGTGTGCCACGTCGAGCAATCCGGCTACGGGGAGCGCATCGACGCCGTCGCCGCGGACCTTCGGGACGTCGACAGCCCGATGCCGCTATTCCAGGACGCTTACTGGCTGAGCCAGTTCCTGTGCTGCTTCGATGCCGGTGAGATCACGGCAATCTTGAAGCGTATCGTAGCCGCAATGTCGAGCCGGTCGCGACTCTACGTGCTGGAGACTTGCTGGGATCGGCAGCAGCATGAAGCTGCGGCGTTCTCACTCGTCAACACTTCGCCGTATTTCACGTGCATTGCCAACGGCAACTCGAAGATGTACACCTCGAAGGAGCTGTTAGCCTGCATGGAAGCCTCGGGCTTGCGATGCGATCGCGTAATCGACGGGTTGGGAGCCTGTCACACGCTGTTCGAATGCAGCAAACCCGTCCCAGCTGAATAGCGCCGACTCGACGGGACTTACAATGCGCAGGGTATAGCTAGTTGCGCTGCTATGTCGTTTTGGATTTTCTCATCCACGAGTTCGCGTTACGGTGGATCACCTCGCTTCCGTCTCGTCTGCGCCGGTAGTCGAGATTGTCGCTACTCTTATAGGTGATGTCGTACGACGTGGTCGTATAGGCGATATCGACCACGAGAGTATGCTTTCCTCGTACGATGACTTGGGCGACGAGATTTCCCTGATTGTCGTTTGATGTAAGAGTCCACCCCCGGCCGAGCAGGCCGGCCATGAACCCTTGGCGAGCGCGCTCCTCGGACAGCTCACATCCCCATTGGGCCGATGGCGGATCGGTTAAATCGGCCGCCGCTACGGCGGACGAGATGCCGGAGAGCACCAAGGACATCGTCCAGAGCCATCCCGATCTCAGTGGTTGTGCCCTCATGTTGCCGATCCTCCGCTACTCGAGAGAATGTTCTAAAGATTCTGACCAAGCTTTTCGAGTATGCGCCTGTTGCTGGTCACGTGGCCGAGGATTCGACCCGCCCAGTACCAGTGCAAGAAGAAACCTTCAATTAATGAGCGAGGCAGCCCGGTAATGAGATTATAGGTGCGCTCCGCGCCACAGGCCGTCAATGACACGTTCATCCCGGCGGCGAAAGTAAGTATTCGTTCCAGATGATAGCAATTCGAGACGATCGCGACGCGCCGGTAGGAACGCAGTACAGGACGAATTCTCAACAGGTTCTGGAGCGTGTTGCTGGAGGCGCTTTCGCGGAACAGCCGCCCGCGATCCACGCCTCTGCCTATGAGGTACTCGGCGCCGGCGTCCGCCTCGGTGATGCCGGCCGCAGGCTGACCACCGACGATATGCAGATCCATAGTCGGATTGTCGCGATAGAGCTGCAGAGCGCGGTCCAGGCGCAGCTTGTAGGCTTCGGAGATTCCATGGATCCTCAGCCGGTGCCCAAGTACGACGACGGCGTCGGTGTCGGGAACGTCGCGGAGCCCTCTGACCGCAGTGCGGTTGACTCGATAGACCAGCCACAGGAACACCGATCCGAGCGTCAGCACGCCGACAAGGAGCGACAGCACGAGCGCCAGCAGCGCATCGGAATCAAACCCCTGCCGGGTAAGGCGGCGGTATCGTGGTTGAATGAACGATCGATAGAGTCCAGGCAGAAACAAGCCCCGCCGCAGCAAATGGCCGGCCACCATCAGCGTAATCCCAGTGGTATCCGAAAATGGGCGGAAATGACTGCGGCGCGAATCTGGCTCGTAGATCGATGGGATTTCGACGGAGATGGTCGTCACGTTGCGTCTCGCCGCCTCGATGAGTATTTCACTCTCGAATACGAACCCTCGTCGTCTCTCTATGCGGGGTTCGAGCCCGTGGAAGAGTCCGGCGGGATACACGCGATAGCCTGATTGAGAGTCCTCGATCGGATGCCCAGCCGCCCACGAGATCCAGAAGTCTGCGATTCGGTTGGCGAGGCGACGAGCGAACGGGGCTTTGCTCTCGAGCTGACCCCGGGCTCCTATCACGATCGTGCCGGGCCGACGACGCGCGGCCTCGAGCAAGATCGGTAGATCCTCGGGCCGGTGCTGGCCGTCGCCATCCAAAGTCACCAACGTGTCGGCTCCTTGGGCAATGGCTGCTTGAACGCCGTGCCACAGCGCGGCGGCCTTGCGGAGGTTCTCCTCGTGCCTGATCACCGCGACGTCAAGACCATCGAGACGGGCAGCGGTGCCGTCAGTCGAGCCGTCGTCCACGACAATGATGTTGGCGCATTGGGCTTGTGCCCGGATGACGAGCCCGCGGATCGTGCGAGCCTCGTTGTAGGCTGGAATGACTACGGCGATCGAGTTCATGCTAGCGAGCGACGAAGAGAAGCGGTTCTAAGCTGACCGTGACACGGATGCGAGGGTAGTCACCATATTCTCGACCTTTGGTGTAAGCATTGTCAGTAGGCTGCAAACATTGAGACTGTGTCTAAGCTCTCCGGGGCTCCGCGTGGCGGCACGGCGTAGGGTTGCCCGCGCACCGGGCGGCGAATCTGTCGCTTCCACTAAGATTGGCCACGAACGCCGCAGGGGCGAGGTCGCGTCGCGTCTTCAGCCGTCGCGGGTTGCAAGGACGCAGGCGATGGCGGCTCCAGGCGCCGAGCGCGCACCCACTTTCATCGACCCGCCAGGCTACGCGCGCCCCCGGCCCGCGCAGGCGCTGCTCTACCAGATCATCGAGCAGCACTATCCGCCGTTTCGCGGGGCGCGCGCGGCCGAAGGCCGGCAGCTGCCGCGGTACGCGGAGAATGAGGGTCGACGAGCTCCATAGGGGCATCCATCACACGTCCCGACGGCCCGCTGGGCCTATAACACCGTAATCGGCATCATTTCTGATCTTGTCTCCAGACTGCCCGAAGGGACATTTGCCGAGATCACGCGGTTTTTGACTCAAAGAGATCAAGCCGAAAATTGATGCTTGCCTTGCTTCATCAGGCTAACGCTCTAGCGGAGCCGATTATGGTCGTCTAAGTCAGCGAGTCCCTTTTGTGGTGCTTCAGCCATTGGTTGCTGTACCTCTGGTGACAGACGCCCCGCGTATTCCATGCCGCCCGTAGCAACGTCGGCAATCGGGCTGGGGGCCGAATATTGTCGTAGAAGGACTCTAATTATATCTCAATGACACGAGACTGACTGCCAAAAGTGCTGATTTCTCCCCAGTAACCAAGCTCCAGAATCACGGTTCTTTGTAGAAGCCACTTGACCGGCTTGGTCGAAATACGCAACTTGCCGGTTCACGAACCAGGATTGGAGTCGTGACTGAGGCTGGACCTGTTGATTTCAGGCGAACTGACCCACTAAGTATCCTAGCGATTAGAGTCGCAAATTCTATGCTTGGCCGAGCACCGTCTCTAGGGCCGTTCGTCCGCTATCCGTATGCAACCAGACAAGCGTCGCGCAATTCATAAAAGCAGTTGCCCAAAATACGAGGCGAAATGACCTCTTCTTAGATTTATGTCGAAATGTTTCTTGAGCGATCAATGCACCCGGCCATCCGCCGCAAAGACCCAGAAGATGCAATGTGCTTTCCGGAGTCCGCCAAGTACCGTTTCTTGCGGCGGCTTTGTCGAAAGCATAAACGACGAAAGTAATTAAGCTTAGTGCTGCGTTCGCGATCCCAATAGCTGCAGGAAGGCGGCCGATCATGACGGATACGACGACAGCGCCCATAAAGAGCAACGCCAGGAGAATTGCTGGCCTCGTGCTCTGATTTGCGGCTCGTTTCTTGTGCGTATCACCTGAGAGCGCGACGTCTGCAGCGCATGGCCGTCCTTGCTGGTCTTTGGAAAGCGCGAAGGTGACGACGTTGCCGATTTCCGGCCGACGGTTTCGGTCGCTGAACGCCTTGATATGAATGAATACTTGTTTGCCACCCGCGAGAGGTGTGACGAAACCGTATCCCTTTTCGTCATGCCAGGAAGTGATTTTTCCCTTGCTGCGCATTGGCGCCATTGCTCACCCAGAAGGTTTCGAAAGCAGGAAGTATTGTGAGCGTTGAATCAAGCGTCCGGGATCAAGCACATCGCATCTACCAAAGGCCGATATCCGTACAGCGGCAAAAATCCGCTGCGTGATTTTTGCGTAAACTGGCTCTGCATCGTCCTGTATCGTCCTGCATCGTCATGCAGATCAGGCAACGGACGCCCCGGTAACTGATTGAAATACAAAGCCAGAGACAAAGACGACCGCGGACTTGTAGGCCGCGCTCACTTGGAAGGTCGAGACGGAGCTGCCGATGAATTCCAGATCTTGCAGCGGACCCAGGCCCGCAAAGGCTGCGGGAACCGTCGAGCTAACGACGGGCTCGTCCGGTAGATACGGGAATACCAACGCTGCCTTTACATCTGGTTCGACGCAGGCGAGGAGGTCCTGCGCCCAACCACCAACAGCGGGAGTAAATGCCATGATTAAGAGAGCCATCGAACGAACGATCATCGCGATTCTCCCGGCAGTTATGCCCGGCTAAATTATCATCCCAATATCGCGACGAGAAAGGGCGCGGATGGTTGGAGGTGACGGCTCAGCCCACTTCGCTAGGCCGTCTCCCAATGGGCGCTAAAACCTTCCAGCACGTCTGTCGTACGGGCTCGAATTCCATATTGACGATGTCAACGCATCGGTAAACGTCCCGATTTGTTGTGGCAGTCTCCCAGTAGGTGATTAATGCGGCCTGGCTTTCCTCAAACGAAAACACGTCGCTCGAAACCAAGCGCGCCCCAGCAGTTCGAAGCGATGCCGTTGTCGCCAAGGTTTGCTCCCACTCGGCAGAATGGACGGGGAGCGCCAGAACAAGAAGTATTGGAGTGAATCTAATCATCATGACGTACCTCCTGGAGATGCCTGTGCCGGCGATGTTTGCCCGTCAAGGCTGGCATCAAGCCGCCGTTCGGGCAACGTAGCGAATCGTCTGCTTGCCGCCCCAGCTGCCGAAGCCGTCACGCTGCATGCCGATCTTCTGCATGATGCGGATGGACGCGGTATTTTCCGGTAGTGCAACGGAGACGACGAGCGGAAGCTGCAGAATCTCCTGGCCGTACTTCAGCACTTCGCGCGCGGCTTCCGTGCCATAGCCGTTATTCCAATGCCTTTTGCCATAGCGCCAGCCGAAATCGACCTCTCCGTCGATCAGCTTGAATCCGCAGAAGCCGATCAGTTCCTCGGGTTCCCGCAACAGCACGGCGTAGCGCGAGTATCCCCGTTCCGCCTCACTGCGTAGCACCTCTTCGAGATAGCGCCGCGCTGCTTCAAACGTCTCCGCCTCGCCCGTTATCAGGCGCATCACTTCCGGATCGGCCACGATCTCCGAGTATGGCGTTACATCGGCTTCCTGAAACGGCCTCAGCGTTAGTCTGTCAGTGGTCAGTAACATCGGATAAGCGCTACCCATCCGCGATATTTCATATTTAGGGATCCGTATTCTGCTTAATTTAGCTGAGTTCTGATTTGCGCAGGTGACGTACATCTCATCAGAGATGAATAACTACAAGCTCACCTATGTGCTCGTACCCAACGCGTCGGTATATCCGGTTAGTGCTCGATGCACGCTCGTCGGCGGCAATCATGCAGAAGGTTCGCCCCGAGTCCAGGATGCGTTGGCTGGCGGCCGCGACCGTAGCAGTCGCGTATCCGCTATTTCTGAAGCGCGGCGGCGTGTACAGGGAAGAGATCTCTGCGCCGTTCGGCGTAAGCTTAGAAGTTGTTGTAACGCATCGAGCACCATGGTCGTCCCATAGATAGAGCAGCTCACGCTTTAACATTCGCTCGAAGTACAACCGCATGTCGAGCTTCGTCCCGCTTGCGTGCGCGTAATCCGGCGCCCAGTCACGTAGTAGCGGAAGATCGCTTGCGAGCCCCTTGCGCAGTGAGCCTGCGGGAGGGCGTGCAGGCTCGACGACGGACCGTATCCGATAGCACAGGCATCTAACGTGAAGCTTCCAATTTTCGGGACTCCATCGCTCGGCAAATGCAGTCACGATGGGCTCCGGCCCGGTGACCTCCGGCAGCGTCTCGTACAGCGTCCGCAGCTGCTCGACGATCGCGGGCAGCGCCTCAGGCGGGAGATTCGTAAGATAAAGCCCATCCGGCGCGGCACGCAGAGCGCATCCGCAGGTACGATCATTGGCCTCAACCGTGGCTAAATAGAACGGCGGTTCGAAGTGGCTGTCACCCTGCAACAGGCGGGCTATTGAAAGTATGCAACGATGGGAAGGCTCGTTCTCGCGGAGCCAGGTGTTTGCCCGATCTAGGAATACTGTAGCGTTCGGCTGCGGTTTGACTTCGATCATTCGCCAGTCCACGCAAAACATTTAATCGCGTAATAATTTCCGCCTACGGCCACGGTCTGACCCTCATCCGCTCGATGACGCGCGGTTGCGTACGTTGAAACGGCGCTAGTTCGTGTCCCAGCGCAGCTCGGCCCGTATTGCTGCCGCGTCATGGACCTCATCGATCCGCCGCGCCCGTCGCTCGTAAGCTTGCCAGGACGCTGCATCCCAAATGCGTTTGCTCAAGCGAGCTTTGAGCAGCTGACGCACGCGCGGCAAATCGCCCAGCTGCAGCGCGGCCATGACCATGATCTGTGCATAGAGGTCTTGTTGGGCATGACTCGCGCCGAGCTCACCGTGGCGTTGACGTACGGCAAGCATTCTCTCGAGCGCTTCGCGGGCATTGTCCTGGTAGAACGCGGCCCCCGCTTGGGCCAGCTCGTGCGCCAGCGCTGCTTGCGTGGAGGTTTTCCCGGCAGAGCTCAGGTACTCGAACGTTGCCTGCACCGCCGCTGCGTGCCCCATACGCATCAGTGCCATCACGTGATGCATTGCGGTAAACCATAGCGTGCATTGCGTGGCGCTAGCCAACGAGGCTTGGGCCAAACGCTCCCAGCGCGCCAGGCCGACGTCGACGCCCTGAAATTCCAAGCGCGCCAACAGCGATGCACCATTCTGGATGTCCAAATAGAAAGTCGACGGCTCCGGATAGAGCTCGCGGTCGAATAAATCGAGCACTTTGTCGAAACGGCCCTGCGAGAATTTGAACAAGCTCAGATGCCACCACAGGTGACCCCGGAAAAGGTTGTAATCATCGAGAAATCGCGCCGCATCGCCGAGGAGCTCGACGCCTTCGTCAATACGACCTTGCATCTCGAGCACGTGAGCCAACCCGTGCAACGCCCAAAGATCCTCCGGCTCAATGGCCAGCGCCTCACGTGCGCAACGTTCGGCCACCGCGTAGCGGCCAACCTCCTCCATAGCGAAAGCATGAGCCGAGAGAAAGTGTGCGTATCCGGGCGTTTGGGAATTCCAATGGCTTGCCACGCCCGCGGTGACTTCCGCTTGATGTCGTTTGTCACCCATCCAGAACATCGTGCCCGTATGTTGACGCAGCGCTAGTAAGTCCAGTGGCCACTCGACCAGGATTTGCTCCCAAGCTGCGGCACGAGCAGAAGGTTCTCCCTCAATCCAGGCACGTAATGCATCTTGATGTAGGCGTTCGCGTCGATTGGCAGGCAGAGCTACCGCTCTGAGCAGCTGCGCGTGCGCCTTGGGGTGGGCATCGGTCGTCCCGTCGGTCAGGAGGGAGTAGCCCATGAGCACGTGCGCAAGTACGAACTCCGGAAACTCGTCCTGCAGCGCGCTCAAGCGATCCTGCACGCCTAGGCGGTAGTAATAGAGATCGTTGATCAGCGCGTCGAGACGCGCCACTGCCGCAGACGAAGGAGCGCTGACAGAGAGCCCCCGGGCATCAGTAAGGTCGGCGAGCGTCATGAACCGTAGTCCTTATTCAGAAAACTAAACCGGTAGGGGCGCGCTAGAATTACATGCTTTATCGATCGTCCCTGGGTCCGACAGGCTCCTAGAACCCGGCTGCGAAGGGATACGGCAGCCTACATCAAGATCAGGCCTCGTGGAATGCACGATGGGCAGCTTCGCGTGCGCGGTGTTGTCGACCC
>Ga0326597_10001965_pt1 | contig 31609 bp, 31 predicted proteins | sample RVTome_12_FD_203789 | JGI IMG/M metagenome (GOLD analysis project Ga0326597, IMG submission 203789) | Soil microbial communities from uranium-contaminated site in the Upper Colorado River Basin, Wyoming, United States - RVT100D185 | ecosystem: Environmental > Terrestrial > Soil > Contaminated >...
AACTCATGTTCGCGACCTCGCTGCGCAAGGAACCGAATTTCTCCTCGCCTGCGGTCGCCAGATTAGCCGTCGGCACAAAAGTGTCATTGATCGATACCCGTGGCGACTGGCTTGAAGTCCGTGCGGAGAGCACTCTTCAGTCGGGATTCATTCGTAGGGAATTTATCAGTTCACAGGCGTCGGCTCGCAACCCCTAACTCCGACCGTTAATCCATTTCTCGCCTTTTTTTGTTCCGCCCCCAAGGCGATATAGATTTATCACTTCGCCGTTTCAGATCAGCGGGCGTAAAGCCATCGCCCATAGCTCGACGTTTTCCTCTAACCCGCCGTCGGCGCCCGCAAGGTTTTGGGACCGCGTAGCTCTTCAGCCCGCGAAACGATTCCCCGACCGTGAGCTAATGGCGTTACGATGTACAAGCTCCGCGCCGGCAAACGGGATCCCCACGGAAGCTGGGAGGTTCAAGCGAATACCACGGTAGGCGGACTATCCGTCGGCGGCGCGACGATCTTCACAGTCAGGTAGGACATCCGGCGCGCCCCACGAATAGGCATGCTCGATACCAGTTCACGCGAGAAAGGGCCAAGCGCCAACCGATCGCACAACAGCCCCCCATGTTTTCTGCTCGCCGCCGGCATTAGCTAGATCAATTGTTTCAGCGCCTTAGCCAGCAACTCGACGTTTTCTTCTCTGGCGCCGTGACCCATCAAACCGACGCGCCAGATTTTTCCCTTGAGCGGCCCCAGGCCGGCGCCGATCTCGATATTGAAATCGTGGTACAGCCGCTGGCGCACCTTCGCGTCGTCGGCTCCGTCGGGAATCTTGATCGCGTTGATCATCGGCGCCCGCACCGCTTTCGCCACCGCGGGTTCGAGCTCCAGCTTGCGCATCTCGCGAATGAAATGATCGTGCACGCGGCGGTGGCGCTGCCACGTCGCCTCCAGCCCTTCTTCGAGGACGATGCGCAACGATTCGTGCAAGGCGTAGTTCATCGAGATCGGCGCGGTATGGTGATAGACCCGCTCGCTGCTCCAGTATTTCTCGATCATCGATAGATCGAGATACCAACTTTGGACTTTGGTTTTACGGTTACGGACGACTTCGACCGCCCGCTCGCTGAAGGTCACCGGCGAGAGCCCCGGAGGACAACCCAGACATTTTTGCGTACCGCTGTAGCAGGCGTCGATCCCCAGTTCATCGGCGCGCACCGGAGCGCCGCCGAGGGAAGTCACCGCGTCTACTAAGAATAGCGCACTATGCTGGCGAACGAGTTCGGCGATATCATCCATTGGTTGCAGGACGCCCGTCGAGGTTTCCGCGTGAACGAGCGCGACGAGCTTATATTTCTTCTTCGCCAGCGCCGTTTTGAATTGTTCGGGGTCGAGCGCCGTGCCCCACTCTGCTTCCACAGTGTCCACCCGAGCGCCGCAGCGCTGCGCCACGTCCACCATGCGCGTACCAAAAACACCGTTGACGCCGATCAGCACCGCGTCGCCGGGCTCAATCAAGTTGACGAAACAAGTTTCCATGCCGGCGCTGCCGGTGCCGGACATGGGCAAAGCCACGCGGTTCTTCGTCTGAAACAGCTCGCGCAGCATCGCCATGATCTGATCCATGATCTCCAAAAACTTCGGATCGAGATGGCCGACCACGGGCAACGACAAGGCTTGGTAGACGCGTGGGTTGATCGGACTCGGGCCGGGACCGAGTAAGGTGCGAAGGGGCGGTTGAGCTTTGGGTGCAGCGGGCATAAAGATCTCCTCTCGAGGCGCAGACGTTACGCCTCAGCCTTTACGTTTAGCTCCATGCTGCCGATCTTTTCGATTGTTCCGTGCAAACGGTCGCCGTCGTTGAGCTTGCTCACGCCTGCCGGAGTGCCGGTGGTGATCAGATCCCCCGGGCGAAGCGTCAGGCAGCTCGTCAGAAAACGGATATGATCGCGCAGACCGCAGATCATGTCGCTCGTGTGAGCGGTCATCGCCTCTTTGCCGTTTTGCAGAACTCTGATCGAGAGATTTTGCGGTTCGCCGATTTCATCCCGGGTCACGATCCACGGTCCCAGAGCGGTAAAAGTGTCGAAGCCCTTGCGGATGTTGCGGGTGTTTTGCATGCCCTTGCCCCAGGGATCGCGCTGGCTGATGTCCCAGCAGATCGTGTACCCGAAGACATAATCGAGCGCCTGCGCTTCGCTGACCTTGCGCGCCCGCTTGCCGATCACGGCGCAAAGCTCGCACTCGAAATCGACGAGCTTAGAAATCTTCGGCAAAATGATCGTGTCGTTAGGACCGATGATTGATGAGGTCGTCTTGAGAAAGAATTCGGCCATCAACTCATCCTTGCTTTTGGTCACGCGATCGGCGCTGCCCACGCGGGTGATCATTTCGGCCTGGTGCGCGCGGTAATTGGCCGCCGCCGCCCAGAGCGATCCGGGATTGGTGATTGGCGCCAAAAGCTTGACAGAACTCAACGCCACCGAGCCGCCGCGCTGCGAGGCGTCGCGCGCGATCTGCAGCGCCGCCGGATTATTTGCCAGCGCATCGATGATCTCGAGCATCGTGTAGCCCTGGCGCGCCAGACCGGCTTTGATCAGGGCGTCGCCGATGTCATAAACCTGATCGCCCACCACCACGCCTGCTTGATTGTTGTTATAGTGACAAATTTTCATTTCGAACCTCCGGGAAACCAGGGTCGCAAATTGCCTTTTCATATCTGAAGAAGAATGCAAAGTCCAATGAGCCGGCCGGCACCGAACTTCAAAGCGTTTGACGTTCTCCGTTGGCTCGTCGTATGTAAGGAGAACAACCCCGAAACGAGCCAGTGAATCATGCTTCATCTTAGAACCGCGCTTACCAAAAATCCCCGCTTCGAGCCGCTCATCGACGGCAGGGCGAAATCGAGCGAGGTTACTTTCGATGTAACCGTCGCCACGCCGCCCGAGCTTTTTTATCGGAATCTGAAATATGATGAATTCGATCTCTTCGAGATGTCCCTCTCCGAATACCTCATCACCCGAGAGCGGCGTGGTTCGGACAGGTGGCAGTGGATTGCGCTGCCGATTTTTCCCGCCAAGGCTTTCGTTTCGCTCGGTCTCTTTGTCAATACCGCTGCAAACATAAAGAGTCTGGCGGATTTTCGCGGCAAGCGCGTCGGCGTGCCCGATTATGTCATGACCGCGGCGCTCTGGTTGCGCGTCTTCCTTCGTGAGCTATACGGTATCCAGCCGCAGGAAATTTTCTGGCACATCGGCCGGATCAAGGAGTTTAGCCACGGCGCGTTGCTTGGTTTAGATAAGGAACCGCCGGCGGGAGTATCCATCACCTGGTTGAGCGACAGCCAAACTTTCGACGTCATGCTCGACCGCGGCGAGATCGATGCCGCCTATGGTTTCGCGCCGCGCCACGATCGGAAACTACAGCAATACGATATCGACCGTTATGGCGGCACTCCGATCGAGGGGAATCCACGGCTGAGAAAATTATTCCCCGATGCCGGCCGTGAGGTAGTGACGGCGTTTTACCGAAAGACTCAAGTTGTGCCGGCTAACCACGTGCTGGCGGTCCAGAGAAAGATCTTGGCAGAAAACCCCTGGCTGGCGCTTGAGCTTGTGAAACTCTTCAGCGAGTCCAAGCGGATCGCCTACGGCGCCGCCGAGCGCTGGAGCATGGGCTATCTGTACTTCGAGGGCGACGATCCACGGAGCCAAGCTGCCATGTTTGGCGACGATCCTTTTCCCTACGGAGTCGGCGCGAACCGCAAGATGCTTGAAATGCTCGCTGCCAACTCACACGATGAGGGTTTAACCAGGCAAATGGCCCGGATTGATGAGCTGTTTGCCGCCGCGACGCTGGAGAGCTGAAACGAAATCGCGAGGAGCATCTATGGCAGGCCCATTAGGAATCGGCGTCGGCGTGCTTGACCGCTTCCCAAAACTGCGCTTCGTCGACGGCTACTTAGCCGGCGCCTCGCAGCCCATCGTCGATCATCCCAAGCTTAGCGACGCATCGAAACGCAAAATTCTCAACAACAACGCCCGCCGGCTCTATCCACTCGACTGAAACGAAGCGATCATGCGGTCAAAACCTCATCGAATGCTCGCAATTTTTTCTACATTGGTCCCATCGGTCCTATTTGTCCTATGCCTCGCCCGGGCCGAAAATATCAAGATCGGCATCCCGTCGCTCACGGTGACCATGTTGCCGCTGGCGGTGGCAAAAGAACAAGGATTCTTTCAAAAGGAAGGTCTCAACGCCGAGATAGTGCTCATGCCTGCCTCGCTCAACATCAAGGTGCTGCTCGCCGGCGACATCCAATACGCGACGACAATCACCTCGGGCGTGGTTGCGAACATCCGCGGCATCAACACCCGCGTCGTCATGTGCTTCGTCGACCGGGTGCTTCTGGATCTCGTCGGCAACCCGGAGATAGGGTCGATTGCGGACTTGAAGGGAAAGTTGATCGGCATCTCTTCGCGGGGCGGCTTGCACGACGTCGTCATGCGCCGCATCTTCGCTCAATCGGGGATGGACGCTTCGCAGGCGACTTTCATCACGGTGGGCGGCCCGGGCGCGATGTTCGGCGCAATACAATCAAAGCGGATCGCCGCCGGCCTGCTCAACCCGCCGCATAATTTTCTCGCCTATCGCGAGGGGCTGAAAAACCTGGGCTTCGCCGGCAACTTCGTGCGCTCTCCAAGCACGGGGATCGTGACCATGCGGGAAACTCTGGAGCGCTCCCCCGATCAGGTCCGCCGCCTGCTCCGCGCCTTGACCCGCGCACGGGCGTTTGCCAAAGACAACAAACCCGCCACCGTGGCGATCCTCAAACGCTTTGTCCGGATAAGCGATGACGAGCTAGCAGAGAAAGTCTACGACTACCACAGGCGCGCCGAGACGCCGGACGGTAAGGTCGACGCCGTGATAGCGGCCGACACCATCCGTGACAGCCTCCAGGCCGAAGCGATCACGAAAGAGGTTCCGGTAAGTCAGGTTTTTGATTTCTCGTATCTGCCGCAGCGTTAGCTGCACCAAAAAAAGTCCGTTGGAATCAGATTTATAGATCAGACTCCAAGTTGGCAGACTCTGTGTATTGAATTCCAGCCCCATCCATCAATGTAGGTCCACGACAAGCGGGTTTCCAAGATTGCTGAGGCCTAGAGTCACAAAGCGTGGCTCTTCCACCGCGTCAGGATCTTCACGGGTCAGAGCCAATTTGTCCTCTAGCCTGTAACCGCCTCAGCGAAACTGACTCGGTGAGTGCGTAGGTTCGCTGCCGCTTTGGCTGGCTCCCATTTGCGAGATCAAAGAGTCGTGCCTTTACTTCGTAGTTTCTGGCTATAAGGTAAAGGTTTGACCCTCACTTCCTCACAGCAGCCGGATCGCGTATTTGCGGTTGTAGCCGCAAACCTGACAGAACTCGTCGAGAATCAGGGCCCTGAGTTCCTTGGAAACTTTGCGGTAGCGGGTGTAGATGGCTTTGAGATATTCCCATTTGGACTTCTGACTCATGACGATATAACCCTCCTTTGGTGCTAAGCTGAGCAATCACTTGTGGGTTACATTCTAAATGAGTCAACAATACCTCTCAGGGTTACATTTTAGATGATTCAATACGGATTCTGGACATCGACCGCCGAAAAGGTATAAGCTATTGGCCTGGGCCGGTACAGCATCGCTTTTCACCCCCTCCATCATTCAAGGGTTAGGCCAATCGGATCGAGCGCCAGTCATGAAAATAATTATCGGCTCGAAGAATTTGTTAAGGGCGGGTTGTCTTGCCGGGATGCTATCGATTGCCGGCGCGGCGGCGCTTGCGCAAACAGGCGGGAAAATTCCCCGCGAAGTTATCGACGAAGCGTCCGCCCGCGGAACGGTATTAGTGCTGGTCGGTTTAAATGTACCGTGGCAAATGGAATCCCGTTTGAACGAAGACGAAGTGCGCGAGCAGCGCGAGGCCATCGCTTCAGTTCAGAGGGATCTGCTGTCCGAGTTGGAGGGGAAAAACTATTCGATCATTCGTCGCTACGATCGCATCCCGGGGATCGCCTTGGAGATCGGTGCCGATGCGCTGGCGGAGTTGGCGCGCTCAGCGAACGTGACCAATGTGTTGCTCGACCGTCCGGTGGCGGAGCCCGAGGCCGCGTCGTCGGAGAAGGTGCCGCCACAACTCTTCAAGCGTGCGGCGAGCGCCGGCACCGTTCTGGTGTTGGCGGGATTGCGCACACCGTGGCAGCGCGAGGATCAGCTGAGCGAGGAACTCGTGGCGTTGCAAAGAAAATCGATCTTGGCGGCCCAAAGCTACATATTAAAGGAGCTGAGCGGCACGCAGTTCAAGGTCATGCGGCTTTACCAACGCATACCGGGCATCGCGCTCCGGGTCGGATTGGACGCCCTGCAGATATTGGAAAAATCCCCGGCGGTGACCAACGTGGTGCCGGACCGCCCGTCCAGCGCTTCGCGATAGCGTCGGAGCTAGCAAAGCTCCGCCGTTCACCACGTAATCGAACAAATCCGCCCGGCTTCTTTTTGAAGGTCCAAAGCTTTTCAAGAGCGAAAGATCGTTCACAAACCTCACCCCAAAACGATTTGTCCTAGCGGTTCCGACCCCCTCGATTCTTGAAGTCCTGCCGCTCCAGCAGCGCAGAGACAAACGTTCCGCCGACCAGTCCCCAGAATGGCGCGCCGATGTTCAGCACCCTGATCCCCGAGATGGTGATAAGAAAAGTGAAGAGCGCGCCCAGGCGAAATTTTTCACCGAACGCGGCTGCAAAGCAGCTTCCGAGAACCTCCAGCAGCGCGAGGCCGGCCAGCAAATTGACTAACGATGCGGGAAGGATCTGGCTGAGCGCCGTAGCCATGGGCGAGAACAGCCCAAAAACCATCCAAAGAATTCCCGTGACCAACGCGGCGGCGTAGCGGCACTCTTTGGGACCGACGCTCGGGTTGGTGACGATGCCGGTCATCGGTCCCGCCAGACACACCGACTGGCTGCCGAACGGGGCCACGAGAATCGAGCCGACGCCGCTGGTAATCGTCACCACGTCCAACGGCGGGCGGTAACCCATGTTCTGCAAAATCGCGATGCCCTGGGCGTTTTGCACGGCGATCACCGTCAATGCGAGGGGTATGACCAGTTCCACGGCGGCGGGCCAGGTAAATTGCGGCGTGAAAAATTTAAACTCCGCGAACCCGAAGGTCAGGAGCCGCCAGTTCGCTTGTCCGACCGCGGCCACGGCGATTAGCCCGACGATGATGGCACCGAGGACCGGCGGAAATCTTCTGGCGAGAGGTTTCACGAGTGAGACCGAAAGATAAGCGATCAAAGTCGCGCCCGAGACCAGCGGGGTCTGTTGCAGCGAAGTAATGATGCCCATGCCGAATGGCAGCAGTATCCCAGCCACCATCGCCATGGCGATCGGCATCGGCAGCCACTCCATTCCTCGCTTGACGGCCCCTGTGGCGCCGACGGCCGTGATCAGCGCTCCGGTCACCAGATAGGCGCCGATGATTTCTTCAAAGCTCAAGTGAGTCAGCGCCGCCGCGACCAAGACGCCTCCCGGTATGGTAATCGCCGCCAAAAGGGGCAGGCGATAATATAGGCTCAGAGCGACGCTCAGCAGGCCGCAGACAAAATACCCGCCGAAGATCCACGAGTTGAGCTCGAGGGTCGAGAGATTCCCTTGCCTGGCCGCATTGACGTAGATAAGAAAAGGGCCGGTCACCGCGAACAGCCACGCGGTCACTCCGTAGGTTAGGGCCGAAAGGGTCAGAGACTTGGGCAAGTCCCGAATGCTGGAGCCGATTCCGAAACCGGTTTCAATCATGGGGTGTTTCTATCCAATTGAGGTCGGCTAGGGACATTCTCGGGAATTCCTGTGGGGCGTTTTCTCCAACGCGAAGATTCCACCTCACGACTCATCCGCGCGTAGGTTCGGCATGACTTCTCGGGTGAATAGGTCGAGTGAGGTCGCGCAAGCTTCGCGGTGGATGCCGGGAACTGAGAATCTGCAGACGAGATGCTTGGCGTCCAACTCTCTCCGAAAGCGAATTATTTCCTCGACGCAAGTTCTGGGGTCGCCGAAAATGATCCGGTCTTTTGCGAGCCGCTCGATGGTCAGTTCTCCGGAGGGGCGCTTGACCACCGGGTGCGGCCAGCGGAAGTACATTCGTTCAAAGGCTTGGATGAAGCCGTCGCCCGCCGCGGCGACCGCTTCTTTCGTGCTGTTCGCCACGAAGACGTAGCGAAACAGCGCTATCTCGCCTTTTCCTCGTACCGATTCAACGCAGGCGTTTCGGTACAGCCGGGCGCAGGGTGCGATCTCGTCGAGATTGGCCGATGGCCCCACAAACCAAGCGTCTCCGAGGCGGGCGGCGCGGCGCAGGGCCGGCTCGGCCCAGGCGCCGAACCAGATCGGTGGTCTTGGCCGTTGTACCGGCCGGGGTGCAACCGTGGCGTTGTCTACCCGGTAATTTTTTCCGTGATGGGTGACGTTCGTTTCCGTCCAGAGGCGGTGAAGCAGCGAAGCGCTCTCCTCCATTCTGCTGCCGCGCTCCTTGAGCGATTGACCGAAGGCCGCGAACTCTTCCGGGGCGTAGCCCGCGCCAACTCCCAAAATCAAGCGGCCGCCGGAAATCACGTCGACCATCGCGCCTTCCTCGGCCACCATCATGGGATGGTACAAAGGGAGCAGAAGAACGCCAGTGCCCAGGCGGATGCGGCGCGTCCGGCTGGCGACGGCGGCCAGGCCGATCAGCGGCGCCGGATACAAAACCGGATTGTTGTGATGCTCGCCGAGCCAGATCGAGTCGAAACCCGCCGCCTCGGCGCGCTCGCATTCCCGCAGGGTCTCCTCAAAACTCGCCTGTCCTTGTAGGGGGCTGAGACCAAATTGCATACAGGACCTCGTGCTCGCGTGATGTCGCGCTTAGACCGCGCGAACGACACTATGCGACGCCCTGCTGCGTGTCAACGCGGGGCAGCCTTTTCTATCGGCGGAGTTGGGACAGTGAGCTTGCCCGCTAGCCGAAAAGACAGTGATGGGGCACTTGTCCAACGCGACCGGCGCTCCCGCGAAAACCATTTCTCATTGCGAATGGCCGACAACGCCGAAATATCCAAGCCGGACTGTTGAATGGCCGCTATCTATTGCGTTAAAGTAGCCGGCATTAAGGAACGCTCTCCAATGAAACAAAACTGCTTCGTCTGTCTAAACGTCGACTGCAAGATCCGCGGCTCCGAGCAGCTCATGAATGAACTGACCAGCAAAGTAACCACCCACTCCTTGGATGTAGAAGTGAAACCGTACATGTGCTTCGGTGGGTGCGATCAGGGCCCCAATATCGTGATCCACCCTCAAAGGGTTTGGTATGCGGGAGTAAAAAAGGAGGATCTGCCGGAGATCGTCGAATCCTTAAATGGCGGCCCCCCGGTCAACCGGCTCGATACCATCGATCGATCTTTGAAGGAAATTATCTTCTCGCTGCTGGATACCGGCGTAATGTAGTCTGCACGTCAAATATCCGCGGACGGCTGGTTCAAGACGTTCAAATAGTTCAAAACGTTCAAGACGCAGCGCGCGTTTGAATCGGGTCGCCCGCTAGAACCATTCTATTGCGCGGGCAGATGCGAGAAATCGAAAACCTAACTTACTGGGACCTCTTTCGTGATCCCTTTGGCGTGAAGGCTATCGCGGATAGTGTCGGCTGCTATCACGGCGTCGATCTTGCCGTCCGGCGTTTCGACGCCGCGCGGGTCTACGCGCTTAGGCCGGGGGCGGCGCCTATTTACAACGAGGGCGACGTGCATTCGCCGAGACGCGTCGCCACCCGAGTTCTATATGAGCCTATGTTCGTGTTGCGTGCAATCCTGATTGAGCTACAAAGATTTCCCTCGGTTTTTAAAATATCTTGGGTTCTTGCACCGGTGTCTCTAGCGCCGTGAGGCCTTTCTCCATGAGGCCGACGCGCCAGCGAAGCTCTTCTTCCGGCGGCAGCTCCGGCTGTCCCACCGGATAATGAAACTTGCTCCCGCCCATGATCCTGCCTATTCCCACCTGCGCCGCCACGTTGGATAGGCAGGTGATGAGCACCACAGGGATTCCCCTTTTCTCGATTTCTTTGCCGATCGTAGCGCCGCTACGCGTGCCGGTTCCTCAGGTAGCGGTTAAAATGACGGCGCCGATACCGGAGCTGGCGAGCTCTTCGGCAATGCCGGCGCCGATTTCTTCCATTTTACTCGGCATCGCCCCGGTGCCGGTGGTGACAAAGTAGTAATCGTGGAGCTTCTTGAATCTCCGGGCCTTCTCCAAAACGCGCATGGCGTCCAGGGGGACGATCCGGTCAGGATCCTGGTCAACGGTGGAGGTGTCGTAGCCCGTATGCATTGCTTCGAACTCGCCGCGCCTCAAATCCTCGCGCCCATTTAACAAATATTTGAAATATCTGGAGCCGCGCGAGCTCTCGAGACGGTCGGGATTCCCTTTCGGCACCAACCCGCCTTCGGTGACCAGGGCGACGGTGGCGTCGGTCAAGCTGCCGGTCAAGTTGGGAATCGGATGCCGCTTCGCTTCGACTCGGGGAATCTCGCTCTCATAGGGTTGACCGTTGAGTTTTGTGAGGAGAAGATTCACGGCGCGGACATAATCCGGCGCGCCGGATCTCACGGTAAAGCGCCGCGGGATCGACAGGCAGTGCTCGGCGCGGAAGTTTTCGACCGCGGTTTCGTTTCCAGCGAGCAGCCGCTCGACGAGCAGCGTATAACGTTTCAAACTTTCTCGCATCGCCGCGGCGGAGGCGCCGGTTTGAATGACGAAGACATGCCGGCCAACCTCTTTGGTTCCCGGATTGTCTTCGTGCATGCCGGTGATCGCGGGTATCCTCCAGTTATCCCGCACCCAGCTGCAGACCTTGGCGCAGGCGAGGCCATATCTGCCGGCATTAAAGGCGGGGCCGGCAAGAAAAACGTCGGGTTGAAATTGCTCGAGCGCCGCGCCCATCGCTCTTATGGCTTTTTCTTCTTCCTCGTGAAAGTAGTTGTCGCCGCAGGCGATGGTGGCGTACTCCACGCCATGACCCTTCAATTCGTTTTCGATGACGGCTCCCGCGCCCACCGGACCGGGAATGAAAAGAAGCTCCTGGCCGGCCTTTTCTTCACCGCCGATCCCGGCGAAGAACTGATTCAAATAGTGGAGAACTTTGACCATGTCCCGATCTCCTTAATTTTGATAAACCGCTCGAAATCCGCTGCTGCCCATCTTGCCGTAAGAGCCGAAAAATATCGTCGGGTCAAAAAGGAACGGCAGGCGTGGATCGTGAGTCGCCTTTAGGTGAAGATCGATATCCGCGCCGCCGATAACCGTCGCGAGCGGCGGAATATAGATTTTTTCCGAAACGTTGCCCCGGCTGATCATGCTGTCGGCCTCATTCGGATGATCCACAAGAGGGCGCTCGTAACCCTTGGGGCCATTGGATTCGTGGAGCACGGCGACGGTCTTGATGCCCTCGTCTTCGCACGCCTTCACCGTCTGCATGAAATCGACGGTTCCGTTGCCCGTTCCCTCCATGAGGGCGACGGCTCCGTCGGCGCCCAGATTGCGTGCCAGGCGGGCCACCCACAGCCCCATCTTTCTTTTCTGTTCGAAACTGTCATTGTAGCCGCGCGACAGAATGACACCCAAGAAGTTCATGGCTTTCCCGTGTCTCTCAAGCAGCTCCGCGATGAAAGGGTTGTTGCAGTGTAGAGACGTGGGGATCTTGCGCTCGCTCTTGTAGTTTCCGCTAACTAATGCGCCGTCGAAGAATTCGGCCGGATGGACGAATGTCGGCAGAGTTCTCGAGACTTCCTCGCCGTAATAAAAGGTTCGCGCGCAAGCAAGCTGGCTTTGTACCTGGTACAGGAGGACCACTTTCGGGAGGCGCTCCTCGACCTGGTTCAAGGCGACGGTATTCCTTTCGGGCTCGCCTCCCGTTTTCTCCGCCTGCGCCAAAAAGCGCGCGCATCGAAGCGCGATAGGTCTGAGCGACTGGTCGAAGGACGCGTTGGAGACCGACGAATCGGCAGTCAGCGAAAGAACGAGGTGGAAATAGTCTGATCCATAGGAATAAGGGGCGCCGACGCCTGCCATGTCGATGATTCCCTCCCGCGGCTTCTCGATCGGGGTCATAAGCTCTGGATGGGGAAAGCGACCGGCAACGGTCACGAGAAGGTTTGTTATGCGCGTTGTTCGTCCGGTGCCGACGAGCTCTGCCGGACCATCAAAGCCGGGGAATGTGAGACTTGAACCGGTTGACTTTGCAATTGGCAGCACCGTGTCCAAAACGTGGACGATACGCGTCGATTCACCGGGGCGCGCGAGGCGATAATCGATACAAATACCACGGGATAGCTCCTCGATTTGCTTTGCAAGATCGGTGACGGAGATGGAAAGGGATTTCCGGTTAAGAGCCGTGCGCTCGCCCCACCGAAGCTCTTCAAGCGAGTAATCGACAAGTTCCAGTTCCATTCGATGATCCTCTTTGCCAAGGGAACAACCGATTCCCATGTACCGCGTCGCTGATCCGGGTGTCAAGTTGATAAGAAAAATTGGTCACGCTTCAACCGTTGATCGTTCGCTTGCCGCGAAACATTCGGGCCGTTCAAGACGTTCAAGCGGTTCAAAACGTTCAAGTCGTTCAAATCGGAACAAAGATGCGGAATTCACCACGAAGCGCCCAGCGCGGCCAGCCATAACCAAAAGACAGTTTTCACCACGAAGGCACCCTTCGATTGAACTCAGGGCAGGCTCCGGTCACGAAGGAAGATTTTTCGCGCAAAGGCGCAAAGGTCGCGCGTTGTCATTTCGACCTTAGGGAGAAATCTTTCCCCAATCACAAGCAACTGATGCAAGATTGCCGATTGTGTTTTGATATCAGGGAGGAAAGCTTGTTTGGCGAGTTTTCCTTTGATCCGTCACCAACCGTGCCGCCCTTAGAATATCCAGCAGCGTGGCGTCATCGCGAGACATAATAAGGCTGCGCTGTTTCCAAGATCGCGTTGCGACGAATGTAGTTTTCGCTTCGCTCAATGGCCTTTCGGCTGACTAAGTCTACCTTTCTACCGAAAATGGCTGACAACTCCTCCTCCATACCCATGTGGTCAAGCAGACTCCATTCTGCGTCGGGGGAAAAAGTTACTAGCAGGTCTATGTCGCTGTCTGAGCGGAAATCATCCCGCAGCACCGAGCCGAACAAAGAAAGCTCCGCGATCTTCCACTTTCGGCAAAAGTCAGCGATCTGTTCTTTCGGAATCTTGACGTTCATTTTTTTCACGGGACTTTTTTTGGTCGGCGACAATACCGCCAGACTGAGTTGCCCACGTAATATATCATTTTAGGAGCCGTTTGCGCTAATACCTCGGAAGGAACGCCGGTCTCATCGAACGCTGGCAGTGGGAGAATAACGTTGCGGCAAAGTGGAGCAGTTTCAGCCGGAATGGGTCCAGGGTGTTGCTACCGTCGGGGTCATTGGCGCGAACGAAACTCCTGATTGGATGGTGGACGACGCGGCGAAGCGGATTGAAACCATGGCGGGGGTAGCGCCGGCGACGACTCGACCGTTCCCAATCTCAGGTCTAATCGCAAATATCCAGAACGTCACTGATAGCTGACTCAAATCCAGGGCAATCGGAGTTCGAAGCATAGGCATACTTTTAAGGATTTTCAGAGGCAGTTTGCCAATTGGCTTCGCGACGGGAAATTTCTTCGCGGTTCTTGCCGTTTTTCTTAGCAAGGTAGAGTGCCTGATCAGCGGCACGGACGAGGTCCTGGTGAACGGGATAATCCGCTTCCCATGTGGAGCTGATGCCGATACTGATAGTGACGGAACAATTTCCAGCACCGGTTTCAAATTTCGTGTTCTGAACGCGTTGACGGATTCTCCGAGCAGCCACCAAAGCGCTCAGCGTATTCGTCTCTGGGAGAATCACCGCGAACTCCTCTCCGCCATACCGGCCGGGGAAATCGCTTTTGCGTAGTTCGCCGAGGAGAAGAGCGGAGATTTCTTTAAGTATTTTATCTCCCCCCACATGGCCAAAGGTATCATTGATTGACTTAAAATTGTCAATGTCCAACATAAGCAGCGAGAGTGGCCGCTTGTATCGCGTGACCCGGTCAAATTCCTCACTCATTCGTTCCTCAAAAGCTCGGCGATTGGGCAGACCGGTCAAGAAATCACTCCTGGCGTCGGCCTCCGCATTTGCTCTACGGGCTATTTCAGCGCCGACGATATGAGTCACATAGCCATAAAAAACCGAAGCAGCAAAAAGAAATGCAGGACGCAAAAAAAGGCTCGGCTGAACATCCCCGCTGATGAAAACCAAAACGCTGTAAACAGAAGCGGTCAACAGGCCGAATCCTACCGTCCAGCGGAGGTCTTGCCAGAATGTCGAGATGAAAATGATTAGCAGGTAGGTGAGATAAAAATCGGATTCCACCTGGCCGCTCACAACAAGGGAGAAACTGATGAAAAGCGTGTCGAGAATCACGATCGGCGAGAAGACATAGGGTTCCTCAAAAACTCTCTCGGGTAAGTAATAAAGAGCCACATTCGTCGAAATATAAAGCAGGATCAGTACCGAGATAATAGCCGAAGCCAACCAAGCATCCCGAGGAAAAAGAAGCAAAAACGAACAACCTATAATTAGCGGCCATCTAAGTTGGATGACGTTCTTTTTCTTCGGGACATCGATGATTCCTAAGGGTATTTTGAGACTTATGTTAGTCATTTCCGTTCCGAATTAAATCAGTCCGGTTTCAGGAGTTGCTTGACGACCTATCTAATCGGGATCTCTTCATCACGTATCGAGACAACTCCCACAGGGTCGCCGGGAGCAAATTGTGACCACATCGATACGATGTCTTTTGGGAACTTCCCTCCGAAGTCTCAAATATCAAGACCTTAGTGCTCGGGATTTAGGTTTCTCTGCACACGCGCATTGCCCCCGTTCAAAGGGTCCGGCTGTGACCGTAACCAGCGGGTGAGTTCTTCGGCAGAAATCGGGCGGCAGATGAAATATCCCTGAGCCATGTCACAACCGAGGGCGATCAGCTTGTCCAGAGTCACTCGGTCTTCCACACCCTCCGCGACGACTTTGAGCCCGAGAATATGGCCGAGATCGATGATCAAACGGATGATCGCAACGTCCTCCGCCTGCGCCACCATCTTTGTGACAAAGGATTTATCTATCTTAATCGTGTTCACCGGTAGTTTCTTCAGGTAGGCCAGCGAAGAATGGCCTGTGCCGAAATCATCAAGGGAAAACTGCAAGCCCATACTCGTCATCCGCGAGAGGACTTCCATGGCTCGCACCGGGTTTGCCATGATCGAGCTTTCAGTAATCTCCAGCTCGAGATCGGCAGGAGACACCCCGTTGGCTTCCAGCATGCCGGCGATTTGGTCCGGGAGTTCTTGTGCCTGAAGATTTCGCCTCGATAGATTCACTGCCATGCCGAGATTCAGGCCCTCCTGATGCCAGGCATGACATTGCCGCAGCGCCTTGTCGAGCACCCACACGGTCAGGGGGGTGATTAAACCTGTTCGTTCCGCTGGCGGAATGAAGTTATCCGGCATCCTGATCCCAGCTTGTGGGTGCCTCCAGCGAACAAGGGCCTCCACTCCGCTTACATGGCCGGTCTTGAGATCTATCTTGGGTTGATACAGCAAGAATAGCTGATCTTCTACGATGGCACGGCGCAATTCTCCCATGAGCGTAATGCGGTGAGAACTGTTGGGGTCATTTTCGGCAGAATATAGGGCGTAACCATTGCGTGTTTCTTTGGCCATGTACATGGCCACATCCGCACGCTTGAAGAGAGTATCGGCATCGATGCCGTGCTCGGGGAATAAGGCAATACCGATGCTTGCCTCGATCTGAATGTTCAATCCTGCGATTAGAAAAGGGTCCTCCAGTGCTTTCAGAACCTTGCTTGCAACCTCGATGGCCGCCCCGGCGTCGGCCACCGACGGCAACAGCATCGCAAATTCATCCCCGCCTAGACGAGCGACGGTGTCGGATTCCCGCAACGTTGCCTTTAGGCGAGGGCCGATCTGATGTAGAAGTTGGTCGCCAAACTGGTGGCCGAGAGCGTCGTTAATTTCCTTGAAACGATCCAGGTCCGCAATGAGAAGGGCAGCGAGTTTATTCTCACGGTGCGCGGCTAGAATGGCCTGCTGGAGCCGGTCGTAGAGGAGGTTGCGGTTGGGGAGATCGGTTAAGCGGTCGTAATAAGCGTAATGTTCGATCATTTCTTCGGATCGATGACGCTCGATGGCGTAGCGAATAGACCGCTCTAACAGGGGCGCTTCAATTTGACCCTTCACCGGGTAATCCTGGGCACCCGCCCGCAAAGCATTAGTTGCCAGTGTTTTGCCGTCTAAGCCGGTTAGCACCACGATGGGAGCGCCCTGCTTGTACACGCGCGTGACGGTCTCAAGCCCTTGCGCATTGGGAAGCGAGTGATCCAGCAGCACCACGTCAAATCGCTCATTGCCGAGCCGCTGCAGCGCGTCGCCGAGCCGTTCTACACGCACCAGCTCAAAGTCGGTGTTTTCAACTTCTGCGAGAAACTCACGCAGTAGTTGGGCATCCGCAGGATTGTTCTCGACTAGCAGGATTCGGACTGATTCACTCACACGGATCTTCCCTTACGGCTAACGCGACTACGGAAGGAAATCCGGAGCCTCTCTGAATCGTGCGTTCCTTGAATAAGCCAGTGGGTAGTTTGAGCCACATTAACCCCAAGCGGTTCTTGTTCCAGGAATGTTATGACCGACTGACTCCCCAAAACGTCAACAATCTGATTTCTTATTGAACGCCGCTGCGCTCTCTAATTTGCCGTGGACAGCAGATTTTATGCCAACACCAAGGGTTAGCACATTCGGATCTCGGTTAACCCTTTTGGGGAGGATTGAGGCGCAGAAAGTCCTAAAGTGCGACAACGATTAACAAAAATGTGCAGCCATATGAAGAAGGGTATGCTGCTAGAGGCGCGTTTGCCCCTGTCCGTGGGGGGTTAGATCTTTACTATAGCAAGCATGACGACGGTTCGTCATGGCGATCTTTTGGATGCGCTTTTGGATGCCACAACAGTCACCACTCATTTAGATTGGCATCGACGCGCCTGCTCGGAATGGAACGATGGATTAGCGGGTTTTGAATTTCCCAAGACGCCATCATTCCGATACTCCCTCACTCCATTCTTGCTAAAATCCCCTGAGACTCACACCCAGCCCTTCTCCCTCCGGCACGCCGATCGCACCCTTTCCCACCGCCAATCCAAAGAACGGATCGCCGGTGATAACTTCGAATTCACCCAACTCGCAGAGTGGTGCTCGCGGCGACGAGCGGCTTGGTGTAGGGCATTTCCAGCGGGCGGGTTTCGATTTGGGCGATCTTCATCGGAGGTTACCTCGAATTCGATCTCTTTAAGCCTTCTTTGATGGATAGCATAACTGATTGCAGAACCGCCAGCCCATGTGTTAGCGCTGAGGCTCGGGCCATGCAATGAGAGTCGTTCTAATCCAGCCACCGGTTCAAGACTTTTACGATACCGACGTGCGCCTTCAGCCGATCGGGCTCTGTTATCTCAAAGCGGCGGTGAAGAAACATCTGCCCGACGTCGAAGTCATCATCAAAGATTACCACGGCGGCTGCGGACGGCGGACCGTGGCGATTCCGAACGAACTCGCGTACCTGAGGGAATATTATCCCGTGGCGGACAAATCGCCTTTCTCGACGTTTCACCAATACTATCACTTCGGAAAATCGTTCGACGACATCGAATCCGAGATCGCCGAGCTGAAACCGGACGTCGTCGGAATCTCATCGCTCTTTACGCCTTACTATCGCGAAGCCGTTGAGGTCGCCGCGCGAGTGAAGAAACGAACCGACGCTGTCGTCGTCATGGGCGGCTCCCATGCTTCCGCCGTGCCGGATTCGCTGCTTGCCTCGCCGCATGTCGACTACGTCATCCGTGGCGAGGGTGAACGGGCTCTTGTCGAATTGTTGAGATATTTAAAGGGCGAACAACCAATCGATCGCGTGCCGAATCTCGCTTACAAGAGCCGCGGCGAAATCGTTTTCAATCCGACAGCCGACAACTTTCCCATTGAGGAGTTGCCATTTCCAGACTTAAGCGATCTGCCCTCGTCGAATTATGAACTCGCCGGCAAGCCGATGACCTTCATGATCACTTCCCGCAGTTGCCCGCATAAATGCTCGTTCTGCTCCGTGCACACGACCTTCGGCACGGATTACCGCCGCCGTTCGCTGGAGAATGTGCTGGAGGAAATCGAGCTGCGCTATCAGCAGGGCTTCCGCGTGATCGACTTTGAAGACGACAACCTCACCTTTTATAAGAACACGTTCAAAGAGCTGTGCCGCCGTCTAATTGACCGCTTTCCCAACCGCGAGATGGAATTCGTCGCCATGAACGGCATCAGCTACCTGAGCCTCGACGGCGAGCTGCTCGAACTGATGTACCAAGCGGGCTTTTCTCATCTCAATCTTGCGCTGGTCAGCTCCGACAAGACCGTGCGCGAGACTACCAAGCGGCCGCACACCCTAGAAGCCTACCTAAGGGTGGTGCGTAAAGCGCATGAACTCGGCTTAAAAATCGTTTCCTACCAAATCCTCGGTTTACCAAACGAAACTTTAGACAGCATGATCCAGACACTCGCGTTCAACGCGCGCTTGCCCGTGCTCCTCGGCGCTTCGCCTTTCTACCGGACACCGGGCGCGCCCATTGCCCGCGGTGTAACTCTGACGGAACAAGACTATGTGAAAGCGCGTCTCACGGCGTTGGCGGTCGAAACCGATAATTTCCAGCGCGACGAGATTTACACGCTGTTCGTCGCGACACGCGTTATTAACTTTCTCAAAGGCCTGCCGCTCGCTCGTAGCGTCGAGTTGGACCGTCTGTTCGATGATCTGTGGGCCGATCAACGGACGGGCGTGGGCATGAACCTGCTGCAGCGACTGCGAGAAACGGGGCACCTGAATTCTTGGACTCACGAAGGTTTGCGCGAAAATAAACGCTTCAGGCCGGAACTTCTTTTCCGCGTGCTTGCCCAGGCCGGAGTGATCGGTTGTCTAAACGGCCAACGGATCATCGTCGGGGAGTTCTCAGGTCCGCAGGCTGCTCAAAAGGACTCAGAGGCGAGGCGCGAAAGTTCGCTATGGGCTAAGGGCATGGCGCAAAGCGTTCTCCTTTACTCTTTGCCCCTTGCGCTTTGCAAGCTGGTGCGTTGGAGCGAGGCGATTGAGCGCACCCTTCGACAAGGGCTCAGGCGTTTTCGGCGAAAGCAGATGAGGCTTATTCAGCAGCCTGCTACGGATGCTCCATGCCGATAGAAAACATTCGCTCAAGGTCATGGCGCGAGTAGACACGAAACGCGATCAGGGTTTCGGAGGAGGTGATGCCGGGGATAGCGCGGATGCGCTCGGTGACGACCTTGGCCAGCTCGTCGTTGTCCTTCACCCTGACGACGGCCGCCAGATCATAGCGGCCGGCGACTGAATAGACTTCGGTCACCCCCTCCGCATCGGCGATCGTTTCGGCGACCTTGTTAGTTTTATCCCGTTCAGTGGTTAGTAAGACGATGGCTGACAGCATAGATCCTCCTTGGTGAGCAGGCCGCTGATGGAAAGAAGACTAGTCGACCGGCAACGGAAGGTCAACTTGCCGCGGCGAGCTTCCCGCGAGTTGATTCTCTGCGCCAACCCCGCGCGGCCCTATGGCTGGCCAACAATCTGATGGTACTTAATCTGGACAATGCCGTTGAAACGACTTGAACGTTTGGAACGATTGGAACGGCTTGAACGAATCGGTCGAATGAAGGAGGCCTAAACTATGTACGGATGGCGCGCGCGCATCGGCCATGTCGCTCCCTCGCGGGGCGACACGCTGGTCTACGAGTTCTACAAAATGCTCCCCGAGGGTTTCATGATCCTCAATACCACCGGCACCGTGCGCCAGTTGGCCGATAGCGACTTTGAAAACCAACTGCAGCGCATCGAAGAAGCCGTGCAGGACCTGGTCGAGAACCACTGTGACTCGATCATCTTCAGCGGCTCGCCGCTTTTTACCCGCTTACCCTTCGGCGCGGACCGCGCTCTGGGGAAAAAGCTTAGTGAAAAATACGGCTTGCCCGTCGCTGCCGGTTTGACCGCGGAGGTCGAAGCGCTGAAGGCTATGAAGATTGAAAAACTCGTGGTCGGGACGCCGTACCCGAACGAATTGAACGAAAGGCTCAAGCGTCACCTCGAAGCCGCGGGGTTCACAGTGCTACAGATCGAGGGTTACGGCGTCATCAAGAACGCCGACCTTACCGATATGCCGATCCACGCGCCGTACCAAATCGCCAAGCGGCTCTACGCCAAGGCGTCGGCAGCCGACGGCGTCTTTATTGCCTGCCCGCGCTGGCCGACCATCGGCGACGTGGCCCTTCTCGAAGCCGAAATCGGCAAGCCCGTCGTCACCAGCAGTCTCGCATGCATCTGGTACGCTTTGACGCTCGCCCGGGTGAGGGAACTTATTTCCGGCTTTGGCCGGTTGATGGCAAGTTTGGGGACTTAATCGTCCAGGCGGAAAAAGACTCAATTAAAATCCGCCTTTTCGTCAGCCCGCAATGAAGTAAAATCTTAAACGTCTAAGGATCAGAGCTAATCACGAAGGAGGCGAGCATGAATCTATTCAAAGGTTCGATGGTTGTGGGATTTCTGGCGCTGATGTCGATCGTCGTACCGTCGATCGGTGAGGGCGCGGATTTTGGGCGGTTCGGGTGTCGGCGGGGCGACCGGATCGAGATTCAGGATCTCGACCTATCGCCCGATCCGATCATGGAGGGACAGCGTATCCGCTCCTGGAAAGTGCGCCTTCGTTTCGACGGCACCCGCGAGTGCGAGACCGAAATCGAGGTTCGTGAAGGCGGGGATGTGGTTGCCCGCACGCGCCGAATTAACATGCGCCCGGGAGTCAACGAGATCGAAGTTCCGCCGGTTGAAAGGTACCGGCTTCACGGCCGGGAGCATTGCTTCGACGTGGTTGCGGATTTAGAAGGAACCCGACGCAATATCGATGCCGCGCGCCGTTTTTGCGCGCGCCAGCGGATGGGTTGGTCGTTGCGCGAGCCCGGCGACCGCCGGTAAGTTCCAGCCGATTTTCTTCATGCCCAACCGGGTTTCGGACCTCGATCCGGTCCGAAACTCGGTTGGTGAGCGCGCGAAAACATTTTCATCTGATTGTCTTTCTTAGCCCCAAACTTTCGCCGCCGTCTCCAGCATCACGTCCAGTTTTCTAAATTGCTCCTCCTCAGTGAGGAGATTGCCGCCGATGCTCGAAGCGAAGCCGCACTGGGGACTGATGGCGAGCTGTTCGATGGGAAGTTTACGAGCGGCCTCGTCGATGCGCCGCCGGAGCTCATCGACACTCTCCACCCGGCCCACCTTCGTGGTAATCAGACCCAAGACGGCGATCTTGCCCTTGGGCACAAACCGCAGCGCCTCGAAACTCCCAGCCCGTTCCGTGTCGTACTCCAGCAGCAAACGTTGGTGATCGAGGCCGTTGAATAACCTTTCCGCGATGTCATCGTAAGTACCCTCGCGGTGCCACATGCTCTGCCGGTTGCCGCGGCAGATGTGAATGCCAAAGGTCACTCCCGGATAACCCGCAATGACTCCGTTATCGGCTTTGATCGAACGCGCCATGTTCACCGTCGGATCCTCGCCGCGGGCGCGCATCGCTGCCAGCGAATCCGGATCGACGTACGCGGTGTATCCTGGCCCGTCGATGCCGACGTAGCGGCAGCCGGCACCGGCCAGTTGGGCAATCATTTGACGCTCTACCGAAACGACATCAGCGACGAATTCATCGACAGTCGGGTAAATCGATTTTGAATTTTCACTGTCGAAGCACTGGGTAATGCGATCCGCGCTGATCAGCGTCACCTTGACGGTTCGATCCGTGAGCCCTTGCGCAAACCGGAAGTCGTCGAGCAAACCGTTGCGCAGGAGCTTCAATTTTGCCGTCACGCGCTTGCGATTGAGCAAGATCGGATCCTGCCCTTTATGCGAAGTGGCTTCATTCGTATCCTTGCGCGCCAGAATTTGATGATAGGCCTTGACGCCGGCCTGCCACTCTTCGACGCCCGCCACCACGGAAAAACTCTCCATGAAACTCGTGCGGCGAAATTCCCCGTCGACCACCACCGGCAGATGATGCGCCTCCTGCGTGGCGATTACATCGCGAATGGCCCGGTCTTGCGCCTCGCGCAATTGCTCAACATTGATTTCTCCCAGGCCGAACTTTGCGAACGCCTCTTTCAAGGTCTGAGGCCGGAGCAAGCTTCCGACCTGGTCGACTCGTAGCGTTTTTAGATCCGGCTGGGACACGGTTGTCATTTTTTTTCCCTCTTTGTCGCTCGTTCTCTTTGAAACCTTTTCGCTCGCCGGCGCCGGCGAATTCAAAGAACCTATACCAAGGGCGCGCCCCAAACTGCTCGCGCGATCGGCGAAAACTAAAATCTGCCGCGTCACCTCGTACATCTTGGTAGTCGAGCCGCCGATGGACACCGGCTGGCCGTTGGCAACGATCAGCTCGGTCTGCGCTTCGGTAAAATCAATGGTGCCTGCCGCCTCGTTTGCGAAGTAACCGATGCGCGCCTCATCGCTCTTATTTATATACCGCTCTGGCCCGGCGACCAACGCACAAACCGGAAGACGCCGAGTTCTGGCTCATCGTGATGCTTCCCGCCACCAGCGCCACCATGTTGAGGGAACCGCCGCCGATCAGGAGCGGCTCCAGCTCAATGCCGTACTTCTTGCTGATCTCCGCTTCTTTGTTCACCCAGAGCGGCAGCAGATAGCCGGCAATGCCGCCATAGCCTGCATGAACCAGGGTTAGATCGGCGCCGTGACCATCCGCGCGGCTGGCAAAGACAACGGCCGCTGAAAAGATGAGCGACAGAAGAAGAGCGGCGCTAGACTTGATGATCATCCCGGATTCCGCAGTGGGAAAGTGACGCTGCGAGCGAGGGCAAACCTTGCGCAACGAAGACAATGCTTTTCTACCCCTGAGCTCAGGACAGATCTCGCTGCTGTGCGAATTTTGTCAGAAGAATAAGGCGTTGTGCCAAGCGGCAGAAAAGACTTTGAAACAGCACCCCTGGGTGTCTTCGCCGCTCCAGATTCGCCCCTCGCTCATGTTCAACTGCGGAATTCGGGATCATCACGGGCAGTTTCATCGACGGCAACTCGTTCCCGCCCCACAGCGCGGGCGAAACCGTCGCGGGTTCAATTCGCGAATCAGGTTCCACCGGCGAATTTCTTCTGATTGATCACGGCGCGGCGGTGGCGTCCTTCGCCGATCTTTACGCCGTGATCGTTGGTCGCTGTTACCGCGAAACGGATCTTGCCGTCCTTGACCTCTAAGATTTCCGCGGTGATGGTCACGCTCTGGCCGATCCGCGTCGCGGCCGTATGGCGCACGTCGACGTGGATGCCGACGCTCTGCTCGTTTTCGTCCAGGTAAGGCTCGGTCAATCTCACCGATGTTTGCTCCATCAAACTGATCATCGACGGCGTCGAAAACACATCTGCGATCAGTTGCTGCGCGCGCATCTCCAGCGTAGTTATATAAGTTTGGCTATATTTCAGGCCGCGTACCAGTCCGGTTTTCATACAAAATCCATATCGATCGGAGCGCGCCTCTCAAGACGCTCGTTACTTTTTCTCGCCACCAAAGAGCCGCTTGACCGCGGAGCCGACGCCCTCGACCACGCCGCCGGCGCCTTCCATACTCCTTCGGCCCAAGGTTCCAAGTCCTTCGGCGACATTCTTGATGCTCACGCCGAGTTGCCCGGCCATCCCCGTCGCGATGCGGGTGGACAAGCTCTCGTTAAGCGAGAAGTTCGGATTGCCGGTGTCGCCTTTAAGAGCGAAGTCGATGTCGATGGCGTTGTTATGGTCTTTGAGAAAGCCGATGACCGCGTTGCGCGGAACTCCCATGAAAGTGTCGAGCAGTCCTCGCGCCGGCGCAAACTCCAAGTCCTTGATAACGACTTTGCCTTTGCCGTCGAGATTGTTGTTGCGAACCTCGGAACTCAAATTCAGGTCGAGGCTCCCTTGGGCGACCTGAGCCTCGTTCCTTTTTACCAGGTAAGGTTGGAGCGCCACCATGTCCACCGCCGCCAGTGCGATCCGTGACGAAGAATCCCTGGCGGCCGGCCCGACCCATCCGGTTATCTTCGCTCGGCCATCGCGCTTCGCGCCTTTCACGACCGCGGCCAAATCGAATTGCGTCCTTCCCGTGGCCGGCGCCGCCACATCGCGAATTACCGCCTCGATTTGCTCCATTCTGGTCCTGTGCGGCGGCCGGCTGACGGTGGCGTCGAAAAGCTCCACGCTGCCGTTTTTCAACTCGATGGTCGAGATCACCACCGCGGGCGCGGAAGCATTACTTCGGTTCGCTTCAGCCTCGCTTCCCTCCGGTTCCGTCAGGCTTGGAACGATGATTAATTTTCCCGGACTGCGCAGCACGGAGAGATACGGCCTTTCGACCACGATCGAAGCGATACGGACCTGATTCGTCAAAAGACTGCGAAGATCGGGAATGACCGTCACCCGCTCCGCTTCCAGCGTGCGCACCGCCGGCCAGCCCCTGGGTGCGTCGATGCTAAGCCCCAACAGTTCGATGGAGAACCAGTTGACCTTGAGCTCGGCCAAGCGGCTGCCGGGTCCCAGCGCCTCGACGATTTTACCCTGGAGCAGCCGTACCCCGACGCGGTAGCTGGCCACGACGGCGACGCCCAGGACCAGCACCACGGCGAGAACGATGACTTGCCAACGCTTCATAAATCATCTGCTGACTTAACCATTGTGACAGCGGTGGCGAGAAGCCGCAAACGAGTGCGCGAAACTTTCCGTAAAAACAAAGAAGCACGGGGGGCAAGAACAGCACCGCTGACTCCTCACGTAAGAGGTAAAGGATGAAGGGTTGGGCCCAATTGCCAACTAATGCTTGGCGCCTTCTTCAATCATGCGTTCACCAGTTCCGTAGTCGCCGAAATCGCTGGCGCCGGGCGCTCCGGCCGCCGGATCGTCAGCGCCAAACAGGCGGCGATCAAACCCATGCAGCCGCCGACCAAAAAGGCGTACTGATAATCGCCGAAATGAACGCGCGCCCAGCCGCCGCCGACCGCGGCGGAAGCGCCGCCGAGCTGGTGGAACACGAAAACCAACCCAAAAATTCTGCCGACGCGCTCGGCCCCAAAGGTCCGAGCGATGATCGTCGTCGTCGCCGGGCCCGAGGCATACCAATCGAGGCCGTAAAGCACCGCGAAACTGAACAGCGCCGTCGACTCGCTCACAAACGGCAAGATAAAAAGCGACGAGCCGCGCAGGCCGTAAACCACTGCAAGCACTTTGCGCGGGTCGACGCGGTCGACCAGCCAGCCGGCAAACGTCGTTCCGATAAAGCTCGCGCCGCCCATGATCCCCACGGCCGTCGCCGCGGTGAGTTGCGGGATGCCCCTCTCGATAGCGTGTGGAATCAGGTGCGTGCCGATGAGCCCGTTGGCCGTCACGCCACAAATGAAAAAACAGCCGCCGAGAATCCAAAAGGTCGAAGTGCCAAAAACTTCCCGAACGGTTGAAATCGAGACGGGACGAATATCACCGCGCGCAAATGCGCCGCCGCGCTGCGAGGAGTCACTCGCCTTTCCCGACCCGTACGGCTCAAGCCCGATGTCGGAGGGATTGTCGCGCATCCAGAGCCAGATCGCCGGCATTAGAACCAGCGCAACCGCCGCTACCACCGTCAATGCGCTGCGCCAGCCGCTCGCCACGATGACGGCCATCAGCATCGGAAGAAAAACCACCTGACCCGCGGCGTTGGCATTGGTCATGATGCCAATGGCCAGACCGCGCCGGCGCACGAACCAGCGGCTCGCGATGCTTGGTCCCAGCGCGGGCGTCACGCCGGTCGCGATCCCTAGCACGACTCCCCACAAAAAAATCAGCTGCCAAAGTTGCTGAATGAAAACCGTTCCGATCAATCCCGCCGCGAGTGTTGAAAGGCAGCCTAAGATCACCCGGCGCGGTCCGACCCGGTCGATCAGCCAGCCGCCGATGGGCGCGAACAGCCCCAGCATCAGAAGGTTGAGGCTGGCGGCGGAGGCGATTTCCGTTCTCGTCCAACCGAACTCCGCTTCCAGAGGATGAATCAAGACAGAGGGCGCCGAGCGTATTCCCGCCGCCGTCAGGTTGGCGAGGAAACTCAATGCCACCACGACCCAACCGTAGTAAAAGGGAAGTGTCATCGAGATTCTCGGTATTGCTTTTGCGTTCTCACTTTCGCGCATTCTCATCCTGTAACACAAAAAACCGGAACTTAGAAAGGAGACTTCCAGCGTCGAAAAACAGCGAAGGCTGTTGCGCTCTTATAAAGCAAAGGAAGAGCCTTATTCTTCGCTCACCGAGCGGGACCCGATTGGACAATGACCTCATCGTGCAGTATTGAAGACCCGAAGGAACGATTCCGGAAAAGTTTATCGTGAGTATGGACGACGCCCCGCTGTTACCCATCGACCGGATCGCAGAGCGGATCGGTCTCTCGGCGAACGATCTCGAACCCTACGGCCGCTACACGGCCAAGGTCAGACTCCATCGCCTTCCCCCGCCCGGCGCGGCGCCCAAAGGCAAGCTGATCCTGGTCACGGCGATCACGCCGACGACCCACGGCGAGGGCAAGACCGTGGTCTCCATCGGGCTCGCCCAAGCGATCGAACGGCTCGGCAGAAAATCGGTCGTCACCTTGCGCGAGCCGTCCCTCGGACCCGTCTTCGGCGTCAAAGGCGGCGCCACCGGCGGCGGCAAATCGCAAGTTCTGCCCGCCGAAAAGATCAATCTTCATTTCAACGGCGACAAACACGCCGTGGCCGCCGCGCATAACCTGCTCGCGGCGATGCTCGACGCGCATATTTTTCACGGCAATGAATTGGGCATCGACCCCGAGCAGATCTTCTGGCCACGCACCGTCGACATGAATGACCGGGCGTTGCGCCGGGTGACGATAGGATTGGACGGAAAAACCGGCGGCGCCCCGAGGAATTCCAGCTTCGTCATCACCGCCGCGTCGGAAGTCATGGCGATCCTCGCACTCGCCGGCTCCCGCGCCGACTGTCTCCGCCGACTCGGTGCGATCACGGTCGGATTCAACCGCGACGGCCACCCCGTTCGCGCCGCGGATTTGCACGCGACTGGAGCCATGATGGCGCTACTCAACGAAGCGATGATGCCCAACCTGGTGCAAACCACGGAGCACACTGCGGCGCTGATCCACGCGGGGCCGTTCGCCAACATCGCCCATGGCACCAGCAGCGCAATCGCCCAGCGTATTGCGTTGGATCTCGCGGAATATGTCGTCAACGAAACCGGCTTCGCCGCCGACTTGGGCGCAGAGAAGTTCCTCGACGTCGTCATGCCTGCCTCCGGCATGAGACCTGCCGTTGCGGTTCTCGTGGTTACCGTGCGGGGCGTACGGCATCAAAGCGGGACCCCCGAGCAAACCTCATTGAGCGCCGGCCTGGACAATCTCGCAAAGCACATCGCGAACCTGCACAAGTTTCACCTGCCGGTGGTGGTGGCCCTCAATCGCTTTCCGGATGATAGCGCTGACGACATTCGCGCGATTACCGATTTCTGCCGCGGGGTCGGCGTAGAGGCAGCGGCGGCGAACGTTTTCGCCGAAGGCGGGCAAGGAGCGCTGGAACTTGCGGCGATGGCGACGGCAGCGGCGGATAAGGCCAACTTGGCCGAGGTCACGCCGCTCTATCCGGCCAAACTCGGTCTCCGGGACAAAATCAAAACCGTCGCCAAAGAGATCTACGGCGCTGCATCGGTCGATTATCGCAACGGCGTAGAAAAACAATTGGAAAAGTTTTCCGCACTCGGTTTTTCCGAATTTCCAGTCTGTATCGCCAAGACCCAGTATTCCCTATCCGACGACCCGAAAAAGCTCGGCGCGCCGAAAGACTGGACGCTCACCGTCACCGACGCCCGGCTCGCCAGCGGCGCCGGCTTCGTCGTCGTCATCGCTGGCAACATGACCCTCATGCCGGGCCTGCCGAAAACGCCTCATGCGGTGAGCATGAACGTAAGCGAAGACGGAACCATCAGCGGGCTGGGCTAACCGGGATTTGAGTTCCACGACGCACGATATGAAGCCCAGGCAAAACGGGTCGGCCGGCGGCTAGTTGCGAGCGGGAGTCTTCGGCGAAAAACAAGAGATGACTTGCGCAACCAGACCGACAATCCGTCGCGCCGAAGCGTTGGAGAACGACGGTTGCGCCGGGGAGCGCGGCGATCCGTTGATTTTGCCGGCATTCCTGATTGGCCGCCGGCGGATAGACGATGACTTTATCGACACCCGCTTCCGGTAGCTTGAGCAGATGATCGATATGCCAACGAATCTTTTTCTTTCGCGTCAAGTGGCGCTTGAGCCGCGCCGCCAAGCCGCCCATCGCGCTGCCGGTGTAGACATAGGTCCCTTTGTGAAACAGCACAACACCTAATTTTCCGACGCGCACGGTTTTCTTCCGCTTAAGTGAAATAATCAGGCTGTAGCAACCGGGTTGAGATGCCAGGGTAACGCCAAGGAATAGGTTGCCGCGCTTTCTTCGGCTCACAAGTTTTTCAGCGCCGACGACGATGAATTGTGTCTTCCGGCTCTGGCAAAAAATCGACCTTACCATAAGTCAGCGAACAGCGGTCTGTCAACGCAGCTGTCGGGATTGCCGCGCCGGATGGACAGCGAGCCTTGATTGCGCTAGTAGGCAGATTAGAAATCCTCTTGCGCAGGAGGCGCCATGATTCACACGCGCATTTGCGATCTGCTCGGCATTCCGCATCCGATCGTTTTGGGCGGCATGGGCAATGCCACCACCGCGCCGCTGGTGGCCGCGGTATCCAACGCCGGCGGCTTTGGCACGCTCGGCACTTCGGCATTCAATGCCGCGACGCTCGACACCGAGATCGCTTCGATCCGCGAGCGCACCGAAAAGCCCTTCGGCATCAATCATTTGCTGTTTCAGATCCAGGAGGACATGTTCGCGGTGACGCTGCGCGCACAACCGGCTGTGGCCGCCTTTGCCTGGGCGCGCAAGGATCAGGATCTGCGCGACTACTTTCAGCGCGCCCACGACGCCGGGGCAAAAGTCATGCACATGGCCGGGGAAGTTCCTGAGGCTCTTCGCGCCGCGGAAGCGGGGGCGGACGTTATCGTGGCGCAGGGAACGGAAGCGGGCGGCCACGTGGGTTGGATGGCCTCGCTGCCGCTGGTGCCGATGATGGTCAAAGCCGTGGCGCCGTTACCGGTTCTCTGCGCGGGCGGGATCACGGATGGCCGCGGCCTGGCGGCGGCACTCGCGCTCGGCGCCGAGGGCGTGCTGCTCGGTACCCGCTTCATGGCCACGCCGGAAGCGCCGATCCATGCGAACTTCAAGCAGGCGATCGTCAAAAGCGACGGCCACGATACCGCGCTGACGGAGATACCCGATCTCGCCAGCCAACGGGTCTGGCCGGGCGCCATGTCGCGCGCTCAACGCAACCAATTTATCGAACGCTGGTCGGGCCGCGAATGGGCGCTGCGCCAAAACGCGCGAGAGATCGGCAAACAGGTGGCGGCGGCCCGCGCCGCCGGCGATATCGACAACGCCTCGCTTTCCTTCGGTCAAGACGCCGGCTTGATCGATTCCATCAAGAGCGTCAGGGAAGTGGTCCTAGACATTATCAAGGAGGCGGAGGAAATCATCAAAGGCCGGCTGCAAGGCCTGGTGCGATGAAATCGATGGGCGAGATTTGCGATCGCTTCGCTAGTAGAGAATGGTTTTCAATTTGCCCAGCAACCCGGGATCTAGCTTAAATATCCCCTCAAAAGTTTTCCTCATGTCGTCGGCGGTGACCGGGGCAAGCCCGATCTTGGCTTTGTCCGCCTCCGCGATGAATTCGGCGTCCTTGACGGTCTCTTGCAAAGCTCGCTGTAATATCTGCGCGCGATCGCTCGGCGTCCCCGGTGGCAGCGCCAGAGTCTTGGTAATCTTGCTCGGATAATGAATACCGTATTCGATCAATTGTTTGGCCTCCGCCGTCTTCGCCAGATCGATCGCCAGCGGGACGCGCGGCAGATCGGGAAAGGCTTTCGGCACCGTTTGCAGCACCACCACGACGGTGCCCGACTCAAGAGCTTTCTGCCAGGTGCCCCGCATCGAGTCCCAGCCCCAGGTCGTGCCGTCGATCTCGCCGCTCTCGGCGGCAAGGCGCATGTCCGCCGTGCCTTTGTAGCCGGAGATGATCTGGGCGGGCAGGTTTAGCGCCGCCTTGACGACCTTGACGACGTTGTCCGTGCCGAAGGCGCCCGGTCCCGTGGTGCCCAACTTCACCGGCGTCTTGGCGGCGAACCATTTTTCCATGCTCGTGATGCCGCTCGCCTTGGTTAACGCCATGGCGCTCTCATCCCGCGCCACGGCGCCGACAAAAACGAACTTCTGCATGTCGAATTCGATGCCTGGCTGGCCCGTCGCCTGACTGTACGCAAACCCGCCGCTGAAATGGCCGAAGGTCAGGCCGTCGGGCTTGGCCACTTTGTAGACGTGGTTGGCGGCGACCAAGCTTGCCGCGCCGGTCATGTTCTCGACGATGATCGTCGGATGGCCGGGAATATATTTGGGCATGTGACGCGAAAGCATCCGGGCCAAGGCATCGTAGCCGCCGCCGGGCGAAAACCCGACGATGATGCGGATCGTCTTGCCCTCGTAGAAATTGCCTTGGGCCGATGAAATCCGCGGGACAAAAAGCATCCAAGCAACCGCAGCGGTTAGGAATAATATTCGCTTCATAGTCCGACCTCTTTTCAAATTCAAATTTCCCGGCAGGAAACCGTTTTCAAAATAGGGGAAAGAACGGTCCCGCGTCAAGCAAAAAAATCCCTGCCTGTGATTTGACATGACGCCACCTTCTCGGATACTGTCCGCCCCAGAGATGGGGTACGGGGCAAGTCTATTTTCTGAGTTAGCCACTTGAGGCTCTGGAACGCGGGCTCGCACCGGGTCGTCGGAGTAATGTTGAGTGCTCAGTGGCCAACCCCCCAAAGTAAATTCCTATCATTAATGGCAATCACAACTGGAGGAGTCATGTGCAACTTCAGGACCGTGTGGTTTATCTCCCACGTCATAGCCTTCTTCACGGGTTGCCTCGGTGTCGCCGCGGCGATTACGTTGCCTGATTTAACAAGCCGCGTTCAGAATATGGGCCGAGTTGAACGTGAGGCGCTGTTGGTCAAGGGCGCCAAGGAAGAAAAAGAGGCGATGTTTTACGGGACGACGCCGGTCAATCAGCTCGCCGTCCTCAAAAAAGCGTTCAGCGCGCGTTACCCGTTTGTCGATCTGAAGCATTACTACTCCCCGCGACAAGGAATTCTCAATAAGACCATGAGCGAGGCGCGCGGCGGCGCCAATATTGTCGACGTCATCATGACGGACTTGAGCTACGGCTCGCTGTTCATCAAAGAAGGAGTCTCGCATCCTTACT